>Ga0184618_10000004_pt1 | contig 345565 bp, 361 predicted proteins | sample PLM0_30_b1_FD_133159 | JGI IMG/M metagenome (GOLD analysis project Ga0184618, IMG submission 133159) | Groundwater sediment microbial communities from an aquifer in East River, Colorado, USA - PLM0_30_b1 | ecosystem: Environmental > Terrestrial > Soil > Riparian zone | place: USA: East River...
AGCGCGCGGTTGTGGACGGTCTGGGTGGTCAGCCGAAGCCCTTCGAGCAAGGGCAACCGGCTCGCCACCATGGTCGACAAGGTGCGCGCCATGCGGGCGGCGTGGAGGTCGCGGAGCAGCCGGCCGAGGAAGGGCACCCGCAGGATCGCGCGGTCGGCGCGCAGCCGCAGCGCCTCGTCGCGCAGCGCCCGCGCCGCGACCAGCACCGCCGCGACGAGGACGAGCCCGATCGCCCACCACCAGGCGGCGAGGAATTGCGAGAGACCCATCACCATCCGGGTCAGCAGCGGCAGCCTTTGGCCGATATCCTCGAACTGCTCGACCACCTTGGGCACGACGAACACCATCAAAGCGAAGACGACGAAGGTGGCGAACAGCGCCAGCACGATCGGGTAAGCGAGCGCGCTCAGCACCTTGGAGCGCACCACGCCCTGGCGCTCGAGCAGGCCGGCGAGCCGCTCGAGGATCGGCGCGAGCGTGCCCGAGCCCTCGCCGGCCGAGACCATGCCGCGATAGAGCGGCGGGAAGCTGGCCGGCTCGCGCGCCATCGCCTCGGAAAGGCGCCGCCCTTCCAGCACCGCGCCGTGGACGGCGAGCAGGACCCGGCGGACATGCTCCTTCTCGGTCTGCCGGGCGATGGTGCGCAAAGCCTCCTCGAGCGGGCTGACCAAAACGAGGGTGGCGAGCTGGCGGGTGAACAGGGTCAGCTGCTTGGCGCTGAGCCTGCGGCGGCCGAAGACCTGGCGGGACAGCAGCGGCGGCGCGGTCTCGCCCCCGGCCGCCTCCATCCGCACTACGTAGAGCCGGCGCGCGTCGAGCTTCTCTTTGGCTTCCTCGGCGCTGGCGGCGCGCAGCGAGCCGCGCCGCTCGCGGCCGGCGGTGTCGAGCGCGAGATAGGAGAAATCAGACATTCGCGGTGTCGCGGCGCGAGATGCGGACCGCCTCCTCCGCCGTCGTCACGCCGTCGCGGACCAGCGTCCGCGCCGCGGCGGCGAGATTGGGCGCGGCGCGGAAAGCGTGGTCGGCGATTGCGGTCTCGTCGCCGCCGGCGTTGATCAGCCGCCGGACAGCATCGTCGACCCGCACCGCCTCGAACACGCCGATCCGGCCTTTGTAGCCGGTCTGCGCGCATTCGCCGCAGCCCCGCGCTTCGTAGATCGGCGCACCGGCCTCGAAGCCGAACAGGGCGGCGGCGGCGGCCGTCGCCTCAACCCGCGCCCGGCAGGCCGGGCAGAGCCGCCGCACCAGCCGCTGCGCGATCACCGCGCGCAAGGTCGAGGCGAGCAGGAAGGGCTCGATCTTCATGTCGCGCATGCGGGTGATCGCCCCGACCGCGTCGTTGGTGTGGACGGTGGAGAGGACGAGATGGCCGGTGAGGCTCGCCTGGACGGCGATGTCGGCGGTCTCGCGGTCGCGTATCTCGCCGACCATGACCACGTCCGGGTCCTGGCGCAGGATCGCGCGCAGGCCGGTTGCGAAGGTGAAGCCGACCTTGGCATTGACCTGGGTCTGGCCGACGCCGTCGACCGCATATTCGACCGGATCCTCGACGGTGAGGATGTTGCGGCTGCCGTCGTTGAGCAGCCTGAGGCCCGCATAGAGGCTGGTCGTCTTGCCCGATCCGGTCGGGCCGGTGACGAGGATGATGCCGTTCGGCTCGGCGAGCGCGTCGAGATAGAGGGCGTGGATCGCCGGCGGCATGCCGAGCCCGTCGAGGTCGATGCCGGCATTGTCCTTGTCGAGGATGCGCAGCACCACCCGCTCGCCCGCCCGGCTCGGCAGGGTCGAGACGCGCACGTCGAGCAACTTGCCGCCGAGCGTCAGGCCGATGCGGCCGTCCTGCGGCACCCGCCGCTCGGCGATGTCGAGCCGCGCCATCACCTTGATCCGGCTCACCACCACCGGCGCGACGTGGGGCGGCATGCGCAATGTCTCGCGCAGCACGCCGTCGATCCGCATGCGGATGACGAGGCCGGTCTCGTAGGGCTCGATATGGATGTCGGAGACGCCGCGGCGCGCGGCTTCGGCGATGATGCCGTTGATCAGGCGGATGGCGGGCGCGTCGTCGGCGCTGTCGAGCAAATCGTCGGCGGTCGGCAGGTCGCTGGCGAGGTGGCTGAGTTCGTCGCCGAGGCCGAGCGAGCCGGCCGCGTCGGCCGCCGCCTGGCCGTCGAGGGCGTAGCTTTCCGAGAGGATGCGGTCGAACTGCTCGGGGGCCTCCGCGCGGACGTCGAGCGGCCGCGCGAGATAGCGGCGCACCTCGATCAAAGCGCGCGGATCGGCGCCCTTGCGCAACGCGACCGCGACATGGCCGTCCGCTTCGCCGACCACCGCGACACCGAAGCGCTTTGCGAAGCCATAAGGTATTTTCGCCGAAAGTCCGTCACCCCGGGCCAACTCGTCACCCCGGCGAAGGCCGGGGTCTCGTTGAGAAGGTCCGTGACCTTCCGGCCTGGGATCCCGGCCTCCGCCGGGATGACGGGGGGCGTTCATCGCGGCACTTCCACCGGCGGCGCGGGCGGCGGCGCGACGATCCGGTCGCCGGGCTTGGCGAGCGGCGCGTAGACGCTGGGATCCACCGGCGGCGGCGGCGGGGGCGGCTGGTCGGGCGGGGCCGCGCCCATATATTCGCGGACCAGCTCGTCGATGCTAGGCTCCTGGTTCGGATTCTGCAGATATTGCCGGCCGCGTATGTAGCCGTAGCGCCGCTCGGTCATCGCCCGCGCATCTTCGGCCGAGCGCAATATGGTCGGGCGGATGAACACCATCAGATTGGTCTTGGCCCGCGACCGGCTCTTCGAGCGGAACAGGTTGCCGATCAAGGGCAGGTCGCCGAGCAGGGGAATCGCCTCGATCGTCCGCCGCTCATTGTCGTCGAGCAGGCCGCCGATGCCGACGATCTCGCCGTCGTCGACGGTGATCACCGTCTCGATCTCGCGCTTGTTGAGGATGAGGTCGGTCGACTTGCTCGACACCGGGCCGGCGATCGAGCTCACCTCCTGCCTCAAGGTCAGCTTGATCGACCCGCCGGCGTTGATCTGCGGCAGCACCTCCAATGTGATGCCGACATTCTGGCGCTGGACGGTGCGGAACTGGTTGTCGAAATTCTGGCTGAGCGCCTCGCCGGTGGTGACCGGTATCTCCTGGCCCACCAGGATCCGCGCCTGCTGGTTGTCCAGCGTCATGATCGACGGGGTGGAGAGGATGTTCGACTTGCTGTCCGATTTCACCGCGTTGATGATCGCCCCGAAGATCGCGTTGCCGCTGCGGATGGCGAGGCCGGCGAGGCCGCCGGTCGCGCCGAGCACCGAATTGACCGCCGCTTCCTGCAGCGCGTCGGCCACCGGCGAACTCTGGTTGGTGGTGACGACCTGGCCGTTGACCGTGGTCGTCGTCCGCCGCAACCGCTCCGCCGCCGCCGCCGCGGCGACGGTCAGGATGTTGGGGCTGGCGTTGGAATAATTGGTGACCGCGAACGGGATGTTGCTGCCGCCGAGGCCGGCGAGCAGCAGCTGGACGCCGAGCTGCTTGGCCGCGGTGTCCGATATCTCGACGATGATCGCCTCGACCAGCACCTGCTCGCGGCGCGTGTCGAGCTGGCGGATGACCTCGCCCAGCTGGCGCTGGAGGTCGGCCGGCGCGGCGATGACGAGGGCGTTCGCCCCCTCGAAGCGAGTCACCACCGCCCCGCGCGGGCCGAATATGCCCGGCCCGGCCGCGCCGGCCTCGGCCGCCGGCGCCGCCGCGGTGGTCGTGCGCACCGCCGGCGCCTGGCCGCCTCCCATCCGCGTCGTCGTGGTGGTCGTGCCTTCGGCGCGCGACGACAGGCTCCTCGCCTGCGGCGGCGGCGTGACCGGCTGGCCGAGCAATTGCTGCAGCACCGGCAGCAGCTGGGCGGCGTCGGCATGCTCGAGGAAGATGACGCGGATCTCGGCGCCGCTCGCCGCGCGCTGGTCGAGCTCGGCGGCCATCGCCGCGAGCCGCGCGACGGTCGCCGAATCGCCCCTCAGCGCGACCGCATTGGAGCTGTCGACCGGCACCACGGTGGCGGCGCGGCCGCCGCCCTCGCCGCCCTCCATCAACGCATTGAGCGAGGCGGCGATCTCGCGCGCGCCGGCATTGCGCAGGGCGACGATGCGCGTCGTCGTGCTGTCGCGGTCGATCGAGGCGAGCAGGCTGCGGATTCGCGCGACATTGTCGGCGAAGTCGGCGACCACCACCGAGTTGCGGCTGGCGGTGATCGATCCCTCGCGGCTGACCAGCGGCTTCAGCGTCTCGACCGCCGAAGCGCCGTCGATATGGCGCAAGCGGAAGATCTCGGTGACGAAGGCGTTCGGGCTGGCGCGCCGGCCCGCCCGGCTGCCGCTGGCGGCGGCGCTGGCGACCGGCTGGATGCGGAACGCGCCGCCGGCCAGAGGCACCGCGACGAGGCCGTTGGCGCGCAGCGTCGACAGGAACAATTCGAAATATTCCGAGCGCGACAAGGGCCGCTGGGTCACCACCGAGACCTTGCCCTGCACCGCCCCGTCGACGATGAAGGTGCGTCCCGTCACCCGCGCCGCATCCTCGATGAAGGCGCGGATGTCGGCGTCGCGGAAGTTGACGACGAATTGCGACCAGGCCGGCGACGCCGGCAGGGCGAGCAGCAGGGCGGCGGCGAGCAGCAGGCGCTTCACTGCCGGCTTCCCGTCACCCGGATCGCCATCACCCGCCCGTCGCGCTCGACCTGAAGAATCGCCTGCCGGGATGCGGCCAATTCGGCGCCGATCGCCTGCGCCTGCTCGGCCGAGGCGATCCGCCGCCCGTTGACCGCGACGATGACGTCGCCCGGGGCGAGGCCGGCGGCGCGGAAGCCATCGCCGCTGCCCTGCGGGAAGACGGCGACGCCGGTCACCTGGCGGCCGTTGACGCGCGGCTGGAAGCGTATGTCCGCCGCCGGGTTGCGCGGCGCGGGAACGGAGGCTGGACCCGGCGGCGCCGGGGATATCGCCATCGGCGGGGGCGGCTGGACCGGCGCGGCGCCGGGCCCGACCACTTGCGCAGGCGGCGACTGGTCCATGAACAATTGCTCGGTCGCGCCGCCGCGCGAGATGGTGACGCTGTCGAAATCGACCGCATTAAGCGTCACGCCCGGCACGATCTCCTCGCCGACCGCGAAGCTGCGCTGCTGGCCGTCTGGGGTGGCGATGATCGCCGATCCGCGGCCCGACGCCTGGTCCTGCCTGACACCGTAGAGCTTGAGGTTCAATGAGGTGACCAGCACCGGCCCCGTCTGGCCGCCCAGGCGGAAGAAGGGGTCGAAGCTGCCGAGCAGGCCGGCCGCATCCGTCGCCGCCGGCTGCAGCGCGCTCGCCGTCCGCCAGTCGCCGACCGGCCCGATCGGGGTCACGAGCGTCCACACCAGCCGCGCGCACTGGACGGCGAGCAGCGAGAGGAGGACGAGCTCCAGCACCGAATAGACGGTGGCGCGGGGCAGGCGTTCGAGCAGCGTACGGGCGGTGTCGTGCAGAGCTATGCGCATTCCGGCTTTCCCACTCAACTGCCCCTCGCGGCGCCGCCGCCGTAAATTCCACAGCCGAAACAATATTTTGGCGCCGCCCGCCCCGGGAGTCGCGTTGGAGGGAAACTCCCAGCTTTTCCGCCGTGGCGCAACCGGAATGTACTGCCCCGCGCGCTAACGCGCCAATATGAGCCAGATCGGCCACGCGGCGAGCGCGAGCAGGGCGCCCAGCGGCAGCCGGTCGGTCGCCGCCACTTTCTCGCCGCGCGCCATTTTCAGCAGCAGGGCCGCCAGCCCGACCAGCCCCGCGCCGAGAAGGACGAAGGGGAGCTGCTGCCATCCTAGCCAGGCGCCGATCGCGCCGAACAGTTTCGGGTCGCCGCCGCCCATCCCCTCGCGCCCGCGCAGGCGGCGATAGGCGAAGGCGATCAAAGCGAGCGCGGCGAAGCCGGCGGCCGCGCCGATCAGCCGGTCTTCGAGCGGCGGGCCGATGCCGACCCAGGCGACCGGCAGGCCGGCGGCGAGCAACGGCAGGGTCAGCCGGTCGGGCAGCCATTGATGCTCGACGTCGAGCGCGGCGAGCAGGAACAGCCACCAGCCGAAGATGGCGGTGAAGATCGCGGCCGGAAGCGGATGGGCGGCGATGGCGGTGAGACCGATCACCGCCGCGCCCGCTTCGATGGCGAGCAGCTTCCTGTCGATCGCCGCGCCGCAATGCCGGCAGCGGCCTTTGACCAGGAACCAGGACAGGATCGGCACCAGGTCGCGCGGGCTGAGGGTCTTGCCGCAGCTGTCGCATTGCGAGCGGCCGCGTAGCACCGACCGTCCCTGCGGCCAGCGCACCAGCATCGCCGCCAGGAAGCTGCCGATCGCCGCGCCGAGAACGAAGCCCAGGGCGGTCCAGGCGCTTCCCGGCAGGCCCGCAAAGGCGTCGGCCGGCGCGGCTCCGGTCAAGGCCCCGCCGCGGCGGCGAGCACGCGCTGCGCCTGGAGGAGATGCGGCCGGTCGAGCATCCGGCCGTCGAGCGCCAGCGCGCCGGCGCCGGGATTCGCCTCGAACGCGGCGACGACCGCCCGCGCATGGTCGATCTCCGCCGGGCTGGGGGTGAACGCGGCGTTGATCAAAGCCACCTGGTCGGGATGGATCGCCATCATGCCCGTGAAGCCGTCGCGGCGGGCGCGGGCGGCATAAGCGGTCAGGCCGACCAGGTCGCGATAGGCGGGATAGATTGTCTCGATCGGCGCCACTCCCGCCGCCGCCGCGCCGAACAGGCAGAGCGAGCGGGCGAGCTCGTAGGGCGGCGTATAGCGGCCGTCGGGCTCGCGCGACGTCGCCGCACCGATCGCGGCGGGAAGGTCCTCGGCGCCCCAGGTGAGGCCGGCGAGGCGCTTGACGCCGCCATAGGTGCCGAGCTTGAACATGGCGGCGGGCGTCTCGGTGGCGATGGCGAGGATCTGGGCGGCGACATTGCCGCGCTCGGTCAGGCGCCGCGCCAGCTCGGTTACCGACGCGCCGCCTTCGGCCTTGGGAAGGACGATGCCGTCGGGATGGGCGGGCAGCACCGCCGCCAGATCCTTGTCTGCGTCCGGCCCGTCGAGCGGGTTGATCCGCACCCACAGCGAAGCGCCGCTATTGGCGTTGAGGAAGGCCGCCACCGCGCGCCGCGCCTCGGGCCTGGCGGCGGGCGCGACCGCATCCTCGAGGTCGAGGATCAAGGCGTCGGCGCCGCATCCCAAAGCCTTCGCCATCCGGTCCGGCCGGTCTCCCGGCACGAACAGCAGCGAGCGCAGTTTCACGAGCCAAATCCTCCCCGGCACGGGGAGGGGGACCGCCGCCGCAGGCGGTGGTGGAGGGGGGCCCCTCCGTCAGCCCTTCGGGCTGCCACCTCCCCGTTCCGGGGAGGATTAGGCCGCGCCCCCCTCATCCGCGCCTCTGCATGAGCGCCGTCCGCTCGCAGATGCAGACCAGCTCGCCTTCCTGGTTGATCATCCGGTGCTCGAAGGTGACGATCCCCGCGTCGGGCCTGGATTTCGAATCCTTCAATGCGATCACCTCGGTCTCGGCGCGCAAAGTGTCGCCGATGAAGACGGGTTTGGGCATGCGCACCTTGTCGTAGCCGAGATTGGCGACGAGCGTCCCCATCGTCGTGTCGCCGACCGACAGGCCGACCATCAAGGCGAAGGTGAAGGTACCGTTGACGACGATCCGGCCGAACTCGGTCCCCGCCGCATATTCGGCGTCGAGGTGGAGCGGCTGCGGATTGTGGGTGAGCGCCGAGATGAGCAGATTGTCCGCCTCGGTCACCGTCCGGTGCGGCTGGTGCCGGATGCGGTCGCCGATCGTCCACTGGTCGTAATAGCGGCCTGGCACGTCAGCGCACCTCCGCGACAGGGCAAGATCCGTTCGTGTCGGGCGAAGTCGAGACACCCTGCCGAGCGCAGCCGAGGCCAGGGATCTCGCTGCGCTCGATCGGGCCCCTCGACTTCGCTCGGGGCGAACGGTTCCTGTTCGTGCCCGTAAAAGTCATCCCTCCTCCTTCTCGATCCGCGCCAGCAACGTCCCTTCGCTCACCTGCGCGCCCTCCTTCGCTTCCAGCTCCGCGACAATGCCATCGAACGGCGCCACAAGGCTATGCTCCATCTTCATCGCCTCCAACGTGACCAGCTTCTGGCCCTTCGCCACCGTGTCGCCCTGGCGTACATCGACGACAATCACCCGGCCCGGCATCGGCGAAAGCAATGCGCCGTCCGAGGCCGCGCCGCTCCCCGCCCCGGCGCTCGCGCCGGGCATGGCGAAGGCGAAGGCCTGTCCTTCAAAGAAGACCAAAATCGTCTCGCCGTTCGCGGTGGCGACGCCTTCGAGCGCCTGGCCGTCCCGCACTTCGACGATCCGAGTCTCGCCGCCGTGCCGGAGCGCGACGCGAAGGTCGGCGTCCGCGTTCGCCCTAAAACCCTGCATCGCCTGCCAGGGATCGACCGTTTCGGCGGGGCTTCCGAATTCGGACGCAAGCATCGCCTCGGCGGCGAGGTTCCAGACCGAGTCCGGGGGCGACGGATCGGGGACGAGGCTGTCGAGCTTCGATGGAATGAACCCCGTGTCGACCTCGCCGGCGCGGAAATCCGGATCGGCGGCGGCACGAGCGAGAAAGCCGGCATTGGTCCTGACCGGCCAGATTTCGACCTGGCCGAGAACGTCCGTCAGCCGCTCGCACGCCTCCTCGCGGGTCGCTCCGGTCGCGATCAGCTTGGCGATCATCGGGTCGTAATGCGGGCCGATCCGGTCCCCTTCCTCGACCCCGCTGTCGACGCGGACGCCGCGCGGCAGCACGAAATGATCCAGCCGTCCGGTCGAGGGGAGGAAGCCGTTCGCCGGATCCTCGGCATAAAGCCGGGCCTCCATCGCCCAGCCTTCTATCGCGAGCTCGTCCTGGCGTTTGGGGAGCGTCTCGCCGCTCGCCACGCGCAGCTGCCATTCGACCAAATCCTGGCCGGTAATCTCCTCGGTCACCGGATGCTCGACCTGCAGGCGCGTGTTCATCTCCATGAACCAGATGCGGTCGGCGCGCAGGCCCTCCGACGCATCGGCGATGAACTCGACCGTCCCCGCGCCGACATAATCGACCGCCTTGGCCGCCTTGACCGCCGCGTCGCACACCGCCGCGCGAGTCGCCTCGTCCATGCCGGGCGCGGGCGCTTCCTCGATCACCTTCTGGTGGCGGCGCTGCAGCGAGCAGTCGCGCTCGAACAGATGGACGATATTGCCGTGCGCGTCGCCGAACACCTGCACCTCGATATGGCGCGGCCGCTCGACATATTTCTCGATCAGCACCCGGTCGTCGCCGAACGAGGCGGCCGCCTCGCGCTTGCAGCTTTGCAGCATGTCGGCGAACTCGGCGGTCGCGTTCACCTTGCGCATCCCCTTGCCGCCGCCGCCGGCGACCGCCTTGATGAGAACGGGATAGCCGATCTTGTCCGCCTCGGCCTGCAGCCGCTCCGCCGCCTGGTCCGCGCCGAGATAACCCGGCGTCACCGGCACCCCGGCCGTCATCATCAACGTCTTGGCCGCATCCTTCAGCCCCATCGCCCGGATCGAATCCGGCCGCGGCCCCACCCAGACCAGCCCCGCATCGATCACCGCCTGCGCGAAATCCGCATTCTCGGAAAGGAAGCCGTAGCCCGGATGGACCGCCTCGGCCCCGGTCTCGTTGGCGGCGGCGATCAACTTCTCCCCAACGAGATAGCTCTCTCGCGGCGGCGAAGGCCCGATATGCACCGCCTCGTCCGCCTCGCGGACATGCAGCGCGTTGGCGTCCGCATCGGAATAAACTGCAACGGTGCGAATCCCGAGCCTCCGCGCCGTGCGGATGATCCGGCAGGCGATCTCGCCGCGGTTGGCGATGAGTACCGACTTCAACACTTTCCGATCCTGCTAGATTAATATTTCAGCGGAGTGCAATACCAAAGCCCCGGCCACTACGAGCAACACGTAACAGATCTGCATCAAAATTGTTTTGACGACACGTCGAAACCTTATTCGCTCTACCTCTTTGCTACCGAATAAAGCATGCAGTGTCGCGAACAACATCAGCAGCGGCCAAATGATAACCGCAGCGACGAGAAGGAACGGGCTCGACTTGCCGACTTGCACTTGATACTTATACGATGCCCGTGCGTTAGCCGATCCAACCACAACATAGAGTACAATAATATCCTTGCCCCAAGGCTCCAAATAGTATCCGAAGTATCTGACAACAAGACCAATTGTATTATTAACCATTGGGAAAAATAAGTTCCGGTATATGGAAAGGATGTGATTGACCCATGTTGAGGAGGGTGCGGAGACGATCTGCAAAATTATATTCAGAACCGCTGCAGCGGATGCAAGAATTCCAACGACTGCTATGCCGACGCCAAGTTCCTTGAGGAATCCGTAATTGGATGTTGATTTGAGCGGCACGGTAAAGAGCCTTTCATCTTCCCTTCGCGAAGTCTGCGTCTTTACATCCTGAACACGCCGAACCGCGCGCGCCTGGGGATGGGGGCGTTGAGGCAGGCGCTGAAGGCGAGGCCGAGCACATCGCGGGTCTGGACGGGGTCGATGATGCCGTCGTCCCACAGGCGGGCGGTGGCGTGGTACGGGTTGCCCTCGGCTTCGTAGCGCTGGCGGATCGGGGCCTTGAACGCTTCGGCTTCCTCGGGCGTCCAGCTGTCGGCGTCTTTGTGCACCGTCGCCAGTACGGACGCCGCCTGCTCGCCGCCCATCACGCTGATCCGGCTGTTCGGCCAGGTGAACAGGAAGCGCGGGCCGAAGGCGCGGCCGGCCATGCCGTAATTTCCCGCCCCGAAGCTGCCGCCGATCAATACCGTGATCTTGGGCACCTGCGCGGTCGCCACCGCGGTGACCAATTTCGCCCCGTCCTTGGCGATCCCGCCCGCTTCATATTTGCCGCCGACCATGAAGCCCGAAATATTCTGCAGGAACAGCAAGGGCGTGCGCCGCTGACAGGCGAGCTCGATGAAATGAGCGCCCTTCAGCGCACTCTCCGAGAACAGGATGCCGTTGTTCGCCAGGATCGCGACCGGCATCCCCCAGATGCGGGCGAAGCCGCAGACCAGGGTCGCGCCGTACAGCGACTTGAACTCGTGAAATTCCGATCCATCCACGATCCGCCCGATCACCTCGTGCACGTCGTAGGGCGTGCGCAGGTCGTCGGGGACGATGCCGTAAAGCTCCTCCGGATCGAGCCTGGGCGGTTCGGGATCGGCGAGGTCGATGTCGACCCTTTTCACCGTGTTCAGGCGGGCGACGATGTCGCGGACGATGGCGAGCGCGTGCGCGTCATCCTCGGCGACATGGTCGACCACGCCCGATTTGCGCCCGTGCGTCTCCGCCCCGCCAAGCTCCTCCGCCGAGATCACCTCGCCGGTCGCCGCCTTCACCAAGGGCGGCCCGCCGAGGAAGATGGTGCCCTGGTTCCTGACGATGACGCTTTCGTCGGCCATGGCGGGGACGTAGGCGCCGCCCGCGGTGCAGCTGCCCATCACGCACGCGATCTGGGCGAGCCCCATCGCGCTCATCTGCGCCTGGTTGTAGAAGATGCGGCCGAAATGGTCGCGGTCGGGGAAGACCTCGGCCTGGTGCGGCAGGTTGGCGCCGCCCGAATCGACCAGGTAGATCGAGGGCAGCCGGTTCTGCTGGGCGATCTCCTGCGCGCGCAAATGCTTCTTCACCGTCATCGGATAATAAGTGCCGCCCTTCACCGTCGCGTCGTTGCAGACGATCATCGCCTCGCGGCCCGAGACCCGGCCGATGCCGGCGATCATCCCCGCTCCGGGCACCTCGTGCTTGTACATGTCGCACGCCGCCAGTTGGCCGATCTCGAGGAAGGGCGAGCCCGGATCGAGCAGGCGGGTGACCCGCTCTCGCGGCAGCAGCTTGCCGCGCGCGACATGGCGGTCGCGATGCTTCTCCGGCCCGCCCAAAGCGGCGTGCGCGACCCGCTCGCGAAGCTCCGCGGCCAGCGCCTTGTTGTGCGCAGCATAAGCGCGGTAAGCCTCTGATCCGGCGTCGATTTTGCTGGTCAGCTGGGTCATGGCCCTTCCCTCGTCATTGCGAGGAGCGGAGCGACGAAGCAATCCAGCATGGCGCCGGACTGGATTGCTCGCTCCGCTCGCAATGACGAAAGAGAATGCTCATGCCGGCCGCTCCACATGGGGTGCTTTCGTGCGGATCAAATAGCGGTAGACGCCGAACAGGTTGATGAAGAGCAAAACCACGTTGAGGCTTGCGATCGCCTCCTCCGGGCGCGGGTCGAGGAAGCCGTAGAGGATGAAGGCGATCGACGAAGTGACGAACAAGACGAACGCCCAGCCGGTCGGCCTCCGCCCCAGATCGAGCGCGACCGTGAACGCGGCAATGGCGGCGGCGAGCGCGCCATACCATTGCAGGATGAAGAGCATTTCGCTGCTCATGCGGCCTTCACGCTGAATTCGATCTCCAAGCCCGCGGGCTCGATCAGGCCGATGAGAGCATCAAGGCTGAATTCATTGATTCTTCCCCTGAGCAGCATATTTAGCCGAGGCTGGGTGATACCGAGTCGCGCGGCGGCTTCTTTCTGAGTCAGCCCCCATCCGCGAACGCTACGGTCGATAGCCATCATGATGTTGGCGCGCATCCGCAGGTTCATGGCCTCGACCGGATCGTCCTCAATGGCCTCCCACACATCACCAAAGGTCTTGCCTGACTTGCGATCGACGACGGTCATGCAACTTCCTTCAGGCGCCGCCGCGCCAAGTCAATGTCGCGTTTCAAGGTCGCTTGTGACTTCTTAACGAAAGCATGGAGGACGAAGACCGCCCTTTGTGCCTTCACCACATAGATCACGCGATGCGTTCCGTCCTTGTGCCAGATCCGAATCTCGCGAACTCCTTTGCCGATCGAGGGCATGGGCTGCCAATCTGCGGGCTCATCGCCATTCTGGATCCGGCCAAGCTGGTAACCCGCAGAGCGAATCGCTGACCGGGGAAAGGCCATGAAACGCTCAAAGGAATCGCCCACGAATTCTAAACGCAGCATCTATATCGGTTTCGATATAATGGCAAGCTCACGCAGCCCCGATCAATTCCCGGCCGATCAGCATGCGGCGGATCTCGTTGGTGCCGGCGCCGATGTCGAGCAGTTTGGCGTCGCGCAGGTAGCGCTCGACCGGCCAGTCCTTGGTGTAGCCCGCGCCGCCCAGCGCCTGGATCGCCTCCAGCGAGGTCTTCACCGCATTCTCGCTGGCGAGCAGGATCGCGCCGGCCGCGTCGAACCGAGTCGTCTTCCCGGCGTCGCACGCCCGCGCCACCGCATAGACGTAAGCCCGCGCCGAATTGAGCGCGACATACATGTCGGCGACCTTGGCCTGGATCAGCTGGAACGCTCCGATCGGCTTGCCGAACTGCTTGCGCTCGCGGACATAGGGAAGGACGGTGTCGAGGCAGGCCTGCATGATGCCGAGCTGGATGCCGGCAAGCACGGTACGCTCGTAATCGAGCCCCGACATGAGGATGCCGACGCCGCCATTGACCGGCCCCATCACCTGCTCGTCGGGCACCTCGCAATCGTTGAACACCAGCTCGGCGGTCGGCGAGCCGCGCATGCCCATCTTGTCGAGCTTCTGGCCGATCGAGAAGCCCGGCATATCCTTCTCTATGAGGAAGGTGGTGATGCCGCGCGAACCCTCGCCGGTCTTGGCGTAGACGACGAGCGTGTCGGCATATTGGGCGTTGGTGATCCAGAATTTGGTGCCGTTCAAGACATAGCCGCCCTGCACCTTGTCGGCGCGCATCTTCATGCCGACCACGTCCGAGCCCGCCCCCGCCTCCGACATGGCGAGCGAGCCGACATGCTCGCCCGAGACCAGTTTAGGCAGATATTTCGCCTTCTGCTCGGGGCTCGCCCAGCGGCGGATCTGGTTGATGCAGAGGTTCGAATGCGCCCCGTAGGAAAGCCCGACCGAGGCCGAGGCCCGCGCCACCTCCTCCTGCGCGACGACATGCTCGAGATAGCCGAGGCCGAGCCCGCCATATTCCTCCTCGACGGTGATGCCGTGAAGGCCGAGCGCGCCCATTTCGGGCCACAGCTCGCGCGGGAACCAATCCTCGGCGTCGATCCGGGCGGCGAGCGGCGCGATGCGGTCGGCGGCGAAGCGGCGGGTCGTGTCGCGGATCGTGTCGGCCATCTCGCCAAGCGCGAAGTCGAGCCCGAAATCGGACATGTTCCTCTCCTGTCGCCCGCGGCCCTAGCAGAGGGGCGAGGATTTGAACAAGGCGCGCGGGGTGACTATGTGAGCCCGGCATTTCCCGTTCGTGTCGAGCGAAGTCGAGACACCCTCCCGAGCGAAGCCGAGGGACGAAGCAAAGCCGAGGCTTCTCTTGTTCTCGCTGCGCTCGAAGCGGTCCCTCGACTTCGCTCGGGACGAACGGCCTCAGGAGCTCAAAGCGTATGAACCCCGACCCGATCGTCATCCTCTCTTACGCGCGCACGCCGATGGGCAGCTTCCAGGGCGCGCTTGCCGGCGCCAGCGCGACCGATCTGGGCGCCGCCGCGGTCGGCGCGGCGGTGGAGCGGGCCGGAATCGACAAGGGAAGCATCGAGAAGATCTACATGGGCTGCGTCCTCCCTGCCGGCCTCGGCCAGGCGCCGGCGCGCCAGGCGGCGCTGAAGGCAGGCCTGCCCCAGTCGGTCGAGGCGACCACGGTCAACAAGATGTGCGGCTCGGGCATGCAGGCGGCGATCATGGCCGCCGACACGATCGCGGCCGGCTCGGCCGACATCATCGTCGCCGGCGGCATGGAGAGCATGACCAACGCGCCCTATCTCAGCCCCAAGCACCGCGCCGGTGCCCGCATCGGCCACGACATGATGTACGACCATATGTTCCTCGACGGCCTCGAGGACGCCTACGAGCCCGGCCGGCTGATGGGCAGCTTCGCCGAGGAGAGCGCGCGCGATTACCAGTTCACCCGCGCCGCCCAGGACGATTACGCGATCGCCTCGCTCGAGCGCGCGCAAAAGGCGCAGGCCGAGGGCTGGTTCGACCGCGAGATCGTTTCGGTGGAGATTGCCGGCCGCAAGGGCCCGACGACAGTCGACAAGGACGAGCAGCCGGCCAAGGGCGACGCGTCGAAAATCCCGACGCTCAAGCCCGCCTTCGCCAAGGACGGCACGATCACCGCCGCCAACGCCTCGTCCATCTCCGACGGTGCCGCCGCCCTCGTCATCACCCGCCAGTCGGTCGCCGACAGGCTCGGCCTCAAGCCGGTGGCGAGGATCGTCTCGCACGCGGCCCACGCCCACGCCCCGGCCAAGTTCACCACGGCCCCGGTCGGCGCGATGCAAAAGGCGCTCGACAAGGCCGGCTGGAAGCCCGCCGATGTCGACCTCTACGAGGTCAACGAGGCGTTCGCCTGCGTCGCGATGATCGCGATGCACGACCTCGGCATCCCCCACGACAGGATCAACGTCCACGGCGGCGCGACGGCCTTGGGCCACCCGATCGGCGCGAGCGGCGCGAGGGTGCTGGCCACCCTCCTCAGCGCCCTCCAAACCCACGGCGGCAAAAAGGGCGTCGCGAGCCTCTGCATCGGCGGCGGCGAAGCCATCGCGATGGCGGTGGAACTGGTGGACTGAACAAATATGGCATTCTCATTAGGTGCATTTTGTGTGTCGCCTCCTGGTTGAACGCCCTTGCTCCCGTGGCCATTCCGTTTTGCACGAAGCACCGCTATCAGGATCGTCTACAGCGTCAGAGAATTCAGATTGAGGCAGCCTCCTAAAATTCTGCAACTATGACTCGGCAGCGAAAGGCTGCCGCAGCGAGCGCTGTGCTTGGGCCCAGACCCCTCCTTCTGTGGTCGGCTGGAAACATGCTCAAGTACAAGATCAATGAGCATTACGTTGGCTATCACTACGTTTGGTGCAGCCCCGTATTCGAAGGCGCTGCATTGGGACGCGGAGCGCTTGGGGCTGATCAGCCCCCCTCGTCCGACCCCGCTTCAATCTACCGGCGGCTTCATGACGACGTGGCTGGCCGCGACCGGCACGCTCAGGAAATCGACCGCCAGAAGCAGGCAATGAAGAGCACAGCTCTCTTTCTGCAAAGCAAAGGAATAATCGTTGCTGAAACTGCGGCCATGATAGCCGAAACGGTAGACGTTGCAGATAAATGGGACTTCCGCCCAATATTATATGCGATCCCCTTCGAACCGATTGCTTCCCGAGTGGTACTCGTTCCCCCCAGTCAGAGAGCTAGCATTGAACCAGAGTACATCATACCTGATTTGAAGCAAGGTGAGTTCCACATGATCGAGCCTTTCCCATGCCGTTGACACGATTAGAAGGAATAGAGCCGTCGATTGCGAATTCGGCGCTCGCAGCCACCGTAATATCTATCGGTGGCGGCGGGTTGGAGCATATCCCCTCCGAATACCTCGCGATCTCAAGAGGGCTGATCGAAGAAGCTCGGTCCGAACTCGGCCTACGCAGCGATGATGAGAGCTGGGAAGCATATAGGAAGATAAAGGATTTTCTCAGCCGCGAAGTCGACCGCCGACTTTTTGCGGGCATTGATCGCAAAGCATTGCGACGGCGAATGGGAGAGGCAGGCCAGCTCCCGCTCTCTGGCTATGAGATTAAACTGGGCAAGCCCTTTAAGGAAAATTTTACAAACGAAAGCAGTCGATTTGCGATCTCTTGCGTCCAGAAGGCCGATCTATTCGAGCATTTCCTAGAAGAGGCTGGAGATAAGGATGTCCAGTTCTCTATTTTCGCGAGACAGATTGAGAGTCTGAAAAAAGACAAGACGTATTGGTGCATAGTGTCCGCGCTCCGAGCAGGAGACACGTTAGAAATTATGGCGTTATGGAGGATATTTCCTGAGACAGTTAATTTGGAGAACGTAGCGAAGCCTCTAAATATACTGAAGTCGTTCGTGTCCGTATATGGAGTGGAATTGGTTATCGAAGGTGAGCAGACTAATGAGCGACTCATAGTCGACCAGTTCTTTCCTGGCTATACGGAGGTGGAGAAATTCTTGGACTCACCTGACAATCAGTCGTCAACTATGGAGATTGTATCGCAGAAAGAGGTGGGAGGCGTCCGCGTAGCCTTAGCTTATGCGATAAGTCACCCCCGTTATAGAGCAGACAGAACCAGATACGCATGACAATCTCGCTTTCGCCTATGGGGCGGCTAAGAGGCATGCGTCTTCGCTAACCTGTTCCGCGCCCTGGAAACTCACGGCAAAAAGGGCGTCGCGAGACTCTGCATCGGCGGCGGCGAAGTGACCGCGATGGCGGTGGAGTTGGTCGACTGAGCCGCTAGGCGGCCGCCTCGCTCATCCCGGAAAGCGCGGCGATCCGTTCCCGCACCGCGCGGCTGCGGTCGCCGTTCGCCTTGGCGATGAAGCCGGCGAGGAGCAGCAAGGCGCCGGCGCCGATCGCGATCCGGAGCGGCTGGTCCATGCGGATGCCGAACAGGACCAGATTGGCGACCAGCCCGACGAACAAGGGCCCGAACCAGAACCACCACATCAAGCCGCGCAGGCCGTTCTGCCGGGCGAGCTCGCGGCTGAAATGGCTGCGCAGCGGCTCGAGGCCGGCCCCGGCCGGGATCGGCGCCGCCCAGCCCCGCAGCGCGAGATAGCCGATGATCGCCACGAACACAGCCAGGAACGGCCAGGCGATGGGCGCCATGGGCGGGTTGAAGCGCAGCAGCATAGCGACAGAGCCCGCCACGATCAGGCCGAGCGCGATCATCTCCGCGCGGTTGCGCGCCTTTACCCCGCGCTCGAAGCGCAGATAGTCCTGCACGACCGCTTCGGCCGGCGCTCCGACCGGCCGCGCGCCGTGCCGCCCTTCGGCCGCGCCGATGAGCCACAAGGCCGGGAGCGCGAAGAAGCCGAGCATGTAGAGCCCTCGCGGGAGCATCCAGTCCGGCTCGATCTGCCCCGCCGAGACCAGCCCCGCCAGCATGCCCTGCGACAGCAGCATGGCGACGGCCGCCGCGACCGCGTCCAGGAAGCCGCTCCGCACCGGCGTCTCCTCGCCGCGATAAACGGCGCGCAGCAGGAGCGCGAGCAAAGCCGCCGCGGCCGGAATGCCGCCCTGCGCCCAGCTCGGCACGGTCTGGCCGGGCAGGTCCGGCAGGGTCACGCCGAGGCAGGCGACGAGGACGAACGTCTGCAAGCCCACGATCGCGATGCTGGAGGTCCGGCGGGCGCGGCTGGCGATGAGATAAGGCATGGTTCGTATCCCCTCTGATGCATATTGGATCGGCGAGCGGTAGCGCTCCTCGAGATCGCCCATCACGGCTTCGCGGGCGGGCGGCGGGATGAGCAGCCTGAGGAGGCTGCTCAGCGGGGCCGGTGGCCGGCGCTTTCTCAACTCGGGTTCCATATTCCCTCCCCCCAGCTCTGTTCGACGGCGTCGCAGATGCGCCTGGCGGTCAAGGCGGATTCGCGCAGCGCCCGCTCGCCCGCCTGCTCGAGCCGGTAGTGGCGCTTGGCCCGCCCGCCGCGCTCCGGCGTCGGGTCGGACAGCCAGGAGGAGACCAGCCCCTTGTCCTCGATCCGGTCGAGCGTCGCATAGACCGCGCCGAGCGCCGCCGTCTTGGGCGCGGCCAACGCCTCGACCTTGGCATGGATGGTGACTCCGTAAGCCCTGTCGCCGAGCGCCAGGATCGCCGTCAGCACGAGCTGCTCGAATTGGCCGAGGGAGGGCGAAGGCGCCATTTGTCATACGCTGTATTAGAAATGGCGGGATGTCAAGCGGGCCCCGGTTTTCGGTGGAGCTGGTGGAATAGACTTGGTCGCGAAGGGGCGAAGCGCAAGTTCCCCGGCGAAGGCCGGGGTCCAGCGGCGCAGGCGCACGATTCCCTGAGCCGCCTTTGCTTCCAAAAGGCTTTTCTGGTATGATATTGCGTTTCAGGTACTGGATAAGGTAACAGGACCATGTCGGCTCGACAGGTCAAGATGATCGAAGGCGGTAAGCTGGTGATCCCGGCCGCCATGCGGCGCGCGCTGGGGGTGGCGACCGGCGACATGGTGCTGGTGGATGTCGAGGATGGCGAGCTGCGAGTGCGATCGCTGGCGAAGGCGATCGAGCGCGCCCAGGCGATCGTCCGCCGCCATGTGCCCGAGGGAAGCTCGCTTGCCGACGAGCTGATCGCCGACCGCCGGGGCGAAGCGGAGCGTGAGTGAGCTCGTCGTTCTCGATTCCTCGGCCTTGCTCTGCCTGCTGGGCGCCGAACCTGGCTCGGACAAGGTCGCCGAGGCGCTGCCCCGGTCCGCGATCAGCACCGTCAACCTGGCCGAGATGGTCGCCAAGCTGTGCGAGCGCGGCCTCAGCGGTGAGGAAGTCCGGGCCGCGCTGTCCGGCCTTCCGCTCGACATCCGCCCCTTCACCGCGGATCAGGCCCAGGCGAGCGGCGCCCTCCGCCCCGCCACCCGCGCCCTCGGTCTTTCGCTCGGCGACCGTGCCTGCCTGGCCCTGGCGGCGGAGCTCGGAGCCACGGCTCTCACCGCCGATCGCGACTGGCTGAAGCTGAAGCTCGGCGTGCAGGTGACGGTGATCCGTTAGACGGCGCGCGCGGCGAACAGGCCAGGCTCTGCATCGGCGCCTGAAGGCGATGGCGATGAAACTCATGGAATGAGAGCGCTCGATCCTTGTCATTGTGAGGAGCGGTAGCGACGCGGCAATCCCGCTTTGGATTGCTTCGCCGCGCTCGCAAGGACGCTCTTGGCGGGTCGGGCCGCACCCGCCTCGCTCGCGCCCCTCCCGCTCAGGCGAAGCTGAGGTTGATGCTGGCCGCGGGCGCGTGGCCGTCGAAGGCGTGGTCGCGATAGGGGCCGTCGGCGTCGACCCAGTGGAGGAAGAGGTGGGCGGACCAGCCGTTCGGGTTCGGCGTGACGCGCCCGTGCCTGTGGTTGACGCCGCGGTAGAGGATCGCGTCGCCCACCGCCATCGCCAGCGAGGCATGGGCCTCGTCGCCGAAATCCTCCGCCACCTTCGCGGAAGGCTCGGGCGAGCGCTGCCGGCCGATCTCGAGCGGCCAGGCGACGCCGTCGCTATAGTCGAGCGTGAGCGAGAGGCTGTGCTCGCAGGACGGGCGGTCGTGATGGACGCGGCAGACGTCGCCTTCGCGGTAGATGCGCAGATAATCGTAGGTCGGCAGCAGCGGCCGGCCGACGATCGCGCCGAGCGCCGGCGTCAGCCCCCACAGGAAGAAGAGCATCGGCGGATAATGATGGCCGTACAGCTCGAAGGCCGGGCGGGCGAGCAGGTTGGGATAGTCGCGGACGTCGCTCAGCCGGATCGGCGCGTCGCCCAGATCCGCCTTCAGCGCCTGCAGGAAGGCCCGGCAGATCTCCGGCCCGACCAGGCCCTTGATCAGCGCATAGCCGTCCGCCTCATAATCGCCGCGCACCTCCATCGCCGAATAACCGTCCCGTCTCCAACCCCGCGCTTCCGCGCCCGCAGCGGGGCCTTATCATCCCGGTCGCTAAGATCAACGGGCCGGGGGCGCCGGCACCGCGTTGCAAATAGGATTTCCAAAACCCGGTCGTGCCTGTCATCCCTCGTCGTCGGGGAAAGGCGAAATGAAGTTTCTGCTCTCGATGACGATGCTGCTGGCCGCGCTGCCGTCCGGCGCCGCCGCGCAGACGGCGGGATTGTGCGAAGACTTGCAGCTGTTGCTGCGGACGATGCCGGAGGCGGGCTCGTTCACCGCGGCTCGGCCCTCGCCGGCTTTTGCCTTGTTCGAACAATGCCGGGCGCATCGGATCGACTTCATCGACGAGGTGATCTGCAGCTGGCGGCTGCCGTCGGCCGCGCCCGGCGTCGAGGCGCTGGCGGGCGACGTGCTGCGCTGCCTGCCGGGCGCGCGCCGACGGGACGATCCGGCCGGCGCCTCCGGCGAAGCCCGGCTCGTCTACGAGCTGCTCGACATCATTATCGGCCGGGAGACGTCGCCCTCGGGCGAGCCGCGCGCCCGGCTGATCGTCTCCGTCCCGGAGGGCTAGCCGCCACCGCCCCGCGCCGGCTTTCCTTTTTCCTTGCAGCGCTGTACGCTCGACAGATGCTCTCCAGGGGAGGTGGACGATGAAGAACGAGACCGCGTCCGCGGCGATCGCCGACGCCGCCGCCGATGCCGCGAACGCCGCTGACGCTGCAAGACGGAAATGGGCGGCCCCCGTGATCCAGCGCATGGCAACCAGCGCGGCCGAACTCGGCTCAGGCGACACCGTCGATGCGGAAGGAATGTCCTGATGACGAATAACACCGCCTTGGCCACGGTCCCCACGGACACCCCTGGCCCTTCGCGCGAGCCGTGGGTTGCGCCTGAGATACAGCGCATGACGACCAGCGCGGCCGAGCAGGGTACCGGCACGGTTACGGATTCCACCGAACAACTGTCCTGACGCAAGCCGGGGCCGTGATCCGCTGGCATCCAGCCGATCGGGCGAATGTGGCGGCGCCGGCTGCGGCCGCTTCCCTCCTGGAGCAAGCGATCGCGTCCCGCCCGGACAATGCCGCGCTTCGCCTGAAGCTCGCCGATCTCCAGTTCGACCGGTACGATTTCGCCGCCGCCGCTTCCGCGCTCGAGGCGGCGCTTGCGCTCGACCCGGACCTGGCCGGCGTCCGGCCGCGCCTCGCCCGCTGCTACAATGCGCTGCGGCGCCACCAGGAGGCGCTGGACGCTCTCGCCGCCGGCGAATCCCCCGAATATGAGCGGGCTTTGGCTTTCGAGGGGCTGGGCCGCGAGGCGGAAGCCGAGCGGGAATATCGCGCGGTCCTCGCGGCCGACCCTCATCACCGCCCCGCCTGCCGAAAATTGGGCAAGTTGCTGCGCCGGGCGGGCCGCACGGCCGAGCTGCTCGACGTCTGCGAGACCTTGAACGCGCTTGGCGCCGGTCACGCGCAGCTCCTCTACACCTGGGGGACGGCGCTCGCCCTGAACGGCCGGGACGAGCAGGCGCGGGCGATCCTGCTCGAGAGCGCCCGCGTCGCCGAGTTGTCCTTGCCGGTGCCCGAGGGCTTCGCCGACATCGCCGCGTTCAACGCCGCTCTCGCGGAGGAGATACTGACCAATCCCTACCGCCTCAGCGACTTCCCCGTCGAGGACGAGGCCAATCGCGGCAGCAGCCGCGTCCACGCGCTCTTCGCCGGGCGCCGGCCCGAGCTCGTCCGCCTGCTGCTCAATTCGCTGCAGGAGCTAACCGCCGCCTTTGCGCCGCCGCGTCACGCCTCCTTCGACCCCTGGGCGGACGCCCGCCCCGGGGCGGCGCACCTCAAGGCCTGGGGCCTCATTCAGCGCGGCGACGATTATGAGGAGTGGCATTCCCACCCCGGCGGCTGGCTGAGCGGCGTCTATTACATCCAGGTGCCGAAGTCGGTCTCGGCGGACGGCGCCGGGCGCGGCTGCATCGAATTCGGCCCGCCTCCCGCGCTCGCCCGGATCATGCCCGATTTCATCGCGACTCTGCGCCGCGCGCCCCGCGAGGGGACGCTGCTGCTCGCCCCGTCGCATTACTCGCACCGCACCATTCCGACCGGGGCCGAGGAATATCGGATAAGCTTCGCCTTCGACGTGGTGCCGGACGGCTGAAACGACGCTCCGCCGCGCCCCCAGCCTAGAGCAAGGACATCCTGAGTGGAATCACGTGTTCCGTTCGGGCTGAGCCTGTCGAAGCCCTCTTCTTCGTGAAGAGGAAGCAAAGCCCTTCGACAGGCTCAGGGCGAACGGCTGCGGGTGGATCAACTCAGCGCGAAACCGGGTAGTGTCTCAGTTTGAAATTTGATGCGGGTCGCCCCATATTCCTGGCATCGCCACAGGCGGCGATGGAAGGAAGTTCGCTTTGAAGCTCTTCACTTGGCTTCTTACGAGCCCAACCGGACAGATTGAGCTGCGCTAGATCGACCTCGCCACCGGGCCGCAGAGACGGACAGGCAAACTGGCGACTGAGGTGATGGTACAAATTCCACCCGCGCAGGGGATGGTCGCACCCTTCCGATTGTAGGGGAATAAATGGTGATCGTGATGACAGCCGGTCCTGATCACGCGGCACCAAGCCCAAACTCAGGCCCCCTTGGGGGCCTTTTTGTAAGGTCCGCGCGGCTTCGGCGCTGGAGCATCCGCATCGATCCGCGCGATTATGTCCTCCATCGACCACAACCGATCAGTGATCCCGGCGGCCATCGCGGGAGACATGCGAAGGGTCTTATGGATGCGACAGAAATTGTAGAAGACGAAGTAGAGCGCCAGCGCGTGAATGTGGTTGTCGAGCTTCTTGCTGAACTCATTGGTGAGGCGGGTGAAGCGCCGCATCGACATGCGCATCGTGAGGTTCTGGCGCTCAACGTAGGACGTGGACACGTGCGCCGCGTCGGGGTTGCCCTCGATCCGCTTCTTCTGCGTCCCGATGCATTCGGCAGGGCTGTAGCGGCCCGGAGCGGTGATTGTCGGGCCATAGATTTTGTGGAGCGTGGCGTAATCGACATCGCCGCCGAATGCGCCTTCAACCGCCTCCAGATAAGCGCGGTGGCCGTCCGTGGTGAGCTGGACCCGGTTGCGTAGGCGGAAGCGCAGATCGTCCATAAGGGCGATGGCCGACTGCCCCGAGCGATCGCCTACGAAGTAGGAGACGATCAGCTTCGTGTCGGCATCGAGCGCGGTCCAAGTCCAGACATCGCCAGCGCCGCCCGGGGCGGCCTTGGCCACCTTAGCGTTCTTCTCCTTGGCATAGCAGAACGACCAAATCTCATCGCACTGGACGCGGCTCGCCTTTACCTCCTTCACCGTCTCGTCATGGATAGCGAGGCAGGCTTCCCCGGCCTCACACAGCAGCTTGGAGACGGTGTTGATCGACACGTCCGCCACGCGGCTGATCGACCGCATGGAAGAGCCCTCGCACAGTATGGAGAGGATTTGGACGCGCTTCGCGAGAGGCAACCTGTTCATGCGCTCACTCTAAGCGCCAAGCCTCTTTCGTCAAGCAGAAAGTTCAGTTTAGCAGATGCGTTATTCCGCTATTGCAACCCGTTCCAAACGGCATTATCGTTTCGCGAGTGAATGAAGATGATCCTCTCGATGGCGTACAAACGCCCGCCGATGCCCTTAGGGTCTGCATGGAATGGCGCGGATGGTCCCAGCCGGATTTGGCGTATGTGCTGGGGGTCAATACGGCGACAGTCAATCAGATTGTCAACGGCCGCCGTGGAATTAGCCCTGACATGGCAAAGGCGCTCGCGGTCGCCTTTCGTGTTCCCGTTCAATCAATCGCGGCGATTCAAGCGCAGTGGGAGTTGGATCGAGCACGAGAGCCCGATCCTGCGGTCGCCGCGCGCGCCCGCGTCCAAAGTGAGTATCCGCTACGAGAGATGATCAAACGCGGTTGGATTGAGGGTGACAGGCTCGAAACGGACCTCGTGCAATTCTTCGGCGTAAGCGACCTGGCAGAAGTTCCTCACTTGGACCACGCCGCCAAGCGCACCTCAGATGAGGATATTCCTCCCTCTCAATTAGCGTGGCTGTACCGGGTCCGACAGCTTGCCGGCGAGATGCCGACACCCCCGTTTTCACGTCGCAAGCTGCTCGATGCCATCGAAAGAATGAAGACGATGCGCCACTCGCCTGAGGAAGTCAGGCACATTCCGCGCCTTTTGCACGAGGCCGGCGTTCGGTTTGTTGTGGTAGAAGGGCTACCGGGCGGCAAGATCGACGGCGTCTGCTTCTGGCTAGACGACCAATCCCCGGTGATCGGCATGTCGCTTCGTTTCGACCGAATCGACAACTTCTGGTTCGTCCTGCTGCACGAATGCACGCACGTCATCCACGGTCATGGAAAAGCACAGCCGATTGTTGACGTGGAGATCGTAGGACGCACGGGTGCTGACATTTCAGATGAAGAGGTTATCGCCGACTGCGAGGCCCTAAACTTCTGTGTCCCGCAGGATAAAATGCACTCATTCTATGCTCGAAAGGCCCCGATATTCTCGGAGCGAGATGTGGTAGCTTTTGCAGGGGTCAATGGGGTTCACCCCGGGCTCGTCGTGGGGCAACTGCAACATAAGCTTGGCCGTTTTGATTTTCTGCGTCGTCATTTGGTAGCCGTCCGCAGCTTCATCCTTCCTTCCGCAATGGTTGATGGTTGGGGTGACGTGGCGTTTGTGAGCCGAGGAGCCCCAGCGTGACTTACAACGAGATTTTGCAGCGCATTTGGCACGAGTACGAAAAGGAAAACGGCTATCTTCCCGCTAGCTCAAGGGATGCCGTCATTTGGGGTGCCGAAAGGCGGATGATCGAAGTCCCCCGTCCCGATCCATACGACAAGCTGGCCGAGGACATGGCGCGGGCTCTCCGCGAAGAGTACGCTACGGATCGCTTGGGACGGCGCTATCGCCGCAATCATGCGGTGCGCGTCACAAAGGACGGGGTGCAGCACACGATTTGGGCGATTATCGGCCATGCGCCTCGCGACCACATGCAGAAGGCATTTCGCCAGCGGCGTGAGCAGATCGTCGGTGATTGCTCTCAGCTTGCGACCGATGTTGAGGTTTACAATGACCTCAATCCTGACAGTGAGCCCCTACAGATTGTGTTCGACTTCCGCGAGGACGTGGAGGAACGCCGCTTCTGGGATCACAAGAAGGTCGCTTAGGTCTTCTTCCACCTTGCATTTGAGGCAACTCGCGAAATCTCTTTCCGCTGCTCCGGAGTCAGCTTAGCGGCGCGAGTCTTCGCGCCCTCTCGCCCAGCGCGAACCTTTGCTTCGGGCGAACTTGTTTCTTCAAGCTCACCGGTCGCGATCTTCGCGACCATAACGGCGCGGGCCACGGCATCGGCGGGTCGCTTCTCTCCGCGAGGGCCGCGAGGCATCAGCCCTCGGCCTTTGAGATATGGTCGAGAGCGGCCAATTCCTCCGGTTTCATCTGCCGACCATGGTTGTCTTTGACGACAACCTTGACGGCTGACCGATGCAGAGCGACGTACTGATCGAGCGCCTCTTTTGCGGTCGCAACTTCCATTCGTTCAGACCCGCTTGGACCGGTCCAGATAATCGTGAACGGCATGCTCCCTCCGATGCTTTCCGCCAAGGATATAGGAGGCCGGGGCCGGGCGCGATAGGCGCCAGGGGCGAAATTCAACCTGAGACACCATCCGAAACCGCTCTAGCTGAGATCGGCAGCGTTCAATTCGTCGCGCAGCTTACGAAGACGCTTCTTGAGGCGCTCATTCTCCTTTCCGGCGAAGGCGTCCGGAATATCGGCCATGCGGCGCAGCTCGATCGGCTCCTGCTGGTTCTCGAACGTCTCGGCCGGCATCACCGCGACCGGAGCGACGGCCCGCATGGTGTGATCCTGGTGGAAGGTTTTGGTCACCAGGATGCACAGGTCGGCCAGCCGGTGAAGCGCTGAGGCGACTCCGGTTTGTGCGTCAAGGCGACCGGCCGGTACATGCGGCCCGAACGGAGGAAGCGGGGGCAGAAATCGAAAATCTCGGCGACGCCGCCGTCGCCGTCGGTCAGCCGGGTGACGAGGATCGGGGTGTTGCGCAGATAATGCTGCTCGACCCCGACCTGATTCTCGAGCGCGAGCCGCCACTCCCCGCGCGGCCGCTCGCTTTCTCCTTTGGGTTCCAGCAGCGAGCAGAACAGCGGGTCGCCGTCGACGCGCGGCGCGCAGCCCCAGACGAAGCCGGCACTCGCGTCGACCAGCGCGCTCACCTGGCAATTGCCGATCGGCCAGAGCGCGAGGTCAGTCATTCTCGCCTCCCGACGCTTCGCCGAGCCAGCGCGCGACCGCGGCGACGTCGTCGAGACGCCAGCGCGCCGCAGAGGGGCGCGGCGGCCCGACCAGGATACCCGTTCCGCCCATCTGGGCCGCGGCGGCGAATGCGTCCTCGTCGGTCAGATCGTCGCCCACGAACACAGGATTCGCGCCGGCAAAGGCCGGTTCCGCCATCAGGGCGCGAAGCGCGTCGCCTTTGTCGGGACCGGTCATGCGCAGCTCGGCGACCATCTTGCCGCGCTGCACGCCGAGGCCGGTGCGGGCGGCGATCTCCGACAGGAAGGCGATCACTCCCTCCTCCCGTTCGGGCGCCTGGCGGTAGTGGATTGCGATGCTGACCGGCTTCTCCTCCACCAGCAGGCCCGGCGCGCCCCGCGCGAAGCCATGAATCTCCTCCCGGGCATCGGCGAGGGCGGCAGGCGGAGCAAGCGCCGCCTGCCTGCCGTCCGCCTGCCGGATTTCGAGGCCGTGCGAGCCCGCCAAAGCGACGCCCGGAAAGCGCAGATGGCCGTCGAGATCGCCGACGGCGCGGCCGCTGATGATGGCGAGTCGGCCGGAGAGAAAGCGGGACAGCCGCTCGAGCAAGGCGGGAAGACCGGCCGGCACCGCGATCGCCGCCGGCGATTCCGCCAGTTCGACGAGGGTGCCGTCGAAGTCGAGGAACAGCGCCGCGTCCTGCAGAATGGAGAGTGGCGGCGCCGCGGCTGTTTCAACCATTTGGATGCGTTGGCAAATCGCCGCGCCAATCACAAGCGGGCTGTGCGGTTTTCGTACAAAGAACGCTCGATAATCAACTGAAAACGATGTTAAATAAAGTTAGGCTGCCCGTTTGCGCGTCGCCGATTTTGCGTTATGCAACTGTTAGGTCCAAAATGGGGGGACACGCGATGGGCGTTCCATATATGGGTGAGCTGCGGGTGATGGCGTTCAACTTCGCCCCGAAGGGTTGGGCTCAGTGCACCGGCCAGCTGCTGCCGATCAACCAGAACCAGGCGCTGTTTTCGCTGCTCGGCACCACCTACGGCGGCAACGGCCAGACGAACTTCGCGCTGCCCGACCTGCGCGGCCGCACCGCGATCCACGTCGGCCAGGGCTTCACGCAGGGGCAAGCGGTCGGCCAGGAGGTCCACACCGTCACCGCGACCGAGATGCCGCAGCATCTGCACTTCTTCGCCGCGAACACCGCCGACGCCGACAAGGACAGCGCGACGATCGCGCCGAAAGGCTCGTTCGGCGCCTTCAACAACGGCTATCGCACGGCCACCAACCTCATCGCGCTCGGCCCGACCGCGGTCTCGAACGTCGGGGGCAGCCAGGCGCACGAGAACCGGCAGCCTTATCTCGTGCTCAACATTTGCATTTGCCTTCAGGGCATTTTCCCGTCGCGGAACTAGGGGGGTCGAGACATGTCAGGACCATATATCGGTGAGATCCGGATCTTCGCCGGAAGTTTCGCCCCCGCGGGGTGGGCGTTCTGCAACGGGGCGTTGATGCCGATCTCGGAAAACGATGCCCTGTTTACCCTGATCGGCACCACCTATGGCGGGGACGGTCAAACCACGTTCGGCCTTCCGGACCTCCAGGGCCGCGCGCCGATCCATCAGGGCACGGGCTCCTTCGGCACCACCTATCAGATCGGCGAGAAAGCGGGCACCGAGCAGGTGACCCTCACGACGAACCAGATCCCGCAGCACAATCATCAGCTCCTGGTCTCCCAGGACCAGGGCAGCGTGACCGCTCCGGCCAACGACATCCTCGGATCGAACCCGACGGTCCAGCTCTATCGTCCCGGCGTCGGCACGCAGCCGTTCGATCCTTCGGCAATGACGCCGGTCGGCGGCAGCCAGCCGCACGAGAACATGCAGCCCTTCATCGTGATGAACTACATCATTTCGCTTTTCGGGCTGTTCCCCAGTCAAGTATAGGAGAGAGCCGTGACCGACCAATTCGTCGCCGAAGTCCGGATCGTCGGCTTCCAATTCGCTCCCACCGGCTGGGCCACGTGCGATGGGCAGCTGCTGCCCATATCGCAAAACACCGCCTTGTTCTCGCTGCTGGGCACATTTTACGGCGGCAACGGCCAGAGCACCTTTGCGCTCCCCAATGTCCAAGGGGACACGGTGCTCGGCACGGGCCAGGGACCGGGTCTGAGCGACCGCTTTCTGGGGGAGTCGTCGGGGACCACGGATGTCACCCTCCTCGACTCCGAGATGCCGATTCACACCCATGCGATCCAGGCGCAGGCGACGCCGGCCACGCTCGGCACCGGCACCGCCAATTCGGTGTTCGCGCGGTCGGTGGGCGGCAATGCCTATAAGGGGGGCACGGCGAACACCAACCTTGCGTTCCAGGCCCTGGCGCCCGCCGGCGGCTCGCTCCCGCACAACAATATGATGCCGACGCTCACTTTGCTCTACATCATCGCCATGCAGGGTATTTTCCCGCCGCGTACCTAACGGGTTTGGCCTAACGGGTTTGGAGTGAATCGCATGTCGACCGAGATCCGCGCGCCGCTGTCGCGCCGCAAGCTCCTCGCCGCCCTCGCCGCCGGATTCACCGCCGTCGCCGCGATCGCCTCCCCCGCTCTGCACCTCAGCTGGACGCGGCGGCCCGGCAAGGCCGGCAGTTGGTGGAACCGGCAGAGCTTCTCGCTGGCGAAAGCGGGCATGAACGAATGGTCGCAGCAGGTCGGCTCCGATTTCACCGTTCGCGCCGAAGGCGGCGCGGCGGCGGTGCGGCTGGAGAGCGTGAAGCCGCTCATGTCGGCCGGCCGCCGTCCCGCCGGCCTCGCCCGCGACCGGGCTTTCGAGGCGGTCTTCGCCTCGGCCGCCGGCACGGCCCTGCCCGCCGGCGACCGGATGTATCCGGTGAACCATTCCAAATATGGCGCCATGGACGTCTATTTCAGCCCGTCGGGGCAAAAGATGGGCGCCGTCTTCAACTAGGCCATGCCGCCGCCGCTGCGCTCCGCCGCCCGGTTCGATATCGTCTATCGCACCCTCGCCGACGACGATCTGCCGTTCATCGCCGCCCTCTACGCCTCGACCCGGGCGGAGGAGGTCGCCCAGACCGGCTGGCCGCCCGAGGTCCAGCAGCAGTTCCTCGCCCAGCAGTTCGACGCCCAGCACCGCCATTACATGCGCCATTATCCCGATGCCGAATGGCTGATCATCGAGCGCGGCGGGGAAAGGATCGGCCGGCTCTACATCGAGGAATGGCCGAGCCAGATCCGGGTGATCGACATCGCCCTGGTCCCCGCCAGCCGCGGGCTCGGCATCGGCGGAGCCATATTGGACGACGTTTTCGCGGTCGCGACGGCGGCCCGGAAGCAGGTTTCGATGCATGTCGAAAAGAACAACCCGGCCCGCCGGCTGTACGTCCGGCTCGGCTTCGAGCTCAGCGCCGACGAAGGCGTTTACGACCTGTTGCTGTGGACGCCCGGGAACGGCGAAGCCGGTTAGAAGAAAATCGCCTCATATTTGGTGCCGGCATCGTCGCGGCCGATGGGCACGATGAAAATCTCGTCGGCCTCGCCGCCATTGCTCAAGCCGTAGATCGCCTGGGGCAGGATCGGCTCGTAGGGACCGCGGAACTGGAGGCGAAAGCCCGATTCCCTGATGGACCGGGGAAGCGCCTCCGCCTCCTCGAGCACCAGGCTGAGCGACGCACCGTCCAACTCCACCTCGAAACTCTCGCCGATCTTGTCCGAGAAATCCTCGAAAACAGGGTCCCGCATCGTCATTCGCCTCTCAATCGATCGTCTCGCCGGGGCCCACGCCCCAGATATGTTCGGTGCGGACATAGCCTTCGCGTCCGCCGACATCGAACCGGCACCAACCCTCCCCGCAATGCGAGATACGGCCGACGACCCCGGGCTCGGCATGGTAGCGGATCTTCGAGCCGGCACTCGCGGCCTCGTATAACGGGCGCGGCTCGGCGCCGGTGACGAGGGCGGTGCGGGTGTCGCTGAGCAGGCGCTGCAGCATCCAGCCCGTTGTGCCGGCCGGGTCCCGGACCTTGCGCCAGCCGGGATAGGTCTCGACCACCTTTACCGGCAGGTCCGCGCGCCGATAGAGCCAGATGGCGGGATAATTCTTGCCGGGCCCGGCCCGCATCATCGCCTTGCCGGCGGCGATCGAGGCCCAATAAGGAGGCCGCCGATCCTGCTGCGCCTGCGCGGCGGTCAGGCAAAGACCGGCGGCGAGCGTCGCTGCAAGCAGGAAGCGTCTCAGCATGCCGGTCGGTCCTTCCTCTCGGCCTCTCTCTAGGCAAAGGCCGCTCCCCGCATCAACCGCCTTGTCGGCCGCCGCCTCACATCGGGACGGGCGCGGCGATGGAGTTGGCCTAATCGCCCGTCTGGATGCGTTCGACGAGCTGCTTCACGGTCGGGACGAAGCCGTTCGAGTAGAAGGGATCGGTCTTGAAGCGGAACGCGGAATGGCCGGCGAACATGAGGTTGTGCTCGGTCGGCCCGCCATGGGCGATGTCCTGCAGCGTCTTCTGGATGCAGAAGCTGCGCGGGTCGGCAAGGCGGCCGGTGCTGTTCTTCTCATTGTCGGCCCAGGACGAGAAGGCGCACTGGCTGAGGCAGCCCATGCAGTCCGACTGATCCTTGCGGATCATCGTCTTTTCCTCCGGTTTGACGAAGATCAAAGTCTCGTCGGGAGTCTTCAGCGCTTCGGTAAAGCCCATGGCGTACCATTGGCGGGCGTGGAGCAGGTCGCCGCGGGTCACCCAGAAATTCTTCTTGCCGCCGACGCCGACGTCGAGCGGGAAGCTGTGGTCGCCGAGCGCTTCCTTGGTGAAGGCGATCTGGCGCTGCGAGCGCGCTTCGAGGTTCTTGAGGAAGGGGTTGCGCACCGCCGAGCTGTAGAAGCCGGTCGGCGAGAAGCGGTGGAGCAGGATGTCGCCCTCCTCCAGGGTCATCAGCCTTTGCTTCCATACTTCGGGGATCGGGCTCTCCTTGGTGAGCAGGGGCCGGGTGCCGAACTGGAAGACGATCTGTCCCAGCTCGGGATTGTCGATCCAGTCCTCCCATTCGCGCAGGTTCCAGACGCCGCCGGCCATGACGATCGGCACGGTGTCGGGGATGCCGCCCTCGCGCATCGTCTCGCGCAGCTCCTTGACCCGCGGATAGGGGTCCTGGGGAGCGAGCGGATCCTCGGCGTTGCTGAGGCCGTTATGGCCTCCGGCCAGCCAGGGATCCTCGTAGACGACGGCGGCGAGCCATTCCGCCGCCTTGGAATAAGCCCGCTTCCACAGCGCGCGGAAGGCCCGCGCGGAGCTGATGATGGGAAGGTAGTTGACGCCGTAGGAGGCGGCGATCTCGGACAATTTGTAGGGCATGCCGGCGCCGCAGGTGACGCCGGCGACGAGGCCGCGGGTGCGCTCGAGCACGCCGTGGAGGACGCGCTGGGCGCCGCCCATCTCCCACAATACGTTGATGTTGATCGCGCCGACGCCGCCGGCGATGTCATAGGCGCGCTGGACCTGGGCGACGGCGCCGTCGATCGCGTATTGGATCAATTCCTCGTGCCGCTCGCGGCGGGTCAGCGCATGGTAGATTTGCGGGATGATCCGTCCCTCGGGGTCGTAGCTGTCGGCGTTGACCGCCGACACCGTGCCGATGCCGCCCGCCGCCGCCCACGCGCCCGAGCTCGCATGGTTGGTCGCCGAGACGCCCTTGCCCCCTTCCACCAAAGGCAGCACCTCGCGCCCCGCATAGAGGATCGGCCGGATACCCTTGAACATCAATCCTCCAAAAAAACTCGAAACGCTTATAAATCATAACCTGCATCAAATGCGCGCAAAATTATGGCGTCGCCGCAATGAACGCCTGGGTATCGCCGACGGCCTCACCGTAAAGCGTGGCGTAGCGCGCGATCATTTCCTTCTCGTCATATTCGGCGGCCGCCTTTTCGCGATTGGCGCGGCCGATCGCCCGGCGAAGATCGGGTCGCGCCGCCAGCGTATCAAGGGCGGCGGCGAACGCGGCTTCGTCGTCCGGCGCGACGATGAGCGGCTGGTTGTCGGCGGACACCATCGAGGCGACGTCGCCGACATTGGTCGCCACCGCCGGCAGCCCGGCCGCCATCGCCTCGACCAGCGAGATCGGGAATTGCTCGCTGTCCGAGGACAAAGCGAAGATGTCGAAGCGGCCGATGTAGCGCCACGGCTCGGCGTGGAAGCCGGGCATGAGGACTCGGTCGGCGACGCCGCGGGCGCGCGCCTCGGCGGCGATCCGCTCGCTCTCGGGGCCCTCGCCGACGATGACCAGCCGGCTCTCGGTCATGCCCATGGCGGCGAAGGCGCGGACCAGGCGCGGCAGATTCTTGACGGCGCGAAGCCCCGCCACGGCGCCGATCACGATCTCGTCCTTGCCCGGCGCCAGGCCGGGCAGCGCGTCGTCCGCGGGCGCGGCGGCGTAGCGGGCGGTCTCGACGCCGTTGGCGATGCGCTCGATCCGATGCGCCGGCTGCCCCCAGGCCTTGCGGGCGATCGCCTCCAGCCGCCGCGACGGCACCACCAGCCGCCTGGCCGCCGACAGGCCGAGACGGCGGTAGAGGTTGCGCCGGGTCTTGAGCTGGCCGGCCTCGTCCTCGTTGAAGCCGTCCTCGTGGTGGACGAGCGGCGGCCCGCCGAACAAATGGCGCGCCATCACCGCGTCGAACGCACCCCAATTGTAGGTCAAGACGAGATCGAAGCCGCGCATGTAGCGCGACAGGCGGAACAGGCGCGGCAGGCCGGGCACGCCCTTGAGCGGCGGCGCATCGCCGGGAAAGGCGACCGCGATGCCGCGATCGATCCCCTCGCGCGCCGAAGTCCCGCCCGGCGTGGCGGTGAGGATGGTGTGCCGGGCGGCCCCGCCGAACGCGTTGATGAGCCGGACGCTGCGCGCCTCCTTGCCCCCAAGCGCGAAGGTCGAATGGGCGTGTAGGATGCGGACCGGCGCGTTCACGGCGCCCTCGCCATCGTCTCGCGGAGGCCAAAGGTAACGAAGGTGACACCCGCCATTCGCGCCCGCTTTTCACCGTCGGCGATCGCCCGAAAGTCCGTGTCCCAGCGCGCGCGCAGACGCGCGCGCGCGCGGGCGCTCGAACCCCCGGCCGGCGCGGCAAAAGTCGCAAATGTACGCGAAAACGCAAAAACGGGCTCAGGCGGTGCGCAGCGGACCACAGCGGTCTGGAAGCGTGAGTGTGACTGCATAGCAGGCCTTCCCGCGGGGCGCATGGCCGCGCCGATTCGTTGCAGCATGGCAGGTGGGGCACCCTGTAGGAAAATGGTTTTTGAGCCGTCGGCCTGAACTCGATTGCGAATATCGGGTTCAGCAATCCACGGCCGGGGAATATGGCATCACTGAAAAAGGGAACAAATCGCCGTTTGGACTCCTCGCCAAGACGATGCCTCCGACCGCGCTGCGACGCGTCGCTGGATGCTGAAACAAGTTCAGCATGACGGATCGCTCAGGGCCGCGGCGTCTCCGGCGGCCCGCGTTGAAGATGTCGACGACGTTCTTCCAGGCGCCGTCGGGCTGCTTCCGCCAACCGTGACACGGCGATAATGTTCGATGACTGGGCGGCCGTCCGGGCCATTCACGATCGCTTCGCTCCGCTCGATCAAGTAATCCATGTGCCGTCCGCTGAGACGCGCGCCCTGATCGGCCCCAGCTGATCAGGAAGGCAGGGACCTTCATGGTCCCTTCGAGATAGGTCCTGATCGCGGTGCGGCCGCGTAGGGACGGCTGGCCGCCGGCGAGCGACGAAGCAGGATCCGGCCTTCACTTGGCGCAAAGGTGTGCATTTCTTCAAACATTGCCAAAAGCGATGGGGGGCCGTGTCAAAGTAATCTTATATTAGCTTAGGTGACTTAGCGGCTGGAACAAGGACTTAAAGCTGTCAGATTGGAATCGAGAGGGCCGTGCCCCACTGTTGCCGCCATTTCTTGCGCGCCCTCTGCTTCCTGATCCTTTGCTGCATGCCTTGCGCCGTATCGGCCGCCGACACGCGCATCATCACCTTCGGCGGCGACCCCGACCAGCCGCCCTATAGCTGGCTGCGCAATGGGAAGCCGATCGGCTTCCACATCGAGATCGAGGAGGCGCTGGCGAGAGTCGGCGGCGTCAAGGCCCGCCACAGCCTCGCTTCCTGGCCCGGCCCGGTCGCGGCCTTGAAAGACGGCTCGGTCGATGTCGTTCCGATGTTCCGGTCCGAGGAAAGGGATCGTTATTTCTGGTTCTCCAAGCCCATTCATTTCGGCAATCACGCGATCTTCACCGCGACCGATCCGGGCAGGGTTTCGCGCCTGGAGCAACTGGGCCGTTGGCGAATTGCCGTCAAGCAAGCCTCGTTCGCCCACGATCAGTTCCTTGCCGGAGCCCATCCCGATCTGATCCTGGTGGGCACGGCGCGGGAAGCGCTGCTCAAGCTTGCCGCGGGCGAGGCCGATTATGCGGTGCTCAACGCGGCACCGGCGGACTATCTGATCAAGCTGCTCAACCTTCCCGTGCACCGCGTCGGCCTGCCGCTATGGCCGCGCGAATATGCCTTTGCCGCCCGCAAGGATCGGCGGGATGTGATAAAATGGGTGGAGACCAGTCTCGATCGGATTGTCGCCGAGGACAAATTCCAGAGAATATTTGCGCGCTGGCAGCATCAGGTGGAGCCGCAAGCGAAGGATGAGCGAAGCGGCGGATGGCTGATCTGGGCTGCCGCTTCGGCGGCTTTGATGTTTCTGGCCCTTCTGCTCGGCTACGGCTATTCGCGCCGGCGCGGCCTGGCGGCGATCATGGCGGAGCGGCGGAAGCGGGCGGCAGCCGAGCGGGACGCCCTTTTCCTGGCCCGCCACGACAGCGTCACGAAGCTCCCCAACCGCGAACATTTCCTGCAGGCGATAGAATCGGTTGCGCGGTCGGCGACGACGACATGGCCGATCGAGATCCTGGTCCTGCAGGTGACCAACCTCCATGACGTCGCCGCACGATATGGCCAGAGCGTCGCTCGTTCGGTGCTGCTGCAGATGACCCGGAAGCTCGATGCGGCGGGCTCGACGGCCGGAACCGTGGCGAGAAGCAAATTCGCCGTGGCCATCGCTGTCGCCGATGCCCCGCCGCTGCTGGAGTTCCTGCGCGAGGCTATTGCGATCGGTGAAATCCGGGTGTCGCCCGAAATCGTCTGGGGCGTTGCCCGCGCTCCGGAACATGGCGGCGACCCACACGATTTGCTCCACAAGGCCGAGGTGGCGCTGGCCGCTTGCCTTGCGCGGCGGCGCAGCTGGCTCGTCTACGATCAGGCGCTCGAGCCGCAACGCAGCGACCTGCAGCTGATCAAGGATTTCGAGGCGTTCGGGAAAGACGGCCTGTTCGCCGTCTACCAGCCCCAACTGGATCTCCGCACGGGCCGGATCGTTTCGGCGGAGGCGCTGGTGCGGTGGCATCATCCCGAGCGCGGGCTGATCCCTCCTGCCGAGTTCATTCCGCTGATCGAGTCGGCCGGGCTGGTTTCGCTGGTCACCGAGCGGATGATCGACGCGGCCGTCCGGCAGAGCATCCGTTTCCGGGAGCTTGGCCTGCCGTGCCGCTTCAGCGTCAATTTGTCGGTGCACGATTTGACCGACGGCGACGTCCAGGCCCAGTTCGCGGCCGCGCTCGAGCGCCACGGAGGGCGCCCCGAGGACCTGGTCGCGGAACTCACCGAATCGGGAGCCGTCGAGGATCCCCGGCGCGTCGGCCATGTCCTGCAGCAGTTGAAGGCGATGGGAATCGGGACGGCGATCGACGATTTCGGAACCGGCTTCTCCTCCCTCGCCAACCTTACCGAGCTCCCCTTCGACGAGCTCAAGATCGATCAGCTGTTCGTCGGCAAGATGCTCGCGAGCCCGAGCCATCAAAGCGTCGTGCGGTCCACCATCGCCATGGCGCGCGACCTCGGCCTGACCGTCACGGCGGAGGGCGCGGAAGACGAGGCGACGGTGCGCGCGCTTCGGGAGCAAGGGTGCGACCGCGTCCAGGGCTATGCGATATCACGCCCCCTGCCCGAGGATGGACTGTTCAAGTTCGTTTCGACCTATGCCTGGAAGCCGTGGCCGGCGAGCGACCGCGCGGGCGCCGGCCGCGGGGCCGGCTGATCAGCTTTCGACTCGCGCCAGCAGTTGTTCGATCGCCTCGACCGCTTCCGGCTCGTCCAGCGTCGGGGCGTGGCCGACGCCGGGGATCGTGACGCTTTCGAGCAACGGGTTCTCCGCCTTCATCGCCGCCACCGTCTCGTCGCTGAGCAGGTCGGAGAGGCCGCCGCGGACGACCAAGGACGGCACGCCGGCCAGCGCGCGGAAGGCGGGCCAGAGGTCGAAGCCGGTGTCCCCGCCGGGCTGCTTGAACGGCTCGGCGATGCGCATGTCATAGTCGAAGACGATGCGGCCGCTGGGCGTCAATTTGCACAGGCGCTTGGCGAAGATCAGCCACTGGTCGAGCTTCCAGTCGGGATAGAGGTCGCGCTGGGCGTCGGCGAAGAAGCGGGCGGCGTGGAGCCAGGTCGGCCAGCTGTGCGAGCGGCCGACATAGGATCTGATCCGCTCCAGCCCGCGCGCGTCGATCGCCGGGCCGATATCGTTGAGCAAGGCGCCGGCGATGCGCCCGCCGCCGCTCGTCGCCAGCAGCATGGCGATGAGGCCCCCCAGCGAGGTGCCGAACAGGACGAAGCGGGTCAGCCCGAGCGCGGCGATCAAGGCTTCCATATCCGCCATGTAGGTGAGCGGCATGTAGGTCATCGGATCCTTGGCGTGGGCGCTGTCGCCGCGGCCGCGCAGCTCGACGCAGATCACCCGCCAGTCGCCCGCCAGCCGCTCGGCGACGCCGTCGAAATCGCGCGCGTTGCGGGTCAGGCCGGGGATGCACAGGATCGGCGGGCGCGTGGCGCTTCCTTGATAGTCGCGATAGTGGAGGCGAAGGCCGTCGCTCGACTGCCAATAACCATCGGACCATGACGCCATGCTGTGCCCCTCGCCGCTCTCCTCCCCTATCCACGGATGACGATGCTCCCGCAAGCCGCCCCTTACCGCCCGGAAACCGCGATCCTGTCGCTGGGCGAGGCGTTTTACGATCCGGTCGAGGCGGCGGACTTTCCGCAGACGGTGCTGCGTTTCAGGAACGATCGCTGGGCGGCGGCGGTTGGGCTGGACCAGCTGAGCGACGCGGAATGGTTGGAGCATTTCGGGCGGTTCGCGCCGCTGCCGGACAATCTGCCGGAGCCGCTGGCCCTGCGTTACCACGGCCACCAGTTCCGGGTGTATAATCGCGACATCGGCGACGGCCGCGGCTTCCTGTTCGCGCAGCTGCGCGACGGCCAGGGCCGGCTGCTCGACCTCGGCACCAAGGGTTCGGGCCAAACCCCATACAGCCGCTTCGGCGACGGGCGGCTGACCCTCAAGGGCGGCGTGCGCGAGGTGCTCGCCACCGAGATGCTGGAAGCGCTGGGCGTGGAGACGTCGAAGAGCTTCTCGCTGATCGAGACGGGCGAGGCGCTGGAGCGGGGCGACGAGCCCTCCCCCACCCGCTCGGCGGTGCTGGTCCGGCTTCAGCACAGCCACATCCGCATCGGCACCTTCCAGCGCCTCGCTTATCTCGGCGAGGCGGAGAATATGCGGACGCTCACCGATTACTGCCTTCGCCATTATTATCCGAACGATCGTCATTGCGAGGACCCCGGGCTCGACCCGGGGGACGAAGCAATCCAGGGGGTGGGTGAAGCAGAAGCTGGATTGCTTCGCTCCGCTCGCAATGACGATGGGCCGGCGCGGCTCCTAGGGCAGGTCGCCAAGGCCGCCGCCGGGCTTGCCGCCTCCTACATCGCATCGGGGTTCGTCCATGGCGTGCTCAACAGCGACAATATCGCCATCACCGCCGAGAGCTTCGATTACGGGCCGTGGCGCTGGACGCCTTATTGGGACGGGGCCTTCACCGCCGCTTATTTCGATCATTCGGGGCTATACGCTTTCGGGCGGCAGCCGGAGGCGATCCACTGGGACGTGCTCCAGCTCGCCGCGTCGCTCAGGCAGATCGCCGAAGCGGACGCTTTGTCACCCGCGCTGGAGCCGTTCCCCGCCCAGTTCCACGGCGCGCTGATCGAGGCGGTCTTCCGGCGGCTGGGGATCGGACCCACCGACCCGGAAAGCGACGCCGCCTTGCTCGTCGCGCTGGAGACCGCGCTGGCGGCGAAGACGGTGGAGATCGACCGCTTCTTCTTCGACTGGCGGGGCGGCCGGCGGCGCGGCGCCTCGCCCGCCGACGCCGCCTATGAAAGCGAGGCCTTCGCCGGGTTCCGCGGGGCCGTGGCGCCCTATGCTCCGGCCGTCACGCTCGACCATCCTTATTGGTCCGACGCGGCGCCCTGTACGATGCACATCGACGAGGTCGAGGCGATCTGGGCGCGGATCGACGAGGCGGACGATTGGTCCCCCTTCCACGCCAAGATCGCGGCGGTGCGGCGGATGGGCGAGGCGATCGGCTGGATCCCATAGGTTCGTCCGGGGGACGAACCGCCAGCCGATGGCAGGCGCTTGACCCGACACGATAAAAATGGTGGTTCACCGGCCATGGCGACACTGACCTCGACCGAGCCGGCGACCGGCGCGACGCTGTGGACCGGCGAGACCGGCGACGTCGACGCCGAGGTCGCGCGCGCCCGCCACGCATGGTCGGCCTGGGCCGCCAGGCCGCTGGCGGTCAGGATCGAGACGCTGCGCCGCTTCGCGAACGTCGTGCGCGGCAACAAGGAGGCGTTCGCCGACCTGATCGCGCGCGAGACCGGCAAACCCTTGTGGGAATCGCTGACCGAGGTCGAGGCGGTGATCAACAAGGTCGACATCTCGGTCTCGGCTTATTCGGAGCGGACCTCGCAACGGCGGCTCGAGGGGGCGATGGGCGCCCGCGTCGCCGTCCGCCACAAGCCGCACGGCGTGCTCGCCGTGCTCGGCCCCTACAATTTCCCGGCCCACCTGCCCAACGGCCACATCATCCCGGCTTTGATCGCCGGCAATGCGGTGCTGTTCAAGCCGTCGGAGAAGACGCCGGCGGTGGGCGAATATCTGGTCCGCCAGCTGCACGAGGCGGGCGTGCCCGAGGACGTCGTCCGCTGCGTCCAGGGCGGGCCGGAGACGGGCAAGGCGCTCGCCGCCCATGCCGGCATCGACGGCCTGCTCTTCACCGGCTCGGCGCGGGCCGGGCTTGCGCTCCACCAGCAATTCGCCGAGACGCCGCAGAAGATCCTCGCCCTCGAGCTCGGCGGCAACAATCCGATGGTCGTGTGGGACGCCGCCGACATCCACGCCGCGGCGACCATGGTGGTCCAGTCGGCCTTCCTCAGCGCCGGCCAGCGCTGCACCGCGGCGCGGCGGCTGATCGTCCGGGACGGCAGCCATCAGGAGCTGCTCGACGCGGTGTGCAAGCTCGCCGAGCGGCTGATCGTCGACGAGCCGCACGCCGCGCCGCCGCCCTTCATGGGGCCGGTGATCGACAATGCCGCGGCCGACCAGCTGCAGGAGGCCTTCCTGACCCTGATGACCAGGGGCGGCCGGCCGGTGAAGCATCTGGAACGCCTGTTCGACGACAAGCCGTTCCTCACCCCCGCCGTGATCGACGTCACCGAGGTCAGGGACCGGCCTGACGCGGAGCTGTTCGGGCCGATCCTGCAGGTCATTCGCGTGGCAGATTTCGACGCCGCCTTGGCCGAGGCCAATGCCACGCGCTACGGCCTCGCCGCCTCGCTGGTCGGCGGCAGCCCCGAGCTTTACGACCGCTTCTGGGCCAATATCCGCGCCGGCGTGATCAACTGGAACAAGCCGACCAACGGCGCGCCGTCGAACGCACCGTTCGGCGGCCTCGGCCTGTCCGGCAACCACCGCCCGAGCGCCTATTATGCCGCCGATTATTGCGCCTATCCGGTGACCAGCTCCGAAGCCGAACAGGCCCGGGCGTCGATCGGGATCGGGCTGAGGGACCCGTACGCGGAGGCGGCGGAGGGCTGAACTTCCTCCCCGGAACGGGGAGGGGGACCGCCGCCGAAGGCGGTGGTGGAAGGGGCCTGCACCGGCATCGGAGACCCCTCCACCATGCTTCGCATGGTCCCCCTCCCCGTCCCGGGGAGGATTTCCCTACCCCCGCGCCTCGGGCAGATAGCTGTCCTCGATCGTGTCGGAGAAGCGGGTGACCTTGCTCTCGAACTTCAGCTTGACCTTGCCGGTGGCGCCATGGCGCTGCTTGGCGACGATCAATTCGGCGAGGCCGTAGACCCGCTCCATGTCGCGCGCCCATTCCTGGTGGGCGTCGTGGACCTTGGCGTCGTCGCCCTCGATCGGCCGCTTCGGCTCGCGCGACTGGACATAATATTCCTCGCGATAGACGAACAGGACGATATCGGCGTCCTGCTCGATCGAGCCCGATTCCCTGAGGTCGGAGAGCTGCGGGCGCTTGTCCTCGCGCTGCTCGACCGCGCGGCTGAGCTGCGAGAGGGCGAGGACCGGGAGGTTCAATTCCTTGGCCAGCGTCTTGAGGCCGCGCGAGATCTCGGAGATTTCGTTGACCCGGTTTTCGTTGCTGTTCCGGCCGGTGCCCTGGAGCAATTGCAGATAGTCGACGACGATCAGGCCGACGCCCTTCTGGCGCTTGAGGCGGCGGGCGCGGGTCCTGAGGGCCGCAATGGTGAGCCCCGCAGTATCGTCGATGTAGAGCGGCAGCGATTCGAGGTCGGCGGCGGCCCGGGCGAGGTTGCGGAAGTCCTGCTGGCTGATCTTGCCCATGCGCAGATTCTCGGACGGGATGCCGGACTGCTCGGCGAGGATGCGAGTGGCAAGCTGGTCGGCCGACATTTCGAGGCTGAAGAAGGCGACCCCGGCGCCGGCCGATTTCTCCGGCGCGATGCCGTCCTCCATATCCTGGACCATGCGGCGGGCGGCGTTGAAGGCGATGTTGGTGGCGAGCGCGGTCTTGCCCATGCCGGGCCGGCCGGCGAGGACGACAAGGTCCGAATGGTGGAGGCCGCCGGTCTTGGCGTTGAGCGTATCGAGGCCGGTGGTGACGCCGCTCAAGCCCCCGCCGGTGTTGAGCGCCTTCTCCGCCATCTGCACGGCCAGCCTCGTGGCCTCGGCGAAGGTCTTGACGGTGCCTTCGCCGCCGCCTTCCTCGGCGACCCGATAGAGCGCGGATTCGGCCGCCTCGATCTGGCCCAGCGGATCGACATCCTCGCTGGTGTCGAGGGCATGCTCGACCATCTCCCGGCCGACCCCGATCAGGGCGCGCAGCAGCGCAAGCTCGTAGACCTGCTCGGCGAAGTCGCGGGCGCCGATGATCGCCGCGCCGCCGCCGGTCAGCTGGGCGAGATAGGAAGGGCCGCCAAGCTCCTTCATCTCCTCGTCCGCCTCGAACAGGGGGCGCAGGGTGACCGGGCTGGCGATCATGTTGCGGTCGATCATCTTGAGGATCGACTCGTAGATGCGGGCGTGGAGCGGCTCGTAGAAATGGTCGGGGCGGAGCTTGAGCTGGATGTCCTCGGCCAGCCTGTTGTCGATCATCAGCGCGCCGAGCAGGGCCGCTTCCGCCTCGACATTCTGGGGAAGCGCGGGCGCGCCGGCGGGCTGCGGCTCGACGATTGCCAAGGGGGTGACCATGAGTCTTCCTACGCCTTCCAGCGTTTGTCTCAAGGGGTCTCAGGTGGTCCCAGAAAGTCTCACGGGGGCGAAATTGTGGATCGATCTGTATCGCTTACGACGGAGCGGCCGCCCGTGTAACCGCCCTTGCGGTCAGGGTGGCAAGACCATGCTGCACCCGCTAACAGATGGCCATGGGGGACCCGCGCATCATCGCCGTCGCGCTCGACGAGGGCACGATCATCCGCCGCAGCGCCGACGTCGAGCAGGAGCGCAAGATCGCCATCTTCGACCTGCTCGAAGGCAATCATTTTCAGCCGGCCGGCCATGACGGGCCGTTCCGAATCCTGCTGCGGGTCGAGGACAATCGTCTCGCCATCGACCTGAAGGACGAGGCGGACGCGCCGCTGGAGACGATCCGCCTCGGCCTCGCCCGTTTCCGCCGCCCGATCCGCGACTATTTCGCGATCTGCGATTCCTACTTCAAGGCGGTCCGCTCGAACGGCGCCAAGGGGATCGAGCCGATCGACATGGCGCGCCGCGCGATCCACAACGAGGCCGCCGAGCTCCTCCAATCATGCCTCGAGGACAGGATCGAGATGGATTTCGACACGGCGCGGCGCCTGTTCACCCTGATCTGCGTGCTGCACATCAAATGAGGGCCGCGCGCCGGGTCGCTCTCGCCTGCCTGCTTCTCGCGCTGCTCCTCTTCGGCACGTGGCGCTACGCGCTCGACTGGCACCCGCCGGAGCGGGACTATCCGGCCCAAGGCATCGACGTCTCGCACCACCAGGGAAGGATCGACTGGCTGGCCGTGAAGGGCGAAGGAGTCGATTTCGCCTACATCAAGGCGACCGAGGGCGGCGATCATCGCGACCGCCGCTTCGCCGAGAATTGGCGCGGGACCGCCGCGGCGGGCATCAGGCGCGGCGCCTATCATTTCTTCACCTTGTGCCGGCCCGGCGCCGATCAGGCGGCGAACTTCATCGCCGCCGTTCCCGCCGAGCCCGGGGCGCTGCCGCCGGCGGTGGATCTCGAACAGCTCGGCAATTGCGCGCGCCGCCTGCCGCTCGAGGCCTTTCACGCCGAGCTCGCCACGTTCATCCGGACGGTCGAGGCCCATTACCGCAAGCCGGTTCTGCTTTACCTAACGGCGGATTTCGACCGGGCCTATCAGGTGAGCGCGCGGGTCCGCCGGCCGCTCTGGCTGCGAAGCATCGTCTTCGAGCCGAGGTTCGGCGCGCGCCCGTGGCATATGTGGCAGGCGTCGAGCTTTCGCCGGATCGACGGCATCCGCGGCAGCGTCGACTGGAACGTGGCGCGCCGGCCGGAGTCGAATTCGACGCGCTGAACAAGCGTGAGCACTTGCTCCCGCTTCGCCACACATTAGGGTCGCCGTCATGAGCATCATGTCCGACAAATGGATTCGCGCCAGGGCACTCGCCGACGGCATGATCGAGCCGTTCGTCGACGGCCAGGTGCGCGAGGGGACGATCAGCTACGGCCTCTCCTCCTACGGCTACGACGCGCGCGTGTCGGACGAGTTCAAGCTCTTCACCAATGTCGACAATGCGCTGGTCGACCCCAAGGATTTCAAGGCGAACAGCTTCGTCGACCGCAAGACCGACTGCTGCATCATCCCGCCCAACAGCTTCGCCCTCGCCCGCACCGTCGAATATTTCCGGGTGCCGCGCGACATCCTCGTCATCTGCCTCGGCAAATCGACCTATGCGCGGTGCGGGATCATCGTCAACGTGACCCCGCTGGAGCCGGGCTGGGAAGGGCATGTCACGCTGGAATTCTCCAACACGACGCCGCTGCCGGCCAAGGTCTACGCCAATGAAGGCGCCTGCCAGTTCCTCTTCCTGCAGGGCAACGAGCCCTGCGAGACGAGCTACGCCGACCGCGCCGGCAAATATATGGGGCAGAAAGGCGTGACTTTGCCCAAGCTGTAGAGATGGCGAAGCTACTTGTTCGGTGCGCGTGACCCGCTTTAGCGCCCGAGGATCTTCTCGACCCAGGCCGCATAGGCGTTAATGAAGCCGCGCAGGAACTTCTCGCTGGCGGCATCGGGCTGGCCGTCCTCGCCGAACGCCTTGCCGGCGCCGCCGAAATAGGATTCGGGCTGCTGCAGCATTGGCACGTCGAGGAAGACCATCGACTGGCGCAAATGATGATTGGCGCCAAAGCCGCCGATCGCGCCGGGCGAGACGCTGATCACGGCGCCCGGCTTGCCGTCCCAGACGCTGGCGCCGTAGGGACGCGAGCCGACGTCGATCGCGTTCTTGAGGACTCCGGGGACCGAGCGATTATATTCGGGCGTGACGAAGAGGACGGCTTCGGCGGCGCGGACGCGGTCGCGAAAGGCGCGCCATTCGCGCGGCGGATCCGGCTCGAGATCCTGGTTGTAGAAGGGAAGCTCTCCGATTCCGACGACCTCGAGACGCAGGCTCTCCGGCGCCAGCCGCGCAAGCGCGTCGGCGGTCATGCGGTTGAACGAGCCTTGCCGGAGGCTGCCGACGAGGACGGCGACGTCGCGGGGCTGTGCCATGATGGTCTCCTGAGGCGGGCCCCCTAGATGGGAAGGCGCGCCCGCCGGAGAAGACCAGTCCAGCTCGCCTGCTCAGATTTCCCGGGCTTGCTCGAACTCGCGCCACTGCGCCTGGGTCAGGCAGAGCCGGATGCTGCCCATGCGCGAGGCGCTGTTCTCGAAGCGCTTGCAGATCTTGCGCTCGGCCTTGCCATTGTCGGTCCGGGCATTGTCGGAGCGGGCCGCCGAGCCGTTCTGCTCCTCCGGGCTCTTGGCCGCGCCGGCGGGGATGGCGGCGGCGATCAGCGACAAAGCGGCGAGCGGCGCTGCGAAAGCCTTACTGAACATCCTTCTTCTCCTCATGGACGGGCCTGAGGAGAGGTACAGGATGGCGAAATGCGCGGAAATCCGCAGCCAAGCGGCTTGCAGAAGACTTTCGCCGCTTCATAGAATAAGGGCGCCGCTCAGCGTCTCCGGCGGGGTGGCGAGCTGCCTTTAGGGCCGCCGAGCAGGATTTCGCGGCGGGTGATTCGCCTGACCGATTCCCAGGCGACGGAGCGGCCGGCGCGCTTGGCGGTGAAGCGCTCGATCAGGCTTGCCGCGCCGCATTCGAGCGCGGTGATCTTTCCACCCTCGGCATGCACTTCGTGGACCCTGCCGAGCGATTTCCCGTCCGCGCCGCGCACTTCCTTCCCGTAGAGATCGGCCAGGCGCATCACAATGCTCCGCGCCGGGGCAGGATTCGCGCCGCGCGTTTCTCGGCGGAGGTCAGGCCCAGCTCCTCGGCGGTGCGCGAGAGATGGATCATCGAATCGATGCCGCGCAGGTCGCTCCAGGGGATGCGGACGATGCGGGTCCCGGCGAAGCGCCGCACCAGCCACATCGCCCAGCGTGCCAGCCGTCCGGAATAGGCCCCCGGCCCGACCAGGATCGCCTTGATCGTCAGCGGTCCGCCCGGTTTGCCCGCGAACTCCAGATCGTCGGCGATCCCGCATTTGCGGCCGTCCCGGTCGACGATCTGAAGGTCGCGGACGCCGCTCACCAGCTTCAGCCGGCCGCCCGGCTTCACAGCTGCCCTCCAGACGTCATCACGAAGAGCGGAAGCGCGGCGAGGGCGGCCAGGACGATGATTGCGTAGAAGCTCCAGCCCAGAATCTTCGCCACCGGGCCGTTGGCGTGGCTGTGCATGTAGGTGCGGTCGCCGGCGAGGAGCAGCAGCGGCAGATAGGTGAGCGGCAGGACCAGGATCGAGAAGACCACCGCATATTCGACCAGGGTGAGCGGATCGATGCCGGTCAGCACCAGCGCGAGGCCGGTTACGAACACCGCCAGCCAGGCAAGGGTGAAGCGGGGCGCCTCCCACGGCTTCTTATAACGGCCCCATTCCCAGCCGAAGAATTGCGAGACGCTGTAGGCGTTGGCGAGGCAGGTCTCCACGGCCGCGCCCGAGATCGCGAACAGCATGCCGAGCAAGGCGAGGAGAAGGCCCGCCTTGCCGAACGGGATCGCGGCCTCGAGCGCCACCGTCCCCGGCATTTGCGGATCGATGTGGAGCGGTCCGAACAATTGCGCCGCGCTTACCAGGATCGAGATGGCGAGCAGCGAGCCGAGGCCGAACCCGACCAATGTGGTCAGCCGGTTCACGCCCAGATCCTTCTCGGTCCATTTGTCCTCGATGCCGCCGGAGGAGTAGAAATAGGTTTCGTAGGGGAACATCACGGCGCTGACGATCGCGACCACGAAATAGGCGTAGGTCAGGAGCTCGCTCGAGGTCAGGCCCGCCGGGATATTGGGGATCGCGGCCGACGCCACCTGCGCCCAGGGCGGATGGATCGCCACCACGGCGACCGCGAAGACGATCATGAACAGGCCGAGCAGGCCGTAGCTCCGCTCGATCCACTTGAAGGGCAGCACCCATACCGAGGCGATCAGCGCCAAAGTCGAGGCCACCGCCAGCAAGCTCACCGGCGCTCCGGTCAGGAGATGGAGCACCAGCGCCATTCCGCCGATCTCGGCAGCGCAGGTGATCAGGTTGCTGGCCAGAGAGGCGATCAGCGTCACCAGGCCCATCTTCAGCCCGAGCCGGTGCCGCATCAGGTTGAACACCGGCTGCTTGGCGATCGCGGCCACCCGCCCGCTCATCTCGCCGAACACCATGATGCCGATCGTCGCGAAGGCGAACACCCAGATCAGGGCGAAGCCGAAGCGCGAGCCGGCCTGCGCTCCGAACACCAATTCGCTGATGTCGACGAACCCGCCGACCGCCGTCAGGATGCCGAGAAAGACCTCACCGATCCTCAAGACCGGCCTCTATCGCAAGCAGCCGCCGGGCGCTTCGGGCGAGGACGTCCGGGCTGGCATTGGCCGGCAGGCGAGTCAGGCGGGCGAGCTCATGCGCGGCCGGCCCCTGCGGATCGGAGACGGTCTTCAGGGCACTGGCGAGCTGCCGTTTGGCTTGCCGCGCCATCGCTTCGGCATAGGTTGGGGTAACGCGCCCGGCCGCCGCCAGCCGGTTGGTCAACGCCCATTCCGCCGCCACGGACCGGGCCTCCTTGACGGTCTGGAGGTCCTTGCTCCTCTCCCCCGGGCCGGACGCGGCGATCAAAAATGCTGCCGCGGCAAGCAGGGGCCCGCGCGCGCCGCGCCGTTTCGAACGAGGAGACATCATTCCGGATCAACTCGAACCGGCCCCGATGCGTTCCGAAGGCCTCAGCGCGGGAGCGAGGCCGCCAGCAAGACAAAGCAAGGGACGAGCTCGAACGGGCGCATCGGCAATCCTTCCGCAAGGAGGCGCGAACTATCTGGAGAGACAGACCGAAGTAAAGCCGGGCGGCCGCGGGCCGCGGGACCGGGAACGCAAGCGGCTAGCGCCCTTTGTGGCGGATGTTCGAGGGCCGGCCGCGGCGGCCCTGCGCCCGGCGGCCCCTGTCGCCGCCGTCGCGCCTGCCGTCGCGGCGGAACGGACGGACGGACGGCGAAGCCGGCGCGTCGGGAAGCTCGAAACGCAGGCCCCCCGAAATGGGGTTGGCTTCGACCAGGCGGAGCTTGAGACGCTGACCGGAGGCGAAGGTTTCGCCGCTATCGTCGCCCACCAGCGTCTGGCTGGCTTCGTCGTAGCGGAAAAAATCGGCGCCGAGGGTGGAGACTGGGACGAGGCCGTCGCCGCCCAGGCCTTCCACCGTGGCGAAGAAGCCGAATGGCTGGACGCCGGTGATGCGGCAGTCGACGAGGTCGCCGACCCGCTCGGAGAGGTAAGCGGCGACGTAGCGGTCGATCGTGTCGCGCTCCGCCTCCATCGCGCGGCGCTCGAGCTGGGAGATGAGCTCGCCGGTCACCTCCATCGCTTCGCCTTCGGAATCGCTGAGCCCGGTCGCGCGCGCGTCCGGGCCGAGACCGAAGGCGCGGACCAGCGAGCGATGGACGATGAGATCGGCATAGCGGCGAATGGGGCTGGTGAAATGGGCGTAGGAGCCGAGCGCCAGGCCGAAATGGCCGTGATTTTCGGGCGCGTAATAAGCCTGGGTCTGGGTGCGCAGGATCTGCTCCATGACCTGCGGGAGGATGCTCGGCTCGTCCCCCTCAGCCCGAACGCGCTCGATGATGCGGTTGAAGGTCTCGGGCCGGACCACCTGGCCGAGCGCGAATTCGACTCCGAACGTTTTGAGATAATCCCTCAGCGCGATCAGCTTCTCGCGGCCGGGCGGTTCGTGGTCGCGATACATCACCGGCGCCTTCTTCGCCTCCAGCGCCTTGGCGGCGGCGACGTTGGCTGCGATCATATAATCCTCGATCAATTTGTGGGCGTCGAGCCGCTCGCGCGGCGCGACCGAAAGGATCCGGCCTTTCTCGTCGAGCACCACCCGCCGCTCGGGCAAATCGAGCTCGAGCGGCGCGCGCTTCTCGCGGGCGGCGTAAAGGGCGCGCCAGCAGGCCCAGAGCGGCTTCAGCGTCGACTCGATGAGCGCGGGATCGACCGGGGGGATTTCGGGCATCGAGCAGGGCGAGGAGGCGAGCTCGATGCGGTCCTCCCCGTCGATCGCCGCCTGGGCGTCCTCATAGGCGATGTTGGCGGCGATGCGGACGCGGGCGCGGGTGAAGCGCCAGGACTTGAGCTGGCCGTCCTTGGTCACCTGCAGGTGGCAGGCGAGAGCGGCGCGGTCCTCGCCTTGCTTCAGCGAGCAGATCTCGGCGCTCAGCGTCTCGGGCAGCATCGGCACCACACGGTCGGGGAAATAGACGCTGTTGCCGCGCCTCCGCGCCTCCTTGTCGAGCGCGGAGCCGGGGCGGACGTAGAAGGAGACGTCGGCGATCGCGACGATCGCCCGCCACCCGCCTTGATTGGCCGGGTCGTCGTCCGGCGCGGCCCAGACCGCGTCGTCATGGTCGCGCGCGTCGGCGGGATCGATGGCAAGGATGCGGAGGTGGGTCAGGTCCTCGCGCTCGCCGAGCGGAAGCCGCGCCGCCCGTTCCGCCTCCTCCAGAACGGAGCCCGGAAATTCGTGGGGGATGCCGTGCTTGTGGATGGCGATCAGGCTGAAGCTGCGCGGCGCGAACGGGTCGCCGAGCACTTCGGAGACGCGGGCGGCGAGGCGCGGCGGCCGGCCGGTTTTCTCGGCGAGGACGAGGTCGCCAACCCCTGCCTTGCCGAGCTCGGCGATGGGCAGCTCGCGCCTTTCCTTCTTCTCGACCGGCCGCAGCCAATAGGTCTCGCCTTCCTTGTGGACGACGCCGAGGACGAGCTCGCTGCCCTTGAGCAGCTTTTTCATCGGGTGGGCGGCATAGCCCTGGCCGCGCTGCTCGGTGCGGGCGAGGATGCGGTCGCCGACGGCCAGCGCGCCGCCCCTGCCCTTCCGCTCCAGCACCCGCAGCCGCGGCTCCGGCGCGTCCGCTTCCCACCGTTCCGGCACCGCCCAGGCCTGGCCGCTATCGTCGACGTCGACGATCCGCAGCACGGTCACCTTGGGCACGCCGCCCATCTGGTGGAAGGCGCGGCCCGGAGCGCTGTCGATCAGCCCCTCGTCGGCCATGTCCTGGAGCAGGGTCTTGAGCGCCATCCTGTCCGAGCCGGTCAGGCCGAAGGCGCGGGCGAGCTCGCGCTTGCCGGCGGGCCGGTCGCTCGACGCGATGAAGTCGAGCACCTGCTCGCGGCTGGGAAGCCCGGGGCGCTGCTTTCTCGGCATCGGCTACGGCTGCGGCGGTGGCGTGTACGGGCGGAACGCTCCGCCCGGCACGGCGGAAGCGACCGGGCTCTCATAGCCGTCAGCGGAGACCGAGGAGACCCCGAACACCCAATCGTCCACTCGCACGCCTTTCAGGGCAACTCCGCAGACTTCGCCATCCAATTGGCCGGGCGTTGGCAGGCGGAGTCCAATCATGACGCACGGCGGCTGCATCCTGACGCTTTGCTCCCATTGCGCCGCATCGGTCCTGCGCCAGCGAACGATGTAGGCCGCGGCGCCTTTCACGCTGTTCCAGCTGATCCTGGTGTCGGTCGAAACCGCGCCCTCGACCTGCGGCGCCGGCGGCGGCGGAGCGCTGGCGAGGGCGGCGAGGGCGGCGACGTTCAATTGGACGACCTTGCGCAGATAGGGGAAATCGACCTTGTCGATCGTGTCGCCATATTGGACGCCGTTCTCGGTGCGCAAATCCTGGTGCTGCCAGTTGTAATTCTCGATCGCGACGGTGAGGCGGACGGCGGGGAAGCCGGCGTTGAGGAACTCGCTATGATCGCCGCCGCGGCCGAAGCGGTCGTTGCGCCAGATCTGCCGCACGTCGAGGCCGAGGCTGAGATCGTCGGCGAGGCTGTCGAGCCAGCGCGAGATGTTGCGCGATGGCGCGTCGTTCTCGCCGCCGAGGCTGCGCTGCAGCGGGCGCAGCGCCTCGCCGCCCTGCCAGCGCGGCCCTTCCGAGAAGACGCGGACATGGGCGTCGTCGCAGACGCCGTCCGAGCCGCAGCTGCCGCCGATGATGTCGTTGTTGAGGTTTGCGACCACCTCCCAGCTCTGGGCTTTCGCGTAGTCGGCGAGGATCTTGCCGCCGAGCAGCCCCTGCTCCTCGCCCGACAAGGCGGCGTAGACGATGGTCATCGGGAATTTATGGCGCGAGAGGATTCGTGCCGCCTCGATCACCGCCGCGGTGCCGGAACCGTCGTCATTGGCGCCGGGGGCGTCGGCCGTGGCGTTCAAGATATTGGTGACGCGGCTGTCGATATGGCCGGTGATGATCACGACGCGGTTGGGGTCGGCGGTGCCGCGCTGGATGGCGATGACGTCGGTCACTTTCGTCGGGCTGGGGACGCGGCGGCCGGTCACCGTGTCCGAGGGCCGCTCGATCCTGAGGCAGCCGCCGCAGGCGCGCGCGTAGCGGCCGAATTCCTCCTCGGTCCATTTCAGCGCCGCGCCGATGCCGCGCTTCGGGTCGGTCTGCGAAGAGAGGGTGTGGCGGGTGCCGAACGAAACCAGTTTCCCGATGGTAGCGCGCAGCCGCGCCTCGCTGACCTGGTCGGCCGCCTCGCGCGGCGTGACGGCGGAGGCGGCGGTGGCGGAAGCGGCGAGAGCGGCGGCGGCGAAGAGCTTCTTCATGGCGCCGAGCCTCTGCGCCGGAGCGACGAGAGTCGCAAGCCTCTCGTCGCTCCGGCGAAAGCCGGAATCTCGGCTTGCAGCGCCGCAACTTCCGGTCATGAGACCCTGGCCTTCGCTGGGGCGACGGAGCTGCTTTACACCCCTAATACAGTCTGCCAGAACCGGGCTCGAAAACCGGTATGCGGGGGGATTCGATGCTTGAACTGAACGACGTCAGCCACGTCTACGGCAACGGCACCCGGGCGCTCGACCATGTGACGCTTTCCATCCCGCGCGGCATGTACGGCCTGCTCGGCCCCAACGGCGCCGGCAAATCGACCCTGATGAGAACCGTCGCCACGCTCCAGACGCCGACCGAAGGCGGCATAAGCTTCGGCGATATCGACGTCATCGCCGAGCCGGAGCGGCTGCGGCGCACATTGGGCTATCTCCCCCAGGATTTCGGAGTCTATCCGCGCGTCTCGGCCTACGACATGCTCGACCATCTGGCGGTGCTGAAGGGCGTCTTCTCCGCCGCCGACCGCAAGACGACGGTCGAGGGCTTGCTCCACCAGGTCAATCTGTGGCCGGTCAGGAAGAAGGCGCTGGCGGGATTCTCCGGCGGCATGCGGCAGCGCTTCGGCATCGCCCAGGCGCTGATCGGCAATCCCGAGCTGATCATCGTCGACGAGCCGACCGCCGGTCTCGACCCGGAGGAGCGCAACCGCTTCCTCAACCTCCTCGCCGAGATCGGCGAGAATGTCGTCGTCATCCTCTCGACCCACATCGTCGACGACGTCTCCGACCTCTGCCCGCGCATGGCGGTGATGGAGAATGGGCGGATCCAGCTCGAGGGCGTGCCGACCGCATTGATCGAGCGCACCAAGGGCAGGATCTGGACCAAGACGATCGACCGGGGCGAGCTGGACGAATATCGCGCCCGCTACGAGCTCATCTCCACCCGCCTCTTCGCCGGCCGCACCGTCGTCCATATCCTCGCCGACAGCGATCCCGGCAACGGCTTCGCCGCGGTCGAGGGAGGGCTGGAAGACGTCTATTTCTCGACCCTCACCCAAGCCCGGCGGGCAGCCTGAGGAGCGCGAAGATGCTTGCGAAGATCGCAGCGTTCGAAACGCGCTACCAGCTCAAGAACCCGGTCTTCTGGGTCGCGGCGGGCCTTTTCTTCCTTTTCTCCTACGGCTTCGTCGCCAGCGATCAGGTCCAGATCGGCAATGGCGGCAACGTCCACGAGAACAGCCCCTATGTGCTGGCCCAGACCCAGCTCATCTTCACCCTCTTCTACATGTTCGTGGTGACGGCCTTCGTCGCCAACGTCGTGGTGCGGGACGACGATACCGGCTTCGGCCCGATCGTCCGTTCGACCCGCATCAGCAAGTTCGACTATCTGATCGGACGGTTCGTCGGCGCCTTTCTGGTCGCGGCTTTGGGCTTTCTCGCCATACCGGCTGGCGTCTGGTTCGGCTCGCTGATGCCGTGGCTCGACCCGGAGACACTGGGCCCCAACCGCCTCGGCGCCTACGCCTTCACCTATTTCGCGCTCGCTCTGCCCAACATCCTCATCACCTCCGCTTTGTTCTTCGCCCTCGCCACCGCCACCCGCTCGATGATGGCGACCTATCTCGGCGTGATTGCCTTCCTGATCCTTTACACCGTGATCAGCGTGTCGCTGCGCGACCAGCCACAGCTCGACAGCATCACGGCCCTGGCCGACCCATTCGGATTCAGGCCTTTCATCCAGGCGACCCGCTATTGGACCGCGGCCGAGCGCAATGCCCTGCTTCCCGACTTCGCCGGGGACCTCATGCTTAACCGGCTGATCTGGATCGGCTTTTCAATCCTGTGCCTGGCCTTCGCTTATTGGGCCTATCGTTTCGCCGACAAGGGCATGTCGAAGCGGAAGCGCAAGAAGCAGGCTCTGGCCGAAATCGTATCGGGCGAAGCGGTCTCGACGGCCGCCCCGACCGCGCCGTTGCCCGCAGCGCGCCACGACCGTGCCGCGGCCCGGGCGCAGCTTTGGGCGCGCACCCGGTTCGAGATGAAGCAGGTGTTCAAGAGTCCCGCCTTCGTCGTCCTGATCGCGCTTGGCCTGTTCAACTCGATCACCGGCCTGTGGTTCGGCGGCGACCTGTTCGGCACTCCGACCATTCCGGTCACCCGCGCGCTGGTGCCGATCCTCGCCGGCAGCTTTGCGATCATCCCTTTGATCATCGCCATCTATTATGCCGGCGAGCTCGTCTGGCGGGAGCGCGACCGCAAGATGCACGAGATCATCGACGCGACGCCGCTGCCCAACTGGGCCTATGTCGTCCCCAAGAGCGCGGCGGTGAGCCTGGTCCTGCTCGCGACGCTGGCGATCAGCGTCGTCGCGGCGATCCTGGTCCAGCTCCTCAAAGGCTATCACGACCTGGAGCTCGGCAAATATCTGCTCTGGTACGTCCTTCCGGTCGGCTACGACGTCATTCTCTTCGCAATCCTGGCGGTATTCATCCAGGCGCTGAGCCCCAACAAATATGTCGGCTGGGGGATCATGGTGCTCTACATCGTGCTGGAGAGCATCGCCTCCAGCATCGGCCTCGAGCACAATCTCTACATCTTCGGCCAGTCGCCCGATGTGCGATATTCCGACATGAACGGCGCCGGCAATTATTGGCGGGGCGCCTGGTGGTTCCGCCTCTACTGGAGCGCCTTCGCCACCATCCTCCTCGTCCTCGCGCATTTGCTTTGGCGCCGCGGCACCGAAACCCGCCTCGGACCGCGGCTGAAGCGGGTCCCCGCCCGCCTGCGCGGCCCGCCCGGGCTGATCGCCGCGGCGGCGCTCGTCGTCATGATCCCGACCGGGATCTGGATCTTCTACAACACCAACATCCTCAACGAATATCGTACGAAGGACGAAGCCGACGAATTCGCCGCCGCTTACGAGAAGAAGTTCCTCGCCTTCGAACGGCTCCCGCAGCCGACGATCAGCGACGTCAAGCTCGACGTCGCGCTCTACCCGGCCGAGCAGCGCGCCGAGGTGCGCGGCCGATACGAGCTGACCAATCTCAGCGGGCAGCCGATAAGCGACGTGCATGTGCGCCTCGCCGACCGGACGCTGGAGCTTCGCAGGCTCGATTTCCCGGGCGCCCGGCTCGCCAGCGCCGATTCGAAGTTCGGCTACCGCATCTATCGTCTCGACCGCCCGATGGCGCCGGGCGAGAAGCGCCTGCTCAGCTTCGAGACGCGGCGCTGGCAGCGCGGCTTCCGCAACCGCGGCGGCGACATGCGGCTGGTCGGGAACGGCACCTTCCTCAACAATTTCGAGCTGGCGCCGGCGATCGGCATGGACCGCAACGGCATATTGCAGGAGCGCACCAAACGCCGCAAATACGGCCTTCCCCCGGAGCTTCGGCCGGCCAAGCTAGAAGACCTCTCCGCGACCAAGAAGAGCTATTTCGGCGGCGGCTGGACGACCGCCGACATCATCGTATCGACCGCGGCCGACCAGACCCCGATCGCTCCGGGCAGGAAATTGTCGGATGTCGTGCGCGGCGGCCGCCGCGTCGCCCGCTTCGTCTCGGACGCGCCGATCCTCACCTTCTTCTCCATCCAATCGGCCCGCTACGCCGAAGCGCATCGCCGCCACGGCGGGGTCGATCTCGGCGTCTATTACCATCCGCGGCACGGCTGGAACGTCGAGCGCATGCTCAACGCGCTGAGCGCCGCGCTCGATTACTACCAGGCGAATTTCGGACCCTATCAGTTCGATCAGGCGCGGATCATCGAGTTTCCGGGCTACGAAACCTTCGCCCAGGCCTTCGCCAACACCATGCCCTATTCGGAGGCGATCGGCTTCGTCGCCGACAATAGCGACCCCGACAAGATCGACTATGTGACCTACGTCACCGCGCACGAGCTGGGCCACCAATATTGGGCGCACCAGATCATCGGCGCCGACATGCAGGGCGGCACGATGCTGAGCGAGACGCTCGCCCAATATTCGGCGCTGATGGTGATGAAGAAGCTGTATGGCGAGGACAAGATCCGCCAGTTCCTGAAATATGAGCTGGACCGCTATTTGAGGGCGCGAAGCGGCGAGGCGATCGAGGAGCTGCCGCTCGGCCGGGTCGAGGACCAGCAATATATCCATTACAACAAGGGCTCGCTGGTCATGTATCTCCTCCAGCAGCGGCTGGGAGAGGACAAGGTCAACCGGGCGCTGCGGGTTTTGCTCCAGCGCTACAAGTTCAAGGGCGCGCCCTATCCGCGCTCGCTCGACCTTATCGAGGCGCTGCGGGCCGAGGCGGCGACCGCGGAGGAGCAGGCGCTGATCACGGACCTGTTCGAGCGGATCACGGTCTACGACCTCAAGGCCGACGCGCCGACGGCGGTCCGCCGCGCCGACGGCCGGTGGGACGTGACCGTGCCGGTCGAGGCTCATAAGCATTATGCGGACGGCAAGGGGGTCGAGCGTCCCGCGCGCCTCGACGAACGGATCGAGATCGGGCTGTTCACCGCCGAACCGGGCCGCGGCGCGTTCGACCGGAAGAACGTGATCCTGATGGAGCGGCGGCCGATCCGGGACGGACGCCAGGTGCTGCGCTTCGTCACCGACCGCAAGCCGACCCACGCCGGAATCGACCCTTACAATTTCTACATCGACCGCAATTCCGGGGACAATGTTTCGCCGGTGACCTGAGTTCCTCCCCGGCATTTGCCGGGGAGGAAGCTAGACCGCGACGACCGTCTGCTCGATCGTGCCGAAAATCTTGTGGCCGTGTTCGTCGTCCATCCAGATGCGCACCGTGTCGCCCGGCTTGAGGAAGGCGGTGGCGGGCTTGCCGCCCTGGATCGTCTCGACGGTGCGCACTTCCGCGATGCAGCTATAGCCGAGGCCGCCCTGGGCGATCGGCTTGCCGGGACCGCCGCCGGGGTCGCGGTTGGAGACGGTGCCGGAGCCGATGATCGTCCCCGCGCCGAGGTTGCGGGTCTTGGCGAGATGGGCGACCAAGGTGCCGAAATCGAAGGTCATGTCCTCGCCGGCGTCGGCGCGGCCGAACGGCTGGCCATTGAGGTCGACCTTCAACGGGCCGTGGAGCTTGCCGCCCTGCCAGCTCTCGCCGAGCTCGTCGGGGGTGACCAGGACCGGCGACAGCGCCGAGGCCGGCTTGGACTGGAGGAAGCCGAAGCCCTTGGCAAGCTCGGCCGGGATGAGGTTGCGCAAGGATATGTCGTTGACCAGGCCGACGAGGCGGATGCGCTCCAGCGCTTCCTCGCGCGAGACGCCTCTCGGCACGTCGTCGGTGACGATCACGATCTCCGCCTCGAGGTCGCAGCCCCAGCTCTCGTCGGGGAGCGGAATGGAGCTGCGCGGCGGCAGCATCTCGTCGGACGCGCCCTGGTACATCAGCGGATCGGTCCAGAAGCTCTCCGGCATTTCGGCGCCGCGGGCCTGGCGGACGAGCTGGACGTGGTTCACGTAAGCGGAGCCGTCCGCCCACTGATAGGCGCGGGGGAGCGGCGCCAGCGCCTCGCGTTCGTGGAAGCGCTCTTTGGGGATGGTGCCGTGAGCGAGGTCGGTGGCGAGAAGGCGAAGCTGGGGCTCGATCGTCGCCCAATCGTCGAGCGCCGCCTGCAGCGTCGGCGCGAGGTGAGTCGCGTCGGCGCACCAGGCGAGATCGTGGCTCACCACCGCCAGCCGCCCGTCGCGGCCTCCCTTGAGCGACCCGAGTTTCATCCTACCTCCGTGAAAAGTGGCAACTGGCATTTCGGCCGCGCCTTGGCTAGTGGCTGCCTTCACAGGAGCTTTGAAATGGGCAAGCAGGAAAGAATCTTCGCCAGCGACGAAGCGGCCGCGGCCGCGGTCGAGATCGCAGCCCTGGTCGAACGCTCGCGGGCGGCTCAGCGCCAGATCGAGGATTACACCCAGGAGCAGGTCGACGAGCTGATCCGGGCGATGGTCTGGTCGGTCGCCCGTCCGGGCGTCGCCGAGAAGATCGCCCGCCTCACCGTCGAGGAGACCCAGCTCGGCAATTACGAGGGCAAATATCTCAAGATATTCCGCAAGACGCGGGCCGCCTTGATGGACATTATCGACGACAAGTCGGTGGGCGTCCTGGAGGACGATCCCGAGCGCGAGATCGTCGTGATCGCCAAGCCGGTCGGCGTGATCGGGGCATTGTCGCCCTCGACCAATCCCGAGGCGACGCCGGTGATCAAGGCGATCAACGCGGTCAAGGGCCGCAATTCGATCATCATCGCGCCGCATCCCCGGGCCAAGCTGACCAACAAGGCGGTGTGCGACCTGATGCGCGAGGCGATCGAGAAGATGGGCTCCCCGGCCGACCTGGTCATCGCCATCGACACTCCCACCCTCGACAAGACCAATGAGCTGATGAAGCAGTGCGACCGCATCCTCGCCACCGGCGGCGGACCGATGGTCCACGCGGCCTATTCGAGCGGCACCCCGGCGCTCGGCGTCGGCGTCGGCAATGCGGTGATCACCGTCGACGAGACCGCCGATCTCGACGATGCGGCCGAGAAGATCCGCATCTCCAAGACGCTCGACTTCGCCGCCTCCTGCTCGGCGGACAACAGCGTGCTGCTGGTCGAGTCGATCTACGACGAGATGCTCGCTAAGCTGAAGGCGCAGGGCGGGCACGTCCTCGGCGAGGAGGAGAAGGCCAAGCTCCAGAACGTGCTGTGGGTGGACGGCACGCTCAACCCGAAGATCGTCGCCCAGCCGCCGGAGACGATCGCGGGAATGGCGGGCTTCGCGATTCCCGAGGGCACGAAATTCTTCATCGTCCCGGAAACCGGCGCCGGGCCGGACCATCCCTTCTCCGGCGAGAAGCTGACCGTCACCATGGCGCTCTACAAGGTCAGGGACATTGACGAGGCGATCGCCCGGACCAACGAGATCCAGGCCTATCAGGGCCAGGGCCACAGCTGCGGCATCTATTCGACCAGCGACGCCAACATCATGAAGCTCGCCAACGCCACCAAAACGTCGCGGGTGATGGTCAACCAGCCGCAGGCCGCATCGAACAGCGGCAATTTGTGGAACGGCATGCGCCAGACCTTCTCATTGGGCTGCGGCTCGTGGGGCGGCAACGGCACCAACAACAATATCACCTGGCGCGACCTGATCAACGAGACCTGGGTGTCGAAGCCGCTGGCGACGCCGAAGACGCTGCCCAGCGACGAGAAGCTGTTCGGCGACGTGATCGGGAAGCTGGGCTAGGCGCCGACCCACGGACGGCCCCGAACAATGGCCTGGTTCGGCCTTCCGACGGCAGCCGAGGAGCTGAGATGAAACTATATCATACGCCGGGGGCGTGCTCGCAGGCTCCGCATATCGTGCTTCGTGAAACGGGCATGGACTTCGAGCCGGTGCGCGTCGACCTGAAGGCCAAGAAGCTCGAATCCGGCGAGGATTATCTCGCGATTAATCCCAAGGGGGCGGTGCCGGCGCTGGAGCTGGACGATGGCTCGGTGCTCACCGAAAATGGCGTCGTCTTGCAATATATCGCCGACCGCGCGCCGGCAGCGGGCCTGATTCCTCCCTTTGGATCGATGGAGCGCTACCGGCTGCTCGAATGGCTGAACTATATCGCGACCGAGCTGCACAAGGGCTTCGGACCGCTGTTCAACCCGGCGACTCCCGAGGGATTCAGGGAGACGACGCGCGGGCTGATCGGTAAGAAATTCGACTATGTCCAGGCGAGACTCGGCGGCGGCGCCTATTTGATGGGCGAGGACTTCACGATCGCCGACGCTTATCTGTTCGTCATCCTGGGATGGACCCACATGCACCATATCGACCTCGCGCGCTGGCCGGCGCTCGCCGACTATCGCCTCCAAATCGCCCGGCGCCCCGCGGTCAAGGCGGCGCTCCATGCCGAGGGGCTGGGGCAATGACCCGGTTTGATCTCACCGGCGAGAGGCCGGCATGAAGGCCCTCGTCAAGCGGGAAAGGGCGCGGGGCCTGTGGCTCGAGGACGTTCCCGAGCCGGTGCCCGGCATCAACGACGTGCTGATCAGAGTGAAGCGCACCGCGATCTGCGGCACCGACCTGCACATCTACAAATGGGACGATTGGGCGCAAAAGACGATTCCCGTGCCGATGGTGGTCGGGCACGAGTTCGTCGGCGAGATCGTCGAGGTCGGCGCGAACGTCAACGATTATGCGCCCGGCATGATCGTGTCCGGCGAAGGGCATATCGTGTGCGGGCGCTGCCGCAACTGCATGGCGGGCCGGCGGCATCTGTGCCCTTATACGAGCGGCGTCGGAGTCAACCGGCCGGGCGCTTTCGCCGAGTATATCGCGATCCCCAACGCCAATGTCTGGCATCATGCCGACGGCATCGATCTCGACATCGCTTCGATCTTCGATCCGTTCGGCAACGCCGTGCATACCGCCTTGCAGTGGGACATGGTCGGTGAGGACGTGCTGATCACCGGTGCCGGCCCGATCGGGGCGATGGCGGCGGCGGTCGCGCGCCATGCCGGCGCCCGCCATGTCGTCATCACCGACGTCAACGACTACCGCCTTGGCCTCGCCGCGAAGCTGGGCGCAACCCGGACGGTGAACGTCGCCAATGAAAAGCTCGCCGACGTCCAGAAGGAGCTGGGCATGACCGAGGGCTTCGACGTCGCCCTCGAAATGTCCGGCAACCCGAGCGCGCTCAAGGACCTGCTCGACAATATGGCCCATGGCGGCAAGGTCTCGATGCTCGGCATCCCCGAGGGCGAGGTCGCGATCGACTGGAACAAAATCATCTTCAACATGCTGACCTTGAAGGGCATTTACGGCCGCGAGATATTCGAGACCTGGTACAAGATGACGGTGATGATCCAGTCCGGCCTCGATCTCAGCCCGATCATCACCCACCGGCTGCCCTATCAGGAGTATGAGAGCGGCTTCGAGGCGATGCTGCAGGGGGGTACGGGCAAGGTGGTGCTCAACTGGGAGTAAGGAATGTGGACAGCTCCCAGTAGGCGATTATGCTCTTTGCAAACCCACTGAGGTAGACAAGCTGGAGTGACCAAATTCAATCACGAAAGAAAGGGGCCGCCGCGCCCGGGGTCGGGTTCGATAGGCCGCCCCATGGTTGGGGAGCGCCCGTACACCCCACCGGCAGAGCTGAAGCAGCGCGAAGCCCAGGTCAAGCAGGAGCGCGAAAATCGAGCGCATTGGGAGGCTGAAATGAGGCGCTGGAAGGATACGTCGCCACAGGAAACTTCCCGCATAGTCAGTGCGCTTATCAAAGTGATCGAAAACGTGCCTGTGCCCGGTCAAACAGAAACAATGAAGGCATTTCGCGCCCGCTCGGGCGCATGGCTAGCCAGCAAAGAGCGCGAAACTGCCCTTCGCCGAGGGCGCGGTGGTTAGCGGGTTTGCAATCTACACAATCGCGTACCAGTAATTGTCCCCTCATAGGCACGAGGTCCGCATGTACGGCAATTTCGAACAGCATCTGGCGGACGAGCTCGAGGGCATCCGCGAGGCCGGCTTCTACAAGACCGAGCGGGTGATCACGACGCCCCAGGGCGCGCATGTCGGCGTCGAATCCGGCCAGGACCTGATCAACCTGTGCGCCAACAATTATCTCGGCCTCGCGCAGGACGAACGAGTGAAGGCGGCGGCGCATGCCGGGCTCGAGCGATGGGGCTACGGCATGGCCTCGGTCCGCTTCATCTGCGGCACGCAGTCGATCCACAAGCAGCTCGAGGGCCAATTGTCGGCCTGGCTGCGGATGGAGGACACGATCCTCTATCCCTCCTGCTTCGACGCCAATGGCGGCCTGTTCGAGACCTTGCTCGGCGCGGAGGACGCAATCATCTCGGACGAGCTCAACCACGCGTCCATCATCGACGGCATTCGCCTGTGCAAGGCGAAGCGCTACCGCTACCGGAATAGCGACATGGCCGATCTGGAGGCCCAATTGCAGGCGGCGGATGCCGCCGGCGCGCGCTTCAAGCTGATCTCGACCGACGGCGTCTTCTCGATGGACGGCGCCATCGCCCCGCTCGACCGGATTTGCGGCCTGGCTGACCGCTATGGCGCGCTCGTCCATGTCGACGACAGCCACGCCACCGGAATTGTCGGGGCGGGGGGCCGCGGCACGCCCGAGCATTGCGGCTGCATCGAGCGCGTCGACATCGTCACCGGCACGCTGGGCAAGGCGCTGGGCGGCGCAAGCGGCGGCTTCACCAGTGCTCGAAGCGCGATCGTCGAGCTGCTCCGGCAGCGTTCCCGGCCCTATCTCTTCTCCAACACGGTCGCGCCGGCGATGGTCGCGGGAGCGCAAAAGGCCGTCGAGCTGGCCGCCGAGGGCGACGATCTCCGCGCCCGCCTGCGCGACAACATGCACTTCTTCCGCGAAGGGCTGAGCGCCGCCGGCTTCGAGCTGCTGCCAGGCGCGCACCCGATCATCCCCGTCATGCTCCACGACGCCCCCCGCGCCGCCGCTCTGGCCGAGGCGCTGCTGGCGAAGGGCGTCTACGTCATCGCTTTCTCCTACCCGGTCGTCCCCAAGGGCCGCGCCCGCATCCGCACCCAGATCTCCGCCACCCACACAAGCAACGAGCTGGAACGCGCCATCGACGCGTTCGCGGAGGCAGGGAAAGAACTTTCGTAAAACGATTAAGGAAAATGCATCATTCACCGGAATCGGTTAGCAGGCGAGGATGATGGCCCAGTTGAGCTTTGACACGCTCGCCTTCGTCAAGCGGCTTGCTGCTGCTGGCATGGACGCGCGTCACGCCGAGGCGCTGGCCGAAGCCCTAACCGTGCATGCATTCACCGACGTTGCGACCAAAGCCGATCTCAAGGAGTTGGAGTTGCGCTTGACCATGCGCGTCGGCGCGATGATCGCCACATCGACAGCGCTGACCGTGGCGATCCTAGGAACCCTTTTCTGATACGCCTCCGTTGCGATTTTTGCCGCGCGCGCTAGAGCGCGCGCATGAGCCAGTTCGACCTCACCGACGAGCAGCGCCAGATTCAGGAGATGGCGCGGGCGTTCACCGCCGATGCGATCACGCCGCACGCGGCCGAGTGGGACGAGAAGCATATCTTCCCTCGCGAGACGATCCGGCGGGCGGCCGAGCTCGGCTTCGGCGCGATCTACGTCTCCGAGGAAGCGGGCGGGATCGGCCTCGGCCGGCTCGAAGCGGCGTTGATCATGGAGGCGATGGCCTATGGCTGCCCCTCCACCTCCGCCTTCATCTCGATCCACAACATGGCGAGCTGGATGATCGACCGCTTCGGGTCGAGCGCGGTGAAGGCGAAATACCTCCCCTCGATGGTGACGATGGAGCGGATCGGCTCCTATTGCCTGACCGAGCCCGGCTCCGGCTCCGACGCGGCGGCGCTGAAGACCCGCGCGGTCAGGGACGGCGATTCCTACGTCGTCTCGGGCTCCAAGGCGTTCATCTCGGGCGGCGGCGAGAATGAGGTCTATGTGACCATGGCCCGCACCGGAGTGGACGGGCCGAAGGGCATTTCCTGTCTCGTCATCGAAAAGGACATGTCCGGCGTCAGCTTCGGCGCGCAGGAGAAGAAACTGGGCTGGCATTCGCAGCCGACCGCCCAGGTCAATTTCGACGAGGTCCGCGTGCCGGCCGAGAATCTCGTCGGCGGCGAGGGCGAGGGCTTCCGCATCGCGATGATGGGACTCGACGGCGGCCGCCTCAACATCGGCGCCTGCTCGCTGGGCGGAGCGCAAAGGTGCCTCGACGAGGCGATCGCCTACACCAAGGAGCGCAAGCAGTTCGGCACGCCGATCGCCGACTTCCAGGCGACCCAATTCACCCTCGCCGACATGGAGACCGAATTGCAGGCGGCGCGCACCTTGCTCTACGCCGCCGCGGTCAAGGTGACAGAGAACGCGCCCGACAAGACCCGCTTCGCGGCGATGGCGAAAAGGCTCGCCACCGACACCGGCTCCTCGGTGGTCGACCGGGCGCTGCAGCTCCACGGCGGCTACGGCTATCTCCAGGACTATCCGATCGAGCGCTTCTGGCGCGACCTGCGCGTCCACTCGATCCTCGAAGGCACCAACCAGATCATGCGCGTCATCATCGCCCGGGACATGCTGCGGCAGTGAGGAGCCTCCGTCATTGCGAGGAGCGTAGCGACGAAGAAGCGGACAGGCCGCCATGCATCCCATGCATGGCTGCGGACTGCCGGGGGCAGTCGGCACCTGTCCGCTTCCAGCGGGACTCCGAGGCGGCTCTGGATTGCTTCGCTTCGCTCGCAATGACGGCTCGGCCATGACCTCCGACGTTCTCACCCTCATCGACGGCAAGGCTGGGCGCATTCGCCTCAATCGGCCGCAGGCGCTCCACGCGCTGACGCGGGAGATGTGCAGCGACATGATCGCGGCGCTGGCGGAGTGGCGGACGGATTCCGGCGTCGAGGCGGCGATGATCGACCATGCCGAAGGGCGCGGCTTCTGCGCCGGCGGCGACGTGGTGATGCTGGCGCGCAGCGGCGCCGGCGACGGGGCGGAGGCCCGCACCTTCTTCCATGAGGAATATCGGCTGAACCATCTGCTCTTCACCTACGCCAAGCCTACCATCGCCTTCATGGACGGAATCACGATGGGCGGCGGCGTCGGCATTTCGCAGCCGTGCCGGTACAAGGTGGCGACCGAGAATACGCGATTCGCCATGCCCGAGACCGCGATCGGCCTGTTCCCCGACGTCGGCGGCGGCTGGTATCTGCCGCGGCTGCCGGGGCGGGTCGGCCGGTTCCTGGCGCTGACCGGCGCCCGGCTCGACGGCGCCGAATGCCGCGCTCTCGGCCTCGCCACCCATTACATCCCCTCGGCGTCCCTGGGCGAGGTGAAGGCGCGGATCGCCGCCGCGCCGCAGCGGATCGAAGAGATTTTGCAAGAGGCGAGCGTCGCGCCGCCGGACGCCCGGATCGAAGCCAATCTGCCCGAAATCGACCGGCTGTTCGCCTCCGACAGCTTCGAGCAGATCCTCGAAGCGCTGGAAAGCGACGGCTCCGACTGGGCGCTGAAGGAGCTCGCCGCCTTGCGCTCGAAGAGCCCGCAGGCGTGCAAGGTCACGCTGCGGCTGCTCTACGACGGCGCGCTAATGCCGGATTTCGGCGACGAGATGCGTCAGGAATATGCGGTTGCGACCCGGGTCGTCCAGCGCCACGATTTCGTCGAGGGCGTCCGTGCATTGCTCGTCGACAAGGACTACCAGCCGCGCTGGAACCCGCCCTCGCCGGAAGCGGTGAGCGAGCATATGATCGACACCATCTTCGCGCCGATGCCGCAGGAGGAGGAGTGGACGCCGCTCTAGAGCCTTCTCCCACTTGCGGGAGAAGGTTGGATGAGGGTCTTCTTTTCTCTTCCTCCTCCGTGCAGTGAAGAATGAACAAGAAGACCCTCACCCTGCCCTCTCCCGCAAGCGGGAGAGGGTGAATGGAGGAACGATGACCTACGAAACCATCCTGACCGAGCAGCGCGGGGCGGTGACCCTGATCACATTCAACCGCCCGAAGGCGCTCAATGCGTTGAACAGCGCGGTGCTGCGCGAGCTGATCCTTGCGTTTGCCGCGTTCGACGCGGACGAGAGCCAGCGTTGCGCGGTGCTGACCGGGAACGAGAAAGCCTTCGCCGCCGGCGCCGACATCAAGGAGATGTCGGACCAGGGTTTCGCCGACATGTACGGCGCCAATTTCTTCCAGGGCTGGGAGAAGGTGACGGCGACCCGCAAGCCGTGGATCGCGGCGGTGGCGGGCTATGCGCTCGGCGGCGGCTGCGAGGTGGCGATGATGGCCGATTTCATCATCGCCGCGGACAACGCCCAGTTCGGCCAGCCCGAGATCAAGCTCGGCGTGACCCCCGGCATGGGCGGATCGCAGCGGCTGACCCGCGCGGTCGGCAAGGCCAAGGCGATGGAATTGTGCCTCACCGGCCGGATGATGGGCGCCGAGGAAGCCGAGCGGTCCGGGCTGGTCGCCAGGGTGGTGCCGGCGGCCGATCTCCTCGACGAGTCGCTGAAGACGGCGGCGACGATCGCGTCGATGGCGCCGCTCGCCGCGATGGCGACCAAGGAGATGATCAACGCCGCGTTCGAGACGGGGCTGGCGCAGGGCATCGCCTTCGAGCGGCGGCTGTTCCACGGCCTGTTCGGCACCGAAGACCAGAAGGAAGGCATGGCCGCCTTCGTCGACAAAAGGAAGGCGGAGTGGAAGGGACGTTGAGGCTTGTGCTCCTGCGAAAGCAGGAGCCCAGCGGAGGCGTCTAGGTTCCTGCTTTCGCAGGAACACAGGTGAGGGATCGGCAGATGGCACGTATCGGTTTCGTCGGGCTCGGCAACATGGGCAGCGGCATGGCGGCGAACCTCGCCAAGGCTGGGCATGAGGTGCGGGCGTTCGATCTCTCGGAGGAAGCGCTCGCCAAGGCGGAGAAGAATGGCTGCACCCGCGCCGCCTCGGCCGCCGAAGCGGTCGCCGGCGTCGAGGCGGTGGTGACGATGCTGCCGGCGGGCAAGCATGTCCGCGAAGTCTATGAGACGCAGCTGATCGGCGCGGCGCCGAAGGCCGCCATCCTGATCGATTGCTCGACGATCGACGTCGCCACCGCGCGCGACGAGATCGGGAAGGCCGAGGCCAAGGGCTATCAAATGGTCGACGCGCCGGTCTCGGGCGGGATCGCCGCGGCCGAGGCGGGAACGCTCACCTTCATGGTCGGCGGCACCGGGGAGGCGTTCGCGCGCGCCGAGCCCTTCCTCCAGCAAATGGGCAAGGCTGTGATCCATGCCGGCGGGCCGGGCTCGGGCCAGGCTGCGAAGATCTGCAACAACATGCTGCTCGGCGCCTCGATGATCGCGACCTGCGAGACCTTCGTGATGGCGAAGAAGCTCGGCCTCGATCCGCAGACCTTCTTCGACATCGCCTCGAAAGCGTCGGGCCAGTGCTGGTCGATGACCACCTATTGCCCCCTGCCGGGCGTGGGACCCGAGACGGCGGCCGACCGCGACTATGAGGGCGGCTTCGCGGCGGCGCTGATGCTGAAGGATTTGAAGCTGGCGATGGAGGCGGCCGAGAGCGTCGACGCCTATACGCCGATGGGCTCGGCGGCGGAGGAGCTTTACGCCCGTTTCGCGGAGCTGGGCGGGGCGGGCAAGGACTTCTCGGCGATCATCAAAATGATCGACGATAGCTGGACCGCCCGCTAGCGCGGCGCCGGTCCTCCACCGCGCCGTGGCGGTGGGCGAGATCGGCGGCGAGCGCGGCCGGGGCCTGCTTGGCGCTCGGCAGCCTGGCCGGACCGGCGCGGCGGCGGAGGTCTTCGACGCAGCGCGCGGCGGTTTCCCCGTCCCACAGATCGGGCCTGCGGACCAGGCGCTTGGCGGTAAGCGCGCGATCGAGCTCGAGCGCCAGGGTCTCGGGCTTGACCAGCCGGTTGGTGCCTTCGGTGACGGTCACCGGCCGCTCGGTGGTGTCGCGCAGGGTGAGGCAGGGAATGGCGAGATAGGTCGTCTCTTCCTGGATGCCGCCGCTGTCGGTGATCGCCGCCGCGGCGCCGGTGACGAGGCTCATGAAGCGGACATAGGGAAGCGGGTCGATCAGCTTCACCCCCGCCCGCTTCAGCCGCGTGTCGCGGCCGGTGGCGGAGAGACGCTTCGCCGTCCGCGGGTGGACGGGGAAGACGAGCGGGAGGCGCTGCTGGATCTCGATCAGGGCGTCGGCGAGGCGGATGAGCTGGGCCGGCTCGTCGACATTGGACGGGCGGTGGAGGGTGACGACGCCGTAATGGCCGCGCTCGAGGCCCAGCTCGGCGGGCACGGCGGCGGCCTCGATCGCGGGGCGGACCAGCTCGAAGCTGTCGAGCATGATATTGCCGACGCGGGTGATGCGGCGGCGCGCCACGCCTTCGCCGAGGAGATTCTCGTCGGCGTCGACCGAGGGCGTCCACAGCACGTCCGCCAGTGCGTCGGTGACGATCCGGTTGATCTCCTCCGGCATGGTGCGGTCGCGGCTGCGCAGGCCCGCTTCGAGGTGGATAACCGGAATGTTCAGCTTGGCGGCGGCGAGCGCGCAGGCGGCGGTGGAGTTGACGTCGCCGACGACGACCAGCCAGTCGGGCCGGTCGGCGAGCGCCACCTTCTCATAGCCGATCATCACCCCGCCGGTCTGCTCGGCGTGGCTGCCCGAGCCGATGCCGAGATGGTAGGCCGGCTCGGGGAGCTTCAGATCGGCGAAGAAGGCGTCCGACATGTTGGCGTCGTAATGCTGGCCGGTGTGGATCAGCACCGGCGCGAAGTCGGGCGCCGCGGCGAGCGCGTGCCAGAGCGGCGCGACCTTCATGAAATTCGGCCGCGCGGCGGCGACCAGATGGATGCGCTGGGCCATGCCCGCCGATTAGCAGCCAAGGCTTAACAAGAAGTCAGCGCGAGCCTGTCTCAACAGGGCCCGCGAGGACCGATTCGACGGCCTGCCGCCAGCCGGCACGGCGAGCCTCGCGCGACGCTTCATCCATCCCCGGCTGGAAGCGCTGGACCTCCCCGCGCATCGCCGCCGCCTCCTCCAGCGACCCGAACATGCCGCAGCCCAGGCCAGCCAGCATGGCCGCGCCGAGCGCGGTGGTCTCGATGAAGCCGGGCCGTTCGACGGTAAGGTCGAGCATGTCCGCCAGGTCCTGCGCCAGCCAGTCGTTGGCGACCATGCCGCCGTCGATCTTCAATATCTCCCACTCGGCGCCGTCCGAGGCGAAGGCGGTCATCAGATCGTTTGTCTGGTTGGCCATCGCCTCGAGGGCGGCGCGGGCGATATGGGCGCGGCCGGTCGCGAAGCTGAGGCCGGAGATCGCGCCGCGCGCCTCTGGCCGCCAGTGCGGCGCGCCGAGGCCCGACAGAGCGGGGACGATCTGTACGCCGCCGCTGTCCGGGATGGAGCGGGCGAGCGCCTCGCTTTCCCCGGCGCTGCCGAGCAGGCCGAGATCGTCGCGCAGCCATTTTATCAGGCTCCCCGCGACGAAGACCGAACCTTCGAGGGCGTAGCTGCGCTCCCCGGCCAGCTGCCAGGCGATGGTCGAAAGCAAGCGGTGGCGGCTGCGGCGGAACTCGCGTCCGGTATTGGTCAGCACGAAAGCGCCGGTGCCGTAGGTCGCCTTGGTGTTGCCGGGCACGAGGCAGGCCTGGCCGATCGCCGCGGCCTGCTGGTCGCCGGCCATGCCGGTGATCGGAATCGCGGCGCCGAACAACTGTGGGCCGGTCGCGCCGTAATCGCCGGCGCAGTCGACGATCTCCGGCAGCGCCGCGCGCGGCACGCCCCACAAACCGAGCAGCTCCTCGTCCCAGCGCCCGCTCGCTATGTCCACCAAAGCGGTCCGCGACGCATTGGTCGCGTCGGAAATATGGAGGCCGCCGGTGAGGCGATGGACGAGCCAGCTCTCGACCGTGCCGATGCAAAGATCCTCCCCCGCTTCCTTGAGCTGGGGCCAATGCTCCAGCGCCCAGGCAATCTTCGACGCGCTGAAATAGGGATCGAGCAGGAGGCCGGTGCGCCGCTGCACCGTCTCTTCATGGCCCGCCTCCTTCAGGCGGTTGCACAGGCCGGCGGTGCGGCGGTCCTGCCAGACGATGGCGGGGCCGAGCGGCGCCCCCGTCCGCCGCGACCAGAACAGGATGGTCTCGCGCTGGTTGGCGATGCCGATGGCGGCGATACGCGCCGCGCCGCCGGCCCGCTCGACCAACGCCCGCGCGCAGGCGAGGCTCGAGGTCCAGATCTCCTCCGCATCATGCTCCACCCAGCCGGGCTGCGGATAATGCTGGACCAGCTCGCGCTGCTCGGAGCCGAGGCAGGCGCCGTCCGCCGCGAACAGCATCGCGCGCGTGCTGGTGGTGCCCTCGTCTATGACCAGCAGAGTATCGCCCATGAGCCCTATCCGTCACCCCAGCGGAGGCTGCGGTCCAAGCAGCGTTGGTGGCACGAAGGCGGTATGGATTCCAGCTTCCGCTGGAATGACGTAAGCTGGCGCCGTGGACAGCTTCGACCTCCTCATCGTCGGCGGCGGGATCAACGGCGCGGCGGTCGCGCGCGACGCGGCGATCCGCGGCGCCAGGGTGCTGCTCGTCGAGAAGGACGACCTTGCCGCCCACACCAGCTCGGCCTCCTCCAAATTGATCCACGGCGGCCTCCGCTATCTCGAATATTATGAGCTTGGGCTGGTGCGCGCGGCGCTGCGCGAACGCGACATTTTGCTCCGCACCGCGCCGCACATCGTCCGGCCGCTGCGCTTCGCTTTGCCTTATTGCCGGGGCATGCGGCCGTGGTGGATCGTCCGCCTCGGGCTCCTCCTCTACGACCTGCTCGACTGGCGCGGCCAGCTGCCGCGGTCGCGCCGGCTGTGGCGCGGCGAACCGGAGCTTCGCGCGCCGCTGCAGGAAAGGCGCCGGCTGCTCTCTTTTTGGGACGCCGGCGCGGACGACGCCCGGCTGGTGGTGCTGAACGCGGTCGACGCCGCCGAGCGCGGCGCCGAGATCGCCACCCGCACCGAGCTCATTTCGGCCAGGCGCGAAGGCGAGGCATGGCGTGCGGAGCTGTCCGGGGGGCGGATCGTCTCGGCCAAAGCGATCGTCAACGCCGCCGGCCCGTGGGTCGCGGAGGTGCTCCGGGAGAGGCTTTGCGAGACCAGCAGGAGCCGGGTGCGGCTGGTCAAGGGCAGCCACATCGTCGTGCCGCGGCTCTACGAGGGGGACCATGGCTACATCCTCCAGCAGCCCGACGGGCGGGTGGTCTTCGCCCTCCCCTTCCAGGGCTTCACCTTGATCGGGACGACCGACATTCCCGTCGCGCAGCCGGAGGACGCGGTGATCGATTGCGACGAGATCCGCTATCTGTGCGAGGCCGCGGACCGCTATTTCCGCAAGCAGGTCGTCCCCGCCGACCTGGTGTGGAGCTATTCCGGCGTGCGCTCGCTCTACGACGACGGTGCGGCCGAGCCGAAGGCGGTGACGCGCGACTATCATCTCGAGCTCGACCGCGACCCGGGGGCGAAGCTCCTCTCCGTCTTCGGCGGCAAGATCACCACCGCGCGGGCGCTCGCCGAGGAGGCGCTCGACCGGCTCGGGGTGGAAGGGCGGCGCTCCACCGGCTGGCTGGCCTTGCCGGGCGGCGACCTCACGCCCGCCTTCCTCGAATGGCTCGAGGCGCTCGCCGCGTGGATGCCGCGGCCTTTGATCGCCCGCCTCTCGCAGGCCTACGGCACCCGGCTCAGGGACATTCTCGGCAGCGCCGCGCGGCTCGGCGATCTCGGCCGCCATTTCGGCGCCGGGCTGTACGAGGCGGAGCTGCGATATCTGTGCGACAGGGAATTCGCCCGCACCGCCGAGGACGTCCTCTGGCGGCGGACCAAGCTCGGCCTGGCGATGGATGAAGCGGAGACGGCCAAGCTGGAGAAATGGATGGGCGCGAGGGGAACCGGCTCCGCTTCGCCCGGTTGAGGGGGCATGGCGCCCTCGGCAGAGCAGGCCGCCGCCAAGGCGGGCAGCGGCGACAGCGTGATCGACTGGAAGCTCGACCGCGGCCGGCGTGAGGAGCTGCTGCGGCAATTCCCGCCCAAATTCCGCAACGTCGTCGCCGATCATGTGACTTTGCGGTCCAAGGCGGCGGGCGATGCGCCGCTGCCGCAGGAGAATGAGGGCGAGATCGTCGGCCGCGCCGACGACGGCAAGGGCGTCGAGGCGATGGTGGTCAGCATGAACGGCACCACGGACCGGCCGGACGGCAGCACCTACCACATCACCTGGTCGCTCGAGGACGGACGGCAGGCGCGGGAGAGCAACGACATGCTCGCCGCGCAGAAATGGGAAATGTTCGACCGCCCGGTGCCGGTCCGGCTCCAGCCCGCCCGCTTCCGCTGAACCAGCCTAAGCCTTTGTGCCGAAGGAAAAATGGTGGGCGTGGCAAGGATTGAACTTGCGACCCCTGCGATGTCAACACAGTGCTCTACCACTGAGCTACACGCCCACGCAGGGCGGGTATCTAGCGACGGCGTGGCAGGCGTGCAACCCGCCTAGAAAACCAGGGACAGTATATAGTTTTCGGGCCGGATCCCGGCGGGGATCCGCTTCATATCGAGGGAAAACTATATACTGTCCCTGGTTTACAGGCGGCCGTGCTGGTCCTCGGTCTGGAACAGGCGGTCGACCTCGGCGACCAGGTCGCGCAGGTGGAAGGGCTTGGAGAGGACCTTGGCGTTCGGCGCGGCCTTGCCCGCCTTGAGCGCGACCGCGGCGAAGCCGGTGATGAACATCACCCGCATCTCGGGCGCGATCAGGGTCGCCTTCTGGGCGAGCTCGATGCCGTCCATTTCGGGCATGACGATGTCGGTGAGGAGGAGGTCGAACGGCTCGGCCTCGATCAAAGGCAATGCCGCCGTGCCCCGGTCGACCGCCACCACATGATATCCCGACCGCTCGAGCGCGCGCGCGAGATAGACCCGCATCGAGGCATCGTCTTCCGCCAGCAGGATCCTGGTCATCCGCGCCCCTGCGCCTTGCCCGGCCCGCACCATGCGCCGCCGCCGGGGCTTTATGCCTCAAGGCTTGCCCCTTTTCCAGCGCGGGAGGAGCTATTGCCGGCCGAACCGAGGCGGAATGCGATTGCGTGCCAAAAGCGGACTACTTACCGTTGAAAGGCAAATGGCCGATTCATCCGTCGAACCGCCGTTCAGGCGAATCGGGCCCGAGACGCCCGCCTCCCCGGTCGTGCTTTCGGTGCCCCATGCCGGCCGCGCTTATTCGGCGGCGCTGCTCGGCGCCGCGCGGCTGTCGCGCGCGACCCTGGAATTGCTGGAAGACCGGCTGGTCGACCGGCTGGTGTGGCGCGCCGTGGCGGACGGCGCGGTGGCGATCGTCGCCGACGCGCCGCGGGCGGAGATCGACCTCAACCGCGACGAGCGCGAGATCGATCCGGTCACGATCTTTCCCGCGCCTCGCTCCGCTTCGCTGCTGCAATCGCCGCGCAGCCGGGGCGGGCTCGGCCTCATCCCCTCGCGAATCGCCGGGGCCGGGGCGGTGTGGCGGCAGCGCATCCCGGCCGCCGAGCTCGATCGCCGCATCGCCGCCATCCACCGCCCTTATCACGCGGCGCTGGCCGGGGCGCTCGCCCAGGCGCATTCGCTGTTCGGCATCGCCATTCTCCTCGATTGCCATTCCATGCCTCCCCGCGCCGAAGCGGCCGGGGAGCCGCGAATCATCCTCGGCGACCGGCACGGCACCAGCATCGGCCCGGACTATGCCGAGGCCGCCGAGCGGGCGGTGCTCGAAGCGGGCTTCGCGGTCGCGCGCAACGCCCCTTATGCAGGCGGCCACATCACCGCCCGCCACGGCCGCCCAAGCGAGGGAATCCACGCCCTTCAGCTGGAGATCGACCGATCTTTCTACCTCGATGGGACGCTCAGGGAGCCGGGCCCCCACTTCGACCGGGTCGCGCGGCTGATCGCGGCGGTGGCGGCCGCGCTCGCTGCCAGGGCGCAGGAACCGCCACAGGCGATCGCCGCTGAGTGATAGGAAAAAGACCACCTCGCGGCATGCGCGAGGTGGCCAAGGTTCAGGGAGGAACGCCCCCCGCGAGGGGGGCGTAACGCGCCGCCGCAAAGGGGGATATACGGCGGGCGCGTCAGCCATAATGTAGGGAGGGGCAATTCGGTTTCAAGAGCCCCGGCAAGGGCTTAGCGCTGGCGGTAAGCCCAGGGCGCCATCCGGCCGATGAGGTGGCGATGCCCTTCGAAATGCTGCTTGAGCGCGCCAGCGACATGAAGGACGATGAGGCCGATCATCGCCTTGCCGAATATTTCGTGCAGCTCCTTGAACAGATCGTGCGCGCCGTCGCCGCGCACCGGCAGCGCAGCGAGGTTGAACAGGCCGAAAAAGCTGGTCGGCTTGCCGCCGGTCGAGGACAGCAGCCAGCCGGTGATCGGAATCAGGACCAGCATCAGATAGAAAACCCAATGGAGGAAGCTCGCCAGCCGTACCTCCCACCTCTTCATCACCGCATCGAAAGGCGGCGGCCGATGGCCGATCCGCCACGCCAGCCGCGCCAGCGTGAGGGTGAGCACGGTCAGCCCGGTCGATTTGTGGAAGAACATCATCCACGCCCGCACCGGCTTCGCAAAATCCTCGTGGTAGAGGCCCAGCAGCAGGTTGACGATGACGAGGGCGGCGATGATCCAGTGGAGCCAGACGGCGACGCGCGAATAGCGCGCCGTGTCCACCTCCAGCGGCCCCGCCGTGCCCGCCATCAGGCGTCCGCGGTGGCCGGCGGGGCGATGCCCGGGACCTGCGGACCCTTGCCCTGCATGATCTGCTTGCCGAACACGTCGCGGACCATCGCCATCGAGAAGAGATGGGCCATGATCAGGGGGAGCATGCCGTTCTGGTTCATCTTCCTCAGCGCATCGCCGCGCAGATCGCGCAATTTCTCTTCAGAGACCATCTGGAAGCCGCGATAGACGAAGGGCTGCTCGGCTCCGGTCGGCTGGATCGAGACCTCGCCGTCCATCAGCAGCTCGGCCTCCTTGAGGTCCTGGACGAACGCATTGGTGCGCTGCGCGGACAGCTCGAACTCCTCGCAGAATTTGAGGATGGCGTTGGTCGTCTCGCTCGGCTTGCCGTCCTCGAACAGGGCATTGCCCTCCTTGAAGTCGCCGATCAGGTCGCTGGTCGGATCGAAGCAGAGCGAAAGCTCCTCCGCGTCGGGCCGCAGCCGGGCGAGCATGAACGGGTAGCGGCGGACATAGGCGGGGACGTAGACCTCGTTGTTGAGCAGCTTGCCCTTGTCGTCGACGAAGACGTTGACGCCCTCGTTGAGGCCCATCAGCGCCAGCGGCACCGGCGTCTCGCCGCTCGAGAAGACGATCGGGCAATGGCGTTGCACCGAGACGAACTCGTCGACGGTGATCGGAATGGCGTGGGCCTTGGCGAGGAATGGCGCTTCGCTGGAATCCCGGGTCTTGTAGCCCGGGTGGAGGGTGCTCGAAAGCGGTTCCAGGCCGCCGTAGAAAATGGGTAACGGGTTAGACGGCGCTTCGCTCGCCATTATATGTCTCCAAGAAGTTGGAAGCGGCCTCCTGGCCACCTGATTTGCGCGCCGTCTCTATGGCCCATTCGCCGGTTCTGCAAGCGGCACCAGCTTGCCGGGATTCATTATTCCATTGGGATCGAGCGCTTTCTTGATCGCGCGCATGGCGCTGAGCAGCGCCGGTTCGCCGAGGCGGGCGAGCTCGGCGAGACGCATCTGGCCGATGCCGTGCTCGGCCGAAATCGACCCGCCGGCGGCGACCGTCAGATCGTGGACGAAAGCGGTGACGGCGGGCGCATCGCCGGTCAGCCAGTCCGGCCCGGCATCCCGCGGCGCCCCGACGTTGAAATGGACGTTGCCGTCGCCGAGATGGCCGAAGGCGATGACCCGGGTCCCTGCAAACCGGCTCCCCACCGCCGCCGCGGCTTCGGTCATGAAGCGCGGCATGTCGGCGACGGGCACGGAAATGTCGTGCTTGGCGGCGGGGCCGTCCTTCTGCTCCCCTTCCGAGATCGAGTCGCGCAGCCGCCAGAAGGCCTCCGCCTGCGCTTCGCTGGCGGCGATGACCGCATCGTCGATCACGCCGGTCTTGAGCGCGGCGCGCAGCGCTGCCGCGAGCGCTTTTTCCGGGCTGGGAGTCACCACGGGCGCCACCGCCTCGACGAGCACGTTCCACTTGTGGGCCTGGGTCAACGGCGCGCGCGTCCCCGGCACATGGGCGAGGACCAGGTCCAGCGCCGCCGCGGGCACGAGCTCGAAGCTCTCGACCGCCTCGCCGGTGCTCGCTTCGAGCAGCCGCAAGAGCTCCAGCGCCTTGTCGGGTGAGGCGAGGCCGATCCAGGCGACGGCGCGCGAGCCGACGGCGGCTACCAGCCTGAGGGTCGCCGCGGTGACCACGCCCAGCGTCCCTTCCGCGCCGATCAGCAGCTGCTTGAGGTCGTAGCCGCGATTGTCCTTCTTGAGGGCGGTCAGCCCCTCGAAGACCGATCCGTCGGGGAGCACCGCCTCGATCCCCAGGACGAGGCCGCGCATCGTGCCGAAACGAAGGACCTGGGTGCCGCCCGCATTGGTCGAAACCAGGCCGCCGATCGTCGCCGAACCCTTCGCCCCGAGCGACAGGGGGAAGCGGCGGCCCACCTTGGCCGCGGCCTCGTGCAGATTGGCGAGGATCACGCCCGCCTCGCACACCGCCTGGTCGGTTTCGAACGAGAGCGCGCGGATGCGGTTCATCCGCCTAAGCGAAAGGAGCAGGGAATCGCCCCCCGGGCCGGGCGTCGCGCCCGCCACCATCGAGGTGTTGCCGCCCTGCGGAACGAGCGGCACGCGGGCTTCGGCGCAGAGCCGGACGATCTCCGCAACCTCCTTCGTGCTTGCCGGCGACAGCATCGCCGCCGCTTCGCCGCGGAACCGGCCGCGCCAGTCGGTCAGCCACGGCGCGAGATCGCCGGCGTCGGCCGTATACCCCTTCGGCCCGAGCAGGCGCTCGAGAGCCTGAAGCAAGGCTGGCGGGGGAGGATTGGACATAGAAGGAGGCTGCGATAGTAATGGCGCGGGGCCGGGGGAGCAAATTAATCCCATGTTCAAGCGCCAGCATGGAATGCATTGTTCTATGGAGCATCGCTGGTGATCGGATTGGGCGCGGCAGCGCTGTTGGCGCTCGTGCTGGGCGCGTCGGAGGCGGCGCCCCGGCCCGGGCCGATTCAATATGCGCAGCTGACGATACGCCACCAGATCGCGATCCGCCTTCGCCAGTTCGCGCCGGGAGTCGCCGGCATCGAGTGGAAAGAGGGGCGCGGCCCCAGATGCGTGCCCGCCAGCGCCATCGCCGCCGCGGCCCTGCTCAGCGAGAACAGCGTCGATTTGATCCTGCGCGACCGTCGCCGCATTCGCGCCAAGCTGGAGCGCTGCCCGGAGCTCGATTATTATTTCGGCTTCTACATCACTCCCAACCCCGACGGGCAGGTCTGCGCCGACCGCGATACGATCCGCTCGCGAGTCGGCGGCCAGTGCGGAATCCAGCGCTTCAGGGCCCTGCAGGCGGTACGTCGCGACTGACCCCGGCTTGACAAGCAGCCGCCGCTTCGGACAAGCGCAGCCGGAAGCGGCTTCCCGATGAAGCGCCACTTTCCGGAACCAGCATGACCTTTGCCGATCTCGGCCTCTCCGACGAATTGCTCCGCGCGGTCACGGAATCCGGCTACACCGAGCCGACCCCGATCCAGCGCCAGGCGATCCCGTCGGTGCTGATGAACCGCGACCTGATCGGCATCGCCCAGACCGGCACCGGCAAGACGGCGGGTTTCGTGCTGCCGATGATCGACATCCTCGCCCAGGGCCGGAGCCGGGCGCGGATGCCGCGCTCGCTGATCCTCGAGCCGACCCGCGAGCTCGCCGCCCAGGTGGCGGAGAATTTCGAGAAATACGGCAAATATCACAAGCTCTCGATGGCGCTGCTCATCGGCGGGGTCAGCATGGGCGACCAGATGGCGGCGCTCGAAAAGGGGGTCGACGTCCTCATCGCCACGCCCGGGCGGCTGATGGACCTGTTCGGCCGCGGTAAGATATTGCTCACCGGCTGCAACCTGCTTGTCATCGACGAAGCCGATCGGATGCTCGACATGGGCTTCATCCCCGACATCGAGGAGATCTGCACCAAGCTCCCCGCCAACCGCCAGACCCTGCTCTTCTCGGCGACCATGCCGGCGCCGATCAAGCGCCTCGCCGACAAGTTCCTCTCCAACCCCAAGACGATCGAGGTGTCGCGCCCGGCCTCGTCAAACCTGCTGATCGACCAGCGGCTGATGCGCGTCGACGCCCGGAAGAAGAAGGACGTGCTGCGCGACCGGCTGCGCGGCAACGACGTCAGGACGGCGCTCGTCTTCTGCAACCGCAAGACCACGGTGCGCGACCTCGCCACCAGCCTCAAGCGGGCAGGCTTCCGCGCCGGCGAGATCCACGGCGACATGGAGCAGGTCGACCGGATGCGGGAGCTCGACCGCTTCAAGGCCGAGGAAATCAACATCCTCGTCGCCTCGGACGTCGCCGCCCGCGGCCTCGACATCAAGGACGTCAGCCACGTCTTCAACTACGACGTGCCGTGGCATCCCGACGATTATATCCACCGCATCGGCCGCACCGGCCGGGCCGGCAAGACCGGAGTCGCGATCACGCTGGCGACCAGCGCCGACGCCGAAGCGATCGAGGCGATCGAGAAACTGAGCGGGACCCAGATCCGGCCGGTCGAGGGGCTCGGCGCCGCGGCGGCCGGGGAGGAGCGCGCCGAGCCCGCCGAGCCCGCCCGCCGCGACGAGCGGCCGAAGCGCGAGCAGAGAAGCCGCGGCAGGGCTCCCGCCCGCGCGGACACGAAGACGGAACCGAAGCGGGAACCGCGGCGCGAGCCGGCGCCGAGGCCCGCGGCCAAGCCGGAGCCGAAGCGCGCCGCGCCCGTCCGCGCCGAGGAACCGCAAGCGGCGGAAGAAGGCTGGAACGGGCCGGTGCCGAGCTTTCTGGGCAAGCCGCTGGGCAGCTGAGCCCGCGAATTCCCCGAAAATCGTAAGTTCACGTGAAGATTTCCGACTTTTTGCACTCCTGATTATTGTTCCGCTCTGGAAGGTGCGCCGTCGCTGCCGCCTGTATCCCTTTATTCGCTGGTCGGCGCCCTACGAAAGCTTTGGCATGACTTGGCGAATCATTGTGCGGCTTCCTTGATTCTGTCAGCTTTCCCCCGTCGGAACCGGAGCAGGGGCGCGCGCCGGCTCGACCGGGGGAAACGATGGCCGAGCAAGCATTTAGCGAAGCCCGCTACAAAGGCTTTCTCAGCTACAGCCACAAGGACGCGGCCGCGGCCAAACGGCTGCACCGCCGACTCGAAACCTATCGCATGCCCAAGCGGCTGGCGGGATCGAAGACGGCACGTGGAATCGTCCCGGACCGCCTCTGGCCGATCTTCCGCGACCGCGACGAACTGCCCGCCGCCAGCGACCTCAGCGAGACCGTCCGCGAAGCGCTCGCCGAATCGGAGGCGTTGATCATCCTCTGCTCGCCCGCCGCCGCCGCCTCGCTGTGGGTCGCCGAGGAGTTCAAGGTGTTCCGCGCGCTCCATCCGGACCGGCCGATCCTGGCCGCGGTGCTGGACGGCGACCCGCCCGACTGCTTCCCCGCCGCGCTCCGCGCCTTCGGCCAGGACGGCGCCTGGCACGAGCCGCTCGCGACCGACCTCCGCCGGCATCGCGACGGCCCGCATCTGGGCCTGCTCAAGCTGGTCGCCGGTATCACCGGCGTCGGCCTCGACGCACTCGTCCAGCGCGACGCCGCAAGAAAGATCCGCCGCGTGACGGCGGTCACAGCCATCGCCCTGATCGCGATGCTAATCATGGCGGCATTGGCACTGGTCGCGCTCGACGCCCGCCGCGAAGCGGAGCGCCAGCGGGCCGAGGTGAAGGGGCAAAGTGAGTTCATGCTGACCGACCTGCGCGAGCGACTGAGGGAGGTGGGCCGTCTCGACATCATGACGGCGGTGAACCGTCGGGCGCTTGCCTATTACGATCGCCAGGATGCGCTCGACTTCCACGACGGCGCGATGCGAGCGCGCGTGCTGCACGCCCTCGGCGAAGATGATCTCGTCCAGAGCAGGGAAAGGGGGGCCTTGACCTCGTTCCGCGAGGCGTATCTAGCGACTCGCGCGCTGCTCGCAGCCGCACCCGACGACACGGACGTCATCTACGCCCATGCGCAGAGCGAATACTGGCTCGGCGAATATCACGCGCGCCGCGGCGAGTGGCGGCAGGCGCTGGCCTATTTCGGGCGCTACGCGGCGGCGGCGGAGCGCCTGGTGTCGCTCGCCCCTGACAATCCAGACTATCTTATGGAAGCGGGCTACGGCGCGAGCAATATCGGCAGGATCCGGCTGCAGGGCTTGGCCGATCCGATCGCCGCCCGCCAGTCCTTTTCCCGGGCGCTGCACTGGTTCGAACAGGCCGAAAGGGCCCGGCCCAGCGATCAGACGGCGCGCCGCAAGCAGGCCAATGCCCATGCCTGGCTCGCCGACACCTTTTACGCCCGCAGGCAATGGCGGGAGTCGCTGGCCGCGCGGCTGCGGCAGCATGCGATCAGCGAGTCTCTCGCCCGCTCGAAGCCGGCCGACATGGAGTTGCTCTTCGATCTGATCCGGGCCCAGCGAGGGGTCGGGCTGCTGACCGCGATCGTCTTCGATCGTCCGGCGGGAATACCCTATTTGCTGCGCGCGCTCGAAAATGCACGCCGCCTCGCCGCACACGATCCCAGCAACCAGGACTGGCTGATCATGAAGGCGGTGATCGCGTGCGACCTGCTGCGCGAGCCGAGGCTGCCGCAGCCGCTGGTCCGATCGCAACTGCGTCTGGAGCTGCTCGCGGACGGCGACGCGCTCGTCGCGCGCCGCAACCCGTCTGTCGGAGCGATTTCGTGCCTCGCTCGCGAACGGTCGAGGGCATCCGTTCAACATTAGCGAGCACAGCCAGACCTGCAATCACGCCTGTTTCCAGGCAATGGAATGGAACGTGAAAATGCCGCCCGGCGCGCCGAGCTCGGCTTTCGGCCCGCCCGGAATCGTACTCATCCAAGAGTTTCTCGATCGTTCCTCTCAAGCGTGATCGCCGTCACGCGGCCTGCCGGACCATGCCGGTTAGGCCGGAATGCCGCGCGCCGGGCTCCACCCGGGGGGGCGAAAGGAGCAAACGATCATGGACGAACTTCTCGATTTCAGGACACCCATCGACGAGGCCATCGCCGATCTGGCCGATCAGCAGCGGAACCTGGCAGCGCTGAGCGGGTTGCGCGATTCCTCCATTGACGACCCGCGTTTGGGGACGCCGGGTTTCTACAAAATCCCCTGCAGCATCTACTTTTACTATGTCCGCATCAACTCCAACGGCCGAGTATTCGTCACCCATCATTTCTATCCGGGCGGCGATCCGAACGACGAGAATAATCCCCTGAACCCCGCCGATTGGCCCGCGATCGACCGAGACCCGAACAGGCTCACGCCGATCCTGGAAATGCTGGCCCAGGACGCTCGGCCGTCCGGCACCAACGCCTATAAGATCGGCAGCGGCTTCCAGAATATCGAGTGGCGGAGGAAATCCTATATCGCCTTCTTCATCGACGAAGCGAACTGGACGCTTCATCCGCAAGACGGGGTCACCTTCATCACCGCCCCCAAGGACGGTGTGCCCGGGACCCCCAACCACACCTTCTTCGATGCGCTCTATTTGCCGCTGACCATGCGCATCGGGCGTGGTCCGGCCATGGATCAGCGCTCCGCGGTGGTTTTCATCAACCATATGAAGGCCGATGACGCGGGCAATGACCTGACGGAGCACGACCCGCCCCAGCTGTTCCATTTCCAAATGGTCTTCGACGTCGCCATTGAGGGCGGCGCCAATCAGATGACGGTGATCTTCGATCCCGACGGCAACAATATGGGGCCGCCCATCGGCCCGCCCTGATGCTCCACCTGTCCGGCAACATGTCCCGGGCTGCCGTCAGCGCGGGACATGACCGATTCGACTGTGCGGAATAGCTCGCGAAGTCGTGCGCGCTCGTGCTAAGATTCGAGTAGGAAGCCGGATGCCCGCACCCCCTCTCTCCACGATCATCGCCCTCGCTCGTGCGGGGGCGCTGGATCATGCCTGGGGGCAGTTCTGCGCCGCCGGTTACGATCGCCAGGACGACGATCCGGCGGCGCTGACGGTCAAGGGGCGGCTCTTGAAGGATCATGCGCTGCGGGCTTCGGACGAGGGGGACCGCCGGCGTTTCTATCTGCAGTCGGCCGAGGCTTATCGCCGCGCGGCGGCGCTGCGGCCGGCAACTTATCCGTTGATCAACGCCGCGACCCTCTCTTTGCTGTCGGGGGACCGCGCGCAGGCCGAGGAGATCGCGCGCGAGGTGCTGGAGCGGATCGCGCGCGAGCCGGACGAGCCGGAGACGCCCTATTGGCGCGCGGCGACCGAGGCTGAGGCGCTGCTCCTGCTCGGCCGCGCCGGCGAAGCGCGCATTGCGCTCGAGGCGGCGGTGGCGGCGGCGCCGCGCGCCTGGGAGGATCATGCCTCGACGCTCAGGCAATTCCTGATCATCCAGGAGGTTCTCGGCGGCGAGGCGGCGTGGCTCGACATGCTGCGCCCGCAGCGTTCGCTCCATTATTCGGCATCCGCGGCGGGCGATGCCGGCGCGGACCGGAAGGAAGCGATCGCCGCAATATTGCGCGAGGAGGATGTCGGCTTCGGCTATGGCGCGCTGGCGGCCGGCGCGGAGATCATGGCCGCCGAGGCTTTGCTCGAACGGGGCGCGACGCTCCACGTCATCCTCCCGTCCGACGCGGAAAGCTTTGCGGCGCGGTACGTCGATCCGTTCGCGGCGGAGTGGCGCGGCCGGTTCGACGCCGCGCTCGAGGCCGCCGAGTCTATCGAGCATGTCCGTCCGCTGCGGGCGCCCCCGGACGACAGGATGACCGCGCTCGCGCACGAGGTCGCGCTCGGCGCCGCAATGCTCAACGCCGAGCGGCTGATGGGCGAGGCGGTGGCGCTGCGCGCCGGCCCCGGCGAGGCGCCGTCCCACATCCGCACCCATGCGATCGAAGCGCCCGCGCAGACGGACCCGGGCGCTGCGCCGCCGGAGTCGCGCGCGATCCTGCTTGCCTTGCTCGCGATCAGCGTCGGCGGCGGCTCCGAGGAAGGGTTCGAGGATCGGCTCGAGGAGGTGCAGGGCGTGCTGGCGCTCGCGCAGGGCGCACAGATCGCGCCCCATCTTGGCGGCGACTCCATCCTGATCGGCTATCCGGGCCCGCAAGAGGCGGCCGCCGCGGCGCGCGCGATCCACGCGCAGCTGCGCGCGCAGATCCCGCTGCGCATCGCCGGCCATTACGGCCTGATTTCCTGCGTGCGCGATCCGTTCACAGGCTCGCTCCGGCCGACCGAAAGCGGGGCCGAAATCGTCAGGGCGATCGCCGGCGCGATCCCTCCCGACGCGGTCTGCGTCTCGCACGACTTCGCGGCGGTGCTCGCCGCGGCCGCGGGCGCGCCGAGCGGCGCCAATTGGATCGGCGAGCTCCGGGCGTTCGACGGCGGTTCGCCGATCGGCCTTTATGCGCTGAGGCCGATCACCCCCTCATAGGATCAGTTCCTCCAGCCGGTGCGGCGCGACGACCACCAAGGCTTCGCCGTCCCGCCGGATGATCCCCCGCCGTTCGAGAGCGTTGACCGCCCGGGACGTCGTTTCCCGGGTGGTCGAGACGCGCAGCGCCAGGTCGGCCAGGACCGGGCTCGGCCGGATCTCCAGGTCCGCGCTCTGCCGCGCCTGGCGCAGCAGCTCGGCGTGGACGCGCCCGATGGCGGACAATGCGGCATGCTCGTACATCCGCGATGCGGTTTGCTGGAGGCGGTCGACCATGAATTTGAGGAGGGCGAGGCCGATGCATCCATGCTGCTCCGCGAGAAGCGCCAGCACGACTCCGTCCAGCAGGAAGGCGGACACCTGCTCGACCGCAACGACATCCGCATCATGAATCGCCGAATAAGGGGAGCTCATCGCCCCGAAAAAGTCGCCGGAACGATATTCGTGCAGCAGGACGGTTTGCCCATCGACCGAATAGACGAGCGCGTGCGCCCGGCCGGCGATGATGAGGTAGAGGGTCGAGATCCGGTCTCCCCTCCTCACCATCGTCGCGCGAACTTCGAATTGGCGGAGCTTGCCCCGAAGCAGGATGTGGCCGGCAAGGTCCAGAGAGCAGCCGAAGACCCGGCCCAATAAACGGCAAACAGCTTCGTCCGCCGATGCGCCCGCTCCATCCTGATCATCCGCGTCCATGCGATGCATGATATACGAGAATTGGCGAAGGGTGGAACGCGACGTGCGGGCGGCAAGGCCTTTATTTCGGCGAGTGGCGCACCCGACAGGATTCGAACCTGTGGCCTCTGCCTTCGGAGGGCAGCGCTCTATCCAGCTGAGCTACGGGTGCGGACCGGAGTGGGGCGCTTAGCAAAGCCCGCTTGAGCCCGCCAGAGCCTTTCGGCGGAGAGGCGGACAAGGCCTCCCGCCCATGCTAGAGAGCAGGATCGGCCCCGGGGGAACCTTATGTCCTTCTTCCTCTATCACCATCCGGTCGGGCTCCCCGGCCTCGTTATCATGATGGCCGGAGGCCTGCTCTTTTTCGCAAGCGTCGTGCGGATGCGGATCGGCGCGCGGGCGCCCGCCGCGCCGGCCGCCGCGAAAAGGCGCTCGAGCGCATCCGCCGCCGGCATTTTCCTCCAGATGCTCGGCTTCACGGCGACCGGCTTCGGGCTCATCCAGGCGAGCCTGCCGGCGGCGAGCCCTGAGGCAATGCTCGAGGCAGCCGCGGTGGCCGCGCTGATGGCCGGAAGCGTTCTCATGTTCGTCGCGGCAACCCGGGCGATGGGCGCGAACTGGAGCGTGGTCGCCCGCATGCGCGAAGGGCATGAGCTGGTCACGAGCGGCATCTTCGCCCACCTGCGCCACCCCATCTATGTCGGCATGACCCTGTTCCTCGTCGCGCTCGCCATCGCCTTCGGCCACGAGCGCAACCTGGTCGTCGGCGCGCCGCTGTTCCTGCTCGGCACCTGGATCAGGGTCCATGAGGAGGAGAAATTGCTGAGGGCCGAATTCGGCCGGGCCTATGGCGATTACGCGGCCCGGGTCAAAAGGTTCGTGCCGGGGATCATCTGATCGCCCGCTTGATCTTCCGCTTCGCTTTGGCGCGCGCTTCTTCCTCGCTGCCCGGCGCCGGCGTCTTGGGCTGGTAGCGGCAGAGGCCGGCGACCACGCAGCGCCAGCATTCCGGCTTGGCCGCCTTGCAGACGTAGCGGCCGTGCAGGATCAAGAGATGGTGGGCGTCGCGGCGGAACGGGGGCGGCGTCGCCTTGTCGAGCTTCAATTCCACCTCGAGCGGGGTCTTGCCGGGCGCCAGGCCGGTGCGGTTGGAGACCCTAAAGACATGGGTGTCGACCGCGAACGTCTCGGCCCCGAACGCGCAGTTCATCACCACGTTGGCGGTCTTGCGGCCGACGCCCGGCAGTGTCTGCAGCGCCTCCATATTGCCCGGCACCTCGCCGCCGTGCTGCTCGATCAGCGCACGCGACAGCGCCATCACGTTCTTCGCCTTGGTGTTGAAAAGGCCGATCGTCTTGATCGCCTCGCGGAAGCGTTCCTCGCCGAGCTCGAGCATCGCCTGCGGGGTGTTGACCGTCTTGAACAATTCGTCGGTGGCGCGGTTGACGCTGGCGTCGGTCGCCTGGGCGGAGAGCACCACCGCGACGAGCAACGTATAGGTGTTCACATAATCGAGCTCGGTCTCCGGATCGGGCGTGCGGTCGGCGAGCCGCCGGTAGAATTCCATCACCTCGGCCGGCTTCATCGCAGCACGTCCAGTGCCGCGCCGAGGCGATTGAGGCCCTCCTCCACCATCGCGCTCGCGCCGCCGACACCGATGCGGAAATGATCGGGCGCCTCGAACCAGCGCCCGGGCACGATCGACGTGTCATATTCCTCGCGGAGGAGAGCGTGGAGGCGGTCGACGTCGCCGCGCAGGCGCGGGAAGGCGGTGATCCCGCCAGTCATCGGCGCGCAGTCGATATCGTCGCGGCCGGCGAAGAAGGCGTTGGCGAGAGCGCGGTTGCGAGCGAGCGGGGCGGCGGTCTCCGCCGCAATCTCCGGCAGGCGGGCGAGAGCGATGCAGCCGAGCCGCTCGGCGGGATGGGCCTGGGCGACGCCGAACAGCTCGTTCAACCGCCACATCGCCTCGGCCAGGTCCGGCTCGGCCAGGATCCAGCCGCAGCGCAGGCCGGACAAGCCGTAAACCTTGGTGAGGCTGCTGGTGCAGACGAACCGGCCGCCGAGATGGAAGGCGGAGCGGGGCGCTTCGGCGAAGGCGGAATCGAGATAGACCTCGTCGACCAGGACGCGCGCGCCGGACCGTTCCGCAAGCGCGCCGACCCGGCGGAGCGCGGCTTCGTCCGCCAGGGCGCCGCTGGGATTGTGGAGATTGGTGATGACGATAAGCCGCGTGGACGGGCTAAGCGCGCGTTCGACCTCTTCCGGATCGAGCGCGAAACCGTCCTCCGCCCGGCGGCGGAAGCGAATCACGTCGGCCCCCAGGAAGCGCGCCGCGGCGAGCAAAGGCTCGTAGGCTGGATGCTCGACGAGCACTTGATCGCCGGGCGCGATCAAGGCGGCCATGGCCAGGAAATTGGCCATGGAGGCGCCGTCGGCGGCGACCACGCATTCGGCGTCCGCGCCCTCCTTGCGGGCGATCGCCTCGCGGAGCGGCGCGTAGCGATGATAGCTGGCGCCATCGAGCTCGAGATCGGCGATCGAGATCGGCAGGCGGTCGAGCGCGAAATGCGCGACCTCGCTCGACGCGAGATGGAAGCGGACGGGCGGCTGGTTCTTCGCCCAGTGCATATAGTCCGACCGCATCGCCCCGCGTCCGCTCATGCCGCCGCCCTCCGCCGCAGCCAGTAAAAGCAGGCCGGAATACCGGCGAGCAGGATCAGGAACCCGACGGCGCTGTTGGCGGGATGGCTGTAGACGGTGGCGAAGACGACCAGCCAGCAGGCGGCGACGAACAGGCCGGTGGTGAACGGATGACCGGCGACTCGGAACCCCTCCCCTTCGGCCGGCGCGCGCCGCCGGAAGACGAACAAGGCGGCGCCGGTCAGGCCGAACCAGATGAAGTCGACCGAGACGACATAGTTCAATATCTGGCCATAGCTGCCCGACAAGGCGATCAGGGTCGCCGCGGCGCCCTGGAGGGCGATGGCGACGACCGGCACCCGGGTCCGCGCGCTCACTTTGGCGACCGCGGGGAAGAACAATCTGTCCTCCGCCATTGCGAAATAGACCCGCGGCGTGGTCAGCATCCCCTGGCTGAGGAAGCCGAGCGTCGAGATGGCGATGCCCAGCGCGATCAGGGTCGCGCCCTTGTCGCCCAGTGCGAGCCGCATGACGGCGGTGGCGGGCGTCTTCGATTCCGCCAGCCCCTCAGGGCCGAGCGCATGGACGCAGACGAAGGCGACCGCGGTGTAGAGGATGATGACTCCGGCGACTCCGAGCAGCAGCCCGCGGGCGAGGTCGCGCTTGGGGTCGCGCATCTCGCCGGCGACGAAGCTCGACGTCTGCCAGCCGCCATAAGCGAACATCACCGGCGTCATCGCCGCGCCGAATGCCGCCAGCAGCCCCGGCGAGAGCGAAGGGTCGAGCGCGACCGCCGGCGCCTGCTCGGGATGAGCCGGGGCGAACCACCATCCGCACAGCACCAGCGCGGCGATGGCGAGGATCTTGAGCAGCATCAGGATGCTCTGGACATTGCTTCCGGCGCGCACGCCGAGGCAGTTGACCAGGGTCAGCAGCCCCAGCGCGAGCGCCGCCACGGCGCCTTCCGCCAGCGGCCAATGGCTGAGCTCGAGGAAATAGCGGGCGAAGGTGATCGCCACCGCCGCCATGCCGCCCGACTGGATGACGAGCAGCAGCGACCAGCCGTAAAGGAAGGCGGTGGTCGGCCCATAAGCGTCGCGAAGATAGGCATATTGGCCGCCGACCTCGGGCCTGCGCACGGCAAGCTCGGCATAGACCAGGGCGCCGGCCAGCGCGATCGCGCCGCCGACGATCCAGGCGCCGACGATCAGCGCCGGCGTGTGCACCGACCGCGCCACCTCGGCCGGGTTGACGAAAATGCCGGCGCCGATGATGCCGCCCATCACCAGCATGGTCGCGTCGAACAGGCCGAGACGGCGCAGCAGGCCGGGGCCGGCCGGCTTCATCCCAGCCCCAGCACGTCCGCCATGGTGTAGCGTCCCGCCGGCTTGCCGACGAGCCAGAGCGCCGCCTCGACCGCGCCGCGGGCGAATATGATGCGGCTCTCGGCGCGGTGGCCGAGCTCCAGCCGCTCGCCTTCGGCGGCGAAGATCACCTGGTGCTCGCCGGCGACGCTGCCGCCGCGCAGCGAGGCGAAGCCGATCCGCCCCGCCTGCCGCGCGCCGGCCGCTCCATCGCGGCCGCGATCGCCGACCTCGGCGAGGTCGACGCCGCGCCCGTCGGCCGCCGCCGCGCCGAGCATCAGCGCCGTGCCGGACGGCGCATCGACCTTCAGCCGGTGATGCATCTCCAATATCTCGATGTCCCAATCCTCGCCGAGCAGAGCCGCCGTCTCGCGCACCAGGTGGGCGAGGAGGTTGACGCCGAGCGAGGTGTTCGCCGTCTGAATCACCGCTATCTTTGCCGCGGCTTCGCCGATCATCCGCTGATGATCCGGGCCAAGGCCGGTCGTGCCGATCAGGATCGGTTTTCCCGCCGCGACCGCCGCGGCGACATGCTCTCCGACCGCGTCCGGTACCGAGAAGTCGACGAAAACGTCGGGCCGGTGCTCGCTGATCCTGACATCGTCGCGGTCCCCGATCGCCTCGGCGATCGCCTGACCCATCCGCCCGCCCGCGCCGAAAATCGAGATGCCGGTCATGTTGCCTCGCATTGCCTTAGCTGCTTCATGGGCGAGGTGCCCGACATTCGCAACATCGAGACGCTCTCCCTCGCCGCCGCCCGCCGGATCGCGCTCGCCGCGCAGGGATATGCGGATGCGCGCCCGGCGGGACCGGTCGACCAGGGCCATCTCCTCCGTCTGGTGAAGCGCCTCGCTTTGCACCAGATCGACAGCGTCAACGTGCTCGCCCGCGCCCATTATCTGCCCGCCTTCTCGCGGCTCGGCGCCTATCCGCGCCCGCTGCTCGATCGCATGGCGTGGGGCAAGCCGCGGCGGCTGTTCGAATATTGGGCGCACGAGGCGTCGCTGCTGCCGTTCGACATGCATCCATTGCTGCGCTGGCGGATGGCGCAGGCGGAGCGCGGCGAGCGGCTGTGGGGCAGCATGAAGGCGTTCGCCGGCGAGCGGCGCGGGGAGGCCGAAGCGGTGCTGGCGCGGATCGCCGCCGAGGGGCCCCACGCCGCCTCCGACTTTGCCGGGGACAAGGGGGCCGGCGGCTGGTGGGGCTGGAGCGGCGCCAAGGCCGCATTGGAATATCTGTTCTGGGCGGGCAGGATCACCACGGCGACGCGACGCGGCAGCTTCGAGCGGGTCTACGACCTTCCCCAGCGGGTGCTGCCGGCGTCGGTCCTTGCCCTCCCGACGCCCACCGAAGCCGACGCCCGCCGCGCCCTGATCGAGCGCGCCGCCCGCGCGCTGGGCATCGCCACCGCCACCGACCTTCGCGATTATTTCCGGCTCTCGCCGGCCGAGGCCGCGCCGCCAATCGCCGAGCTGGTCGAGGCGGGGAGCTTGCTGCCCGTCCAGGTCGAGGGATGGCGGCAGCCGGCCTTCCTCCACGCGCGGGCACGCCGGCCGCGCAAGGTCGCCGCGCAGGCGCTGATCGCTCCCTTCGATCCCTTGATCTGGGAGCGTTCGCGCACCGAGCGCCTGTTCGGCCTGCGCTACCGGATCGAAATCTACACGCCGGCCGACAAAAGGGTCCACGGCTATTACGTCCTCCCCTTCCTCCTCGGCGACCGCCTCGCCGCCCGCGTCGACCTCAAGGCCGACCGCCAGGCGCACACCCTCCGCGTCCAGGCCGCCCACGCCGAGCCCGACGCCCCGCCTGAGACCGCGGAGCGGCTGGCGGCGGAGCTGCGGCTGATGGCGGACTGGCTCGGGCTGGAAAAAGTGGCCTTGGCGAATCGCGGGGATCTGGCCCGGCGGCTGGGGCCGCATTTGAGGCCCGGGATCACTTGTTTGGATGCCGCGCCGGCCTAAGATGGCCCTCCACGGAGAGACAAGCTCATGAAAGCGGCCGTCGTCACACGTTACGGGCCACCGGAAGCTGTGAAAATACGCCAAATGCCCAAGCCCGTCCCTGAACCGGGCGAGGTCTTGATCAAGGTCCATGCGACGACGGTGAGCCGCACCGATTGCGGCCGGCTCAGCCCCTTGGCGCGACTCCTCTACGGGCCCCGGTGTGAGATTTTCGGGCTGGATTTCGCCGGCGAGATCGAAGCGGTGGGGGCCGGAACCGCGTCGTTCAAGCCGGGCGACCGCGTTTTCGGCATGTGCCCGACCCGGAGCAACGGCGCCCAGGCGGAATATTTCCGCATGCCCGAAACCGGGGCGATCGCCGCCATGCCGGCCGGCACCCGCTTCGACGAGTGCGTCGCCTGCGAAGGCGCTTTCTACGCGGACACCAGCCTCAGAAGGTTCGGTAGGGGCGGTCGCAAGATCCTGATCTACGGCGCGTCCGGGGCGATCGGCACGGCGGCGGTCCAGCTCGCCAAACATTATGGCGCCGAGGTCACGGCGGTCGTCGCGGGCCGGCATCTGGACATGGTCCGATCCCTCGGCCCAGACCGCGCGGTCGATTATGCCACCGACGAATTCAGGCAAATGGGCCGGAGCTTCGATCTGGTGCTGGATGCGGTCGGAAAGATGACGATCTTGCAGTGGCGCGGGCTGCTCAAGCCCGAGGGGGTCTTCGCGACGACGGACATGGGGCCATGGGGCCAGAGCCTGCTGCTCTGGATCTGGTCGTTGATCCGCAGGAACAACCGGGTCGTCATTCCAGTGCCGGAGCGGGGCAGCGGACCCGCCTTCGTCGGCTTCCTCAAGGGGCTCATGGAGGCAGGCCGATACCGCGCGGTCGTCGATCGAACCTATCCCCTCGACGCGATCGCCGACGCCTATCGTTACGTCGAGACGGGGCAAAAGACCGGCATCGTCGTGATCGACGTCGCGGGGCCTGGCGAGAGCGCCCGGCCAGGACCCTCCCCTGCCTGAAATCCGCAACATCGTCATCCTCACCGGCTCGGGCATTTCCGCGGAGAGCGGGCTCGCGACGTTCCGCGGGCCAGAGGGGCTGTGGGAGGGGCACAGGGTCGAGGACGTCGCGACGCCCGAGGCGTTCCGGCGCGATCCGGCGCTCGTCCAGGCCTTTTACGACCAACGGCGGGCGAAGCTGAAGGCGGTCGAGCCCAATGCCGCCCATTGCGCGCTGGCGCGGCTCGACGCCGAATGGCCCGGCGGGCTGCTGATCGTCACCCAGAATGTCGACGATCTGCACGAGCGGGCCGGCGCGAAAAGGGTCGTCCACATGCATGGCGAGCTCAGGTCCGCGCTCTGCCTCGCCTGCGGCGCGCGAACGCGCTGGGAGGAGGACCTCTCCGACGGCCCCCCCTGCCCCGCCTGCACCGCCGCCGGCGCGCTGCGTCCCGACATCGTCTGGTTCGGCGAGATGCCGTACGAGATGGACCGGATCGACCGGGCGCTGATCGGCGCGGACCTGTTCGGCTCGATCGGGACGTCGGGCGCCGTCTATCCGGCCGCCGGCTACGTCCAGACCGCCCGCTACGGCGGCGCCCGCACCCTGGAGATCAACCTCGAGCCGTCGCTCGGCAGCGCCTATTTCCACGAAAGCCGCACCGGCCGCGCCGGCGGCCTGGTGCCGGCCTGGGTCGAGGAGGTGCTTGCGGCCCGCGCCTGAGGCGCGACGCGGACGCGGCGCCATGCTAGGATGCGCCCGTGGCAATGGCCGGCCAAGCACGGCAAGGACGCGGGCCGGCGGAAAGGATGCGGCGGGTGGCGAGGCGCATGGACAGCAGCAGGGTTCAACTCATCATCGCCCTGATCGGCTTTGCGGGGGTGGTCGCGGCGGCCCTCATCTCGAACCGGGGCAAGGTCATGCCCGACGACAGCGCGAACGGGACCCACGAGAACTCCGTCTCCAACATCGAAGCCGCGTCCGTCCCCAGCGTCGCGGGGCCATGGCGCGACAATCACGGCTTTCAATATCAGGTCGACCAAAGCGGCTCCGACTACAGCTTTCGCATCTACAAAGGCGGCGCGCTCGTCGGAACGGGCAACGGGCACCTCACCGGCCGCTCGTTCCACACGACCTACATCGCCGATGGCGACGCCGGAGAATGTGAAGGGCGGGTCGAAGTCGCTCCCGACCTGATCGTAGGAAGCTGCGTCTACCGCCAGGCGGCGTTCCAATCCGTGATGGTTCGCTGATCCCCTAGTCCCCCGCCACCAGGGGCAGCAGGATGTTGGGCACGAAATCGATCAGGAAATGGGCGATGATGTTGGCGGCGAGATTGCGCTTCCACAGATAGAAGCCGGTCATGATCGCGCCGAGGATGAGGGCGATCAGCACGCCGGCGATCCCCTGGCGCAGGTGGAAGAGCGCGAAGCAGGCGAGCGGCAGCAGGACGGCGACAATTCGGCTCCCGGTCAGCGCCTCGAGCCGTTCGATCGCGTAGCCGCGATAGAAGATTTCCTCGGCGATGCCGGCGCGCAGGAAGACGAGCAAAGTCACGCCCACCGGCACCACCGCGCGGCCGCTGTCGCCGCCGCCGTAGGAAAGGCCGAGCAGGCCGAGCAGGCCGAGCGACGCCGCCACCCCCGCCGCGAGCAGAACGAAGCCGGCCAGGCCCCAGAGCAGGGAACGGCCGAGCCGGTCGCTGGAAAGGCCGATCGAGGCGAGCGGCAGCCGCTCGCGTTTCAGCACGATCCAGAGCAGCAGCGCGACCAGGACGAAGATCGCGGCTTCGCGGATCAGGATCGGCATTGTGCCGCCGGCCGGACCGCCGAGCCGGTAATAAGCGAAGACGGCGATCGGGATTCCGCCCAGCGCGACGGCGAGCCCCGCAAGAGTCCAGTTGCGGTCGCGGATTTCGGTGCCGGTCATCCAAGCCTCCCCCGAGACATGCAGGCCGCTGGACAGGCGGCCTGGCCGGCGGCATCGTGTCGGCCGAATGGCGCGCTCAAGCTACGCGATTTTGCCGTGGCCGTCGATGGCGGGCGGCAACGAGACCCTGCGGCCGGCGGGCGACCGCCTAAGCCTCCTTGTCCCGGCCCGCCACCAGCCAGAAGGCTATGCCGCCGGCCAGGCCGCAGCCGCCGATAATGAGCGGGGCGGCAAGATACTCCCCCCAATGCTGCAGCTGGGCCCACAGCACGGGTCCCGATTCCGCGCCGCCCAAAAGCGCGCCCGCATCCTCCAGCGGCGGCGGCGAGAGGAGCAGGACCAGCAGCAGCGCCGGCAGCGCGCCGACCAGGAAGGCGCTGGCCAGGGTGACGCCGGCGCCCGGCCGGCGGTTCCAGCTGAGCACGCGGTAGAGCGGCAAGGCGAACAGCAAGGCGTGGACGCCCGCGACCGGCAGGGTCAAGAAGAGCAGCAGCGGCGTCATCGTCACCAGTGCCGGCAGCGCCGCGGCGGCGGCGACGGCGGCGAGGCAGCCGGCGGGGGCTCGCTCTGGCATCGGCATGGCATCTCTCCCATTGCGCGGGTGTGCGGGCGGTTCGCACAGCGGGCGGTCCCGGCCTCCGCCCCGCCCAACCTCCCCCATGAAGGGGGAGGGGTTTTTGCCGGGGCGACTCAGCCCGCCGCGGCGTTGCGGAGCTGGCCTTCGTTCAGCCACTCGCCGACCTTGCGTCCGAAGCGCGCGATGGCGTGCATGTTGAAGAAGTGCATGCCGCCGAGCACCAGCACGGCGAGCCCGACCTTCGAGCTGACGAACTTGATCGCCTCGGGCCAGCTCTGCGGCTCGGCGCCGTAGCGCAAGGTGAGCAGGATCCAGCCGATGTTGATCAGGTAGAAGCCGACGACCAGCAGATGGTTGGTCGATCTGGCGAGCAGCTCGTTGTGGCCGAAGCACTGAATGAGGAACACGACGCCGTTGGTTGAGAGGGTGTGCGCTACCCAGATCGTCATGCCGATCGAGATCAGCAGATAGAGGCCGTAACTAAGTTCAACCATTTGATCCTCCTATGAGTTCTGGTGTTTCTGTAATTTGCGAAATCGGCGATCATGGCGGTGCTGGCATGAGAGAATTCCTTTCCGCTGCTAGTTTTTGGGAGCTTTGCCGCCGACGAAGCGCGCGACCCGGCCGCCGAGCTTCATCAGGGCGACGAGGGTCGGCTTGGGGAGGCGGCGCATCTGGTCGTACCAGCCGGCGAGCGTGCCGATGAACTCGTGCATGCGGCCGATCCGGTCCTTGATATGGTTGGGGAAATTCTCGCGAAGCGCGATCCGCTCCTTCAATTCGGCGAGGAAGGCGATGGTCGGGTCGATCTCGCGGCGCTTGCGCTCGGCGCTGATCCGCATCAGCATTTCCCAGAGGTCGGTCTCGGCGACGAAATGGTCGCGCCGGTCGCCCGCGACGTGGCTGCGCCGGACGATGGCGTAGGATTGGAGCTCCTTCAGCGCCGTCGAGACGTTCGAGCGGGCGAGCCCCAGGCTCTCGCTGATCTCCTCGGCGTGGAGCGGCCGGTCGGCAAGATAGAGCAAGGCGTGGATCTGGGCGACCGAGCGGTTGACCCCCCAATGCGTGCCCATCTCTCCCCAGTGGAGGATGAAGGCTTCGATCTCGGGGTAGATGCTGATGTCCACGTCTATTCGTCCATTTCTGTTATTTCAGAAATAAGCGAACGGCATGCAAGAGTCAACAGATGCGGCGAAAATCGGGCCCTTCAGTGGAATGGCCCAGGCCTCAGGCCTCGACTCGCGCCTCGACCCTCGCGGCGGCTCTTTCCGCCTCCTTGCGGGCCTCGATCTGGGCGCGCATCCGCTCGCCACGTTCGGCGCGGTCGGCCATTCCGGCCCAGGCCGCGTGGGCGCGCAGGCAGCGGTCGCGGACGTTGCCGAGGGTCGCGGCTTCGGCGTCCCGCTGGGCCTCGGCCGCGCGGGTACGGTAGAATTCGAGCTGGGACATGGAGGCCTTTCTGTTGTCCGACAGCCATGGGCCGTTTTGCCCCGGAAAGCAATTCCGGAGCGTCCCGTTCAAGGCCATTGCGAGCCGTGCGCCGCGCGGACTAAGCCGTGGCCGGCCGATCTCACACCGGGCCGGGAGCCAGCTGATGAACCCAGTGGACCGTCGACATTTCCTCAGCCTCACGGGAGCGTTTCTCGCCCTCCCCGCTTTGCCCGGCTGCGCAAGATCGGGGATGGCGGGCCTCGACGAGGGTGCGGCCCTTCCGCTGGGCGACGCCGACCTCGAGCGGTTCCTCTCCGGCATGGCCGAGCAATTGCTCCGCGAATATCCCGAGAACGCGACCGCCCTCGGCCTCGACAAGGAGGCGCGGGTCGGCCTCAAGTCGCTGCTCACCGACCGCTCGCTCGAAGGCAATCGCCGCCGGGCCGCGGCGGCGGCGCTCCGCTTATCCGCACTGAGATCGGTCGCCCGCGACGCGCTCGGCCCTGCCGCCGCGCTCGATCTCAGCGTGGCCGAAACGGCGCACGCGCTTGCCGTCGAGGGCTACCGCTTCCCCTATGGCGACGTCGCCGTGCTCAACCAGCAATGGTCCTACCGCAACGCGCCCTACGCGGTGGCGCAGAATACCGGCGCCTTCGTCGAGATTCCGGACCTGCTCGACAGCAACCACAGGATCGAGACCGCCGCCGATGCGAACGCTTATCTGGCCCGCCTCGAGGCCTATGCCGCCGCGCTCGACGGCGAGACCGGGCGGCTGCGCCACGATTCCGGCCTTGGCGTGGTCGCCCCCGATTTCCTGCTCGACAAGACGCTGCGCCAGATGAAGAGCGCGCGGGCGCAGCCGCTCGCTTCCTGGGGCCTCGTCACTTCGATCGCACGCCGCACGGCGAACATGGCCGGCGGCTATGCCGGACGCGCCGCGGCGATAGTGGCGGGCAAGGTCGCGCCGGCGATGGACCGGCAGATCGCCGAGCTGGAACGCCACCGCGCCCGCGCCACCGGCGATGCCGGCGTGTGGAAGCTGCCTGACGGCGAGGCTTATTATGCCTGGACGCTGCGGGCGGGCACGACCAGCAACCTCAATCCGGACGAGGTCCACCGGCTGGGGCTCGAGCAGCTGCGCGAGCTCGAGGCGAGGATGGACCCGTTGCTGAGGGCGCAGGGCCTCACCCGCGGCACGGTCGGCGAGCGGATGACCGCGCTCGGCGAGGATCCCAGGCAGCTCTTCCCCAATACCGACGCGGGGCGCGCCCAGATTCTCGACTATCTCAACGGCCGCATCGCCGACATCCGCCAGCGCCTGCCCCGCGCGTTCGCGACGCTGGTCCGCGGCAACCTGGTCATCAAGCGCGTGCCCCCCGAGATCGAGGCGGGGGCGCCCGGCGGCTATGCGGCGGCGGGCAGCGTCGACGGCTCGGTGCCCGGCAATTATTATATCAACCTGCGCGACACTTCGATCTGGCCGCGCTTCTCGCTGCCGACTTTGACCTACCATGAGGGCATACCGGGCCATGTCTGGCAGGGCGAATATACCTACAAATTGCCTTTGATCCGCTCGCTGCTCGCCTTCAACGCTTATTCGGAAGGGTGGGCGCTCTACGCCGAGCAATTGGGCGACGAGCTCGGCGCCTATGACGGCGATCCGCTCGGACGGCTCGGCTATCTCCAGTCGATCGCCTTCCGCGCCTGCCGGCTGGTGGTCGATTCGGGCCTCCACGCCAAGCGCTGGACCCGGGACAAGGCGATCCACTGGTTCGCCACCACCAACGGCTCGACCGTCGAGGAGGTGCAGGGCGAGGTCGACCGCTATTGCGCCTGGCCGGGCCAGGCCTGCGGCTACAAGGTCGGCCACAGCGAGATCAACCGGCTCCGCGACAAGGCGAAGGCGGCGCTCGGCCCCCGCTTCGACCTGCGCGCATTCGACGACGCGGTGGTACTGGGCGGGAATGTGCCGCTAACTCTGCTGGAGAGGGTGATCGACCGCTACATCGCTGGCGCGCGGGGCTAGGCGCGGTCAGCCCCCGGCGGAAGGCCGGGTCCAGCCCTTCAGCCGCCAACACTGGACCCCGGCCTTTCGCCGGGGAACGATCGAACGGGACTAAACGGCCCCGATCCCCACGGCTCCACTAAGAGCTGCGTCCAAGCTGCGCCGGCGCATGGCAGCAACCGATAACTCGGGATTATCGGGGGGGTGGCGGATGAATCAGTTCTTGGTTGTCTGCAAGGACTGTGCGCTGTTCAATGGCTCCGGATTCTATCTTGCTTATGGCCTGCTTGTCTTGGGCGCCAGCATCACGAAATTTAGACCCCCTTCTCAATCATCCGTAGATGGCATTCCAATCGAGCAGCAGAAATACGCGCCGGTCAGAGGCGAGTTAGCAGAAGCGTTCGCCTTTAAGATTTCGGTAAGTTCACACGTTCTTCACGCGGCAATGCACTTTCTTTTCAGTTTTGAGTCTTTCAACTACGTGGTTCACCGGACCGTACGCTTTATTCGTGTCGCGTTTATGATGGGAGACAATCCAAGTTGGATGGTGAGCTTCAAGCGTTACTTCATACTTTATTATGTAGTCGTCACTCTTCCGGCAGCGTTCTTGACCCCTGTAGCGCATCTTCAACGAAAACCCGATCTACAGCTGCTAGCTGCCGCGCTGCTGCTTATCGTCCTCAACGCGCTCGGCGACGTTATTTCGGTACGATTGACCCTGAGGAACGTCGAGAAACTGAAATTTGAGGAGACGAACCACTTGGATAACCCGACCGCGGAGTTTTGGCAGGGCATCAGAAACGAATTGACCTACTACCTTGCCGTACTGAAGGGATCAGCCTACCCATTGGTCGTTCTAGTCGTGGTCCTGGCGCTTTCAAGCGTCCTGTACGGTGTTCAAATCGGTGAGCTCGACATCGCATTTTCGATGAAGTTCCTGGCAGGCGCGTGGGATCGCATGCTCCGCTTTCCTGAACTTGCCTTCCAACTTTACTGGATCCGCGGCCAGCCTGGGCCTTTCGGCACCTCCGGAATTCCGGGCCTGTTCCTCTATGGGGTGGTTTCGTTCATTCCGGTCATTATCTTGTTCAGCCTCGCCTTGGCCTGGCTAGTTCTGTTGCCATTACGGATGGCGGTTAATTTGCCGCTGGGGAAATTCCAAAGGTTAGTAGTTTCAGAGTTGTCGGTTATTTTCGTATGTGTCCTTGTTAGCTACACTCTTCACTTTAATCCGCTGACGCTTTATAGTTTTTTGATACATACCTGAGCGACTTGGTGTGTCTGAGAATCGTCCTCGTCGAACATATTTCGTACAGCGCTTAGATAGAACTGCCATGTCAGCATGATCTTTTCCGCTTCGGGGCCCGACAGGTTTTCGGCCTTTAGGTAGGCTCGCATCCGATCAGCATTGGCGGCAAGATTAGTGTTCCACGCCTCAATCGTTCGCCGGTAGTTCGCGGCACCATGCAAGTGGATATTTGACACCCTGAGAGGGTGGCTTTCTATTGCCCTTGCCAATTCGGCGACCGACGGCGCGTACCCGCCGGTGAAGATGTGCTTGTCAATCCAGCGGCTGGTGGGCGTCGCCGAAACCGGGCACACGATCGTATGAATCAGCGCTGTCCCGCCTGGCCTCAAGAGACGCTCAATCTGTGAGAAAAATGCCCGGTACCCGCCAAGGCCGACGTGTTCAATCATACCTATGACGCAGATGCCGTCGTAATACCCAGCTCGTTCGTGATGTTCGTAGTCCTGAACCCTGTATTCGATCCGAGCTGCTTGAGACTGGGTTAGTGACTGCATGTCCCTTTGGACGGCCCACTCAATCTGCTTTGCCGAAATAGACAGTCCACATACCTCAACTGACGGGTGATGTCTGACAAGAGCTCGTTCTGTCGCGCCCCAGCCACATCCTATATCTAGCACTCGCGGGTTCTTAATTGGAAGATCCATTCTCCTGATCGCGATTTGGATCTTGTTCTGCTGCGCCTCCGCAAGTGTATGATGCTGATCGTCGAAAAAGGCGCACGTATAGGACATCTCATCGTCAAGAATCATCGCGTATATCGACGCGTCTATATCATAATGCTTTCGGACTTTACGCGAAAAGTAGCGATTCAGAAGGTATTGTCCCAAGTAGTAGTTAAAACCGCGAAACTTGGACCGAAATTGGTAGTAGGCAACGAACGGACGCGGAGCCTGCATCTTTATGACCTGAAGGAATTCCGCGAGATCTCCCTTCTTCAGATACCAATCACCGTTGATGAAGGTTTCACCGGTCCAGAATTCAGGTCCGAACAATATTAGGAGGGTGGGCCAGAGGGAGGGGGGAGCGAGGATGAACTGCACGTCCTCTGAGCATTGGGGGCCGGCTTGACCCAAGTCTATGGCGACGCGCCGGTCCCTGATCACCAGTCCGAGCAGAGCCCGGCAGATGGATATCTCCCAGGCGCGCTTGGGTCCCGAATAGGAAATTGGTCGTTCGTTCAGACCACCTCCCCGATAATCCCGAGTTATCCGCCCTTTGCCCCGCGGCTGGTTACCCCATCTTCCGCATCCTTGAAACAGCCGAAGCAACCACTTCGAAGGAAATTCCGGCTATCGCCCAGCCGCCCGTGGTCGGGACCCAGCCAGGGAGGCACATAATGATCGTGACCACGGCGAGTGCGGCGGACTATGTCCGGCGCCTGAAGGCGGCGCGCGACCCGTCGGAGCATACGTTGCGCGCCTACAAATCGGACCTCGACGATTATGCGCGCTTCCTCGCGGCGCGGCGGCTTTGCCCGCGCGAGGGAGAGACTCTGCTCGCTTATGCGGGGCATTTGATGGGCGAGCGGGCGGCGGCGCCGCGGACGCTGCGGCGGCGGATGGCGTGCCTGCGCGGCTTCTACAAGGACGCGGTGCGCAGCGGGGCGCTCGAGCGCTCGCCCTTCGCGGAGCTCGAGATGCAGCTGCCGCGCGCCCGGTCGCTGCCACGGGCGCTGGCGCGGGGGGAAGCGCGCCTGCTGGCCCGCGCCGCGTGGCGCGCCGCCGACACCGGCGAAGGGGCGGGGTTCGCCGCCGGCGTGTTGCTCATGCTTTCGGTGGGAGTGCGGGTCGGCGAGCTGGTGCGCTTGCGGCCCTGCGATTACGACGCCGACGGCGGCGGCCTCCATGTCCGTGGCAAGGGGCGGCGAGAGCGCCGCGTATTCGTCGTCGATCGGCGGCTGGCGGGACTCCTCGCGCGGCTGGCGAGGCGCTCCGGCGCACCCTCCCTGTGCGGACCGCCCGGCCGCGAGTGGACCACCCAGGCGGCGCGCCGCGAGTTGCGCGGCTTCGCCGCCGCCGCCGGCGTGACTCGGCGGGTGACGCCGCACATGCTGCGCCACACCTGCGCGACCCTGCTGCTCGAGGACGGCGTCGACCTGCGCGTCCTTCAGCGGCTGCTCGGCCATGAGAATATCGCGACCACCGCGATTTACGCCCATGTCGGCGACAGCGGCCTCAGACGGGCGCTGGAGCGGGCGGGGCTTCTGGCGGGGCTGGCGGCGGACTGAGCAGGACCTCCCTAACCAAAAATTAGCCGGCAGCCGCTAATGCCGGCCCGATAAGGATTGGCCCCGGGGGACGAACTTGTTCATCAACGCGGAACTGTCGACTTTGCCGATCAACGACGGCCGCAAGGCCGAGCGGCGGATCCTCAACATCGCCGCCGCCTTGCGCGAGGAGGGGGCGACGACCGCCGCCGTGCTGGTGATCGACATCTCGCCGGGCGGTTTCAAGCTGCAGACCGAGGGCCCGCTCGAGGAAGGCTCGGAAGTCTGGCTCAAGCTGCCCGGCTTCGAGGCCAGGCGCAGCCACGTCGTCTGGTCCAGGGACAAGGAGGCCGGCTGCGAGTTCGAGAGCGAGCTGCACCCGGCCGACATCGAGATCCTCGCCGCGCCGCGCCGCCGCGCCCTTCCCAAGAACGTCTTCCGCCGCGCCTGATCGATAGGGCTCCGCTTCCTCATCGAGCGGCGTCATCACCGCCGTCCGCGCGAGCATGCTCGGCGACGAATCCCTCCATCGCCAGGCTGTTGCCGGTGAGTCGGAGCCAGGCGAACAGCAAAGCGGCATAAACGGCGAGGCCGGAAGCGGCGGCGCTGGCGTAGAACAAGGCGGGCGGCTGCGGCGCCCAGCGCGCCGCCAGGACCGCGGCAAGCGTCCCCGCCGCGGCGGCCGCCAGCGGCCCCAGGCTGTGGGTGATGGGGACCCGGACGCCGAAGGTGGCACCGAGCACATAGCGCCGGTGCAAAGCCCGCGCGGCATAAGTGAGCAGTACGGCGAGGCCGGCGCCGGTCACTCCCCATAGCGGGATGAAGGCGAGCCCGCCGGCGAGGCCGACGGCGATGCTGGCGGCGGTGATCCACAGCCCGAGCGCGGGCCGGCGATAGACGAAGATCAGGTCGGCGAGGCCGAACGCGCCCTGGATCGATTCGGCGGCGGCAAGCAGGAGCAGCGCCCAATAGCCGAGCGCGAAGGCGGGGCCGATCGCATGGAGCAATGGCGCTCCGATCGCGGCCAGGACGATGAGCAGGGGAAGCTGGATGACCAGGATCAGCCGCGACGCCGAGGCCAGCGCCTCGCCGGTCCGGACCGGGCCCCTCGCCGCAAGCGTCTTGGCGACGATCGGGGTCAGCAGCCCGTCGAAGCTCTGCCTCACCTGGCGGATCGGCGTGCGCACCTGCCGCGCCATGCCGTATATGCCCGCCGCCCCCTCGCCGAGCAGGATGCCGACCAGATAGAGATCCAGCCGGGCGAACAGCGCGCTCAGGAAGTCGTTGGCGGTGTTGGCCGCGGTGCCGCGCAGCATCGCCAGCAGCGTCCCGAGCGACGCGCGGTAGCGGGTCAGGCGGAAGCCGCCGAAGCAGCGCCTCGTGCCGAACAGGATATAGAAGAGCGCGGCCATCGTGCCCAGCCAGTAGCCGATCAGCAGCCCGTCTTCCTTATACCCCAGGGTGAACGCCGCGACCGTGCCCGCCACGCCGGCATAGGGCTCGACGATGCTCCGCCCGACGATCTCGTAGCGCATCAGATGCTTCCAGCGCGTCGCCGCCGAGAACAGGTCGAGCAGCGCCTGGCCGGCGATCATCGGCGCCAGGAGGAACATCGCCGTGGCGGTGTTTTCGGGCAGCATAGACGGCGGGAGCAGGAGGACGGCCGCCATGATCGCGCCGGCGATCAGCCCGCCGGCGCCGGTCACCAGCAGGGCCGCGTCGATCAGCACATGAGTCGCCGGCCGGGCCGATGCCTCCCGGTGCTCGTCGAGGAACTTGAACAGGGTCCGCTTGGTGCCGAGCCCGCCGACCGTGACCGCCAGCTCGACCACGGCGACCGCGAGGCTGAAGGCGCCGAACAAGGCCGCGCCGAACAGCCGGCCGGCGACGAACAGGAAGACGAGCCGCGCGCCGAGACGGATCGCGAAGCCGGCCGCCGCCGATCCCCCGCCGCGCAGGATGATTCGGCCGGCTTCGGGGCTAATGCTCATCGAAAGCGGGTTTCCGGGCCTGGATGGGGAGCGAGGCGGTCATTGGGCTTTGCGGGGACTAGGCAAAGATCGCCTTTGTATCCAGAGGGGCGGTGCACGACCGATCGCCGCCGGCGCCCACGGAAAGAAGATGTAATTTGCGTTTGATCTATCCCCTCCTCTGGTCGCGCCTCGGCCGGGACGCCTGCCGCGAGCAGTCGGTCAACACCGCCGCCGCCTTGGCGCGGCGGGGAATCGAAGTGACCCTGCTGATGCCGCGGCTGCCCCGCGATCCCCTCCTCGAACCCCGGGATCTGCGCGACTATTTCCAGGTCGAGGGCAATTTCCGCCTCGTCCAGCGTTCCACCTGGTGGGCAAGCGAATCGGTCGTGCCGAGCATGATCTGGACGAAGCGGTTCCTCGAAGATCGGGAGGTCCGCTCCGCCGATATCCTTTATTCGCGGATACCGGTCATGCTCGGCAGCGGCAGGGCCTCGCCGGTTCCTTTCGCCACCGATCATTATCGCCCTTGGCCGGACGATTCGTCCTGGCTCCGCCCACTGATTCGCGACACTGCGCGCAACCCGCGTTGCCTCGGCTTCGTCATCCACTCCGATTATGCGGCGGGCTCCTATCGCCGCGCGGGAATTCCGGCCGAGCAGATCCTGGTCGCCCACAACGGCGCCGACTCCCGCCGCATGCTTCCCCGCCTGGAAAAGGAGGAAGCGCGGGCCCTGCTCGGGCTCCCCCGGGGCCGTCCGATCGCTCTCTATGCCGGCCGCATCAACGCGCAAAAGGGCCTGGACCGGGTCCTCGATTTGGCCAGCCTGCGCCCGGACACGCTCTTCCTGCTGGTCGGGTCGGAGGGCGACGGGCCGATCGAGGCGGCGGCGGCCGCTCACGACAATGTCCGAATCCTTCCCTGGCAGGCGCCGGACGCCCTCGCGCCCTGGCTCTACGCGGCCGACGTGCTGCTCATACCGGCCGCCCGCGCCCCGCTCGAGCAGTTCCGCAACTGCGTCCTGCCGATGAAGCTCTTCCAGTATCTCGCCGCCGGCCGGCCGATCCTGGCGCCCCGTTCGCCGGACACGGCCGAGTTGCTGCGAGATGGCGACACCGCCTGCCTGGTCCCGCCCGACGAGCCGGCCGCGGCGGCGGCGGCGCTCGACATGCTGCTGCACGACCCCGCGCTGGCGCGTCGCCTCGCGGCCGAAGCGGCGCGGCTGGCCGAGACGCTCAGCTGGGACGATCGCGCCGCCAAGATAGAGGCATTCCTGCAACGGCGGCTGGCTATGATGCGCTGAGCCGCGCGACCAGCTTTCGATTGCAGCGCCTTTGATGCCGGATCGACACCGCCAGCAGCAGGTTGAGCGCGACGGTCTCGATCAGGAAGAAATAGAGCGGCGAACCGAGCGCCATGCTGATCCCAAGCAGGACGGTTCGCGGATTGGCGCCGAGCAGATGCTGGTAGACAAGGGAGGTTCGGAGCGATTGCCGGCACAGCCGCCGCAGCCGCCTGCCCTCTTTGAGGTCATCCGAAGCGCCGGCGATGGCGGCGTCGATCTCGGCCGCATAGGGGCTCATCGCGCCGGCAAGCTTGATGTAGCCGCGGGCGAAGCCGACGAAGATGGCGGCGATCGGTCCCTTGCGCCGGAACAGCTCGTCGCCGGACGTCTGGGCCTGTTTCAGCCAGGGCACCCCGTACATCCGCCAGAGATAGATCCTGCGCTGGCTCTCGATATGGTTGGACTGCGCGATCCGGGACGCGCCGGACAGAGCGGCGAGGAGCCACGCCCATCCGCCGATCCAGTCGTCGAGGAAGGCGGCGAGAGCGACATAGAGGAAAACATGGCCGGAATAGTCGCAGATCCCGTCGATCAGCTCGCCGGCGGGCGAGGACCGGCCGGTCAGCCGGGCAAGGTCGCCGTCCGCGCCGTCGACGACGTGCCAGAGCATGTGCGCGGTGAAGCCGAGCAGCACCGATTGCGGCACGCCGAGCCCGGTATAGGCAAGGGCGGCGACGACGACGAGGAGGCCGCTGGCGACGGAGACGGCGTTGGGCGAGATGCCGGTCGGCCGCAGCAGGCGCGCCAGCCTGTAGGCGAGCGGATGGAAGAAATAGCGGTTGGAAGGGTCCTGCAGCTCATGTGGCCGCCCCGGAGCCGCGCGCATGCTCGGTTCCGCTTCGTCCCGCCCGGCCGATGCTGACGCCATTTGCTGTTCCCTCGACGATAGGGCTCGTCTTGCGTGGCTATTTCGTTCTATTCGGCGACGATGGGAAGCGAAAACTTGGGCAAATTCACCTTTGATCCGAAGGAGATTCCGGCGCTTCTGCATTTCGCCGACGCCCGCGCCGCGAGCCGCCGGATCGCCGGCGTCGCCGCCGCCGCGCGCATCGTCCGCGAGCTGAAGCTTGGCGGCGCCGGCGCGGCGTGGATCGTGCTCGACGAGGGCGGCGACCTGACCGGCCAGGCCTGGACGGACATGAAGCGGCTGGCGCCGGACATGCTGGTACGCGTCCTGGAGCGGGCGGAGCTGCCCGCCGCTTTGTCCGGCCTGGCCCGCAGTCCGACGATGGACCTGCCTGCCGGCCAGCTCATCCCGGCGGCGGCGATCCGGCGCCATTTGGCGGGCGGCGGACCGGTACCGACCGGCGACGGTGCGCATTCCGGCAAGATCATCGATCTGGCCTCGCCCGATGCGGCCATGACGATCCTCAAGGGCACCGAAAAGGCCAGCGACGGCCCGGTTTCGCGCTGGCTCAATCGCCCGATCTCGCGGCGAATCTCGGCCCTGCTCCTCGACATCGACGGGCTGAGGCCCGGCCATCTCACTTTCTGCACGGCATTGCTCGGCGCGCTGATGGCCGCCAGCCTGCTGTTCGGCGGCGCCCGGGGCCTCCTCGCCGGAGGCATCCTCTTCCAGGCGGCTTCCGTCCTCGACGGCGTCGACGGGGAGATGGCGCGCGCGACGTTCCGCACCTCGGCCCGCGGCGCCGCGCTCGACACGATGATCGACATGGCGACGAACCTCCTCTTCTGCCTCGGCGTCACGGTCAATCTCGCGGTCCACAGGGACATGCATTTCGCGCTGGTCGGCGGGATCGCCTTCGCCGAGTTCGCGGCCGGCTTGCTGATCCTTGCCTGGCTGATCCGCCGCAGCGGCGGGCCGATGAGCTTCGACCTGCTCAAGCGTCATTACGAGCAACGCTTCGAGCGGGGGATCGGATCGGAGATCAGGCGGTTCATCACCACCGTCACCAGCCGCGACTTCTTCGCCCTCCTGTTCGCGACGATGATCGTCGCCGGAGCGGCGAGCGGCGTTCCCTACCTGATCGCCCTGTTCGCGACCCTGTGGCTGCCGCTCATCCTGCTCGCTTTGCCCGCCTTGCTGCCGCGCGGCGGCCGGATCGCGCCCGAAGCCGCGCCGGAATAGGGTCCCCGGAATGCAGTGCCTGATCATCGCCGCCGGTCAGGGCAGCCGGCTTCGTTCCCTCGCCGAGTCCAAGCCTTTGGCGCCGGTCGCGGGAACGCCGCTGATCGAGCATGTGATCCGCGCCGCGGCGCGAGGGGGCTGCGACAGCTTCCTGGTCGTCACCGGCTATCGCGCCGAGCCGGTCGAGGCCTTCCTCGCCGGTCTTGCCGGTTCATTGGGCCTGCCGATCGAGAGCGTGCGCAATGCTTCATGGGAGCGGCCCAACGGCCTCTCCGTCCTCGCCGCCGCGGATCGGCTCGCGAACGAATATGTGCTGCTCATGTCGGACCATCTGTTCGATCCGGCGATCGTCCGGGCTCTTATCGCCCGCCCGGCCGCACCGCTCACCCTCGCCGTCGATTACCGTTCCGACAGCCCGCTGATCGACCTCGGCGACGCCACCAAGGTCGCGGTCGCCGGCGACGGCCGCATCGCCCGCATCGGCAAGACCCTGGAGGGATGGGACGCGATCGACACCGGCATCTTTCGCGCCGGTCCAGGGCTGGTGGAGGCGATCCGCGAGAGCCTGGAACGCGGCGGCCAGGGCAGCCTCTCCGAGGGGGTCCAGCAGCTCGCCGACGAGGGCCTGGCCGAGACGCTCGACGTCAGCGGATCCTGGTGGCTCGACGTCGACGATCCCCGCGCCCTCGCGCTCGCCGAGGAGCATTTCCGAAGGAAAACCGGGAAAACCAGGGACAGTATATAGTTTCGCGCCTCCCCCCGGAGGCCGCACCGGACTCGCGGGAAACTATATACTGTCCCTGGTTTTCGTCCCTGGTTTTCCCCTCAGGGATATTTCAGCCTGACGGTCGTCCACATATTGGTCCTCGGCACGTTCAGCCGCACCGATGAGAAGGAGGGCAGGCCGAAAATCACCGCGGGGTTGTTCGAGAAGCCATAGGCCTCGGCGGGAAAGCCGATGCCGGTCCGGTCGAAGCCGTGGTCGCCGTCGGCGTCGTGATAGATGCCGAGACCGTAGACGCCGGGCGCGGGCAGATGGACGCAGACTGTCGTCCTGGACGCCCGCGCCGGCACCCGAACGACGTAGAGAGCGCCCCGTTTGGCGAGGAACTTCCTGGGATTGTCCCCATAGACGGTGACCGCGATCAGGCCGGTGGCGGAGCGGACCCGCTCGACATTGACGTAGATTCGGACGGCGCTCGCCGGCCCGCCGCAGGCGCCCGCATTGGACACCGGTCCGCCCCACGCCGGACCGTGGGCGGCGAACAGAAGGGCGGCGGCAAACTTGATACGCAGGGACACTATCAGGCTCCGTTTCGCGGGGGACCTAGCAAATCCGCGAGCGCGGTCAAGAAGTTGCGCGGCCCAAGATGCCGGCGGGCCCGTCGCCCAAGCGTCCGATTCTACTTGCTCCCGGTCGCCTGGCGTCTTTACTGGCACGTCACAGGGAGAAGGCATGCGCGTCACGATCATCGATTTTGTCGAACGCGGCCCGACGCGCGACCCGTTCAAGCGCAAGATGAGCCCCAGCTTCGCCAACATCATGCCGCAGGCGGTCGCGGTGTGGTGCGAGGAGCTCGGCCACGACGTTCGCTATATCTGCTATAGCGGCTTCGAAGATTTGTCCGCACTGGCCGGCGAGACGGACCTGCTGATCGCCGGGGCGTATAGCCAGTCCGCTCTGACCGCTTATGCGGTGGGCAATATCTACCGCGCAGGAGGGGCCGTCACCGTGCTCGGCGGCCCGCACGCCCGCTGCTATCCGGAACATGCCTCCCAGCATTTCGATTATGTGCTCGGCCTGACCACCAAGGTTGAGATCGCGGAAATCCTCGGCGAGGCCGCGCCGCACCGCCCGCTCGGACGCTGCCTCGGCGCGCAGCGCCAGCCCCACCAGATTCCCAGCCTCCGCCAGCGCTGGAAATTTGTCGAGGCGACCCTCGCCAAAGCGGGGCCGATCAAGATCGTGCCGATGATCGGAAGCCTCGGCTGCCCCTACAGCTGCAGCTTCTGCATCGACGCGACCGTGCCCTACCAGCCGCTCGACTTCGACGAGTTGAAGGCGGACCTTCGCTTCGTCCGCAGCAAGTTCAAGGATCCGCTCGTCGGCTGGCACGATCCGAACTTCGGCGTACGCTTCAACGATTATCTCGGCGCGATGGAGGAAGCGGTGCCGCCCGGATCGGTCCGCTCGATCGCCGAGATGAGCCTGTCGCTGCTCGGCGACGAGAATCTCGACCGGCTGAAGAAGAACGGCTTCGTCGGCATGCTGCCCGGCATCGAATCCTGGTACGATTACGGCAACAAGTCGAGGACCACGCGAGTCTCCGGCATGGACCGGGTCGAGCAGGTCGCCGACCATATCAACCGGGTGCAGGAGCGCATCCCCTTCGTCCAGAGCAACTTCATCCTCGGCCTCGACTGCGATTCCGGGCGCGAGCCGTTCGAGCTGACCAAGCGCTTCATCGACCTGACGCCCGGCGTCTATCCCGCTTTCTCGCTGTTCACCTGCTACGGCCGCGCCTCGCCGCTCAACCTCGAGCTGCAGCGCGCCGGCCGGGTCAATGCGATGCCGTTCCACGTCCTCGATTCCAATCACGGCATGAACATCGTCCCGCTCCATTACGATTGGGCCGACTTCTACGACCTTGTCGCCGACGTGACCCGCCACGCCCACGACGCGCGGGCGATGTGGCGGCGCTTCCTCGCCGGCAGGGGGGTCACCGCGCGCCTGTTCAACCTCGTCCGCGGCGCGACCACCGGCCGGCCCAAATATCAGGCGGCGATGGCCGGTATGCTGCGCAGCGACCCGCAGATGCGCGCCTTCTTCGACGGCAGGACGCGCACCATCCCCGCCTTCTTCGAAGCGCGCATCCGGAGCGATCTCGGGCCATTGTGGGACGCGCTTCCGCCGGGGGCGCTCGATTACGACCCCAATGCCTACGCGCACAGCGAGCTGGCGGAAGTGGCCTGAACCAAAGGAAACCAGGGACAGTATATAGTTTTCGCGCCAGCAAGCGTTCGCGGCGCAGACTCCCCGCCCGCGAAAACTATATACTGTCCCTGGTTTCGTGCCCTGGTTTCGCGCTCAGTCCATGTGCTTGAGGCCGACGCGCAGATAGTCCCAGCCGGTGATCAGGGTGAGGAAGGCCGCCGCCCAGAGGCAGATCAGGCCGGCATCGTGCACCCATCCGAACTGCGGCGCCGCCCCGCCGAGGATCAGTGCGCCCAGCGCGATCAGCTGGAGCGCGGTCTTCCATTTGGCGAGCTTGCTGACCGGCACCGAGACCTGCAGGCTGGCGAGGAACTCGCGCAGGCCCGAGACGGCGATCTCGCGGATCAGGATGATGAGCGCGGGCACGATATGGAAGCCGTGGATGACCGGCTCGCCGCTATGCGCGCGGCTCGACACCAGCATGACGATCACCGCCGCGACCATGATCTTGTCGGCGATCGGATCGAGGAAGATGCCGAGGCGCGAGACGGTGCCCTGGGCGCGGGCGACATAGCCGTCGAAATAGTCGGTGAGGCCGACCAGGCAGTAGAGCGCGAAGGTGACGGCGTAATCGAACCAGCTCGGCTTCCACAGCAGGAACACGAGCAAAGGCACCGCGACGATGCGCGACAAAGTGAGGATATTGGGCAGCGTCAGCATGGCCGGGGCGACCCTTAGAGCGATTCCGGGCCCGGGGGAATTGGCGCCGGAACTGGCCGGCCTGCGCCGTGTGGTCGAAGGACGGCCTGAAGCCCTCAGGCCTGAGCCCGGGCGCGGCTGCGGGCAGCATTGACCAAGCAGCGCGAGAATTGCAGCGCCGGGCGGAAAGGTGTTAGTGAGACCGGCCCAAGTCACAGGCGAGCGCGTTGCCGGGCACGCGCAGTCATGGTGGAGCGAGCATGGCCCTCTACAAATATCAAAACTATCTGAAGCTCAGCAAGAACGGGTCGTTCGACCAGTCGCTGGGGCCGTCCAATCCGATCCCGTGCGGCGGCATCTACAGGTGCACGGGCTGCGGCACCGAGATCGCGCTCGAGGCGCTCAGCTTCTTCCCGGATCGCGCCCATCACAAGCACGAGCCCCAGCACGGCCCGATAGAATGGCAGCTCGTCGTCGCCACCGAGGCGACCCACCCGCTGCCCTACCTGCACGGGGCCGCCTAGCCGCGGCGACGGAGTTCGGGACGCGCCGGCTTGCGCCGCGAAGCATTTGACGGGGCAACAGAAGCGGTTATGACCCACGGCCCATGACATCACGCCGCCCGTCCGCGGTCCGCTGAGCAATGCAGGACTCGATGCATCTGCTCGCCAAGCGGCGCTTCCTCCCGCTGTTCGTCACCCAGTTCCTGGGGGCGTTCAACGACAATCTGTTCAAGACCGCGATGGTGATCCTGGTCACCTATTACATCTACAGCGACGAGACCAAGGAAGCGACGTTCAACGCCATTGCCGGCGCCGTCTTCATCCTCCCTTTCTTCCTCTTCTCGGCGCTGGCCGGCCAGCTCGCGGATTCGATGGACAAGGCGCGGATCATCCGCTTCGTGAAGAGCGCCGAGATAATCATCATGCTGTTCGGCGCGGCCGGCCTGCTCTGGCATTCGGTGACGCTGATGCTCGCGGCCTTGTTCGCGATGGGGGTCCATTCGAGCTTCTTCGGGCCGATCAAATATGCCGTCCTGCCGCAGCATCTGGCGCGCGACGAGGTGCTCGGCGGCACCGGCCTGGTCGAGGCCGGCACCTACGGCGCGATCCTGCTCGGCACCATCGCCGGCGGGCTGGTGTCGCCGCAGACCGCGGCAGGAGGCGTGCTGATCGTCGCCTTGCTCGGCCGGATCATCGGCAGCCGGATCCCTCCGGCCCCGCCCGAGCCCGACGCGCCCATCCCCAAGATGGACTGGCACATCATCCGCGCCTCGGTCCGGCTGGTCTCCTCGACGATGCACATTCCGCGGCTGTTCCTCGCCATCGTCGCGATCAGCTTCTTCTGGGCGCAGGGGGCGATCCTCGCCGCGCAATTCCCGCCTCTGGTCAAGAACGTGTTCGGCGCGAACCAGGAGGTGGCGACCCTGTTCCTCGCCATCTTCTCGGTCGGCGTCGCGTTCGGCTCGGTGCTGATCAACCGGCTGCTCAAGGGACGCGTGCTCGCCATTTACGCGCCCGCATCGGCGATCGCGATGGGGCTGTTCATCTGCCACCTCTACTGGAACGTGCTCGGCTGGCCCCACGCCGGGCCGACGCTGATGGACCTCGATTCGTTCGTCCGCGTCTCCGAGGCGGAGTGGGTGATGTTCGACCTGTTCGGCGTGGCGGTCGCCGGCGGCATGTTCGTCGTCCCGCTCTACGCCTTCCTGACGACGACGGTGCCGAAATCGGAGACGGCGCGGACCGTGGCGGCCAACAATATCGTCAATTCGGGGGCGATGGTGCTCGCCGCGCTCATCCTCACCGGCCTGGTGCAGCTCGGCATCTCGGTCGCCGAGACGTTGCTGCTGGTGGCGGTCGCCAGCATCGGCGCCGCCTGGATCGGCTGGCGCCTGCACAAGGCATGCGACTAAGGGACAGTCACTTTTGCGTTCGGCGGCGGCCGGTTGTCGCCGTTGCCGGGAAAAGTGACTGTCCCCTTCAGTCGCCGTTGATCGCAAAAGTGACTGTCCCCGTCAGGCGAGCAGAGTCCCGAAGAAGACCAGGCCGCCGAGCCAGACGGTCGCGAAGAGCTTGAGGTCGTCGGCCCAGCCCGGCGCCGGCCGAAGCAGCGGCGCGAAGCTCCAATCGGAGGCCGATAGCAGCACCGGCGCCGTTTGGGCGCGGATCGACGCCGGTTCGGCCTGCGAGCGGGTGATGAGGGGCGCGAGGCGGTTCATATGCCGCGGTTAATGCGTTCTTTACCACGGCATCAAGAGCGACGGCGGCGCGGAAATCGACTGTCCCGGACCGGTACAATGTAGGCCGCGTTCGATGCTCCGTCGGCGCTCGGCGCGGAAGCTTGCGGAGCGCCGAAAAGCGGCCCTAGAAGGAGCGGATGAGGGTTGGGCCAGCCTTGAACGCGACGGGAATGGCGGCGGAGCGAAGCGCCATCGCCGCCGCGACCCGCGATCCCCGCCTTCTCCGGGCGGCGGAGGCCCTGCTCGACAACGATATCCCCGTCGCCGAGCGTCTTCTCCGTTCCCACCTCAAGGAGAAGCCGACCGACGTCGCCGCGATCCGGATGATGGCGGAAGTGGCCGGCCGGCTCGGCCGCTACGCCGACGCCGAGACTTTGCTCAGGCGCGCGCTCGAGCTTGCGCCTTCCTTCGCCGCCGCGCGGTCCAACCTTGCCACCATCCTCTACCGCCAGAACCGGACCGCGGAGGCGCTGGAGGTTCTCGACCTGCTGCTCGCCGGCGAAACCGACAACCTCTCGCACCAGAATCTCAAAGCGGCCGCTTTGGGCCGGCTGGGGAGCTATGAGGAAGCGATCGCACTCTATGAAGGGGTGCTTGCGAAGGTCCCCGGCCAGCCCAAGGTGTGGATGAGCTACGGCCATGCGCTGAAGACGGTCGGCCGGCAGCAGGACGGAATCGCCGCCTATCGCCGCGCCCTCGCGCTGGCGCCGGCGATGGGCGAGGTGTGGTGGAGCCTCGCCAATCTGAAGACGGTGCCGTTCGGCGACGAGGACGTGGCGGCGATGCAGGCGGCCCTCGCCGGCGACGGCCTCGGCCATGACGACCGTCTCCACCTCCATTTCGCGCTCGGCAAGGCGCTCGAGGAAAGGCGGGACTTCGCCGCCTCCTTTCATCATTACGAGGAGGGCAACCGGCTCCGCCACGACAGGATCGGGTTCGATCCCGAGGAGGTCGGCGCGCTCGTCGCCCGTTCGAAGCGGCTGTTCACCGCCGGGTTCTTCAGGGACCGGGAAGGCTTCGGCTCGGATGCGCCCGATCCCATCTTCATCCTCGGCATGCCGCGCTCGGGCTCGACCCTGATCGAGCAGATCCTCTCCAGCCACCCGCTCGTCGAGGGGACGATGGAGCTGCCCGATCTGCCGGCGATCGCCGGGCGGTTCGGCCTCCGCGCCCGGCCCGGCGAGACGCCCTATCCGGACCGGCTCGCCGAGCTGGACGCGGCCCAATGCGCGGCGCTGGGCGCGGAATATCTCGAGCGCACCCGCATCCAGCGCAAGACCGGCCGGCCCTTGTTCATCGACAAGCTGCCCAACAATTGGGCGCATGTCGGGCTCATCCAGCTCATCCTGCCCCGGGCCGGGATCATCGATGCGCGCCGCCACCCGCTCGACTGCTGCTTCTCCAACTTCAAGCAGCATTATGCGCGCGGCCAGGGCTTCAGCTATTCGCTCGCCGATATGGGCCTTTATTATGCCGATTATGTCGCCCTCATGGCCCATTTCGACGCGGTGCTGCCCGGCCGCGTCCACCGCGTCATCCACGAGCGGCTGATCGACGATCCGGAGGGCGAGATCCGGGCCCTGCTCGGCCACCTCCGGCTCGAATATGATCCGGCCTGCCTCAATTTCCACGAAAACCGCCGCGCGGTCCGCACCGCAAGCTCCGAGCAGGTGCGCCGGCCGATCAATCGGCAGGGGCTCGACCAGTGGCAGCCTTACGAACGCTGGCTCGGCCCGCTCAAGCAGGCGCTCGGGCCGGTCTTGACCAGCTATCCCGATCCGCCGGCGGAGTGGCAATAACATCACAAGTCGGCGCCGCATCCGTTTCGGAGCTAAAATCAATTTGACGGGTGCGGCAAAGCGGCACAGATTCCTTTCGGCTGATTTCTTGGGGGAAAGAAGTATGCGCCTGGCACCGTCAACCGGCCTGAGGATCGTCTCCGCCGCCTTGCTCGCCTCCACCATGCTGTGCACCAGCGGCATCGCCTTCGCGCAGCCCGGGACGCCTCCCCCAACGGACGTGGCAGCGGCGGACGACGACGCCGACGATGCCGATATCGTCGTCACCGCCCAGAAGCGCAGCGAGAATCTCCAGGACGTGCCGATCTCGATCCAGGCGCTCGGCACCGAGCGGCTCGACGAGCTGAACGTCGCCAATTTCAACGATTATACCAAGCTCCTGCCGAGCATCTCGTTCCAGACCGCGCAGCCCGGAGTGACCAACGTCTACATACGCGGCGTCGCCAGCGGCGGCGACGGCAACCATTCGGGCTCGCTGCCCTCCGTCGGCGTCTATCTCGACGAGCAGCCGGTCACCACGATCGGCGGGACATTGGACGTCCATATCTACGACATCGCCCGCATCGAGGTCCTGCGCGGCCCCCAGGGCACTCTCTACGGCGCATCGTCGGAGGCGGGAACGATCCGCATCATCTCCAACAAGCCGGACACGTCGGGATTCTATGGCGGCGCGGACGCCGAGGTGAACACGGTCCGCCACGGCGGCATCGGCGGCAAGGTGGAAGGATTCTTCAACGCGCCGATCAGCTCCGGCGTCGCGCTGCGCGTGGTCGGCTGGTACCAGCATGACGCCGGCTTTATCGACAACATCGCCGGCACCCGCCATTTCCTTCCCACCCCCGGCGGGATCACCATCAACAACGCCGCCTTGGTCGATAAGGACTATAACGACGTCGACGTCGCCGGCGCGCGCGCCGCGCTCGGCATCGACCTCAATGAGAATTGGACGGCGACTGCTTCCGTGTTCGGCCAGGACCAGCGCAACCACGGCTCGTTCGGCTTCGATCCGAGCCTCGGCGACCTCCGCGTCCAGCATTTCTTCCCCGAGCGCTATCACGACCGCTTCGCCCAGGCCGCGCTCACCATCGAGGGCAAGATCAGCAATTGGGACCTGACCTATGCGGGCGCCTATCTGGAGCGGAAGATCGACTCGTCGAGCGATTACACCGATTATGCCGAAGCCTATGATTCGCTCTATTCGAGCGTCGGCGGCCTCGCCGGCTATTTCTATTTCCAGGACAATGCCGGCAACACGATCGACCCCTCGCAGCACATCATCGGGCGTGACCATTTCACCAAGATGAGCCACGAGCTGCGCATCGCCTCGCCGGCGGAAAACCGCTTCCGGGTGGTCGCCGGCCTGTTCTACCAGCGCCAGTTCCACCGCATCCACCAGGATTACCAGGTGACGGGCCTCGGCGCGCAAGTGTCGGTCAACACCTTCCCCGGCACGCTCTGGCTCACCCAGCAGGACCGGGTCGACAAAGATTATGCCGCGTTCGGCGAGGCGAGCTTCGACATCTTGAAGACGCTGACCCTCACCGGCGGCCTGCGCGCCTACAAATATGACAACAGCCTGATCGGCTATTTCGGCTTCGGCCGCAATCCGGGCGGCGGCTTCACCGACGCGCCGTTCAACGCGGCGGGCAGCTCGCGCACCGGCTTCATCCAATGCTTCACCACCACCGGCGCGCCGCTCCGCGACAATCGCAACGGGACGATCATCCCGCCGGTCGTGCCCGGCTCGCCCTGCACCAATCTGGGCGTGTTCAACGGCAGCGGCGTCGACCCGAAATCGACCAAGGGCGACGGCATCATCCATCGCCTCAACCTGACCTGGAAGGTGACGCCCGACCATCTCGTCTACGCCACCTGGTCGAAGGGCTTCCGTCCGGGCGGCATCAACCGCCGCGCCACCATCCCCTCCTACCAGGAGGATACGCTGACCAATTACGAGGTCGGCTTCAAGACCAGCTGGGGCGGGCTGCGCCTCAACGGCGCCTTGTTCTGGCAGGATTGGAAGAAGTTCCAATTCTCCTTCCTCGGCCAGAACAGCTTCACCGAGATCCACAACGGCCCCGACGCGCGCATCAAGGGCGCCGAGCTGGACCTCTCCTGGCGCATCGTCCGCGGGCTGAGCTTCTCGACCAGCGCGGCCTATACCGACGCCAAGACGCGCTTCAACCTGTGCGGGTTCGACGATCCGTCCTTCACCTGCACGGCGCCGGGGCCGGGCGGACAGCCCAATTTCATATCCGCCCCGGCGGGCACGCGGCTGCCGGTCACGCCCAAGTTCAAGTTCAGCAGCGTCGCGCGCTACGAATTCCCGCTGATGGGCGGCAAGGGCCATTTCCAGGGCGTCCTGTCGCACCAGAGCTCCGCCTCGGCGGACATACGTACCTTGATCTTCGGCCCCGGCGGCCCGGTCAATCCGGCGGCGGGCATCGGCCGGCTCAAGGCCTATACGATCGCCGACTTCGCCTTCGGCATGGAGTGGAAGGACTTCACCGCCGAGCTCTACCTGGAAAATGCGTTCGACCAGCGGGCGCAGCTGACCCGCTTCCAGGAATGCGGCCAATGCTTCCAGCGGCCCTACATCGTCCCCTACACCCCGCGCACGATCGGCTTCAGGGTGGGGACGAAGTTCTGATAAGGATTCGCTAGCGCAGACGCTTCCCGGCGAATGCGCGGCCGGATCCGCTTTTGAGATAGCGTTCAAACGCTGCCGCGGTCTCGGGCCGCTCGAAATAGTGACAGGAAAGCAATTTCCAGGGTTTGAACTTGGCCGTGTGAGGGGACTGACCTGAGTTGTGGGCGGCCAGCCTCGCTTCAACGTCCTTGCAAAGACCTGTGTAGAATTGCTCGGGATGGCGGATGCTTTGCAGGATGTAGACGTAGTTCATACGGCGATGGTCCTCCTTCGCTCCTGCGGAGCTACGGCGGACAGCCTTCCCCCTTCAGGCTCCTGGCTGGCTTGCCAGCCGAAGCCCGAAGGGCGAAGGCTGGTGGAGCCTAGCGGGATCGAACCGCTGACCTCTACACTGCCAGTGTAGCGCTCTCCCAGCTGAGCTAAGGCCCCATATCCGGGTCCCGTCCAGGCGAGGCCTGAAGGGCTATAAAAACAGGCGCCGCCCTTAGATCAGCGGACGGCCGGTTGCAACAGGATCACACCGCGCGCCGATTTGGGACAGTCTAGGGACAGTTACGTAACTGTCCCTAGACTGTCCCCTTTTTCAGACCTCGTCGTCGTCGCCGGCGGCGCCGGGGACGCCGATATCGTCGTCGCCGCCGAGATCGACCTCGTCGTCCGGATTCTCCTCGGCTTCCTCGTCGATCTCCAGCTCCTCGGCGGCGAGATCGGCATCCTCCTTCTCGTCGACCTCGACCTCCTTCTTGGGCGCGTCGTAGGGGAGCGGCTGCTTGGACTTGAGCACCGGCTCCGGATCCCAGGCGACCCCGCAATTGATGCAGGTGACCGGATCCTCCTTGCCGAGATCGTAGAAGCGCGTGCCGCATTTGGGGCAGGTCCGCTTCGCGCCCCATTCAGCCTTCACCATGGGTGAGAAATCTCCATCAGGATCGAAAGAAAAAGCGGCTGCCTGCCGCTGGTCGCCGGGCGCCTTGCCACATGGGTAGGCCGCTGTCAAAAGCCAAGCCCATGAGGCGCGGCAAGGCTCAGCCGATGGCGTTCGGACCCGGCGGGCCGCTCCGGGGGACGGCCGCGATCCCCGGCGACAAATCGATCTCGCACCGCGCGCTGATGCTGGCCGCCATGGCCCGCGGCAGGAGCCGGATCACCGGGCTTTGCGAGGGCAGCGACGTCCATTCGACCGCGGCGGCCTTGCGGGCGATGGGCGTGGGGATCGGCCGGGCCGGAGACGCGTGGGAAGTGGACGGAGTCGGCACCGGCTGCCTGCTCCAGCCGGGCCAGGCGCTCGACATGGGCAATAGCGGCACCTCGACGCGGCTGCTGATGGGCCTGGTCGCAAGCCATCCCGTCACCGCCACCTTCACCGGCGACCCCTCGCTCTGCCGCCGGCCGATGGACCGGATCGCGGCGCCGCTGTCGCGGATCGGCGCCGAGATCCACGCCGGCCCCGGCGGCCGGCTGCCGCTCGCGATACGCGGCCTGTGCCCCGCAATCCCCCTCGTCCACCGCCTCACCGTCGCCTCGGCGCAGGTCAAATCGGCTTTGCTCTTCGCCGCGCTCAACACGCCGGGGGTGACGCGGGTGATCGAGCCGGTCCGGACCCGCGACCATAGCGAGCGGCTGCTCAGGCATTTCGGGCTCCAGGTCGATGTCCGCGAGCATGACGAAGGGCTCGAGATCGCCCTCGCCGGCGAGGCGGAGCTGTCGCCGCAACATGTCGCGATCCCCGGCGACGCTTCCTCGGCCGCTTTCCTCATCGCCGCCGCCCTGATCGTGCCGGGATCGGAGCTCCGCCTTCAAGGCGTCGGCGTCAATCCGATGCGGACCGGCCTCATCGATCTGCTGCGGCTTATGGGCGGCGATATCGTCATCGCCGACCGGCGCGAGCAAGACGGCGAACCGCTTGCCGACATCGTCGTCCGCCATTCGCCGCTCCGCGGAATCGACGTCCCCGCAACTCTGGTCCCGGCGATGATCGACGAGTTCCCGATCTTCTTCATCGCCGCCGCCTTCGCCGAAGGGACCAGCCGGGCGCAGGGCCTGGGCGAGCTGCGCGTCAAGGAATCGGACCGGATCGCGGCGATGGCGGAAGGCCTGCGCGCGATCGGCGCGAGGGCCGGGGAGGAAGGCGACGGGCTGGCGATCGAGGGCAGCGGCGGCGCGCCGCTCGCCGGCGGCGCCACGATCGCCTCGCGGCTCGACCACCGCATCGCGATGAGCTTCGCGGTGGCTGGCCTCCACTGCCGCCGCCCGGTAGGGATTGACGACATGCGCCCGGCCTCGACCTCCTTCCCCGGCTTCGCCGCGACCCTCTCCCAACTCGGATCGGACGGAGATTGAGCAGGACAATCAGCTTATGCGGCCTCGCCGCGGCCGGATTCCTGCTGACCGGCGCGATGCAGGCGCAGCCGCCGCAGCGCCCGATCCCGGCGATCGCGGCGCCGACCCCCACCGCCCCGTTCAGCGCCACCAGGGGACGCCTCACCTTCGACCGCGCCTGCGCCAGCCTGAACTTCGAGACGCTGCCGGCCGACAGCGGCTGCGCGGCGCGGGTGGCGCGCGGCGAGACCGGGCCGACCATCGAGGTAATCGTCGGCACGCTCCACAATGCCCACAACGCGGCGAATATCCAGACGAGCGTCGCCATGCTTGACCGCGCCATCGCCGCCGAGGATCATCCCGCCGCGCAATATCTGGCCGGATCGCTGCTCACCACCGGCGAAGTCGTCGCGCCGGATTATGCGCGCGGCATCCCCTATCTCGAAAAAGCGGCGGCGGGAGGCAATGTCGCCGCCGCGGATCTGCTTGCCACCCTGGTGCTCGAGGGGCGCGGCACTGCGAAGGACGCCGGCCGCGCCATCGGCCTGCTGGAACGCGCCGCCGCCGGCGGCATGGAAGGCAGCGCCGCCCGCCTGGCCCTCATCTATCTGCGCGGCGTCGACGTCCCGAAGGACCCGGCCCGGGCGCGCGGGATCCTCGAGGCGGCGGTCGCGGCCGGGGTGCGCGGCGCGCCCGGTATCCTCGCCATGCTCGACGCCGAGGACCGAATCCACAATATCCAGCTCCACCCGAGCGAAGACCCGGCCAAAATCGAGATCCGCGAATATAAGAGCTTCGACAATCCCGACCTTCCGCCTTCGTTCGGCTTCACCGACGATTTCCAGCGCGTCCACCATTCGGCCTACAGCGATCCGGCCGTTCGCGATCGGCTGGAGCGCGATTATCCGGCCCTGCCGACGCCCTATCTCTACGAGCTGGCGCGGCGGATGGCGGCGGTGTCGCCCCAGAAGGCGCGCGGCTATTTCGTGCTCGCCAAAATGAGGATGGTCTATGACGCGCGGCGCTGCCGCGACCCGCAGGCGATGGAGGCGATTCCCGCCTGGGATATGCTCGTCCAGCCCGACATCCGCCACGTCCTGATCGGCATGACGCAAAGCGAGCGCGATGCGGCGGTCGCCTTCGCGCTCGAGCGCGAAGCCATGCTTCCCGGCGACACCCGGCCCTGGTGGGTCTGCTATTCCGGCCTGGCGAACATATCCGCGGCGGCGGGCGGCAAGCCGCTCCCCCTACCCCTCGTTGCGGCGGCCGATTGGCCGCGGCTGCGGCGGGAGGCGCGCGAGGCGCTGAACCCGCCTCCCGCCGCGGCACGGCCGCAATGAGCCGGGCTCCTTCATGATCGTCGCCGTCGACGGGCCGGCCGCGAGCGGCAAGGGGACGATCGCCCGGGCGCTCGCCGCGCATTACGGCCTGCCGCACATGGACACCGGCCTCCTCTACCGCGCGGTCGGCCTCAACCTGCTGCGCTGGGGCGGCGATCCGTCCGACGAGCGCGACGCGCTGCGCGCCTGCGATTTCTCGCAAATCGACTTCGCCGACCCCGAGCTGAAGAGCGAGGCGGCGGGCGGCATCGCCTCGCGCATCTCGATTTATCCTTTGGTCCGGGCCGCCTTGATCAAGCGCCAGCGCGATTTCGCCGAGCAGCCCGGCGGCGCGGTCCTCGACGGCCGCGACATCGGCACCGTGATCGCCCCGGACGCGGACGCCAAATTGTTCGTCACCGCGCGGCCGGAGGTGAGGGCCGAGCGGCGCCGTGCGGAGCTCGAGCGGATGGGGCTCCACGTCCATCTCGAGGAGGTGCTGGCCGACATAAAGGCCCGCGACGAGCGCGACGCAACGCGGGCGATGGCGCCGCTCGCCATGGCCGAGGACGCCGATTTGCTCGACAATAGCGACATGGGCGCCGATGCCGCGGCGGCGCAGGCGATCGCCGCGGTCGAACGCCGGCTTGCTGCCAAACCGGGAAAAACCAGGGACAGTATATAGTTTTTTCATCCCGCCGCGGGCCGCAATGAAGCGCGGCAGCGCCGAAAACTATATGCTGTCCCTGGTTTCCCTGGTTAACGTTCGGCTCGAACCGCTCCTCTTATTACGAGCAGCGCATTTATTGGCTCGCCAACGCGGAGGCCCCCGAGCCAAGGCTGTTCCTCGACGCGCAGCCGAGGAAGCATATCGACCTTCGCGCGGACATTTATTGAGCAACCGCCAGCGCCGTCAATCGGGGATGGTGGGCTCGACGTCGACCGGCGGCGGTTCGGGCCCGACCTCCCAGATCTGCTGGCCTCTGATCGTGTCGGCGACCGCCCTTCCCTCGGCGTCGCGCGCCGGCCGGTAGCGGAAGCGGCGCTCGATCAGCCGGCAGGTCGTCGCATCCAGCTCGGCATTGCCGCTCGAGCGGGTCACCGCGCATTGCCGGACGCGGCCGTCGGGCGCGACGACGAAGCGCAGCAGCACGGTCCCGCCGACATGGGCCTCGTAGGGCGCGCGCGGATAGTCCGAATCGCGGATGCTGCCGCTCAGCAAGCGCGCCCGCGTGCCGCGGCCGCCGCCCCCGCCGCCGCCGGTGCCGCTGCCCTGGCTGCCGCTGCCGAGCCCGGTCCCCCGCCCGCCGCTGCCGGTGCCGGGACCGGGGACGTTGGCGGCGCCCGCGGCGGCGGCGCTGCCCTGGCCGGCCGCCGGCGCGGCGATCACCGGCGGCGGCACCGGCAGCCGGATCTCGGGCGGCGGCGCGACGATCTCCGAGGGGGTGTTCCTGAGGTTCGCCGGCGAAGCGGCGCCTTCGGGGTCCTTCGGCTTCGCCTTCCTGGTCTTTTTTTCCGTCTCCGGCCGCGCCGGCTCCGCGGCGGGCGGCGGCGGCTCGTCGACGGCGTCGAACAGCTTGAGCTCGTCGGCGACCGGCTGGAGCGGCGCGAAGCCGAGGCCGGTCAGGAAGGCATAGCCGAGCAGGACGTGGAGCGCGGCGACGCCGGCCGCCGACCGCGCGCGGTCGCGATTCTCCTGGGTGACCTCAAGCATCACGGCCCTTGCCTCCGAGCGGAACGGCGCCACCGGCCGCCGCAAGCGGATTTAGCTTTGTTTATATGACTATAAGCTGTCTCGCCCGCTACCGCCGCCTCCACGCCCGCTGGAAGGCCGAAGCGGAATCGGACGCCTTCCGCGCCGCCAACCTTCGCTACAACCGCATCCACGCCGAGCTCAGCGCCCGCTTCGGCAGTTGGGACAAAGCGCGCCGATCCCGAACCGGAAAGCCGCTCTGCGCCGCCGCCTTCGCCCGCATCGACGCCGCCGAAGATGCCTAATACGACGGCCGCACCGCCCCGATGCACAAGGCCATTGTCCTCCTGGTCCTGACGCCGGCGCCGGACCTCGAGGCGTTGATGATCAAAATCCGGGTCATGCACGAGCACGAGCTGGACGAATTCTCGAGCATGGAACGGCCGGTGCTCGAGGTGCTGGCGGAGGATGTGAGACGACTGGCGGGAGTTGGGGAAAGTTACTCGTAACTGTCACCAGTCACACTCTGTCAATTCGCGAGATAGGGTCATACTAGGCGCCGCAGGGGATTCCCATGGAGGGAGCGGGCATGGTGACGTTCTGGCAGGGGCTCGGTCCGGAAACCAAGGCAGCGATCATTGGAGCCCTCTCCACGCTCGTAGTCGCTATCGTCGGATTCGGCGGCCTGATCCTGCAAATGCGCTCGCAAGGCCGGCAACAGAGGGATGCCATCGCGGAGAATGAGCGGCGGAAGCTTAAGGCCGCGATGTACAATGATGCCGTGACGGTTAGCCGCTCATTAGCCGATGCCGCGATCGACCTGTCGACGCAGCTACGACGCATGGCAATGCAGGTGAGCGTTGCGGCACAAGCAGTCTCGGCTAATCTCGGCTACCAAATGCCATCCGCCCGCTATCCTGCTCTGGCAGCGGGATATGAGGCATTCTCAGATGCAGCTCTTCGCTTCATCTTTCTGGTCGAGAACCATCGGATAGTAGACCCTCGCATCCTGATCTTCCGGACCGCATTGAGCGTTGTACTGCACGACTCGCGCAAACTGATGCATTGGGACTTCGTCATGCAGGTGATGCCGTCGCTGCCCACTGAAGGTCCCGATGGTCACTTGTTCCCGTACACGCCTCCATCGCCAGATGGTGCAGAAGCAGTGCGAGTGATGAGTGAACGTATCATCAAGTCGCTTGACGACGCTATCTGTTACACTGAAGACTTTTTGGTCGAATTGCAGAACCGCCTCCTCGGAGACCTGTTCGCAAACCAAGTATCGCACCGGAAGCCGATCGACCCAAACAGCAAGGTAATCACGTTGGAGCAGGCGGTGGAGCTGGAACAGTGGTTCCGAACCTCCACCGACTGGGGTCAGAATAACACGCGCATTGAGGCCGAAACGCGCGATCGTTTGGGCCAGGTTGAGGGCGACTGAGGATGGCCCACGGTGTTAGCCGCATAAGTCGACGACCAACGGAGACTCGCTAAGTGGCCACAGCCGTTGATCCTAATTGGGCGCTGGAGGGACTGAAGATTGTACAGGGCCTTCTGGGAGCCTTGGTGGGTGGCGGGTTGGTGATCTTAGGGGGCTGGCTCGCGGATCGTCGCAAGCTTCGTACTGAGCAGTTGGTTCGCCAACAGCGCGAGAAAGCACTCCTCACGGGAATGTTCGCCGTGCGTAACCACATCGCTCAACGTTTGATTGAATACGGACCCGAGGGTCGCCTTTCTCAACTCGAGGGGCTCCGCACGGCTCAATCCTACGTACACCGTCTGATCGACAAAGCTCCAAGCGAAAGCGAGAGCTTGATGATCGTGGTCATCGAGATTGGACTAACGATCGACGCGTTGATTGCCACGATGGACAGGAGTCACACCGATCCTGGTCTCAAGGACACAACCACACTAGCGGAGGTTATTACGCGGGAGGTCAAGGAGCTTGCTGCCAGCCTTGAGCAATTCGATATTGTGACGGGATCACAGCTCACCTTCCTCAGCGAGGAAGATCTGGCTGCATTTCCCAGCTATGCCCCAGGCGAGCGTGATTCGTAAGCTCGTTCCGACGCCCACATATTCTCCCACATCCCCGCCAGGCCCTGGCGACGGGTACGTACCTGTCACCGGCGCGGTGTATAGAATGAGAGCCGCGCGCACATTCTTGGATCGTTCATGCGGGGTCCACCGTGCATTGGGCGCGCCCGTCACGATATCCTTCCGGGACTGGAAACCGGTCGCTGAGCGTGACGGCGCGGTCCGGCTCGGCCACCGGCGCCTGTCCCGCTTCGGGCTGGAAATAGAGATCAGCGACCTCCGCTCCGGCCGGGTGGCCGACGTACGATAATCTTATCCTCCATCCCGAGAGATTGATCGACTGCGGCTTGGAATGGTCGGTCGTGAAGACCAGGGTCGCTACCCCGTCCGCGCCTTCGATCCTGCAGTCGCTATAGACGAGCTCGGGCGATTCCTGCGCATTCATCCGCTCCGCGACCGCCGAGGAGATTTTGAACCCCGCCACATAGGCCGGCACTGGAAAGGCGAGCGAGAGCGCAGTGAAAAAAGCGATGCTCAGCCGATAGCGCAGGCGCGGCGCATGCCTGCTCGCGACTCGGGCGAAGTTGCGGCCACCTGCGAGTCCGGCGCGGATCAGCAGGACCAGCCACGCCGCGCCAAACAAGTAGACAGCGACGTCGCTGGAATCCTCCGAAATCAGCCTGAACAACACGCCCGCCGCCGCGACTGCGATAGTTCCTGTGCAGATCGCGATCGGAAGCGGCGCCGCTGCGTATTGGAGAATGAGCCGGAGCAGCCTTCCCCTTTGCCGCCTAGTGCGGAGTGCCAGCAGCACGAGCCGGTTGGCAGCATCTACCAGCACTGCCGAAACGAAGCCGCCCAGAAAATAGGGGAGCGCCGCGACGATCCCGAACGAGCCCTGTTTGTCCGGGAGGAAATCGTCGGCCGAGAGCCCCGGCACCGCGTTGCTCGAAGTGAACATCGCACCCAGGGCGCTGATCGCCGGCACCACCATCGCGAAGATCAGCCCGTAGCTTAGAACGAGTATCATGAGGCCTGAAATCTGGACCTGACGCTTGTCGCGGAACCTTGCTGCGAGTTGAACCGGCGACCGTACGGGAAACAGCAGCAGCAGCCAGAAGCTGTCAAGCATGCTATAGACATAATCGAGGAGGCCGACGACCAGCTTGTCGAGCGTCTCGAGAATATTCCCCAGCACGCAAAGCCCCCCGCTCCTCGCCCCGCCCGAGACTACACCTTCACGCCGCGCGCCTCAACGCGTACCCGGCGCACCGCCCTCCAGCGCGTAAACCAATAGAAAGAGGCTGCTGTGCCGGAGACCTGGGAATCCGGCGCGACGAACCCGCTTGCCCCCCTGAGGCGACTCCCTTATATGCCCCTCCGTCCAGCGGGCGCTCAGCGCCTGTGGAGGCTCGGCTAAGGCTCAGCGCGCGGGGTAAGAGGCGAAGACGCCCACCCCTGTCGCGCTCTTTTTGCTTTCAGGCTTCGCTTCGCTCGCCCGCATGGACGCCTTTGCCGCATGGGGCGGCGGGGGCGGACTTGTTCTGAAGAGCGGCGGAGACAACCGCTGCCCGGTATAAAGCACCAGAAGGAAGTTTCATGGCCACAACGGCACATCCGACCCGCGACGATTTCGCGGCCATGCTCAACGAATCGCTCGGCGGCGAGAATGAGAGCTTCGAGGGGCGGGTCGTCAAGGGCACCGTCACCGCGATCGAGAACGACCTCGCCGTCATCGACGTCGGCTTGAAGTCCGAGGGCCGCGTCGCGCTGCGCGAGTTCGCCTCGCCCGGCCAGAAGGCGGACCTGAAGGTCGGCGACGTCGTCGAGGTCTATGTCGATAGGGTCGAGAACCACCAGGGCGAGGCGATGCTGTCGCGCGACCGCGCCCGCCGCGAGGCCGCCTGGGACCTGCTCGAGACCGAGTTCACCGCCGGCAACCGGGTCGAGGGCGTGATCTTCGGCCGGGTCAAGGGCGGCTTCACCGTCGACCTGAACGGCGCCGTCGCCTTCCTGCCCGGCAGCCAGGTCGACATCCGCCCGGTCCGCGACGTCGGCCCGCTGATGGACCTGCCGCAACCGTTCCAGATTTTGAAGATGGACCGCCGCCGCGGCAATATCGTCGTCTCCAGGCGCGCCATTTTGGAAGAGACACGCGCCGAGCAGCGCACCGGCCTCATCCAGTCGCTGGCCGAGGGCCAGGTGATCGACGGCGTGGTCAAGAACATCACCGATTACGGCGCGTTCGTCGATCTGGGCGGCATAGACGGGCTGCTGCACGTCACCGATCTCAGCTACAAGCGCGTCGGCCATCCGAGCGAGATGATCAATATCGGCGACACGGTGAAGGTGCAGATCATCCGCATCAACCGCGAGACGCAGCGCATCTCCCTCGGCATGAAGCAGCTCGAGAGCGATCCCTGGGAGGGCGCGGCGGCCAAATATCCGATCGGCGGCCTGTTCCGCGGCCGGGTGACCAACATCACCGAATATGGCGCGTTCGTCGAGCTCGAGGCCGGCATCGAGGGCCTCGTCCATGTCTCCGAGATGAGCTGGACCAAGAAGAACGTCCATCCCGGCAAGATCGTCTCGACCTCGCAGGAGGTCGACGTGTCGGTGCTCGAGGTCGACGAGGAGAAGCGCCGCATCTCGCTCGGCCTCAAGCAGGCCCAGGCCAATCCGTGGGCGGCGTTCGCCGAGAAGCATCCGGTCGGCTCGGAGGTCGAGGGCGAGGTCAAGAACGCGACCGAGTTCGGCCTGTTCGTCGGCCTGGAGGGCGATGTCGACGGCATGGTCCATATGTCCGACATCGCCTGGGGGGTGACCGGCGAGGAGGCGCTCAACCTCCACCGCAAGGGCGAGACGGTGAAAGCCGCGGTGCTCGACGTCGACGTCGAGAAGGAGCGGATCTCGCTCGGCATGAAGCAGCTCGAGCGCGGCGGCGTCGCCAAGGGCGCGGCGGCCGGCGGCGGCGGCGGCGGCGTCAACAAGAACGAGACGGTGACCGTCACCGTGCTCGAAGTGCGCGACGGCGGCCTCGAGGTGCAGGTCGGCGACGACGGCGTCACCGGCTTCATCAAGCGCACCGATCTGGGACGCGACCGCGACGAGCAGCGCCCAGAGCGCTTCCAGGTCGGCCAGAAGTTCGACGCCCTGGTGATCGGCTTCGACCGCTCGAAGAAGCCCAATTTCTCGGTCAAGGCGCTCCAGATCGCCGAGGAGAAGCAGGCCGTCGCCCAATATGGGTCGTCCGATTCGGGCGCGTCCCTGGGCGACATCCTGGGCGAGGCCTTGAAGCAGAAGGACAGCAAATAAGCGGGACAAAAGCGGGCGCGCCCGCAAATGCGCCCGCCTTGTCCGCCTGCGTGGTAATGCGTTGAACTGGGCCGGTTAAACTGTTAGCCTGTCCGCACGTGGAATGCGTTTGGCCCAAAATGGTGCGATCGGCTTGGGTGGGCGGGCAGGACGGGGACCTGGCCGCATGAGGCAGGATGATTCTATGTTGGGGGGTGCCGTGATCCGTTCCGAGCTGGTGCAGAAGCTGTGCGACGACCATCCCGATCTCACCGGCAAGGAGATCGAACGGGTGGTGGCCGCCTTCTTCGATTCGATCACCGGGCAGCTGCAGGGCGGCGGCCGCGTCGAGCTCAGGGGCTTCGGCGCCTTCTCGACCCGCGACCGCGAGGCGCGCAAGGGCCGCAACCCGCGCACCGGCGACGCGGTCGACGTCTCGGCCAAGCGCGTCCCTTATTTCAAGCCCGGCAAGGAAATGCGCGAGCGCCTCAACGTCTGAGGGCGCGCACCGCGATCCTGCCGTCGTTCCAGCCCTTCGACGCCGCCCGCGGCGGCGCTCGGGATAAACTCGGAAATCCATCCTGCCCGATCGCCGCTTTCTCTTCGGCGAGCCTGCCGCCGCTGCCGGCCGCTCGAATCCCCGACCCGGCCAGCCCACCCGATCCGGCGCGGAAGTTTAGGAAGTTGAGGCTGCTGGAAAAAACCATTTGATCAATCGAGCCTCATTGATCGAAATTGCTTATCAGTCGACCGCTTCAAAGAGCCGCTATCGCTCGGAACATAGCAGGAACATGCGCTGCCGTCAAGGTCGCTTGCGCGGTGAATCCCGACTGGAGCGCAACGCGCCGTCCGCGAGCCCGGCGCCATTCGCCCTTCGGCGCGCTCAGGACATGCCCTTCGACAGGCTCAGGACATGCCCTTCGACCGGCTCAGGACATGCTTTCGCGGCGGCGGCGATCGTGGCATGGCCGGACGGTGCGGACGTGGCGAAATCGGTAGACGCAGCAGACTTAAAAGCCAATCCAAAACACCAAACTCCATAAAAAACCTTGCAAAACCAGCCTTTTCTGCTAAGGTGAGGCCAGTAACGAGCTAGCACATCCCTAGCACAAAACGGCACTTCCGGTGCACTGGTGGTCTCGATGGAAACGACGCGGCACACGCTCCTGGACGGCAAGGTTCAGCTCTACCGCCGGCCCAACAGTCCGCACTGGCAAACCTCCTGCTCCTTCGCCGGCCGGCAGCGGCGAACCACCACGAAGGAGGAGAGCCTAGCGCGGGCCAAAGACGTGGCCCGAGACTGGTATCTTAGTCTCCTCGGCAAATACCGCGCCGGTGAGTTGAAGGAAGGCAAAACCTTCAAAGAGGCCGCCGAGCGCTTCATGGACGAGTTCGAGGTGATCACCCAAGGCCAGCGCAGCCCCGTCTACGTCAAGGGCCACAAGGACCGGCTGCGCAAACACCTCGTCCCTTTTTTCGGCGATAAGGTCGTTGCCGATATCACCCCCGGCCTAGTGCAAGATTACCGCATCCACCGAATGAAAACCGGCCGGCACGGCCAACTCCCCGCTCGCAGCACAATGCATCAGGAGATCGTCTGCCTTCGCCAAGTGCTCAAGACCGCGAATCGCCACGGCTGGCTTCCCTATCTTCCCGACCTTTCCTCCCCCTACCGCGCTTCCAGCAAAATCTCGCACCGCGCATGGTTCTCGCCCGCCGAGTACAAGCGCCTCTATGAGGCCACACGCGATCGGGCGAAAAATCCTAAAAAGGAGCGCTGGCGCATCGCCTGCGAAAACCTCCACGACTTCATCCTGTTCATGGTGAACACCGGCCTACGGCCCGACGAGGCCCTGCGCCTCGAATACCGAGACGTCGCCATCGTCACCGATGAAGCGACGCGCGAACGCATCCTTGAAATTGAAGTCCGCGGCAAACGCGGCGTCGGCTATTGCAAGACCATGCCCGGCGCGGTGATGCCCTTCCGCCGCCTCCGGGACCGCAACCACGGCCAGCCGACCGACCGGATTTTTCCCAGCCTACAGCGAGAGCTGTTCAACGACATCCTGGAGGAGCTCGGGCTAAAAAAAGATCGCGAAGGCCAGGCCCGCACCTTCTACAGCCTGCGCCACACCTATATCTGCATGCGGCTGATGGAGGGCGCCGACATCTATCAGATCGCCAAAAACTGCCGCACCAGCGTGGAGATGATCGAGAACTACTACGCCTCGCATATCAAGAACACGCTGGACGCCTCGGCGATTAACGTGCGCAAGCCACGTCCCACCCGCCAAGCCAGCCGCAACCTGCAATAATCCTCCGGCTGCCGGCCAGCCAAACATCGCCCTTGGCGACGACTCGGCCGCCGACTATAAAACCCACGGCGATGCGGGCGTGGCGAAACTGGTAGACGCAACGGACTTAAGCCGAGGATTGAGTGCTCCTGCGGGAAACCTGGGATGCAGAACTGCTCAAATTCGGGGAACCCTGTCACATGGCGATCCCGAGCCAAGCCCGGCAACGGGAAGGTGTAGAGACTAGACGGGCAGCACCTACCCCCCGACCTCGGGGCACGGTGAAGGGATAGTCCAGACCACAAACGCTCGGGCGTCCGGGCGGCGGCGAAAGCCGTAGCTGGTACGAAAATCCGTAGGGCCGCAAGGCCTGTGGGGGTTCGAGTCCCCCCGCCCGCACCAGCCAATCCAAGCCGATCAAAGGTCTCGCAGCAAGCGGCTCGATCACCGCCTTCACGCACTGGAATCGTTGGTCGCGGCGGAGACGAGGATTAGGATCACGCCGACAAACAGCCCACCCGCCATGATCGCATATTCCTTCGCGACGAAGGTCAGCGGAACCGCTTCATCCGAGGTCGATCGCGGCTCAAGAAAGCGCGACCCCACGCTGATCGAGCCCAGGACCAACATCACCATGAAGATCAGGCTATCGAACGCTGGTGCCTGCTGGTTCGTCAAGTAAGTCGTCACGAACGTCTCGACCGAACTAGGCATGACGGCCATAAACATGTCCGTCACGATGCGCGTGGATCCGTCGCCGATCCCCACCACGCCCAAGGCATTCTCCCACGCCTGGTTCAGGCTGCCAGCCAAAGCGGGCGTCGCCACGCTCACCAGGGCGATAAGCGCCACCATGCTGCCGATGGCGAAGCCTGCGACCAGCATCAGCCGAACACTGCGCGCGGCGTGCCACGTCGCCTGAAGCTGCGTAACAAAGAGACTTCCAACTAGCGCCAACGCCAGCACACCGACCACCGCCAAAATTCCGACGAACAGGACGATCAGGAGCCATTTGAGAAGGAACAGGATCGCTTGCACGACCGGCGACAGCAGCGCGACGATGAAATTCCAGACCGGCAACAATACCCAACGATAAAAGGCGGGCACGAGCAGCGCCAACAGCAAGCCGACCACGCCCGCGCCGAGGAGGCGTTTCCAATATAGTTGGAGTTTCGCTCGCAGCCATTCGATGGCCTGCCGCAGACGCGCTTGATGGAGGAAACAGGCATAGGCGGCCCCGATAACAAAGAGCGGCCAGAGATAGCGGATAACGAACGAGACGATGGCGACGATCACCGATCCCACCCAGCCGAACAGGAAGAACACAGCACCGACCGTCGCCACCACAGCCACCGCCATCCAAGCGATCACGTGAAGCGCGAAATAGCCCGCGATCATGCCGCCCAGGCCGTAGCCGAACATCCGAATGTCACCGCGACGCGCACTCAAGATGAGAGCCAAAAGAAGGAACACCAGGAGCAGGAAGAAACCGCAGCTCATCGCCCGTTCGAAAAACCGGTCCGGCTGGCCACCGATCAGAGCCATAAGGATGGCCTGAACAGCCTGAATCGGCGCTTTCAGTGCTGACCGCAGGCCGTCATCGGAAGTGCGGGCGTCGATCAGGCGGTACAGATACTGCGGTACGTTGACGGCCAGCAGAACGATGCCGAGCAGCGTATAACCGCCGGTGCGGCGAAACCATCCTATCGACGGAAACGGGGCGATGGCCGCCGGCTCGCCGAAAAAGTCGGTAGCAACCGCGCTCACGGCATCCTCGCCGGCTGAGCCCACAATACGGTTTCCTTCACAAATCCGCCGCCGCCGTCCAGTTCGATCCAATAGGCGCCATTCTGGTCCAATCGGCGCGCGATGCCGCTTAGGAGGGCACTGCGGTCGAACTGCTGCAGCACCGGATAGTTCGTACCGGGTCCGGTACGCGCATTGATGTGTGCGGACCCAGCGCCGGGCGTGGCGACAAACGGCATGGCGCGCGCAAACATGCCGACCACGATTTGGGGAGGCTGTGGTGCGGGCCTGAAATCGCCAAATCTTGCATAGACCCAAACGAAAAGGACAAGAATGACGGCAGCCTTCACCCTTAGTTTCTTGGCGGACGAACCTGCCAAGACATTTCTATGGGCCGCAATTGCTCCCAACCCCGCTTCACCCCCGTTGGACTACATTGCTACGCCCATTGTGGAGCGTAGGCCCCAAGATTACTCAGATCAAGATTGAAGACTTTTCAGCATTGTCGTTGAAGGCACGCCATCTCCTACGGCGGCCCCCTCAGCACTACGATCAGTTGCGCAATCGCCGCGACGACCGTCGCCAGCGCCTCAATCAGTAGGATGATATCGGTATGAGTCATGGTTTCCTCCCTCTCTCCCCGCACGGCATGTGCGACGGACGAGGCGAAAACAGCCGCTCGCCCCGGCGCACCGGACAAGGCCGCCAGCCGCGCCAGCGGGGCGAAGCTGCACGCAAGGAAGTAAGTCGCCTTTTCCGGGAGCGGCGACCGGCTACACCGCCCGAGACCCGAGCACCTGCCGGAAGGGGAGTGAAGGAAACCTCCCTATCCGACGAACCGATCATCCACCTGATCCTGCCACCGACGAACCAGCCGTTAACCAAAAATTATCGATCAGGTGCTATAGTCGGGTAATACAGCAGGAGCAGCGTGCCCGACGAGTTTACAAGCCCCGATCCCCGCCTGCGGCCGCAGCACTTGACCGCGCCGGCTGCGCAGCCTGCGGGCCCGCCCGAATATCCGGTCGACGAAACGAATTTTCCCGCACTCGCCGATGCTTTCGCGAGCATGCAGTCCGCCGCTGGCTTGCAAGGTTACCGCCTGGTCGTCCTCGGCGACGATTTCGCCGGAGCGGGCACCGATTTCGACCGCAAGCTGATCGGGATCGGCGCCCGTCGCCTCAACCGACAGCCGTTTGAAGCGATCATTGGCACCATCGGCCATGAGCTGGGCCACGCCTATCGTCAGAAACATCCCGAAGCGCCGCTCGTCGGCGCGCCGATAGCCGGCCTGACGCCGCAGCGGATGGAGGAGATCGAGGCCGACCGCATCGGCATCTGTCTGGCCGGCGCAGCCTCTTCCATCGAAGCATTACGCACCGGTGGCGTGACACTCGATCCCGGCTTGCCGGTCCATTTCCGCATCGACGCCGCCGAGCATTTCTCCCCCGCCTCCTGCCCGGTAGGCGGCCCGTCCAAGTATTCTGGGATCAAAGTCTAGTAGCGCGGCATTTCGCTTGAGCGAGGTCACAGCTTTGTGCCTATAATCGCAACTTCGACTCGGGGGAGTTGCGGCCATGAAACATGTATTCTTGCTCGGCGCGGCCCTTTCCCTGGCATTGACCCCCATAACGGCTGCGGCGCAAACCAGCGGCTTCGGGGGCGGTGAGTACATCAAGGATCTGCCCGACCGCGGCGGCAGACTCGGCATTGTCTATGACACCAACGCCTACAATCGCGACGGCGTTCAATTTGTGAAGGTCCTATCGGTCGAATCACGTTCGCCCTATTTTGACCTCGCCGCCGGAGACTTCATCTATGCGGTCAATGGCCAGCGTTTTGCCTCGCCCGAAGAGTTCCGCCGCCTGGTCACGTCAAGACCGCCCGGCGCGCCGCTGACACTCGGCTATCTGGACGCATCGCGCGCCATGGCCGCCTACCAGCAAACCGCGAATTTATTGGGTCCGGCATCGGCCGACAACCAGCGCCTCGATCAAGCCTGGATTGACCGGGCGATTGCGGCTGGTCGTTCCAGTGCTCCCCCGGCTCCGCCGCCAACTCCGCGTCCGAGCCCCCAGCACAACATGCAGTCCGAGTTGAACCGCAGCCTCGACTCCATCGTGACCGCTGATTCTACCGGCTGGTGGAGCAACAAATATCTTCCCGGTTCGATGCACGATTCCTACATCCGCTCCTCCAGCGCCGACGGTGCTACCTACCTCGCCCGCGGTTACTTCAGCTACCGTGGGGGAGGCGACGGCTGGGTTGAAGCCAAGCTGGCCAACGGCTCGCTCGCTTGCATTCAATACTGGGATACCTGGTTCGGCTGCCGGAGCCCCTACGGAGGCAACCATACGGCTGCCCAGGATGCGGCGATCGGCGTGGGCGTCGTCGCCCTTCTGGCGATCGTCGCCAGCGCCGCCGGCGGCTCGTCCGGTGAGAATGATGCTTCCAGCTACGATCCGACGGAAGGCGGCGGCCGTCGCCAGTCGCCGCCGGAGGACCCGTACGCCAATCAGCCCGTAGACAAATCGGTAGGCTGCATCTGGGGTGACCGCCGCTACGAAACATGCCCGAACTAGCTCCCGGCCCGTCGCCGAATAAGCCTGCGGCCGTCACCCGTGCGATTACTTACATACATTAAATGCCCTCTAGATGGGAGGCTGCCATGGCAACGACGCAACCCGACGAGTCTTCCGGCATAACGCCCTTCGAAAAACATCGCGGCCGCATGCTCGTCACTAGCGGCGGACTGGTCTTGGTTGGGTTCGCCCTGATTGCGTTCGCCGCGGCGGCGTTCCGGCTTTTTGGTGATGCCGAGCGCATCCGGGGCTGGGAAGGCTACATCCCGGAACTTCTTCTCTGCGGCATTGCGATGTTCGGCGCCGTCCTCGGCGTCAGCCTACTTCGAATCGGGGGCCTGGTAGGAACCGAGCCTAACCGCGTCATCAACGAACACGAGTGGCAAGAGATTCAAAAGTCAGTCTGCCACGGCGACGAAGGAGCCGTAAATCTCTATGTTCGGTTGACCGGCCTGACCGGGATCACTGGATTTTTCACCAAGCTGGGCCTCACCGGCTTACCCCTCGCCACCATCGGCCTCACGATTTTCTTTTCCGTCATGTTCTTCAACAGTCCGGAATTCATGGACCTGGCAAAACTCACCCTCGGAGCGTTCATCGGTTCATTCGTACAAAGGCAGGCTACACCGCAGCAGGCTGGAGGAAACATCAGACTTCCGGGGGGAGAGATCGTAAGATTCAACGCTCCTCCGCCTTCGTAAGCCGGGGCAGGAGACTGGCAGTGCTAATTTCGCGGGCAACAGGCCCGAACCAAGAATTAACCAAAAATTAGGGATGTTTCGTCTATACTCGGGGTTGAGTTCACCCGCCTTCGAGTACCGCATAGTAGGCAACCCGACAGTCGATCCCGCCCCCGCCGCGCCGGCCGATAACGCCTTGCGCGCCGAGCTCATCGGCCAGATCGCCAACGCCCAATTCGACCTCGACGCCGCTGCCTCTCAAGGCGACAGCGCCGTCCTGGCGTCTGCCGACGCCCAGCGTCAGGAGCTTGCCGCGTTGCTGCGCGCCATCGCCGCCACCGGCCCGGCCGGCCTTGCCGCGATCCGCGCCGCCGTGGCCGCGACCGCCACCACCAGCGCTACCATTGTCCAGCAAGCGCGCGCCTCTGCTTCTGCCGCCGATGCGGCCGAACTCGCCGAATCCCGCATCGCCAGCCGCGCCACCGTGCAAGCCCTGGTCAGCGACCTGCACCGCTTCGACCCCTATTTGCAGTTCGCCTCAGAGCAAGACGAAACCGAATACCGCCATCGCGAAGCCGAGCGCCGCGCCTATATCGAGCATCAGCACGCCAAGGCCACCCCCGAAGGCGACCTCAATGCCGCGGGCGCCGCCGTCGGCCAGATGGTCGACGCCAAGGCCCACGGCGCCGACCAAAGCCCCGAGTTCGGCCAGCGCTGGAACAGGCTCGCCGCCGCCACCGATCGCCTGCGCGACGCTGCCCGCGCCACCGGCCAGCCGACCGAGGAGTTCGACCGCAATTTACGCGACGATCTGCGCCGCGCCCTGAAAGCCAAGGGTTTCGGCAACGCCGAGATTGACGCCCGCTTGGCCGCCTCCGGCGATCCACTGCAAGCAGCGCGCGATTTCGTCCGCAGCGATCAGAGCGCGCCCGCCCAACCTGTCGCCACGGTGGCGCCAGCCGACCACGCGCCGGTCAGCAACCTTGCCGATGCCATGGCCCAGTTCCGTGCCGCTGGCATCGTCGCCGCCGAACACCCGCCCGGCGATCCGCTTGCCCATGGCCTTGCGGCCAATGAGCGTCCGGCACCCGCGCCGGGCCGTTCCACCGGCTAACCGGGGGTGACGGTCTCGCCGTGAGAGCTGCGCAGGCCGAGCGCATAGCCAGCGGCCGAACATAGCCCGGCATTGGCCTCCCGCTGCGCGAAGCAGCGCTCGGCAATCACCTTGAGCGCCGCCATGGTCGGTAGCTCGGCCGGCATCGCCTCGCGCGCCGCAAACCCCGCCATGAACCCGGCATCGAGCGCCAGCGCCGCGGGAGCGCGGCGGTTCTGGACCGCCTCGAGCCGCCCCGCCCGCGCCGCCCGCGTCAGGGCCGCGAGGCACAAATCGGCCAACCGCAACGGCGCCCCGCCGCTGATCGCCGCGTCAAGGGCCGCGAGCATCTCGCCCCGAATGCCGGTGGCGCAGACCTGGCGCTCACTGACGACGCTGGCAATCGGACGATGATAAAGGATCTCGTCCATTTCCTTCTGCCGATCCGCCAGCTCGCCGTGGGACGGCCCGGCCGAGGCGGCTGGGGCCTGGGCCTGTCCTGCGACCGGCATCAAAAAAATTGCGGCGGCGGCCCACATCCCGACCGTCCGCCGCAACCCGCGCGGGTAGGGGAGCGCGCGGAATTGTAGTGCCATGGCGACCAGAACGGGCTTTCCCACCGGGGAGAAAAAGCAGCCAACCGTCGACATCGAAGCACCTGAAAATCCGAGGGTTTGTCAGGTGCAGAATGCCAGTTTGCAACAAAATCGGCAATAGGGTTGCAACGATATTCGTTTATTTTCAGTATCTTCCTGCCGGCAGGATAGGTTGGATATGATTCGGCTGAATATACCTAAAAGCTGAATAGCCTCGTGGTGTGACCGAGAACCACGTAAGCGGTGCCAATGCCAAAGGCCGAATGCGAAAGGATGACACAACTCCACATCGCCTTCTCAAGTAAGGATATGCGGTGTAAATTATTCTCCCTAAACTCGTTCAGTTCCGTTTGCCGTACGTTGCGTTCCTTAGCCTTTAGCTCGCGCATTTTCTCAAGAAAGGCCCAAAGCCCCCGAATCGTACCATCAGCCTTTTCGGGCGATCCCTTAACAATAACAAGGGCCTCTCTGTCGGGACGAAAATTGAGCTGTAGTTCAAGTACTTTGTTGCTTGTCGTCAGCGAATTCTCAAGGCTATCCATCTTTCTGGAATAAGCCAAAACGAGCGATGAGAAGTGATATTCAATCACTAATGCTGCTGCGGCGATGAGCATACCTAGCCCGAAGGATGAGAAAGCGAAGGCAAGGGCATCGAACGTGCGATCTGGATGCGTGCCCCCTCCAACAAAGGCACAAACTGCGATAAGCGCGCCGCTATTGGTTATGGTGGGCGTCCAGAGCAATCGCCCCCGTTGCTCTTCGGCCTTCTCGTGCCTCAGCTGCGAACTGGCGCTCCGTCCCACCTGGGTCAATCCGCCTGAAGCGCTTCCGCCAGCCACCTTAGAAACTCGCTCCTAGCGATCAATTCATGGTGTCTTAGCCTACAGCATACAGACCGGGCGGATAAAGTACCCCTCCCTCCGCATCGAGAATTTATTCGCGCAACCCTATTGCCGATTCTGTCGCACAGCGGGGTTCGCATGTCCTTCATGCAGTTCGGCCAATGGCAGGTGCATGACGGCACCGGCCGCCGCAAATATGTCAGCCACGGCGAACGTCGGCGCTTCCTTGCCGCCGCCGACCGCCTGCGCCCCGACCTGCGCGCCCTGGCCTATGTGCTGGCCTATACGGGCTGCCGCATCAGCGAGGCGCTGAGCCTCGGGCCGCATCGCCTCGACATCGAGGGCGGCGCTTTGATCTTCCAGACGCTCAAGCGCCGCCGCCCCCTCTTTCGCCGGGTGCCGGTGCCGCGCCGCCTGCTGGAGATGCTGCTGGATCTCCCCGCGGGCGAGCGCTTCTGGCCGATCCACCGCGCCACCGCCTGGCGCCACATCAAGGCAGCGATGGACGCCGCGGGCATCAGCGGCCCGATGGCGACCTGCAAGGGCTTGCGCCACGGCTTCGGCATGCACGCGGCCGGGCAGGCCGTGCCGCCCAACCTGATCGGCAAATGGCTGGGTCATGCCTCATTGAGCACCACGGTGATCTACCTGGACGCGGTCGGAGCGGAGGAAAGGGGGTTTGCGAAGCGGATGTGGTGATCAGATTTCATCAAACTGTCACACCGGACACGGGCAAATTCTGGTTAAATGGGCGACATACACAACCAAGACGGAGCACCCGTGGCCCCCGACCGATTAGATACACTCGTTCAGCAGGACCGACAGCTAGAGGCGGCTGCGGCCAAGTGTCGCGCCGAGGTTGCGAGCTTAGACCGGCGGCTGCGGGAAGCGGCCCGGACGAACCCCAACGCGCTTGAGCCGTACTTCAACATCGACCTGTTCGAAAACAGAGACGGGAGCGTAGCCCGGACACCCGGTGGCGCTGTCAAAGGGTACAGTGGAAGATACAACCTTCCCCACTGGGACGAGGGGTTAAATGCATTGATTGGCGCCCACGTGTTCGGCCGCATCCGCAAATGCAACGTACCCAAATCGCCATACTAGCCCGCCGTAGCGGCAGCTTTTAGAAAATCTACCCTCTCCTTCTCGAAGAGCCGAAGCTGCTCCTCGCTAAGCCCATCGCTCGCCTTGTATTCATAGTCGCGGAGCCCTTCCACCAACCGTGTCCAACTGGCCCGGTTATCTTCATATTTCTTCTTTCGGCGGCCAATCTCGCATCGGTCTACCTTGCCTTCGCTGAAAAACCAGTCGGAGCTATATTCGTCCGGGTCGATGATGCAGAAATCCGACTTAAAGTCATTAGCCTCGATGCGTGAATTCGGTGTCCAGCGCATGTAGGCGCAATGCACGTCGACACGCTCCATCTCTTTGATAGCCCGTTCGTAATTGTCCAGGCTCCCGGTTTTGCCATTGTCTAGAAATATGCGGAACACCGTTCCTCCGTGGCGTCTGAACTCCCCATGGGTTACGGTAACTTTCCGGAGAGACTCGGATTGGTCGTCTCCCCACGGACCAATTTCACTGGAGTGAGTCAGCCGTGCGACCATGCGCACCCGACGGCGACCGAGGAACCTGGGCTCCTTTTGAAGCTCTAATATTCGCTTCCAGAAATATGCATAAGTTTCGAAGGTAAGCTCCTGCCCGCTTACCGTGATGAAAGGATCGTCCTTCGTCAGCGAAAATCCGCTCAGCGCTTTTCCCAAGGCGTGATAGCCCGTCTGCCGCAAAACCCTCTCCGACTGCAGAAGGGTGAGGAGGCGTTCGAGTATCTGATGGCTCGCCCCTTCATGTTCCCCCAGCCTTTCGTGAGCCTGCCGCAGTTCCTCCATGTCGTCGTCGATTTTTCGGAACCGCCGCAGCTGCGTAAGGTGCGCTCCACAAAGATATGCGAGGAAGGCAACGCCGACCGCGAACATCGTATCCAGCTTCGTATCGGTGGGCATGTTTTGGGGCGCCACGGCCCACGACGAAGCGAAAAAGAACACAACGGCGGCGACAATCACGCCGATTTCGTAAATGATATCGAGGTCGCTCGCCTGTGTCTTCCGCCTGCGGTCCATCGTAGCCTCACACGACAGTAAACGGACCGCATCGACGGTGGAGGCTACTCAGCGCACGAGCTTCATCTCCATGCGACGCCGAGGCGGTATGATTCGTCTCCGCCGATTCCAGCGCCAAACGCGCGGAAAGGGCAACCCCCGTTCCGACCTCATCGTTTACGCACCACGGCTTACCACGCATGAAACGAGTGACGGGAAAATCGCCGCATCTCGATTTCAGGGCGTGGAAGCAGCTACGACCTTCCTTCCACCTTGTTGATTGCCGTCACCACCGGCCCGGCCGGGTACTCCGGCCAAATCTTGGCCGAATATTCCTGGATAGCCAGCACCGTGCCTTGCTGCAAATGCCGCACCAGCTCGCCCAGGCCGGTGCCTTCGATCACGAATTGCCGCAGCCCGAAATCGAGCGACAGCATCCGCTCGCCGATATAGTCGGCACCCACCAGATGCGGGTAGCTCGCCTGCCAGCCGACCAGCAGGCCGGATTTCCCATCGAACCGCCGCAGATTGAGCAGCAGCGCCGGCCTCGACCGGCCGCGTTGGATGATCCATGGCCGGTACAGCGCCAAATCCGGCGCGATGGCCTCGTCATCCTCCCCGATCGCGGCCGGCGGCGGCGGCGAGGTCGTCGCCACCGGCCGCCCGCCGCGGCCATCGTCAAACATCTCACGCCAGTTATTGCCCATGCTACCGCTCCCGTTCGTGGTTGTGATCCTGCGAATGCGCGCTCGGCTCCGGCCCCAGCCGCTCGAGCTGGCGGTCGAACCAATCGTAAAACCGCTGCATCTTGCCGGCCGCCTCGGCCCGGCCGCCCATCTGCGGGTCTGCCCGCTGATAGGCGGCCTGCGCCGCCCGCTCGACCACCCGGTAATGCTGCGCCATCTGGAACTGGCCGAACCGTTCCTTCATGCAGCCGTAGAGATCGTGCAAATACCAGGCGAGCCGCAATGCCGGCTCGGGCAGGCGCGACAGCCCGCGCGCCAGCAGGCTGCGCCGGTCGATACGCGCCTCGCAACCGGCGCGCTCGAGGGCGGCATTGGCGATATGCTCCCACTGCTCGCGGCACCGCTCGAAATATTCCGGGCAGTTCCAGCTATCGCGGTTGCTGACCACCATCACCGGCCGCCCGTCCGGATGCGTCCGCCCTTCGGGGTCCGGCACCCAATCATGCCGCGCCTTCGGCCCGAAGCCGCTCGCCGTTAGCGGCCGCATGGTCAGCATCACATGCGCATGCGGTTGCTCCTTGCCGTCGGACGCGGTCTTGTTGTGCCAGGCCACGTCCGCCACCATCCCCTTGGCCACGAAGCTCTGGCTGAGATACTCGCGCACCACGGTGATCCGCGCCGCGCCGTCGAGCTCGCGTGGAATCATGATCCGCAGCTCCCGCGCCGTCTGCGCATCGCGGCGCTTTTCCCCGGCCTCGACCCGGTTCCATAGCGCCTCCCGGCTCACCCCGTGAGCCCATGACGGCGCCCCGTCCGGCACCAGGATCTCGCTGCGCTCCACCCCGTCGCGCTTGCTGTAATCGAACACGCAGCCCTGCCGTTCATCGCGCAATCGTTCCCCCGCGCGATAAGCCGCCGCCGCGACGCAGGACCGCCCCGCACTCCGCTTGATAATCTGCATCGACCAACTGAACTGCGCCATAAGTCCAAGTCCCGCCGCTCCAACACCCGCCGTTACTTTCCCCCTCCTCAATCCTCCTCTTTCCCCCAAGTGTGCACTTATACGTTGCAAGCAACGTGCACCCCAGCCGGAGGCTTTCGGAAGTCAAAGATCGGTCGAGTTCTAGGAGAGAAGTTGCGAATAAGTCGCAGTAATAGGTAGTTTCTGGCGCGTTCCAGCAGGGTCGAGCGCGCGTCCAGGAACGCGCGCCGCGGAGGCGGAAGAAACAAGTTTGTCGGCGCCTCCCGTCCAGCCGATATACAATCTATGGTAGTATTATCGGCAGCACGCGGGCGGGCCTGTCGGTGACGATTGCTGGACAGTTGGCGGCCTTCACTGTATGATACTGCTAACACACCGAGCGTCCCATGAACGTATCCATCGCAGAGCCTTGGCAGCAATTCATCGACGGCCTTGTCCAAGCCGGCCGCTACGGTTCGGCCAGCGAAGTCTTCGTGGAGGGCCTGCGCCTGATCCAGCAGGAAGAAGCCAAGCTGGCGGCATTGCGCGAAACGATCGAGGCCGCCATCGCCGGTGGTGGTGCCTACACTGACGAAGAGGTTGCCGCGTCGCTTGAGGAAGCCGGCGCCAAGTTGGTTGCCGAAGGCTACTGATTGCGCCAGCTCGTCTATTCGCTCTCCGCCCAAGCCGACCTGATCGCCATCCAATCCTATCTCACCGAGCAGAGCGGCAGCTATGCCGTGGGTCGGCGGTTCGTCGGGCGCCTGCGCAATCATTGCAGAAAGCTCGCCGCCTCCCTGGGAACGCTCGGCATCGCCCGGCCGGACCTGCGTGCCGATCTGCGCTGCACCCCGTTTGGCAACTACATGATCTTCTTCCGCTACCGCCCTGGCCTGTTGGAAATCGTCGCGATCCTGGAAAGCCATCGCGAGTCCGGCTCGCATTTCGCCCGCCGCGATCCCAAAGTCCCGGCGCCGCATGACGGCTAGGTTTTGCCGTTGATCGCCCGCCAGCAATGTTCCGGCAGCGCCTCATAGGCGGCTTGCAAGCTGGGCACGCCGATCAAGGGTTTGGTGACACAGACCGTAACTAGCTCCGGCTCGCGGGGCGCCGCCGCCCGGGCGGCCCGGCGCGAGCGCGCGCCTAGGCGCGCCAGCCCGACCAGTGCCGCCAGCGCCACCATGGCCAGCAGCCAGCCCAGCGCCGCCGCGTAATCGGGATCATCGCGGTGGGTAATCAGAAAAGCCCCGAGCAGCAGCACCGCCACCACCGCACCCGCCGGCCTCACCCACGGTGCTTGCCACACGCCCGGCCGCGCATCCTGCGGCGCCATCGCGTCCCACGCCTGCTTCCAGGCGCGGTAGGCGGCGACCTCGCTATTGGCCTTGCCGATCCAAATAAGGGCAACAAGCGCGGCGACCCCGATGAACCAGGCATCGCCATCGAGATACCATTGGTAGAGCAGAAACAGGCAGGCGCCGACCGCGATCAGCGTGACCGCCGGCTGGCCGACGAAGCCGCGCAGCCCGCCCGGCTTCTTCATTGCCGAAACTCCGCCAGCAGCGCGTTGCCGCTCGAAGCGGCAAAGCTGCGCCCCGCCTGATACCAGACCGCCGACACCAGATTGCCGTGGCCGGGCCCGCCGGTGCGCAACATGCGCCCGAATTGGCCCGGCTCGATCATGTAGCCGACTTGTTCCGAGTAACCTTGGCTGACATTGCTGCTGGTGCCCGATCCGCGGTTTCTGCCCCAGTTTTCGCTGTCGCCCTTGGAGCGGCCACTGCCCCAGCTATGGCTGCTGCTGCCCGGCTGCATTCCGCGCCCGGAGGTGACACTGCCGCCTGAGTTGCTGCTGGTGCCTTGATTCGAGCCTTCGCCCATGTTCATGCCGTAATTGAAGCTGCTGCCCTCGCCTTCGCTGAAATTGCCGCGCCGTTGCACCACTTGGCCCAGCGTATCGGCGGCCCAGCGGTTGGTCTCGGCGCAGCCATTGCTGTGCCAGATTCGGGTAGCGAAATTGCCCAGCAGGTGATGCACCCGGTCGCGCGCATTCTCGCCGCCCATCGTCGCGTAAAAGGTTGGCAGCGATTGCGACAGGAACACCGTGCAGGCCAGCGAGCCACGGCAGGTCGACATAAATTCCGCGTCGTAACTATTGACGAAATACTGCGCCTCGTCGGCCCATAGAAACACCGGCCGCGCTTGCTGCGCCGGCGCCATCGCGTTGCGCGCCAGCACCGTCCGCTGCCACATATATTTGAACAGCTGCTGGCCGATGATCCCATCCTCGTTCAGCACCAGCGCCGGCAGATTGAGCAGGATGATCGCGCCGTGAAACGACAACTCCGGCACCACGGTGGTTTCGCTGCAAAAGGCGGTTTTGAGCCAGCCATGATTGAAGCGATCGAGCGCCGTGGTCAGCGTGATCGCGATATTGCTGCGCGTCTTGGGATCGAGCGGCACGAACTCGCGGTGCCAGTAATCGGCCGTGCGGTTGATCAGCTCATGCTCGTCGCCCAGCACCTGCGCTGCGCGCAGGAAGATCTGGTACATGAACGACCCGGCTTTCCATTCGGCGCTTTTGGCCTGGTCGACGTCGGCCGGCGCCGCGCGCACGAAGCGCACGATGTCAGGGATCGTGACGGTATTGGTTGCCACGTACAAAATCGGGATCGTGTTGCGCAGTAGCTGGCGGGTCGTATCCTCCCAGAACCGCTCGCCAGCTCGGCCCGGCGAAGGGCTGGCGTTGCGCGCCGCCTCCAGCACTCGCATCAAACATTCGATCACGCTGTTGAGCCCGTGCACGCCTTGCCGGGCGAGCTCATAGGCGAGGAAATTGAAGGCCGGCGTCTGGCCGTCGATCTCGATCAGCGAGCCGCCGCGCCCATGACGCTCGCAGTAGCGCCGCCACAGCACCGCTTCCTCGGGCTTGGCGCAAAGCACCAGCCCGCCCATTCCGGCGCGCAAGTAAGCTCCGGCCAGCGCCTGGCCCGAGCCGGAGGTTTTGCCTGAGCCGATGCCGCCAATGACCAGCACGCCCTGCACCGCATCGCGCAGCGTGAAATAGTCGCGCGGCGAAAGCCTCAATAACGGAGTATCTAATTTCTCCAAAACGGACATAATTCTCAAGTTCGCCCGCCAAAACTCGGTATGCTACCCTAGATCGAGCAAAGCAGGAGTCAAGATGAGTCGCGGTAACGGCCTGATAGACTTCTTCGGCGAGATGATCACCGACATTCGCCAGAAAGTGGTCGAACAGGGCTGGTTCGGCCGCGAAGTTACTGAGACTCCGCCGCAGGAGCCCATCTGTCCTCCGCCTTTCGATCCGCCCCTTGGCGCGGTCATGGACAATTCGCGCTATGGCTGGGCTGCCTGGAAAGAGGCGCGCGACATGCAGGAAGCCTGCGCAGCGCAGGAGGGGGCCGAGCGCGCACCGGACCAATCATCCCCTTCGGCGCCGGAGCAAGGGCACGACATCGATTTTTAACAAGGGGAAGCGAAGCCATGCAACAGGCGATAAAGCTGATGACACTAGCGGGTGTCATCGTGACGCTGTCGGGCTGTCCGGCGGCTCAGATTACCGCTTCCTCCTGGCCCGGAACCTGGCCGCCCCCGACTTCGATGAACTGCCCGCGCAACAACCAGGTTCCGTTCTCCGGCGCAGGCGGCATAGGCTTCCTCAACGACATCATCGGTCCGCATCTCACCAATCTGCACGCCTCGGCCGCCTGCGTCCCGCAGCCGGCTTGCACGGGACAGCGAGCGCCACAGCAGAAGTTACTTTCCCCTCCCGTTTGGGCTGGCCAGAGCAACCAGGTGTTCACGATCGCCCAACAGGACACGATCATTATCAACGCTCGCAACGCTGCGATCGCCCAAACTCCCGCAGGCAAGCAACTCTACCGCCTGACCTTTGAGGCCGCCATCATCACCGGAGGCACGTCGGCAGGTGCTATCCTTGCGACCGCCCATTACGGGCAGTGCATCAGCAGGGTTAGGGGTGACAAAAACCCGACGGATCCGCAGTAGTGAGCGGCGGTAACGAGGTACGGCCTAGAGCTGCTGGGCCGGGGGTTTGGTCGCCTTCTCGGCGACCACTTGATCGATCCAATTCGAGCGGCGGGCGGAGTGTCTACCGCTCCGGTAAGGGGTACTAGATGACCGCGCCGCCAGTGACCATGGTCGTCTTCGGCGGCCCCAGCCTGTTCTTTGGCCGATTAGACCGCAGTCATTTCCTGTTGCTCGTCTTTGTATTCGGGGCCGTGGCCTATGCCACATCGGCCGCGGGTAATTTCGTGATCTTTCTGATCTGCGGCCTCGTACAGGCCTATCGTGGCGCTCGGCTTGAAACGCGGCGGGGCGACTTGGCGTCCGCCCGAATGATGCATGCCGCACTCATTTGCGGCTGCATCGGCGCCCCTTGGCTTCTTAGCTTGCGAGACCCGGACCTTGCCGAGGGACCGGCGCAGCTGGTGGCCGTACTCATGGGGTTGCTACTCCTGTTGGTCCTGCGCGGCGGCTTGCTGATTCGCGTTTTGGACTGGGCGGAGCGGGACCTAAACAAGAAGCCGGTACCGTCGATTGAGGAGCTACAGGCTCAGCAAGAGAAGCTGCATGCAGCACCGAAGCAACTGCGGGAACTCGCTACGTTTGATGCTTCCGACCCCGACCTGCTCGACGCCTGGCAGCGCGAGGACACTGCCCGAATCGAAACGCTGCTTCGCTCGGGGGATACGATTAATCGGCAAACTTGGGCGACTGCTGGCACGCTGTTGAACGACTGCCTGGAAGCGCGCGACGGCGCTCGCCAGCGCCTTACGATCACCATGAAGGAAGCCGAGCCGGTCCTGCGCCGCTTTGGCCTGGCCGACGCAGCGGAAGCTACCGCTTTTGGCAAGAAGCTCGCCGGCGATGCAAAGGTACTCACGATTGACGCGCCCTGGTCACAGCGGGTGAATTATGCGGGCGGCGCCGGTCAAGCGATCGGCCGGGCTGCCGCTGGCAGCGGCTCTTGGCAGGGAGCAATTCTGGCAACCATTTTCGCCGGCGTGATGCTTGCGATCAACCATCAGAAACGGCTGCGCCAATTGAAGGAGATCGAGGGGCAAGTCACGGCGATGGCGACGGCCATCCGCGGCGACATCCAAATGTTCATTGGCATGACCGAGGAGGAGGTTGTGCCTCAATACGACCAAGCACTCGTGCTGATCGATCGGCTCGCACGGCTGACGACCCAACTGAGGGACGCGGAAACCGTTCCTACCGACAAGAAGCAAGGATACGAGCTGTTTCTCGCTGCCGGGGAGGCCAGGAAGCTGATAGCTGAATAGGAACCGGACCGATGGATAGCGCACCCGTTGAATACTCGGACATTTTAGACGCGGCGCGCCGGCGCGGCGAGGCAGTGACGGGATATGCCGCGCTTCCTGCAGGACTCGACAAATTCGCCACCTATGCCGGGCTAATCTCCAGCGCCCTGGAACTAGCCAAGCTGGTGGCAACCGAGGAGCGGGACCTACAGGCCATCGGTAGCCATTACGACATCGAGGTTCGCCGCATCAGCGCCGCGTTCCGCGAGGTCGAGATGGCGATGCTCGCGGGTTTCGAGCAAGACGCGTCTCTCAGGGAACGCACCTTCGACGCGATCAACCTTCTGATCGAGAAGGGCCAATTCGAAATCGCTTCCGAATTTCACCGGCGGCTGATTGACAGCTTCTCGCGGCCGCCGCTCGAGATGCTGGTCGAGTTACGCAATCAGGCGGGCACCGGTAGTGGAACCCGATTGCGGGTCCTCTAATTTCATCAAACCGTCACACTCGTAGCCTCGCCGCCCCGATAAAATGACCGGATGAGTACCGCCCTACCCATGGGAGATCGCCTCCGGCAGCTTGAAGAGCCGCTACGCAGTCAGGCTCAGTCCGTCTGGCGAGACCTTCACGCCAGTGCCGCGCGCTCCGGCCAGGCCAACGTCGCGACCGCCGAACGCATCGCCAAGATCACTCGCGACAGCGAGGCCGCCCATGCGGCGCTTCGCAGCCGCGCGAGCGGAGCGGCGGGAGCGATCAAAGGCATGCACCCCCGCACCGCCGTGTTTGGCGCCGTTGCCGTGGGCGCGCTGGCCTTCGGCGCCATCGCCGCCATCCGCCATTCCAAGAAAGAAAGCCGTGGCACCGAATGGCAGGACCGCATTGCCCGCGAGCGCGCTGTGCGATCCACCAATCAAGCGGTCGGACATTAATCCTTTCAGCGCGACCTGGGCCTGCTTCGGTAATGGCCACGCACATAGGTGCCGTCCTTGCGGAAATAGCCGCGCACACTGCTGGATGAAATGATGTCTGTTACAATTGGCCATCAGGTAGGCCAGGGCCGAGCGGTTGCGCTGGCTGGTTTCGGGATATTGGGGATGGCGCGAACCTGGAATCCCCGCTCGCGTTGCGGCGATTGGCTGCAGTATTCGCCGCAGACTATGCGGCGATTGTGCTTGCCTTCTGCGGTGGATAGCGGCTATAATCACCGCAGGAGTTGCGGCGAATATGACCTATATCCATCGGCGCGACGATTGGCCGAGCTTCCGCTGGCGTGACGAGGAGCTCGCCCAGCGGCTCGCCGGCGTGCGCCATCGGCAGGGGCGGCTGATCGGCCGCATGGAAGGGCTCGGCTTTCGCCTGCGCGAGGAAGCGGTGCTGTACGCGCTGACCGAGGACGTGCTCAAATCCAGCGAAATCGAGGGCGAGCTGCTCGACAAGGAGCAGGTGCGCTCCTCGATCGCGCGGCGCCTCGGTATGGATATTGGCGGTTTGGTGCCGGCCGACCGCAACGTGGAGGGCATCGTCGAAATGATGATTGACGCCACCCAGAACTACACCCAGCCGCTAACCGCCGAGCGCTTGCAGAATTGGCACGCGGCCATGTTCCCGACCGGCCGCAGCGGCATGCATCGCATCACGGTCGCCGCATGGCGCGGCGACGAGGATGGACCGATGCAAGTCGTATCCGGCCCGATTGGCCGTGAGCACGTTCATTACGAGGCTCCCGGCGCTTCGGCGCTGGATCGGGAAATGCAAGTTTTCCTTGAATGGTTCGACGGGCCGGCAGAGCTAGATCCCGTTCTCAAGGCCGGGATTGCTCATCTGTGGTTCGTCACCATCCACCCATTTGACGACGGCAACGGCCGCATCGCCCGCGCCATTGCCGATCTTGCCCTTGCGCGGGCGGAACAGACCGCGCAGCGCTTCTACAGCATGTCCGCGCAAATCCGCGTCGAGCGTGATACCTACTACGACATGCTGGAGGCCACCCAGAAGGGCGATCTCGACATCACCACTTGGCTCGGCTGGTTCATCGACTGCTTGGATCGTGCCTTTGATGGGGCCGAGGTCATTTTGGCCAATGTCCTCAGGAAGGCGAAGTTCTGGGAGGCGCTTGCCGGCCAGTCCCTGAACGACCGCCAGCGCAAGGTCGTCAATCGGCTGCTGGACGGGTTCGAAGGTAAGCTGACCAACAAGAAATGGGCGGCGCTCACCAAATCATCGGCCGATACCGCGCTGCGCGACATTACCGACCTGGTGCAGCGGGGCGTGTTGGTGCGCGACCCTGGCGGCGGACGCAGCACTAGCTACTCGCTGGCTGAGCTTACAGGCGGCTAATCGAAAAACCTCCGTTTTGACCTCCATTTTCGACTGAACTTTTCAAAATGATGGACTATGCTGCGACGCGTAGGGGAGCGTTCGCGATGTCCAATCCTGCCGGACCATCAATGATCACCCGGCTTTGGCAGCTCAGCGCCGAGGCCTCCAGCATGTCCGGCCGGCTAGCAGGGCTGGCGCAGGAAGCCGAGCAAGGAAAGCCCATCGGCGAGCCGATCACCGCCGCTGACATCCGCGCCATCCTGCGGCGCCGGGCGTCACGTACGCGCTCGTTCGGCCCTCGCCTGTTCACCAATCCCGCTTGGGACATGGTGCTTGACCTGCTGGCGGCGCGCCTGGAGGACAAGGATATGCCCGTCTCGAGCCTGTGCGTCGGCTCGAATGCGGCACCGACGACCGCGATGCGCTGGATACAGCGGCTGGAGGATGTCGGCATGGTGACGCGCTCGCCCGATCCCGAGGATCATCGCCGCGTGTTGATCAGGCTGTCCGAGGAGACAGCCGAAAAGCTGCAAGCGCTGCTCGCCGAGGCGCAGTGCGATTAGGCGCGTTCGGCTGGGCCAAACTGGGTTGCCGGATACAATGCTCGCCCCTGTTCGGCCGTGACCAGCGCGGCTTGTTGGGGAGCGTCTTAGGGCAGGCCCGCCGGCGGTAAACCCAGCTCGCTTCCGCGCTATCGCTTGTGCAGCTCCGCTCCCTGCGGGCGCGCGTGCCGCGCGGGGTGTGACCTTCGGCTCCATGGCCCGCCCCCTTTGCTCCCATGAGCCGCGGAATGGTCCCGGCCAAACTACTAGGAGCAGATCATGACCGACCAGCCCAAACTTCTCGGCCGCAAGCCGACCCACCGCATCTTCCGCGTGATCGGCGAAGGCAAAGCTGCCAGCTGGACGCCCATCGGCGCCGCCTGGGAAAACCGCGATGGCCTCGGCTACAGCATCGCCTGCGACGCCGTACCCTTGAGCGGCCGCATCGTGATGCGCGCCATCACCGAGCGCCCGCAGCGAGCTGAGGCTTGAACTGCCAAGCGGCCGTCGGTCTAGCCGGCGGCCGCTAGGTGCTGCAAACGATCGCTACGTCGATCCCGACAGTTTCCTTCAGGTAGGTTAGCGCAGCGGCCAGTACAGTGGCCTGCGCATCCGTTCGACTGGCCTTGGACAGGCCCGGTTGGGCAATCAGGATTTCCGTGCGGATTGGGCGGAACCGGTTCAGCTTCACGAGCTTGTTCAGGTCCGCCGGCTCGCCCTTCAGGAAGCGGCTAGGTCGTCCGCCTTCCTTGAGCGCCTCGTTCCGAGCTTTGAGGTGTTGGGCCAACTGCGGAAACTTGCCGATCCATCGCGCAGACCGCACCGCTTGCGAGGCTACCTCCACAACGTCCGCTACCCGTTCGCCGGGAGTCGCACCGCCTGAAAACTTACAGTGGATGAGAGCAAGGCGGAGGTAGTCATCCTCGATCTTGATGCAAACGAGGTCGGCGGCTTCTCCACTTGCATCGTCGTCGAATACGACATCATAGTCCGCAGCGATGTACTGCTGAGCCACATGCCACTGTATTGAATCCTCGCGGTATGCGCCGGCCTTCCACATCGATTCCTTGGTCTGATCGACGCCTTTCCAGGGCCAGACCTCAAAACGATCCTCGGCGATCGTCAGGTCATACGGCGTTTGGGGGACGATATGGAGATTGGCATCAAGCTCGGACAGATCGACGAAGCGAAACAGCGGCGGGTAGTTTGAAAAATACTCGTCCAATCGCTGGTGAAGTTTGCCGATTGTCACCGACACCGGATTGCCGGACGATTGCACGACCTTGAATTCCTCTGGACCGCCAAGCGTGAACCGGAAAGTGCCCCACGAGCCCGTGGTAGCCTCCATCAGCTCAAAGTCGATTGCGTTTGTGGGTCGATCAATCCCGCTAACCGACAGCTCGAAGGTGGTCTGAGAGCGTTGCCGCGAGCCGTCACTAAATTCAATGCGCTCCTCCGCCTGCCGGAGCATCTCGACCGGCCATTCGATACTTAGCAATTCTACGTTGGGAAGCACCGTGACAACGGTCGGCAGCAGAACATTATCGATCAGCTTGGAGGTATCGATCGAGCTATCGACAAGTTTATCACCTACCGTTTCGCACCACTCGCTGAAGCGGGGAATGGGACCCTGCTCGCGGGACCAGACACGACCCTTGGCCGAACAACCAATGGTGATCTGGCGACCACCTTCCCATCCGATTCCGCTCAGCAGCGCCTTGAGGGAGCCGCTCTTTTCCGCTTGGCTAAGGGCCCCGACGACCTCGGCGCCCGTGTAAGAGGCGTAGGACAGGTTCCGCCGGCCGTGCTTCTTCACGCCGAGATTCTGAAAGATAAGACGGGTGATCCGACCCATGGCCCGGAAGACCATATCCCCATTGAGGATCTTGCTGGCTCCGACGGCCTTGGCGAGGCCTTCAAAATTCGAATCATGGTCCGTCGAAGAGAGATAGAGCAGTCCGCGCTGCGCGTCATAATGGAGGATGAAAAGGGTCCAGGTGCGGTCCTTCACCGCTTTCGACCGGCTCCACTTCACCGAGGGCTCAGACCGCGTGACGAAAAACAGCGTGTCCGAGGGAGCATGGAGCCAAACACGATAGGGTAAGAAGGAGGAAGGAAGGCCCTCGTGGAAATTCTTCGGCGTGAACTTGTCCGCCTGGTAAAACAGGGTGCTCAGGGTCGGCCGAAGCAGCTTGTGGGAGATTGGCGTGTCATCGTCTTCCGGTCCCGAATCGAGCCGCTGAGCCTCATTCAGGAACTTAACGAGCTTGGCATGCTCCTGGGCGGCGGCCGAGCTCATCTCACTGAGCAATTCGTTCCAATCGGCATCCTCACTGTAGAGGCGCTCAAGGGCCACCGAGACATTCGCTTCGGCGATGTTCGCGATGACGGTTGCGTTGCCGATGTTGGCCGCCGCGCTGCGGGTGAAACGACCCGTGAACTGAAGCAAGATGGTTAGGCTTTTGTGCAGATCGTGGATCGCCGCCACTTTCAGCTCAGGCAGATCAAAACCTTCGCCGAGCATGTTGACGCACACGACGATGCGGCTGCGGCCCGCCTGCAAGTCGGCAATGCGCTCGCGGGCATCGGTTTGGTTGGAGTGGACGAGCATCGGGTTAAGATCGGGAGCCAGGGTTTGATAGATGGCATGCACATCCTGCGCCCGCTCGATACTGGAGCAACGCGCCATCATCAGGTGATTGAGGCCTTGCGAAAGGTCGTCGCGCAGCCGCGCCACCGCGGCTTCCGCAATCGCCGCGTCCGCGTTGGTGGGGATAGGCTCATACACCGGCTCAAAGGTGATCGGCTTAAAATAGCCGTCGGCCTGCGCGCGGCGCAGCGGATAGCTGTAGATCACCTGGCCATCGACCAGTTGGCCGTCACGGCGGAAGGGCGTGGCCGTGAACTGAAGGATCGGTTTGCCGGCGAAGGCTTCTCTGAAACGGGACCATCGCGCCGCTCCCACATGATGAGCCTCGTCAATTACAAGTACGCCAATGCGATTGACGATTTCAGGCCACACGGCTTCCGCCGCGCTATCGGCGAGAGAATCCATGGTGCCGATGATCACATTGCAGCGTTCAAAAATCTCGTGGTCCGCATCCTTCTTGGGGACTTTCGTCACCATCCCCACGATAGGATTAGGCGCGTCGGGCGACAGAACCTTCAGCATGCGGAGAAGCCCGAACGTCAGGAACTTTCGTGCAGTTTGCGTGCGAAGCGCATCCGACGGCACAATGACCAGCATCGGCTCGCGCACGTATGCCGCCAGCGCCGCCAACATGGTCTCTGTCTTGCCCGTACCGGTTGGCATGACCACCGTCGCCGGCTGATGATAGATGCTCCAATGGGCGCCGATAGCATGCAGCGCGCCGAGCTGCGGCGGACGGAGACCGTGCTTGTCCTCCTCGACCGTGCCGTCATCGTTCGGCTGTTCAGCCCGAAATGAGACCTTGCCATTCCATAGCTGGGCGCGTTCGCGCACAATTTCGGGCCAGCCGCCCGCCGCGGCTGCGGCCTCAAGATCGTCTATCACGCGATGGCTCAGCCATTTCAGCTTGCCATCGTCCTGTTGCAACAAGAGCCCCTCGACATCTGCCGGCCTTACGGCAGCCTTGCGCGTCGTGATGACGATCCTTTCCCCAGTAGGGAGCGCATAGACCGGCTCCTTGATGCGGGCAGAGACCTTGGTCTCGCCCGCCGGCGTTGCCGACACGGTTCGAGCCGGCTGGAGTACGCTTTGTATGACGCCGATCGGAGTGCGAATTGGCCCGTATCGAAGCTCAGGTAGCTCTAGTTCCTCAGCTGGCGCGAATAGATCTGGCTGAGCCATGTACGATCCTTTTGTAAGCCCCGGTCTTGGATCAAAGATAGAACTCCGCTTTGACTATGCCACCCCGCGCCCGCGAATTACCCACAGAAAACGCTGGAAAAGATGCACATCTAGGGCGCCGCCCTCGGCGCGCTTCGAGGCGCCTTCCGCCCAGCTTCGTTCGCTTGCGCTTCCTGCAGCCGGTTCCCCGCGAAGGGCCCCGCCGCTTGCACACCCGCTGTTCGCCACGAGGCAGGGGTGCAGGCACCCTTCCTATGATTAGTCCAACCCCGGAAATTCCTCCCAATGCGCCGGATGGCGAATGGTCACACGCCGGGAATACCCGCCCCTTGTGCCGGTCCCCCAATCATCCCTTCTGAGCATGATGGTGGCTTCATCTGCTTGGATGGTCCCCTGTGCGTCCTGGCTGGCTGTGCGGATAAATTGCTCCGCCGCTTGCTCGCCGAGGGCCCGCGCCAGCAGCAGCCGCGCCACCTCCCAGAACTTCGCGTCCGATAGCTCAGGCGTGCCGGGGATGTTGGCGTTGAGCTCTAAGCTGAGGCGGGTGGCGGCCGTCTCCGTCCCCGCAATGCGGTAGGTCAGCCGGTCATGGAACAGCCCACCGCCAATATCGAGCATCGGCGATTCCGCCGACCAGTCACCGAAGGAGCGGTGATAGTCATTGGTCAGTAGATCGCGATCGGCCAACAACGCCTGCACTTTGTACGGCGACCAGCCTTCGGACCATGGGACCGGCGGCGGGTTCTTCTCGCGCCTGCGCAGCATCCGCACCTCGCGGATGGCCTGGCGGATTGCCGCCTTGTCCAGCTCCTCCGCAAACTGAATGTTACGCACGAAGCGCTGATAGAGATCGATATTGGTGCGGAACGCGAGCATCCCCCGAAAGACCGCGTAGCGCCGCAGCCCGCGATCCTCGATGGCGTTCCTCAACCGCAGCCCCGCATTCTCGTAACCCATGTAGATGCTGAGCCCGAACAGGAACGGCAGGAACATCAGCGACAGCAGGATCGGCACCGCGAACTCGCGGGCAGTGCCCACCGTCGCGAAACCCCGTAGGTCTTGGATAATGTGGTAGGCGCTGAAGCTGAGGATGCCCAAGCCGGCCATGGTCTGAACGAACTGAAGCGGCTTGATGACGATGGCATGCTCCGGACGATAGGGAGCGAGCGCCAGCATCCCTCCGAGCATTACCAGAGCCGGAACCAGCAGTAGCTCGCCCCACAAGGGGAAGGTGTAGAACTCGGCGATGAAGACGATGATGACCGTTGCGCTGAGCGTGTCCTTAGTGAGCGAGCCAAGCGCCTTCGGCCCCTTCTCAAGTTTCTTGACATCCATGATGGTGACAAAGGCGAAGGTGAGGCCCCACAGCAGCGTGGTTTTCAGATTCGGCCATTCCCAAATCCCAACTGCTTTGAGCAGGACGACGCAGCCCGTCACATAGAGGACCACCAAGCCGAGAACGATCAGGACAAGGCGTTGAACAAACGCCCGCCCCAGCTTGGCCACGGATTCGCGGACAGGACGCTTCAGCAGGCCGAAGCCGATGAACCCTCCCAGCCAGAGAAGGATGGCAATCTCACGAGTGTTGAGTTCGAACATGGAAACGTTTTCGCCTTGGGGAGGGCGCCGGTCCACCTATTCGTGAACGGCTTGAAGAAAGCCTATCGCTTGGGGCAGGCCAAATTCCATCTCAAGCGTCCACCTTGGGTTAGGAGACGACCCGTCCGCTGCGCCTTGGGCATCCCCTTGAAATCCCGAGGCGGGAAGCACCCCGACCCACAGTGCGCTAGGAATGTGCTGATTTCTGTGCTGGAATTATCTCGTGCGCCTAGGGCGCAGCCGGCGGCAGCATAGCGAGCCGCCCAAATCGGAACTATTTCTAACACATGCGCTAGCACATTAGCGCATCGTTCTGCCATTTTAAGCAGTAAATACACATACTTAGAGATTTATTTATAAGACTTAAAATCTGCTTTCCTTCGGGGAGTGTGGGTTCAAGTCCCGCCGTCCGCACCAGCAAGGTCGCCTGCCCACTGATGCAAAGGCCTTACGGGCCGCCGCCCATGTTGCCGGTATCCGGATCGAGAATCATCGGCACGAAAGCGGTGGCAGGCGTCGGCGACGGCATAGGCCCCTCCGTCGGCGCCGACAGTGTAACGGGCGTAACCTTAAGATGAATGTTCATCGAGTAGAGATAGTATGAATTATCATTCTTCTCACTGACATAATCTATATATTTTCCGGAATGATCGATGTTCCAATACTCTAGTGCGTAGCCGCCCTTGTTAGAATATGGCCACTCCTCGGAATCCAAGTTAGTGTAGTTCACCGGGTGAAGGTTCAGGAAGGCGTGGTTTCTTTGCCGTACAGCCTCCGGCTGCTTCGAGCCGCGGGGCGTAAATCTGATAATGTGATCTTCCGCACGCAGGCCATTCGGATTAGCATGTGTGTTGTCGAAATCAATGTCCTGCGGGTCGTTGTCTATGAAGAACATTATTAGTTGTGCACTGTTAAAGCCGAACTTGTTGAAATTATCCTCAATGCGAATGACACCACTGTTCTTATAGTTGTTTGATGCGATGGCTTTCAGCAAGGCCTTGCCTTTGCTGTACCACACTTCTTTAGTGGAGTCGGTCGGAACGCCAACATAGGCATGTCGAACGGATAGCCTATCTTGATGGAATTTCATGTAGACGCCGCAGACAAATTGGGGAACAAATTGCTTAGACCCCTGCTTGATAACCGACGGTTCCTTATCGCCTACCAACTGACCGTAGTCTTCGCAGGCAGCCAGCAAGTCCTCGGACTTGAGTTGCGAGGAGTTCGTGTTGTTGCCAATCACTCGGCCACAGCCACTCAGCACAAGGCCTGCGCCGGCGATGCCGATCAGGCTTCTCCGATCGATTTCAGTCATCTCACTTCCTCTCGGTGACGTCGGATAGCCGTGGTCCTCGCTCTCTAGGGCGCCCCACAGCAGCCGGTCGCCCATTTGATGCGCGATCCTAGGGGCCGCCGCCCATGTTCCCCGTGTCGGGGTCGAGGACAAGAGGTATCCATCGGCCGCTCGGCTGCAAGGTCAGCGTGGCTATCGCCATCCTGAAATGGATGTTCATGGAGTAGCGGCGATGCTTTGCGGTTTGACTCGGCGTGGGGTCGCTGAGATCGCCGTTCGCGTCGGTATCCCAATAGTCGAGGCGACAGGCCTCCTTCCCGACCAAACCGGTAACGGGAAACTTCATCAGGTTGAAGAATGCGTTGTTCTTTTCGATCGAAGGCGACGGATTAGCCGGCAGCGACCCGCTCAACTTGGAGAAGCGGACGACGTAGTCCAGATCCTTCGAATCCTCGAACTTAATGAACGTGGGATCGTTGTCCAGGAACAATACCATGACCAGCTGTTGTCCGACGCTGATGAATTCGAGATCGCGATAGATTCTCCCCTCATGAAAAATGGACGCGTTGTTCTGGGAAAGGGCCTCGAGCGCCCACACCGCCGTGTTCTTGACGGTTGCCTCGTCCCCAAGTCCCGCGGCGGCGAGATACCCGTACCTCGCTGTCAGAACATGGTTGGTCTCGAACTTCATATAGACGACACACAGAAAAGCCGGGTTGAAGTTGGTCCTCTTCGGAAGGGGCTCCTTCATCGGATAGACCGGATACCCATGGCTTTCGACCGGACCCGGTACTACGGCCGTGACAACCGCCTCCAACGGGGTGGGGCCATCCTCGATCAGTTCGGGAGCCGCTTCGCCGGATTCGGTCCCGGTTCTGTGATCGCTTTTCGTCATTGCGCTTCCCCTTGCTGGGGCCAGATGCTGGCCCGGATTCCCTTTGCCCGTTCGCGCGACTCCACTCCGGCTCCGGCAAGGGCGGCTTCGAGCTGGTCGGCGCGCGCGAGATTGGCGGCAAAGCCTTTGCCCGTGAGCTGACGCGCCTTGGCGAGCAGCAGTTCGGCGCGGAACATCGTTTCGGTTACGCGCTTGTCTTCGCCGTTCAGGCTGAATGCCTTGCCGGCGCGAGCCAAGCTCCGATCGAGCAGCGCGAGCACGCGTGCGGGCTCGTCGAGCGCGAGGAGCGCAATCGCGATGCCGATGTCGGACCAGCTACGGCGCAGCACGTATTCGATATTGTACGGATCGAGACGCAGAAGCTGATCCATCAGCGAGCCTTCGGTCTCGCGCGATCGGATCGCGGCGCGATATTGGCGCTGCTCGATCTTCACTCGCGCCAGCCAGCCGATCCGGTTGGCCAAGGCGACCACCAGCGGACGATTGCCTGGCGATTGATCGACCGCGGCCTGCGCGAACTTGATTGAGGCCGTGCATTGGCGTTCGGCTGCCTTCAGGTCGAAATTGTCCTTGAGATCCAGCTCGCACAGATTGCCCTCGGAATAGGCCTGCTCCATCAGGCTGCGGACGCTGTCCGGTTCCACTTCGGAAAGCGCTTTGGAGTAGCGGCGATATTCGCGCCAGTGACGCGTAGCGGCGGACCGGTCGCTCTGGCGCCACGCAATCAGGCCGACGAAGAATTCGCTCTGGCCATGGGCGAAAATGGCATTGGCGCTGCGCGGCTTTCGCGCCAGCACGGCGGCCGTGATGGCGCTGGCCTCGGAGAAGTTGGAAAGAGCTGCTCCGTAATTGCCGCGCCGCTCTTCGACTTGGCCTGTACGGTGAAGCACCTGCGCCCTCAGACTCTCGTCCGTCACGCGCTCGAGGTCGCTCAACTCGGAATAATAGGCCATCGCGCGCTGGTTGACGGTAGCCATGACGTCGAGCCGCCCCACTCCTTCCAGGCGATCACGAAGATCCGTCAACATGAATTCGACCAGCCCTTCCGCCGCGGCACGCCGCCGCTCGGCCTCTTCCCGGGCCTGCAGCGCCATCGCCAGCAGCAGGGCCATGATTACCACCAGGATCACCGCCCCGAGCGTGACCGCTGTCACGCGGCGGAGCTGGCGTTGCGCGTCGCGCTGGACGAGGGTGTCGAGGGGGAGGTTGGCGAGGCCCGCGACGATCTTGAGGAAGGCGAGGCGCTTGCCGTCGCCCTGCTTGCGGAAATCGGCGGCGAGCGGCTCGGCCCCGCCAATCCGCAGCGCGTCGGGCAGCGCTTCGCCCGGCTCGCCTTTGACCAAAGCGACGAGGATCGGGGCGCCGGGATGGAGCTCGCGGAAGAGCTGGATTTCTTGCTCGACCCAACGCGAGCGGGCCGCATCGGGCGAGGCGACGACGATCAGCGCCGAGGAGAGCGCGATCGCTTCTCGCACCGCAGCCGACAGATCCTGCGCCGCCGAGAGGTCGGCGCGGTCACGGAAGACCGGGCCGATGCGGCCCGGCGCCTGGCCGGGCAGCGGCGCGACGCGATCGGCGAGCCGGCGCGGCAGGCGGTAGGATTCGAGCCTGCGTTGCAGCCACGCGGCGAACGCCCTGTCCGCGTGACAATAGCTGACGAACGCCCGGAACGGCCTGGCCGATGCCATAGCGAAACCCCCACGACTTGGTGGCAGGAGGATGCACCCTTCTCCGCCATCTCCAAATCAAATTCGCATGCGTGATCCGCCGTACGCGCGGCAACCGGCTCAATTGCGATCGCCTGCGCCGCCCATGATTCACGTCCGCATCGGGTGTGCGCCGCGGATGCCTGCAATGAATTCGGCCGGGAATGAGAGGGACAACATAGGCAGGAGGAGCCACCGCGCCGGCCCGCCCCTTGGCTTGTACCTGTGCGCTCGGCTGCGCAGCGTCAATGAAGGAGAAGCCCGCGGTCAATTCGTCCGCCGGTCTTGATGTCAACCTGTCCGGCGGAACCTGGAATCCGTGAGCTCCGCAGGAGTGCGGGTCCAAATCCCGCCGTCCGCGCCAATCAGGCTTCGGCTTCTTCCTCCGCAACGTCCGCCTTGACCGCGGTCCATTCGCAGCGGTTGAGGCTGATCGGGTCGAGGAACATGCCGCCGACGCGGGCGCCCAATTGCCAGCGGACCTGGGCGTGGACCGGGCCGATGCCGGGCACGTCCAGCGAGATGTAGCTGCCGATCAGCACCGGCTCGGGGCATTCGGCCATGAAGCCGCCGGTCGAGACGTCGCAGACCCGGACCTCGACATTGTACAAGCTCTGGTGGCGCATCCGCGCCCGCGTCGAGACGCTGGTGCGCGGCGACCTGCGCTTTTTGTACTGGGCCGGCACTTCCTGGTCCGGGTTCATCTCTCGGGCCCTCGGATGAGGATTTGGATTACAGCCGCAGTGATGAAGGAGGGGTAAAAGAGCCCGTCCCCGCCGCGTCTTTTTTCCCCGTAGGCGATCGGCGCGGCGCGGGCGCGCGCGATCGCTCTAAAAATCCCAGCCCCGCTGGTCTATCGCACAGGCCATGGCGATTCGGCGGACGATGCTCATTTTCATGCTCTGCGCCCTGCCGCTGGTCGGCGGCTGCAGGCAAAGCGAGAGCGGCCCGATCGGAGTCAGCGCGATCGGCGGCCCGCCGCAGCTCGCCAATCCGAACCTGGGGCCGCTCGACCCGCCTTCCGCCTTCCTCGCCTTGGCGGCCGCGCAGGGGCTGATCCGCTTCAACGCGCAGGGGCAGATCGAGCCGGCGCTGGCGCAAAGCTGGATCGTGTCCGACGACGGCCTGCGCTACACCTTCCGGCTGGTGCGGGCGCGATGGCCGGACGGCGGCCCGATCACCGCCCAGCAGGTCGCGGCGCGGCTCCGCGCCGCCGCCGCGCCCGCCAGCCGCAACCCGCTGAAGCCGGTCCTCGGCGCGATCGAGGAGATCGTCGCGATGACCGACGAGGTGCTCGAAATCAGCCTCAAATCGCCGCGCCCCAATTTCCCCGAGCTGCTCGCCCAGCCGGAAATGGCGGTGATCCGCAACGGCCAGGGATCGGGACCCTATCGATTCACCCGCCAGGCCGACGGCTCCGTCAGGCTCGAGCTGCCCCGCCCGGAGGACGAGGAGGCGCCAAGCCTGGCGCCGGCCATCATCCTCAGGGGCGAGCGAGCGGCGCTGGCCGTCGCCCGCTTCGACCGGCAATCGGCCGATCTGGTCACCGGAGGAACGCTTGGCGACCTTCCGATCGCGCGGGCGGCGGATCCCCCGGCCAACGCGCTCGTCTTCGATCCGGTGGCCGGGCTGCTCGGCCTCGCCTTCACCCAGACGGGGGGGCTGCTCGGCGACCCGCGCGCCCGCGAGGCGCTGAGCATGGCGGTGGACCGGGGCGCGATCGTCCAGGCGCTCGCGGTGCCGGGGCTGCAGCCGCGCGAGTCGCTGCTGCCGCCGGGCATCGAGGGGCTGCCGCCGTCGGCGCCGCCGCCTTGGGCCGCCAATCCGCTGCCGGCGCGCCGCGGGATCGCCGCGCGCGCCATCGCCGAGCTGGCCAAGGGAGCGCCGGTCACCGTCCGGGTGGCGATGCCGGACGGACCCGGCTACCGCCTGCTCTTCGCTCATCTGAAGCGGGACTGGAGCGCGATCGGCGTCACCGCCGAGCGGGTCGGGATGAACGCGCGCGCCGACCTCCAGCTGGTCGACGCGGTGGCGCCGATCGACCTCGCCAGCTGGTACCTTCGCCATTTCCTCTGCGAAGCGAGCCTGGTCTGCGACCCGGCCGCGGATGCGATGCTGGCGGCGGCCCGGATCGCGCCCAATGCGGCGGAACGGCGGGCGCGGCTGGCCGACGCCGACCGGACCCTCATCGCCATCACCCCGTTCATCCCGATCGCGGCGCCGGTGCGCTGGTCGCTGGTGTCGCGGCGGCTCACCGGCTTCAGGCCGAACCCGCGCGGACGCCATCCCGCTGGCGAACTGATCCGCGCCGCCCCATAAGGGGCGCCCATCGCCGGAGAGCATCGATGCCGACGCCGCAGCAACAGTTCGAAGCCCTCGCCAACCGGCTGCCGATCGGGCGCGACCCCGCTTCGGTGCGGCAGAGGGTGGAGGCGATGGAGAAGGTCCTGGAAAGGCTGTTCGTGGTGCCCGGGCTCAACCGCCCGATCGGCCTCGACGTGATCCTCGACCTGGTGCCGGTGGTCGGCGACGTGGTCGCCGCCGCGCTCGGCGCCTGGATCGTCTGGGAGGCGCGCAACCTCGGCATGTCGAAATGGCAGATCGCGCGGATGACGGGCAATGTCGGGGTGGACTTCCTGCTCGGCGCCATTCCCTGGGTCGGCGCGATCCCCGACTTCTTCTTCCGCTCCAACTCGCGCAATTTGAGGATCATCAGGCGTCACCTCGACAAGCACCATCCGGCGACGATGGTGCTGGAGGGGGAGGTCGTGGCGCGGCGCTGAATCCCGCTCCCCGATGCAGGGAAGGGGGTTAGAGCGCGAAGTCGAGGCCGATGTCGGCGGCGGGGGCGGACTGGGTGATGCGTCCGACCGAGACGTAGGTCACGCCGGTCTCGGCCTTGGCGCGGATCGTCTCGAGGGTGATGCCGCCGCTCGCTTCGGTCGGCACCCGCCCGGCGACCAAAGCCACCGCCTCGCTGAGCGCGGCCGCGTCCATATTGTCGAGCAGCAAATGGGTGGCGCCGGCGCCGATCGCCGGCTCGATCTGGTCGATCCGGTCCACTTCGACGATGATGCGGGCAATCCCCGCCGCGGCCGCGCGCCGCACCGCCTCTTTCATGCCGCCGGCGACGGCGACATGATTGTCCTTGATCATCGCCGCGTCCCACAGGCCCATGCGATGGTTGCGCGCCCCGCCCATCCGAGTCGCATATTTTTCGAGGACGCGCAGGCCGGGGATGGTCTTGCGGGTGTCGAGCAGGACCGCGCCGGTCCCGGCGATCGCGTCGACGTAGCGCCGGGTCAGGGTGGCGATTCCGGAGAGATGCTGGACGATGTTGAGCGCCGAGCGCTCGGCGGTGAGCAGCGCGCGGGCATTGCCGGCGAGGCGGAGCAGGTCGGCGCCGGCGGGAACGGCGTCGCCATCCCCGGCCAGCCGTTCGATCTCCACCTGCGGGTCGAGCGCGCGGAAGAAGGCCTCGGCGACCGGCAGCCCCGCCGCGACGATCGCCTCGCGGCTGTCCATCGCGCCGCGGAAGCGGGCGCCGGCGGGGATGACTGCTGCTGACGTAATGTCGCCGACGTCGCCGAGATCCTCGGCGAGGGTAGCCGCGACGAAGGCCTCGAGGTCGAAATGCGGAAGAGCGAAGGGCATGAGGCGCTCTAGCCGCCCGATCCTCGCTCGACAATTCGGGCAATTATGGCTATATGGATGGCCATAAGGAGGCGGCCATGCCCCGCTACGGCGTCGCGACGACCAAGGACAATCTGTCGAAGCTGATCGACAAGGCCCTTGCCGGCGAAGAAGTGATCATCACGCGACATGGGAAGCCGATGGTCAGACTTAGCACCGTGCAACCCTCCAGGATCGATCGCGGGACGATGATGGAATGGCTGCGGGAGCGACGCGAGTCGCGGCCCGCAATCGCCATCACCGGGCTTGAGCTGAAGCGGCTCGACCAGGAGGAATCCGGGCATTGACGTTTTACCTCGACACCAGCGTGCTGGTGCCGTTGCACGTGACCGAGCCGAATAGCTCCGTAGCGGCGGCCTGGGCCTCAGCGACCGGCGATCCGTTCGTCGTCAGCGATCTGGCCGCGGGGGAATTCGCGGCGAGCCTCTCGCGCCTGGTGCGAATGAAAACATTGTCTCTCGATACCGCTCTCGCCATCGTCGACGACTTCGATCGATGGTGCGATGCCACGGTCGAGCGGATCGAGACGGAAGCCAGCGATATCCGCGTTGCCGCCCGACTGGTGAGGCAACCGGTGCCGAAGCTGCTGATGCCCGATGCAATCCATCTCGCGACCTGCCAGCGGCTGGGTCTTACCCTCGTCGCCTTCGATGCCGATCTGGCCGAGATCGCCGCCCGGCTGGGCCTCGAGTGTATCCTTCCAGGCTAGGTGGCCTCAATCCCCCGCGAAGATCGGCTTGCCGACGTCGCCTTGCCCGACGGTGCGGCCGGCCATGTCGAGCATTCGGTCGAGCGCTTTCTTGGCGGCGAGGCGCAGGCCTTCCTCCAGCTCGACGCGGGGCTCGAGGTCGCGCAGGGCGGCGTAGAGCTTCTCCATCGTGTTCAATGCCATGTAGGGGCACATGTTGCAGTTGCAGTTGCCGTCCGCGCCGGGCGCGCCGATGAAGGTCTTGTGCGGCGCGGTCTTCTCCATCTGATGGATGATGTGCGGCTCGGTGGCGACGATCAGCAATTGGTCGGGCGAGCGCAGGGCATAATCGAGGATCGACGAGGTCGAGCCGACATGGGTTGCATGGTCGATGATGTGCGGCGGGCATTCGGGATGGGCGAGCACCGGCGCGCCGGGATGTTGCGCCTTCAATTTGAGCAGCTCGGTCTCCGAAAAGGCCTCGTGGACGATGCACACGCCCGGCCAGAGCAGCATGTCGCGGCCGGTCTTGCGGGCGAGATAGCCGCCCAGATGCTTGTCCGGGCCGAAGATGATCTTCTGGTCGGGCGGCAGCTGGCTGAGGATGATCTCCGCCGACGAGCTGGTGACGATGATGTCGGACAATGCCTTCACCGCCGCCGAGCAGTTGATGTAGGTCAGCGCGATATGGTCGGGATGCTTCTCGCGGAACGCCTTGAACTGGTCGGGCGGGCACGAATCCTCGAGGCTGCAGCCGGCATTCATGTCGGGCAGGACGACGATCTTCTGCGGGCTCAATATCTTAGCCGTCTCGGCCATGAAGCGGACGCCGCAAAAGGCGATCACCTCTGCGTCGGTCGCCTCCGCCTTGCGGCTGAGGTCGAGGCTGTCGCCGACGAAGTCGGCGATGTCCTGCAATGCGGGCGCCTGGTAATAATGGGCGAGGATGACGGCGTTGCGCTCCTTGCGCAGCCGGTCGATCTCGGCGCGGAGGTCGAGCCCCCGAAGCGCGGAATTGGGTGCGTTCATTTCGTTCCCCGTTCGCGGCGTCTCGTCACCGGGTCGCCTGACGGTCGCGTAGCTTTTCCTCGATACGGCGCGGCCGGTCCAGGAACAAGGCCTCCTCCCGCCCCGCCGGGTCCACGAACCGCACTGCCACGCTGGCGTCCATCCCGGCTGCGCGAAGCGGCATGGCGAAGCTCCTCGCCACGTTGCGCATCGCCGCGTTGCGCGCCAGTTGCATCGGCGTCCGTTCACGCGCCTGGCGCATCAGTTCGTCCTGGGCGCTCCGGCGATTGGCCTGATCGAGCGTCCGTTCGGCATCGGTGAGCGCCATCAGCATGCCGCCCTCCGAATATTCCTGAACCTGACTAAGATCGATGTCCGGGCCCGAAAGTTCAAGGGGCGGCATGGTGACGGTGAGGGTGAGCGACGCGTCGTCCCACGCGAGGTTCGAGCGCTTGAGCCGAGCGAGGTCGACGCCGTAGCGGACGGTGCCCGGCATGATCAAAGTCTTGCGCGCGGTCAGGCCCAGCCGCGTCTCGCTCGCCGTCACCACCGACACGAAACGCGCGCTGAACGAGACCAGCCGCCCCTGGTCCCGCACGGACAGCAAGGCGGCGGTGGCGACCGCCTGCGGATCGGGCCGCGGCGCCTGCGGACCGGGACGCAGCGCGTAGCCGAGAAAAGTGCCGAGCAGCAGAGCAACGAGCGCCGGCAGCAGGAGCGGGAGGTTCAGCCGGCGAGCGTCCATGTCTCCCCCTCCCCGGCCACGAGGCCGCGCCGCTCCAGATCGAGGAGATGCGCCAAGACCGAACGCCCGGCCGCGGGATGGAGCCGGGGGTCGATTTCCCGGTACATGTCCGCGACCATCGCGGGGATCCGTCCTTCGCCTGCTTCGAGGTGCGCCAGGATCTGCGATTCGCGCTGGCGCCGATGCTCGATCAGCCGCCGCACATGCTGGCGGGGATCCTCGACCGGCGGGCCGTGGGCCGGGTAATAGATCGCATCGCCGCGGGCGAGGAGCTTGTCGAGGCTCGTCATATATTCGGCCATGTCGCCGTCGGGGGGCGCGACCACGGTGGTCGACCAGCCCATCACATGGTCGCCGGTGAACAAGGCCCCGGCCTGCGGCAGGGCGAGGCAGATATGGTTCGACGTATGGCCCGGCGTCGCCACCGCCCGCAGCGTCCAGCCCTCGCCGCCGAGCGCTTCGCCGTCGCCAAGGACGCGGTCGGGGCGATAGTCGAAATCGAAGGCGGCGTCGGCGCGCGGCCCGTCATCCTCCAGCGCCAGCGGCGCGCAGCCGACGATCGGCGCACCGGTCGCGGCGCGGAGTGGGCGGCTCGCCGGGCTGTGGTCGCGGTGGGTGTGGGTGCAGATTATCGCGGCGACCCGTTCGCCCGCCAGCGCGGCGGCAAGCGCGTCGACATGGTCGGGCAGGTCGGGGCCGGGGTCGATCACCGCCACGTCGCTTGTCCCGACGATATAGGTCTGGGTCCCGGTAAAAGTGAATGGCGACGGGTTGGGGGCGAGCAGGCGCCGGATCAGCGGATGCACCCTCTCGATCCTGCCGGTGGGCCACTCCTCCATCCCCGGCATGTGGCACCGGCGCGCGCGAAAACCAAGCCCGCGGACGAGGTGGGGGCGGGAGCGCATGCGCGCCCCCGCCTTCCTCCCTCGGCCGCATAGTCTCAGGGCGCGCCGCGAAGCCGCTCGATCTCCGCGCGCAACGCCGCCGTCACTTTCTCCTTATGCTCGGCGCTCAGCTCTTCATTGGCGTTGATCCGGGTGAGCGCATGCTCAAGCTTCTCGATCCGCTGCGTGGGGGAGAGATTGCCGTTGCCGCAGACGACGATTCGCGTCCGCTCGCGACCGCCGTCGGTCGATTCCGAAACCGCGTCCCTCTCTCCCCCGCAACTGGCCATCATGCCGGCGCCGTCCATGCGGAAGGTGCGGATATGGCGTTCCGCATCGCCGCCCCCGCGATGCTCGGCGCCGCCGCCGTCGCTATGATCGGTGATGATGATCACCTTCTCGACCTTGGTCGGATCGTGGGCGAAACCGGGGCTGCTGAATCCCAGGCCGACGGCCGCGATCATGCCGGCTGCGCCCACCGCGCCGAGGGCGCGTATCATCTTGCTGCGATGCTTCACGTCTCTATCTCCCGATCAGTTGATGTTCGATTCCATCCCAAACCGGTCGAGCTGCCGCTCCAGTGCGTCCTTCACCTGGCCGAGCCGCTCCCTCAATTCCTCGTCCTTCGCCTCGGCCATGGCGCGCTCCACGGCCGCGTGGACCGCGGTCAGGCGCGCCGGCTCTGGGGCGACGGCGAACATCGCCCGGGCGCCGCTGCCCTCGACATGGAAGGTGACGATCCTCTCCAGCCTGGCATGGCGGAAGACGGCCCGGCCTTCGGGCGGCGCGACCGCCGCCTGCACCGGCGCCATCCGGATCGCGCTGAGCATGTCGCTTGCTCCGCTCAACGGGATGAGCTCGGCCCCGCGGCCGAGGCCGGCGAGGCGGTCCCCAGCCGCCGCTGTCGCCGCCCGCGCCGCGGCCGAAGCGGATTGATGGTGAACAATGACATGGGCATGGCCAGCCGGCCGGGCGGCGGCCGCGGCGGTTGCGGCCGATGATGGGAGGGCATGCGATCCGGAGACCATGCGCGCGGGCGCAGTCGCCGCATAGACGATCGGCTGCTCGCTCCCGCCCGGTCGGCCGATCGTGCTGAAGGTGAGGCCGGCCGCCAGCAAAGCGGCGAAAGCGGCCAGGCCGCCCGCCGTGCGCGCGCCGCTGACGCGATGGTCGCGCAGCATCTTCAGCCTGCGCTTGAGCTGGTCGGCGCGGTTGAGCGGGCAGGCCGCGATCAGGCCCGGCCGGCTCGCCGACTTGACCAGAGCGCGGGCATAATCGTGGCGCTCGTCCGCCGAGGCGCGTTTCGCCACCGCCGCATCGCAGGCGAGCTCCTGATCGGTGCGGAAGGCGTGGAAGGCGAACCAGGCCACCGGATTGAACCAGTTCAAAGCGAGGATGAAGAGGCCCGCCAGGTTCCACCAGATGTCGCCGCGGCGGTGGTGGACCAGCTCATGCTCCAAAGCGAGCCTTCGCTCCGCCGGGCTGTAGCGGCGCGAGAAGTGGGTCGGGACGACGATCCGGCGGTGAAGAAAGCCGACCGCGAGCGGGCCGTCGACCGCGTCGCTCGCGATCGTGGCGATGCCGCCATGGCTCGGCGGATCGGCCGGATGGGCGCCCGCTCGCAACATGGCGAGGAAGGCCCGGTAGGTCAGCCAGTGCCAGATGATGAATGTGACCGCGCCCCCGGCCCATAATGCGAGCATGAAGGGCACCCACTGCCCAGGTCCGGCATAAGCCGGCAAAGGCGCGGTCACTCCGTCCATCGGCGGGATGAAGACAACGATGGGCGGAAGGGAAATTTCGGGGGAAAGTTGCGGCAGCGGCGGCAGCACCAGGCGCAGCGCAGGGAGAAGCCACAAAGCATAGGCCCAGCCAGCGCCGAAGCAGCGCGCCACCGGGCGGCGCACGGCGAGGACGAGCAGCAGGACAAGGGTGATTGCAAAGCCGGTCTCGACAAGCCGTTCGATCATGATTTGAGCTCCTTCAGCAGAGCTTCGATCTCCTCGATATCGGCCGGGGTCAGCCGGTCGCGGGCGGCGAGGTGGGCGACGAGCGGCGTCACCCGGCCGTCGAACATCCGGTCGATCAGCCGCCCGGATTCCGCGGCGACATAATCCTCGCGCGCGATCGCTGGGCGGTAGAGATAGCGGCGGCCGTCTTCCTCATGGGCCAGCACGCCCTTGGCGAGCAGCCGGGAGAGCATCGTCTTGACGGTGGCGAGGCTCCAGCCCTTGTCCGGCGGGACCCGCCCGGCGACTTCCGCCGCGGTCAGCGGCGCGTCCTGCCAGAGCACCTCCATGACCGCATATTCGCCTTCGGCGATTCGCTCCACGGCATCCCTCCCTTGTTATGACTACAGATGTAATCATTGCTCGGGTGAATGGCGGATGAATGCCGCCTCAAACCGCCGCCGGATGTCGAAAAGCTTTACAAATGGGCGAATTGGTTAATTCGCGCCAACCAATAAAAGCCGCGGATTTCCGCCATTCCGCCGCTTTGGCACGCAGCGTGTATCTTATGAAGCGTCCACACACTCCCCCCATAGGGGCGGGCTGGCGCTTTCTGGTCGCGCCGCCCGCCCCGTCTTTTTTGGGGCCCTCCCCCTCCCGCTTTCGGGAAGAGCCGGGATCGTTCAGGGAGGAGTGGCAGCCCCTCGCTTCATCCTGCCGGCAAGGCTGGCCGACTGCCGATCATAGGAAACCACGTTTTGTCCGGCATAAAGGGCCTTCAGATAGCCAAGGTCGAACGCCGTCGCCGCGGCTGTCCCGGCCAATTGACAGGCGACGATCCAACCCATGAGGCCGCGCGCGGCGCCATGAAGGGCGGATCGCAACATAACGCTATGCCTTGGCGACCTGCTTTTCGTCGACCAGTTGCTGGAGCTCGCCCGCCTCGAACATTTCCATCATGATGTCGGAGCCGCCGACGAATTCGCCCTTCACATAAAGCTGGGGAACGGTCGGCCAGTCGGAATAGTCCTTGATGCCCTGGCGGATCTCCGGCTCCTGGAGCACGTCCACCGTCTTGAAGGCGACACCGAGATGATCGAGGATGGCGACCGCCCTGCTCGAGAAGCCGCATTGCGGGAAGAGCGCGGTGCCCTTCATGAACAGGACGACGTCGCTGGATTTCACGATCTCGTCGATGCGGGCTGAGGTGTCGGCCATTTCAGTTTCCTTGCTCGGGTGTCGCGGTGGTGAGTTGGAGCGCGTGCAGCGCGCCGCCCATCCGACCGCCCAGCGCTTCGTAGACTCGCTGATGCTGCTTGACGCGCGGCAATCCCCGGAAGCTCTCGGCGACGACGCGCGCGGAATAATGGTCGCCGTCGCCGGCGAGATCGACGATCTCGACCCGGGCGTCGGGAATGCCCTGGCGGATCAGGGTCTCGATCTCGGCGGCCGGCATCGGCATCAGCTCCGCGCCTCCATGAGCTGGCGGCGCGCCTCCACTGTCTTGTGGGCGAGGGCCTCGCGGATGCGCGATTCGTCGCAATCGACGCCGGCCGAGGTGAGGTCGCCGAGGATCTTGCGGACCACGTCCTCATCGCCCGCTTCCTCGAAATCGGCGCGGACGACGTCCCTTGCATAGGAATCGGCTTCGACGTCGGTGAGGCCCATCAGCTTCGCCGCCCAGTGGCCGAGCAGCCGGTTGCGCCGCGCCAGGACCTTGAACTGCATTTCCTGGTCGCGGGCATACATGTTCTCGAAGGCCCGCTCGCGATCGTCGAAAGTGGTCATGGAATTCCTTTGCTATGTCCTTGCAGACAGATAGGCCGCGGCGCGGGCCGGCGCAACGGAGAGGAAAGCGGAAAGCCAGGCGCGGCCGACGCGCCGGTCGGCGGGGACTTGCCGTCAGCCGTCGCTGGCGTCGAATGCGGCCCACGTCCCGGGACCGACGATGCCGTCCGGCACCAGATCGTGCTTCCGCTGGAAATCGCGGACCGCGGCCTCGCTATTGGGGCCGAAAACCCCGTCCGCCGCGACCTTCAGCATCGCCTGGACCTGCTTCACCGAATCCCCTGTGGAGCCCCGACGCAGCGTCGGCCGTTGGCTCGCATCGGCCGACGGGATCGGCGGAGGCACCGCGGCCGTCCCCTTCATGATCGCATCCACGCCGGTGCGGAACTTGTCCATATCGAAGCTGGGATCGGGCTTGCGGCCCTTGGGCAGCGCATATTCCTTGTGCCCGCAGCACATCTTGGAGCCCGCGCCGATCTTCTCGAGAATCGCGGCCACGCCGCGGCGATAGGCGTCCATCTGGACCGCAGGCCAGGGATCGCCTGGAAGCCCGGTATTCTCCGCCTCGATGCCGATGAAGCTGCTATTGCCGGTGGTGATCTTTTGCCACACGCCCTTCCCGGCGTGGTTGGCGCGGCCGGCGGCGACGATGAAGAAGGTGCCGTCGCGGCCCAGGCCGAGCTGCGCGAGCGGGCCGGGAAGCGCCTTGGTCTTGGCCGTGGCGGCACGGCCCTTGGTGATCGTGGCCAGGCTGGGCATTATCCCTTTGGGGCCGCCGGCGGTGTGGTGGCACATCACGCCCTTGATCGGGCCGACGTCGCCATTGCCCCGCGTCTGCCATCCAGGCTGCTCGGCAACCTTGAGGCCCGCCTTCCTCAGCACGTCGGCGAGCCATGTCAGCGAAAAAGCCATTTTCCCCCTCCTGCCGCAATTGCCTCGAATGTCGTCTTAGTCCGTGGAAACCCCGCCAGTCGCGGCCGGAAGATCCTGGTCGTAAGTCTCTTCTTCCTCCGCCAGCGGAGGAAGATCGCACAGGCAGTGATCGGCCTCTTCGTCCGCGTGCGGTGGGCTCGTCCCGTCCCCGTCATTCTCATCCGGCCGGTCGGTCATCGCGTTCCTCCCATTGCATCGCACGGGGCATATCATGCGCGTCCGTCATCCCATAGGCCGCGAATCCGAATATGGTTCGATTTGGCTGAATCGGCGGCGGCCGCGGGCGGCTTCAGTCCATCGTCACCACGAGCTTCCCCACCGCCTTGCGGGCGGCCATGTGGGCGATCGCCTCGCCGCCTTGCTCGAGCGGCCAGGTTCGGCTCACCTTGGGAGCGATCTTTCCCTCCCGCCACAAGCGGAAAAGGGTCTGGATGTGGGCCGCGTTGGCCTTGGGGTCGCGCGCCGCGAAGGCGCCCCAGAAGACGCCGCAGACGTCGCAGCTCTTGAGCAAAGTGAGGTTGAGCGGCAGCCTGGGTATCCCGGCCGGGAAGCCGACCACCAGATAGCGCCCCGCCCATGCGATCGAGCGCAAAGCCGGCTCGGCATAGCCGCCGCCGACCGGATCGTAGATGAGGTCGGCGCCGTTCGGGCCGACCGCGTCCTTGAACTGCTGCGCCAGCGCCTTCGACTGATCCTTGTCGAACGGCCCCTGCGGATAGATCGTCACCGCGTCGGCGCCCGCCGCCCGCGCCGCCTCGGCTTTCTCCTCGGACGAGACCGCGGCGACGACCCGCGCGCCATAGGCCTTGCCGAGCTCGACGGCGGCCAGCCCGACCCCGCCGGCGGCGCCGAGGACGAGCAGGATCTGCCCGGCCTCCAGCCTGCCGCGATCGAGCAAGGCGTGGATCGAGGTTGCGTAAGTAAGGATCAAGGCCGATCCGTCAGCGAAGCTGCGCTCGGGCGGAAGCGGGATCGCCAGATCGGCCGCGACCAGCAGTTTCTCGCAAAGCCCGCCATGGCCGAGCATGGCGATCATCCGGTCGCCGGCCGACCAGCCGGCGACGCCCTCCCCGACCGCTTCGACCACGCCGGCGATCTCGCCCCCCGGCGCGAACGGCCGCGGCGGCTTGAACTGATATTTGTCCTCGATCATCAGCACGTCGGGATAGTTGATCGAGCAGGCCTTGACCCGCACGAGCAGCTGGCCGGGGCCGGGCGAAGGATCGGGAAGCTCGCGAAGCTCCAGCGTCTCCGGGCCGCCGGGCGCGATCGAGAGCAGGGCCTTCATTGCGCGGCCTCGGGGAAAGGCGGCAGCTTGGCGATGTCGTCCGGCTCATGCTGGATGATCACCTTGGCGTGGAGGTTGCGCGCGATCGCATCGAACCGGTCCATCGAGGCCAGCGTGTCGGCGCGATCGGTGTTGAAGCTGGGGACGCTTCTATTCCGGACCGCCTCGGTGAAGTGATAAAGGTCGCCGGTCAGCAGGATCGGCCCCGTCCGCTGCAGCCGGACGAGCAGCGAATGATGGCCCTCGGTATGACCCGGCATGTCGAGCATCACCACGCTGCCGTCGCCGAACACGTCATGGTCGCCTCGTACCGGCTTCACCTTGCCGCCGCCTTCGATCCAGGGTGCGAGCCGCGCCGCCGAATCGCCTTTCTTCATGGCCTCGAAATCCTCGGCGCCGATCAGCAGGGTCGCCGCGGGGAACGACGCCGCCTGGCCGGTATGGTCGTCGTGACGGTGGCTGATGCCGACGAAGGTGACTTGCGCGGGCGTCACGCCGATCCGCGCGAGCTGGTCGACCAGGGTCGCGCGGACCGTGACCGACATCGACCCGGCGGCGGTGGTGCGCCCCGCCATCGCGGCCGGAAAGCCGGTGTCCCACAGCAGATATTGGTCGCCGTGGCGGATGAGGTAGCAGCTGTCGGTCAATGTCTTCTTCCGGCCGGCATAGAGGAAGGTGTCGGAGAAGAAGTCGAGATCGCCGATCTCGACCGTGCCGCAATCGAGCCGCCACAGCGCCATTCCGGCCGGCGGCGGCGGCGGCGCCGGCTGCATTCCGGCGAGAGCGAACCAGCCGACCGCAACGGCCAATATGCGCTTCAGCATATCCCTTCCTCCCCAGTGCGTCGCGCGCCGGCTCAACTCGCGGTCGCGGCCTTAAACCGGCCTTCCGCCTCATGCGCGTCGGGCCATTCGCTGCGGCGGGCCAGGCGCGGATCGAGGTACAGGAGCGGCACCTTGTAGAGCACCAGCACGCGGTGCACCCAGAAGTCCGCGACCCGTTCCCGCAATCGCCGCTTGCCGCTGCCGCGCCGCTCGATCCAGGCCTGATAGGGCATGAAATGGTCGGGCTCGTCCTTGCCGATGATCTGGAAGATCTTGACCAGCGGCTTGTCGGCGCGGACCAGCGGCGAGCGCAGCAATATCCCGATCTGGCGCAGGCCGCGCTCCTCGGTCAGGACGATGATCCGGCAGAGCTTCTGGAACAACTCCTCGCTGCCCGCCACCTCATCGGTGTCGAGCTCCTCGATCGTGCAGTTGAAGGTGAGCTTGATCAGCCGGTCGATATGGCCGCAGCCGCGATCGACCGCGAAAGGCATCCGCCCCAGCAACTCGAAATAGCGCTTGAACATGACGTAATGCTTGCGCTCGTCGCGGCGATGCTTCTCGACGGCGGCGATGAAGTCGGTCGCGTCCGGATGGCGCAGCCGCACCGCCTCCAGCACCCGGTCGATGCTCGTATAGCCCCGGTGCTCGTTGTAGATATAGATCGAGGCGAGAAGGTCGAGGAAGCGGCGGCGGGCGCGGACGAACATGGCCCGCACTGCGTTCAGATCGCGAGCCTTGTCAATGGTTTCGAGCCCTGCCGCGCCGATTCGGACGCATCGCCCGCGCCCTCCTTGGGCGACACGTAGGATGGGTCATGGGCGAAGGGCAGTGCCCGGCCCTCCGCCAGCGCCTGGAGCACGGCGCCGAAATCGGTGCGGCACCTGAAGCCGAGCAGCGCCTCCGCCTTGGCAGGCACGTAGACCCGGTCGATCCGCTCCGGCAGCCTCCAGCCGGCGGCGGCGTAGAGCGCGGGCGCCTCGGGAAAATAGCGCGCGATCGCCGCCGGCGCGTCGCGGGCCAAATCCTCGCAATCCGCTTCGGCGAAGGGCGGCGGAGCCGAGATGATGAAGGTCTCGAAGCCGAGCGAGGGAGCGCGGCCGAGGGCGGCGACATGCGCTTCGGCGGCATCCTCAACAGTGAGGCGGCGGTTGAGGAACTCGTTCGCCTTGATGTTGGGCCCGTCGAGCGCGATGGCGTGGCCCATATCGTCCTCTTCCGGGAAGAAGCGTGCCGTACGCAGCACGATCACACAGAGGCGGTGCTCCTCGTGATAGAGGCGGCAGAGCTGCTCGGCGGCGAGCTTGGTGACTCCGTAAATGTTGCGCGGCGCGAGCGGGGCGAACTCCTCGGTCAGCCACGCCGCCTTTGACCGGGCGCCGGCGCGAAAGGCGGCGGAGATCATCAGCGAGGTGGTCGAGGTGAATAGGAAGCGGTCGTTGCCGGCGGCCGCGGCGGCGCGCAGCAGGTTCAATGTGCCGGTGACGTTGACGTCGACAAAGAGCTGCTCGGGATAGCGGGCGATGTCGGGCTTGTGCAATGCGCCGGCATGGACGACCGCCTCGATACCCCGTTCGGCGAACACACGCTCGACGAGGCCGCGGTCCGCCACCGATCCAACGACGCCGGTGTCCGCTCGGGGGGCGACGTCCAGGCCGATCACCTCGTGCCCGTCCGCCCGAAGGCGCGGCGCGAGAAACCTGCCCAGCCAGCCCGAAGAGCCGGTCAGGAGGATGCGCACCCGCTCAGCTCGCGTAACGGGCCGTCGTCTTCGCCGCGACCTCTCCGGCGGTGACCTCGGGAGCGAGCTCGATCAGCCGGAACGGGCTGTCGTGATCCGGCCGCTGGAACACGCAAAGGTCGGTGACGATCATGTCGACGACATTCTTGCCGGTCAGCGGCAGCGTGCATTCGGGGATGAACTTGGGATCGCCGTTCTTCGAGACATGCTCCATCACGACGATGATCTTCTTCACTCCGGCGACGAGGTCCATGGCGCCGCCCATGCCCTTGATCATCTTGCCCGGGATCATCCAGTTGGCGATGTCGCCATTCTCCGCCACCTCCATCGCGCCCAATACGGTCAGGTCGATATGGCCGCCGCGGATCATCGCGAAGCTGTCCGAGGAAGAGAAATAGCTCGAGGAAGGCAGCTCCGAGATGGTCTGCTTGCCGGCATTGATCAGGTCGGGATCCTCCTCCCCCTCGTAGGGGAAGGGCCCGATGCCGAGCATGCCGTTCTCGGACTGGAGCGTGACCTCCATCCCGTCGGGAATGTTGTTCGCCACCAATGTCGGGATGCCGATGCCGAGATTGACGTAATAGCCGTCGCGCAGCTCCTTGGCGGCGCGCGCGGCCATCTGGTTCCTGTCCCAGGCCACTTATCCCTTCTCCCCGGTCACCGGCCAATGCTTCTCCGCCGGGAACACCTCGTCGATGGTGCCCTTCAGCCCGGTGCCGTAAACCGGATTCGGCAGGACGAACCAGCCCGCGCCCCACTTCGCGGCGATCGGTGAATCGAGCGTCGCGTCGCGCCGGGCCGGCACCGAGGCGATCGCGAACAGGTCGCTGAAATCGCCAAGCTGGTCGCCGCCCATCGCGATGACGCAAAAGCGATCGGCGATCATCGCCCGGCGGCCGTCCTTCTTGCTGCCCAGCGCATCATCCCCCTTGAGATAAAGCGTGTCGCCATGCTTGGCCGGGCCGAGGCCGGCCCCTTCGATGGCCGCCTGATTGGCTGCCGCATTGGCGGCGAGGCGGTTGGTGTTGAACACCACAGTGACGCCCATCGCGCGGATCGCGCCGAGACCTTGTTTGGCGCCCGGCACGGCGGCGACCTGCTGGGCGCCGGTCCGCTCCCATTCGTCCCAGCGCGCATCGCTGAAGGGGGTGCCCGTGGCTGCCTCATATTCGAAGCCGAGATTGAGCAGCACCGTCTCGTCGACATCGAACACCGCCGCGTAGGGCCTGGCGCCGCACGGCGCATAAGCGGGCGCGGAAAGGCTTGCACCGGGAGCCAGCACGACGCTGTCGACCGGGCGCTGTTTCACGCGCTCCGCGACATAGGCGGTCAGTGCGCGCCACGCCTGTATGCTGATCGCGGCGCCTTCGCCGGAGCCGTAAGTATATTGCATGCCTGGGCTGAAAGGCGGCGCCGTCTGGGCGTTTGCGGCCGAGGCGGCAAAAGCGATCACGCCGAGCGCTGCACCGAATGAATGGCGCATCATGCGGCCTCCCTTTCTCTGGTCATGCGGAACTCGATCTTCTTGTCGTAGGGGGCGCCGAGGATCATGCGCTTCACATAGATGCTCGGCAGATGGACGCAGTCCGGGTCGAGGCTGCCGACCGGGACGATCTCCTCGACCTCGGCGACGCAGATCCGGCCCGCAGTCGCCATCGGCTGGTTGAAGTTGCGGGCGGTCTTGCGGAAGACGAGGTTGCCGCCCTCGTCGGCCTTCCAGCCCTTGACGATCGAGAGGTCGGCGCGGATGCCGCGCTCGAGGATGTAGGTCTCGCCGTCGAACTCCTTATGCTCCTTGCCCTCGGCGACGACGGTGCCGGCGCCGGTCTTGGTGTAGAAGCCGGGAATGCCGGCGCCGCCGGCGCGGCAGCGCTCGGCGAGCGTCCCCTGCGGGCAGAATTCCACTTCCAGCTCGCCGGCCAGATATTGCCGCTCGAACTCCTTATTCTCGCCCACGTAGGACGAGATCATCTTCCGGACCTGGCGCGTGCGGAGCAGCTTGCCGAGCCCCTCATTGTCGATGCCGGCATTGTTCGACGCGATGGTCAGATCCTTGACCCCGCTCGCCTGGATGGCGTCGATCAGCCGCTCCGGGATGCCGCACAGGCCGAAGCCGCCGGCGCAGATCGTCATGCCGTCGAACAGCAGGCCTTCGAGCGCTGAGGCTGCATCGGGGTAGATTTTTCGCATCGGGGACTCCCGCGGGGACGGGCGCCAAATAGCCGTGTCGCGGGCCAATGGTCAACGCGGCGCGGCCGCCGAGTCCGCCTCGCGCGAAGGCGGTTGACAAAGGCCGCCGCGACCGTTACTTTGAAATACAAAGCTCTTTGGGAGGTATTCCGATGACCGACGCCCGCGCCACCAGCGACGATATCGACTATGTCCGCCGCCTGGCGGAAAGCGGCGCCCATGCGCCTCTCCTTGGCGGACGTTTCATGCTGTGGTGGGGCCTGCTGCTGACCATCGCCTACACCGCCCACCATCTCGCCCTCAAAGGCATGATCGGCGACGGGGAGGCCATATTCGGGTGGATCTGGATATCGTTCAGCATCGTCGGCGTGCTTGGCCAGCTCCTGCTGGCGCGCGGCATGCCGGCGAAGGCGGGGGCCGGATCGGCGGGCAACCGCGCCTCGCGGACGATCTGGGTGGCCGCCGCCTGCTCGATCGGGTCGATGGTGATCGGCTCGGCGGTCGCCGCCAGCACCGGCGCCGGCGCCGGCGCGTTCGACTGGATCGTGCCGGTGGCCTTCGCCGTCTATGCCTCGGCGCTGGTCGTGACCGGCACGCTGGCGAGGAATCGGGTGACGGTGGCGGCCGGCGCGGGCGCGGTGATCATGGTCGGCCTGTTCACCGCCCTCATCCTTTCGCCGGACCGCTATCTGCTCGCCGCCGGCGGCGTGTTCGCGACCGTCTTGCTGCCGGGCCTGCTGCTGCTCAGGTCCGAACCGCGCAGCGAGGGATGAGCCGATATGGCCGCGGAAAACCCGTTCGACCATAAGGGCATCGACGATGTCATCCACGGCCGCATCAGGCTGGGGACGGTGGCCTATCTGTCCACCGTCCAATCCGCCTTGTTCCCCGAGCTGCGCGACAAGGTCGGCGCGACCGACGGCAACCTCTCGACCCATTTGAGGAAGCTCGAGGAGGCCGGCTATGTCCGCCTCGACAAGAGCTTCGTCAACCGCAAGCCCCAGACGCGGATCGCGCTGACCGAAGCGGGCCGCAAGGCCTGGCTGCAATGGCTGGAGCGCATGCAGGGGCTCGCGGGCGCGGCGGGGGGTTGATCAGGCTGTTCCCCGGCGAAGGCCGGGGTCCAGTGCGAAGGTGAGCAGGCTGGACCCCGGCCTTCGCCGGGGAACAAGTTGCGTCAGTCCAGCGAGGCCCGCCTAGCTCCGCAGCTTCGCCAGCACGCCCTGGAGCTGCATGGCGTTGGACATGTCGCCCTCGACCTTCAATTTGCCCTGCATGAAGGCGGTCATGCCGTCCAATTTGCCGTCGGTCATCGCCTGCCAATCCTCCCAGGCGACTTTGATCACGGTGTCGGCGGGCCCGTCATCCTCGGTCACGGCATTGCCGACGCCGTCGAGCATCACCGCGCCCTCGTCGCCGAAATCGAGCTTGACGCGCTTGCCGGGCAGCCAGGCGTTCTTCTCGTTGAGGGCCGCGGCCATTTCGCTCTTGGTCATTTGCATTCGCCTCCGTGGATGTCCGCCTCCCCCTAGTTGACGCGAACGTCAGGTCAAGCCCCGCCACTCGACGCGGCTCCGGCCGGGCGGTAGTGGCGGCCAATGGACGCTGCCGAAGCCATTCACGAAAAGTTCGTCGCCAGGGTCCGGGATGGAAACTTCCCACGGCGCACCAGCGACGTGCAGCCGGGCGAGGTGGGGCTCGCCCGCGAGGCCATGGTCGAGTTGTTCTACAGCCAGTGCGTCAGCCGGCAAATGGACCGCATATCGCGCCGGCTGCAGGCGCGCGGCGAGGGCTTCTACACGATCGGCAGCTCGGGCCATGAGAACAACGCCGCGGTCGCGGAGGCGCTGCGGATCGACGACATGGCCTTCCTCCACTACCGGTCGAACGCCTTCCAGATCCACCGCGCCAAGAAGCTGCCCGGCCAGACGCCGTGTTGGGACATGCTGCTGAGCTTCGCGGCTTCGGCGGAGGACCCGATTTCCGGCGGCCGGCACAAGGTGATCGGCTCGAAGGCGCTGGCGATCCCGCCGCAGACCAGCACCATCGCCTCCCACCTGCCGAAGGCGGTGGGCGCGGCGTTCAGCATCGGCATCGCCAAGATGCTGCGGCTGCAGGAGACCGCCTTGCCGCGGGATTCGATCGTGCTGGCCAGCTTCGGCGACGCATCGGCCAATCATTCGACCGCGCAAGGCGCGTTCAACACCGCTGCCTGGGCCGCCTATCAGGGCACGCCGATGCCGATCGTCTTCCTCTGCGAGGATAATGGCATCGGTATCTCGACCCGCACCCCCAGGGGCTGGATCGAGGCTTCGTTTCGCGACCGCCCGGCGATCGAATATGTTCGCTGCAGCGGCTTCGACATGGTCGATTCCTATCGCGGCGCAACGCAAGCGAGCCATTATGCGCGCACCCAGCGCAAGCCGGTTTTCCTCCACATGGATTGCGTCCGGCTCTACGGCCATGCCGGTTCCGACGTTCCGGCAACCTATTTGAGCAAATCGGAGATCGAGGAAGACGAGGAGCGCGATCCCCTGCTCTACAGCGCGGCGCTGCTGGTCGAGCAGGATATGCTCTCCGGCGAGCAGATCCTCGACATCTACAACGAGACCGAGGCGACGCTGGCCCGCATCGGCGAGCAGGCGATCACCCGGCCCAAGCTCACCAGCAGCAAGGAGGTGATGGCCAGCCTGGTGCCGCCGAAGCGCGGCCCGGCGATGGCGAACACGCCGACACCGGAGGAACGCCAAGAGATGTTCGTCCGCGACCGCAACATGATCGACAAGCCCCAGCATATGGCGCGGCTTTTGAGCTGGACGCTCGCCGATCTCATGCTGGCGCATCCCAACATCATCGTCGCGGGGGAGGATGTCGGGCCGAAGGGCGGCGTCTACAATGTGACCGCCAAGCTCCACGATCGGTTCGGGCCCACACGGGTGATCAACACCTTGCTGGACGAGCAGAGCATATTGGGCCTCGGCATCGGCGCCGCCCACAACGGCATCCTTGCGATCACGGAAATCCAGTTCCTCGCTTACGTCCACAATGCGGAGGACCAGATACGCGGCGAGGCGGCGACTTTGAGCTTCTTCTCGAGCGGCCAGTACACCAATCCGACGATCATCCGGATTCCGGGCCTCGGCTATCAGAAGGGCTTCGGCGGGCATTTCCACAACGACAACAGCCTGGCCGTCTTCCGCGACATACCGGGGCTGGTGCTCGCCTGCCCCAGCAACGGCGCCGGCGCGGTCGAGATGCTGCGCGAATGCGTCCGCCTCGCGCTCGAGGAGCAAAGGGTGGTGGTCTTCCTCGAGCCGATCGCGCTCTACATGACCCGCGACCTGCACGAGGAGGGCGACGCTTTGTGGACGTCGACCTATGCCGCGCCCGGGGAAGCGAAACCCATAAGGCTCGGCGAGGTCGGCCGCCACGGCAACGGCACGGACCTCGCCATCGTCAGCTACGGCAACGGCTATTTCCTGTCCCGCCAGGCCGAGAAGATCCTCCGCGAGCAGCATGGCCTGGACCTCAGGGTGATCGACTTGCGCTGGCTGGCGCCGCTCGACGAGGACGGCCTGCTCGAGGCCGTCGCCGGCTGCGGCCGCGTCCTGATCGTCGACGAATGCCGCAAAACCGGTTCCCAAAGCGAGGCATTGATGGCCCTGTTCGCCGAACGCGCGCCGGGGATGGTCAGCCGCCGGATCGCTGCCGAGGATTCGTTCATACCGCTTGGCCGCGCGGCGACCCTGACCCTGCCGAGCCGCGATTCGATCGTCGCCGCGGCGCTGGAGATGGTGCGTGGCTGACAAGCTAGCGGCGCTGGTCGTCTGCCCGGGGCGGGGGACCTACGGCAAGGCCGAGCTCGGCTATCTGAAGCGCCACCATGCCGACAAGGCAGCGCTGGTCGAGGCTTTCGATCGGCTCCGGTCCAAGCGGGGGCGGCCGGCCATCTCCGAACTCGACGGCGCCGACCGCTTCAGCCCCGCCTTGCACACGCGCGGCGACATCGCCTCGCCTTTGATCTTCGCCGCCTCCTATGCCGATTTCCTCGCCATCGATCGCTCGCGCTTCGACGTCGCCGCGGTGACCGGCAATTCGATGGGCTGGTATACGACGCTCGCCGTAGCGGGCGCGGTCGGCGCGCAACACGGCTTCGAAATTGTCGATGCGATGGGCGAGAACAGCCAGGCCGGCGAGCCCGGGGGGCAGGTCCTGCTCACCCTCGTCGACGAGGATTGGCATCAGGTGCCGGGCCTGCGCGAGGCGCTGCTCGCCCTGGTCGGGACGATCAACGGCCGACCGGATTGCGCGCTCCATGTTTCGATCGAGCTGGGCGGGATGATGGTGTTCGCGGGCAATGACGCGGGACTGGAAGCGCTGCTCGCCAAGGCTCCGCCGAGCCCCGGCCGCGAGCCGCTGCGCCTCGTCAATCACGGCCCCTTCCACTCTCCGCTGATGCGGGGCTCGTCGGACCGCGCCTTGTCCGACCTCCCCGCCGGCTGGCTCGCTTCGCCGACGCTGCCGATGGTCGACGGGCGCGGCCATGTCTGGCGGCCTTTCGCCAGCGACCCCAGCGCGCTGCACCACTACACCTTCGCCACCCAGATCCTCGAAACCTATCATTTCACCCGCGCCGTCCAGGTCGCGGTCCGCGAATATGCGCCCGACCGCATCATCCTGCTCGGGCCCGGCGACACGCTCGGCGGCGCGATCGCCCAGGCCCTGATCGCGATCGAATGGCGGGGCCTGCGCTCCAAGGCCGACTTTCAGGCGATGCAGGCCGACGAGCCGTTCCTGCTGTCGATGGGGCGCGACGAGCAGAGGCGCCTGGTTACTGGATGACGCCGGCGGCGATGGCTACGCCGGGCCGATCGTGGTTGCAAAGGACGGGGTGGAGCGGCACAAAGGCAGGCTGAAGTCGGGCTTGTCGGGGTAAACAGGACCAACGTGGCGGTACTTTCGGAAAGCTTCGTCGAAGGCCTTCTACTGGCGGGACGCGCCGGGCGCCGCCTGATCAACGAAAGCTCGGTCCCCTTCAGCGTCTGGAAGCATTTCGCGGTCGACCTCTACCGTCCCGCAGAGCTGCTGCTTACGCCGATGGAGACCACTCCGGCCCCGAAGTTGGCCCGGTTCGTGTTCGAGCGGCTGCCGAAGCGGCCGCGAATCCGCCCGCGCATCACGCCGCTCGAGGGCGCCGTGGCGCTGACCCTCGACTTCAACGATTTCGTCGATGTGGTGCTTCCGGCCGCGGGGGAAGACCTTCGCGAAAGCTGGGAGGATCTGAGGGCCCTTCTCGTACTGGAGATGGACCGGCTGAGGGAAACCAAGGAACGCCAGCATGCCGGTCCGTCGCTGCCGTCCGACGATCAGCCGCGTCAGCGCGAGAAGCGCGAAGACGCCCAGCCCGCACTGACGCTCGACCACCTCTTCCGCTTCGCCGCCCGGCTGATCGCGCAGGCACCGGAGCGGCGGCAGCGCGAACTCGAGCCGCCCGGCTACGACGAGCCGGTCGACATTCCTCCCGGTCTGCGCCCCGGGCGCCTCGACCTCTCACCCAGGCATCGGATGACTCTGCTGGTCGTGATCCTGCTCGCCGTCGACGCGTCTCCGCTGAGATTCGGCAGACGCCTGCCTCTCGACGAGCTCTGGAGGCGAGGCAGGCTGCCGCGCACGAGCATCAAGGAAAGCGCCGCATTTCTCAGCCAGCGGATTCGTGACGAGCTCCCCGCCATGCGGCCGGGCGACAGCCAAATGGTCTGGCGGGTTTCGCTCAATCGCAGGGTGGAGGCCCAGAGCATCTCGACCCACACGATCAAGGCCGATGCGGCGCGCCGGGTTTTCAAGATCGATTGCGAAATGCTGACATGGGCGGTGATCGATTCCGGCATTGACGGATCGCACCCGGCGTTCCGTGATCACAAGGCCGCCGGCGGCGTAGCGATCCGGGTCGACAAGGCCTACGACTTCAGCACCCTTCGCGACCTTGCCGCTTACGACACGCTTCTCGACAAGGAAGCCATGGCCGGGGCGGTGACCGACGTCGCCAAGAAGCTTATGATCAGCAAGCCGGCGGCGAGGCGGATGATCGTCCGCCTGCGCGACGACGCGGAAGCCGGTCGTCCCTACGACTGGGACGCGCTTTCCGCCCTGCTGCAAGTCACTCCGGATCGGCTCGACACCGGGGATGACGAGCGGGCCAACAGCCATGGCACGCACGTGGCTGGAGTTCTTGCTGGAGACTGGCGCGAGGGCAATGACAGTATCTTCGAAGGCGTCTGCCCGACTATCCGGCTATATGACCTGAGGGTCCTCGGCCGCGGGCCCGAGGAGACCGAGTTCGCCGTCATCGCCGCGCTCGAGTTCGTGCGCTGGCTGAATGGGCGAAACCGCTACATGTCGATCCACGGCGTCAATCTCTCGATCGGCCTAGAGCACGACAAGCATAATTATGCCTGCGGCCGGACGCCGGTCTGCCTGGCTTGCGAGACAACCGTAGCCAGCGGGGTCGTCGTGGTCGCGGCAGCAGGCAATTGGGGATCGCAAAGCTATACCACTGCAGTCGGCCTCTATGAGGGCTATGCGTCCATGTCGATCGCGGATCCCGGTAACGCGGCGTCGGTCATCACGGTCGGCTCGACCCACCGCGAGCGGCCGCACGAATATGGCGTCAGCTTCTTTTCGTCGCGCGGGCCGACCGGTGATGGCCGCCTGAAGCCGGACGTGGTCGCTCCAGGCGAGCGGATCGACGGCCCGCTTCCCACCGGTGGCATCGGTCGTCTCGACGGAACGAGCATGGCGGCCCCCCACGTCTCCGGTGTCGCCGCCCTGCTGATGGCGCGCCACCTGGAATTGATCGGCAACCCGCAGCGGATAAAGTCGATCATCGTCGACACCGCCACCGATCTGGGCCGTCACCGCGACTTCCAGGGATCGGGACTGGTCGACGCGCTACGGGCGCTTCAGTCGGTATGAGTCCGCTGCGATACAAGGCCGGCGTCGCACGGCGAACGAGGAGGATTGGGTGATGAAGTTCGAAGCCCTGCAGGCGCGGTATGGCGACTGCCTCCTGCTGACTTTCGAGGGGACCGATCGGCCGTATCGCCTGCTCGTCGACGGGGGCCCGGGCAGGGTATTCGACACCTCTCTCAGCCGCAGGCTGGAGCGCGAGCGGCAGGGGCAGTCGAGCGAGCCCGTGACGATCGATGCCGTCATGGTCAGCCACATCGACGAGGACCATATTCTGGGTATCCTCGATCTGTTCGCGGTGCTTCAGGAGGCCGAGCAGCGCCGCTCGCCCCCGCCCTACAAGGTGAGATGGCTGCTCCATAATAGCTTCGATGCAATGGCGGGCGAAGGCGAGGGCGGAACAGCGCGCACGCTTGGCGGGGAGACGGTGCTCGCCAGTTTCGGCGCGTCGGGAATCATGCCGCTTCCAGGCAACAAGACTGCCAACGAGACAGCGATGAAGGTCCTCGCCAGCTACCCGCAGGGCAGCAGGCTCTCGACGATGGCAGCCGCCCTGCACATCAGCCGCAATCCGCCTGACCAGCAAGTGCTGATGCTGAAGGGCAGTCAGCCGCGCACCCTGCGGATCGGTGAAGCGAAGCTTCGGATCCTCGGCCCGCTCGAAAGGGAAGTGACCAAGCTGCGCAGCGAATGGTCGAAATGGCGCGCCAAGAAGCAGAGGAACGAGGCGGACGCGGAGGCCGCGAAGGCGCTAGCCGCCTATCTCGACACCAGCGTTCCCAACCTCTCCAGCATCGTCGCCCTGATCGAGTCCGGACCGAGCCGAATCCTCCTGACCGGGGATGCCCGCGGCGACAAGGTCCTCGCTGGCCTGGAGCAGGCGGGCATGCAAAAGCGTGGCGGAGATCCTCTCAAGGTCGACATCCTCAAGCTGCCTCACCATGGTTCGAGCCGCAATGTCGACCTCGATTTCTTCGAGCGGATCCATGCCAATCACTATGTCGCATCCGGAGACGGCACGTACGGCAATCCCGATCGCGGAACCCTAGACATGCTTCGAAAGGCTCGGCCGCAGGGCGGCTATACGATTCACCTGACCTATCCCGCCGAGCAATGCGACGCGACCTTTGCCGACTGGCTGAGGATGCGTGGCCGGTCGTTCGATCCGGCCAGTGACAGCATTGCCCCGGTAATCCAGGCGTGGCGCTCGGAGGGGCTCGTAAATGTGTCTGAAGGGCCGGTGGAGATAAGGCTGCAATAAGCAGGCCCAGAACGCGCCTCCGCGGGGAAGCGAAGAGGCAAATAACACAAGCGGGGGGTTTTTTCCAGCGAATGCGGAGCCAATCCGGCGCGGTCTAAAGACCGAACGGCCACATTTCATCCTCGCCGGGCCGCTGCTCGCCAGGCAGCGGCGTCACCGCTTTGGTCTCGTCGAACCAGACCCAGGCGTCGAACTGGTCGGACAGGACGCATTGGCTGTAATGGCTCCAGCGCTCGGTCTCGGGGCGGTAGATGACGCCGATGAAGCGCTCGAGCCTCGGCTCGGCCAGGGCCTCGGCGGCGTCGCGGTTCACGCCCTCGCGCAGGTCGAGCAGGAAGCGCTCCGCGCCGCCGTCGTGGAACAGCCTCTCATAGCTTCCCGGCAACGACGGCCGGACCTGCTTGACCTCCATCGGCTCGTCCCAATCGTCGGCCGCCGCGACCGTGCCAGTGTGGGTGCCGAGGCCGATCAGCCGCGCCGCCGCGCCGAACCGCTCCTTGCACAGCTGGCCGAGATTGAGCTCCTCGCGCTGCTGGCCCATCTCGGTGTGCGCGGCGTTGCCGATGTGGCTGTTATGCGCCCAGACGATCGCCTTCGAGTCCGGGCCCTTGGCGTCGAGGAGCTGGCAGAGCGTCTCGAACATATGGGTGTCGCGCAGGTTCCAGCTCTCCGCGGCGCCGTGATACATCACCCGGTAATAAGCCTCGGCATTCTTGACGAGGCGGGCATTGGCGGCGGCGTCGAACCATTCTTCGCCGTCTTCGCCGATATATTCCAGGCGCTTGCCGAGCAGCTCGCGAAGCATCTGGACGACCGGCGCCTCGCAGCGGGCATAGCCTTCGGTGATCGCCAGGCGGCCATAGGCGGCGGGGTCGCTGCTCCATGGCACGAGACAGCCATAGCGCTCGCGGGCAAGCCGGGCCGCTGCCGGGTCGACGTCGTCGAGATAGTCGATCACCGCCCGCATCGAGCCGCCGAGATTGTAGAGGTCGAGGCCGTAGAAACCGGCCATCGCCTCCGGCGCGCGCCCGTGATTGTGCCCCTTCAGCCAGCGGATGAAGGCGTCCACGTCGGTGTTGCGCCACATCCAGGTCGGGAAGCGCTGGAAGGCGGCTTCCTCGCCCTCGCGCCGCGGGCGGTGGCGGACGTAGCGGTCGATGGCGGCGGCGTCGGGCCAGTCCGCCTCGACCGCGACGATGCCGAAGCCGTGCTCCTCGATCAGGCGCTTCGAGATTGAAGCGCGGGCCCGGTAGAATTCTGAGGTGCCATGGCTCGCCTCGCCGAGCAGCACGATGCGGGCGTCGGCGAAACGGTCGAACGCGGCGCCGAACGCCGAATCGCCCGGATCGGGCAGCGGCTCGGCGGCGGCCTTGACCAGATCGGGCAGCGCCTTCGGCCGCCTGCCCTTCTCGTCCCAGCCATGGGCGCCGATCAGCGGCACGAAGCGGACCGCGCCGAGATCCTCCTGGGCGAACTCTTCCTCTCCTTTGCGGGTGACCTTGACCAGGCTCTGGATCGAATGCGGCTCGCCGACCGGCATCACCAAAGTGCCGCCGACCGAAAGCTGGCGGAGCAACGCCTCGGGCACGTGCGAACCGCTGGCGGCGGCGAGGATCGCCTCGAACGGCGCTTCCTCGGGCAGGCCGTGCGTGCCGTCGCCATGGACGATCCGGACGTTGGAGCAACCGAGCCGCTCCATTCGGGCGGCGGCGAGCGCCGCGAGCTCGGCATGGCGCTCGATCGCGATCACCTCGCCGGCGATCCGCCCCATCACTGCGGCGGCGTAGCCCGAGCCGGCGCCGATCTCGAGCACCTTGTCGCCGGGCGCGACCTCGGCCGCCTCGATCATCAGGGCGACGATATAGGGCTGCGAGATGGTCTGGTCCGCCTCGATCGGCAGCGGCCCGTCCTCATAAGCAAATTCGGCGAGATGGGGCGGCACGAACAGCTCGCGCGGCACCGAGAGCATCGCCTCCAGCAGCCGCCGGTCCTTGATGCCGCGGCGGGCGAGCTGGTGTTCGACCATCTCCTCGCGCAGCCTGGTGAAGTCGGCCATTTCCGGGCTCCCTTGCAGCCGTTAAACCAGCCGTGCGGCGCAGCGTTCCGAGGTGAGGATGCACGAGCGGATCATCGCTCTCTACGAGGAACATGCGGCGGCCTGGGACCGGCAGCGCGGGCGCGACCTCATCGAAAAGCGGTGGCTGGACCGATTCGCTGCTCTGCTGCCCCCGGGTGGCTCGGTGCTCGACATCGGCTGCGGCATGGGCGAGCCGATCGCCGGCCATTTGATCGAAACTGGATTCGCCGTCACCGGCGTCGATTCCTCGCCGTCGCTGATCGCGATGGCGCGGGAGCGCTTTGCCGGCGGCGAATGGCTGGTCGCCGACATGCGCGCGCTCGCGCTCGGCCGCCGCTTCGACGGAATTCTCGCTTGGCACAGCCTTTTCCACCTGTCGCCCGAGGACCAAAGGCCGATGTTCGAGATCTTCGCCGCCCATTCCGCGCCGGGCGCCGTTCTCCTGTTCACCAGCGGCTGGTCCCGCGGCGAGGCGATCGGCGAATGGCAAGGCGAGCCGCTCTACCACGGCAGCCTCGACCCGCAGGAATATGAGGCGCTGCTCGAAGCGGGCGGCTTTGCGGTGGTCGACCACCGCGTCCGCGACCCCGAATGCGGCGATGCGACGGTGTGGCTGGCCCGCAAACGCCGAGCCCTTCCCTAAATCAGCCCGGCCAGCGGGCTCGACGGGTCGGCGTAGCGGCGCTTGCCCATGCGGCCGGCGCGGTAGGCGAGGCGCCCGGCCTCGACCGCGAGCTTCATCGCACGGGCCATCGCGACCGGGTCTTTGGCCTCGGCGATCGCCGTGTTCATGAGGACGCCGTCGCAGCCCAGCTCCATCGCCACCGCCGCGTCCGAGGCGGTGCCGACGCCGGCGTCGACGAGGACCGGGACCCGCGCCTGCTCGACCATGATCCGGATCATCACCTTGTTCTGCAGGCCGAGGCCCGAGCCGATCGGCGCGCCGAGCGGCATGATCGCGACCGCGCCGGCATCCTCCAGCCGCTTCGCCGCGATCGGATCGTCGGCGCAATAGACCATCGGCTCGAAGCCCTCCTTGGCGAGGATCCCGGTGGCGCGGAGCGTCTCGATCATGTCGGGATAGAGGGTTTTCGCTTCGCCCAGCACCTCGAGCTTGACCAGGGTCCAGCCGCCCGCCTCTCGCGCCAGCCGCAAGGTGCGGATCGCGTCCTCGGCGGTGAAGCAGCCGGCGGTGTTGGGCAGATAGGTGATCTTCCTGGGATCTATGAAATCCATCAGCACCGGCTGGCTCGGGTCCGAGATGTTGACCCGGCGCACCGCGACGGTGACGATTTCCGCCCCCGACGCAGCCACCGCGGCGGCGTTCTGCTCGAAGCTCTTATATTTGCCGGTGCCGACGATCAGCCGCGAGGTGAAGCGGCGGCCGGCGACCTGCCACTGATCCTCCATCAGCCGCCCCCGACGAAGGTGACGATCTCATAATCGTCTCCGTCCTCGACCGGCACGTCCGCCAGGGTCGAGCGCGGCACGATGGCGAGGTTGCGCTCGACCGCGATCTTGGCCGGCTCCAGCCCAAGCTCGAGCGCGAGGTCGGCGATGCTGATCCCCTTCACCACCCGGCGATGCTCGCCATTGACCCTGATCGAGACTGTGTCGTCCATCTGACGCCTTTGCGCTCCCTCGCCGGCCGCCATATAGGGACTCGCCATGGCGACGCTACCGACCATCTACGTGCTCAACGGCCCCAACCTCAACCTGCTCGGCCTGCGCGAGCCGGAGATTTACGGATCCGAGACGCTCGACGACATCGCCGGCATGCTGGAGGACCAGGCGCGGACGCTCGGCCTCGCCGTCGACATGCGGCAATCCAACCACGAGGGCCATCTGATCGACTGGCTGCACGAGGCGAATGCGAACGGGGCCAAAGCGGTGATCCTCAACGCCGGCGGCTTCACCCATACATCGGTCGCGATCCACGATGCGATCAAGGCGATCGTCGTGCCGGTGATCGAGGTCCATCTGTCCAACCCGGCGGCGCGCGAAGGCTTCCGCCGGCGGAACCTGGTCGGGTCCGCCGCCAAAGGAACCATCGCCGGCTTCGGAGCGCTGGGCTACCAGCTTGCTCTGGACGCGGCGGCCCGTCTCTGACAGGACGCGGCCGAGGGGAAAAGAAGAAGCCTATGACCGACGAGAATGGAGCCGCGGAAGGCGACATCGGCCCCGAAGCGGGCATGCGGGTCGACACCGATCTGGTGCGCCAGCTGGCCGGGCTGCTCCACGAGAACGACCTCAGCGAGATCGAGGTGGAGGACGGCGACCGCAAGATCAAGGTGAAGCGCGAGCTCGCCGCAGCCGCGCCGATCGCCGCCGCCCCCGCCGCCCCGGCCGCGCCGGCCGCGGCCACCGCCCCTCCAGCCGCGGCGGAGATCGCTCCCGCCAGCCATCCCGGCGCGGTCAAGTCGCCGATGGTCGGCACCGTCTTCCTCTCGGGCGAGCCCGGCGCGCCGCCCTTCGTCTCGCCCGGGCAGAGCGTGAGCGAGGGCGATACGCTGCTGATCATCGAGGCGATGAAGGTGATGAACCAGATCAACGCCGCGCGCGGCGGCACCGTGAAGCAGGTGCTGGTCGTCGACGCCCAGCCGGTGGAGTTCGACCAGCCGCTGATGATCATCGAGTAGCCATGCCGATCAAGAAGGTCCTGATCGCCAATCGCGGCGAGATCGCGCTCCGCATCCACCGCGCCTGCCACGAAATGGGCATCCGCACCGTCGCGGTCCATTCCACCGCCGATACCGATGCGATGCACGTCAGGCTCGCCGACGAGGCGATCTGCATCGGCCCGCCGCCCGCGGCCGAATCCTATCTCAATATCCCCAACATCATCTCGGCCGCCGAGATCGCCCATGCCGACGCGATCCACCCGGGCTACGGCTTCCTCTCGGAGAATGCCCGCTTCGCCGAGATCGTCGAATTGCACAACATCGTCTGGATCGGCCCCAAGCCCGAGCATATCCGGATCATGGGCGACAAGGTCGAGGCCAAGCGCACCGCCGCCAAGCTCGGCTTGCCGCTCGTGCCGGGATCGGAAGGGCCGGTCGAGGGCATAGACGAGGCAAAAAAGGTCGCGGCCGAAACCGGCTATCCGCTGATCGTCAAGGCGGCCTCGGGCGGCGGCGGCCGCGGCATGAAGATCGTCCGGTCCGAGGACGAGCTCGAAAGCCAGATGATGCAGGCGCGCAGCGAAGCCAAGGCCGCGTTCGGCGACGACACCGTCTATATCGAAAAATATCTCGGCAACCCGCGCCACATCGAGTTCCAGATATTCGGCGACGGCGAGGGAAACGCCATCCATCTCGGCGAGCGCGACTGCTCGCTGCAGCGCCGCCACCAGAAGGTGCTCGAGGAAGCGGGCTCGCCGGTCATCTCGAAGAAGCAGCGCGGCCGGATGGGCGGCATCGTCGCCAAGGCGATGGCCGAGATGTCCTATCGCGGCGCCGGCACGATCGAGTTCCTCTACGAGGACGGCGAGTTCTACTTCATCGAGATGAACACGCGCCTCCAGGTCGAGCATCCGGTGACCGAAATGATTACCTCGATGGACCTGGTCCGCGAGCAGATCCGCATCGCCGACGGCCACCCGCTCTCCTGCACCCAGGACCAGGTGAGGTTCCACGGCCACGCCATCGAATGCCGGATCAACGCCGAGGATCCGGTGACCTTCGCCCCCTCCCCCGGCGTCGTCAAAGGCTTCCACGCGCCGGGCGGCATGCACGTCCGCGTCGATAGCGGGCTCTATGTCGGCTACAAGGTGCCGCCTTATTACGACAGCATGATCGCCAAGTTGATCGTCTACGGCTCGACCCGCGAACGCTGCATCATGCGGCTGAGGCGCGCGCTGGAGGAGTTCGTCATCGAAGGCATGAAGACCACCATCCCCCTCCACCAGAAACTGGTCAACGACCCCGAATTCCAGAAGGGCGAATATACGATCAAGTGGCTCGAGGAATGGCTGGCCCGATCGGAATAGAGGGACCGTCCGGGGACGGGCCGTCCCGATCGAGCCGGCCATCCGGGGCGGGGGGTAAAAGGAAATTTGGCCGCGTTCGCGGCCTCGGACGGAAGCCTGGGGGCCAGGGAGGAAGCAATGCGATCGATCTTCGTGATGCTGGCCGCGACGGCCTTGTTGGCGGGATGCGCGAGCCGGCCCGGCACCGCGACAAAATATCGCCCCAGCTATATTTTCGGCGGCTACAGCGAAAAGGAGATCGAGCCGGGCATCTGGAAGGTTACCGGCCGTTCCAACGGCATCGCCGAGTCGGGATTCGGCCGCAACATGGCGGCCTATCGCGCCGCCGAATTGATGAAGGCGGCCGGCTTCACCCACATGCAGATCATCGGCCAGAAGGGGCGCATAAGCTCGTTCAGCGTCGGCGGCGGCCCGCCCACCCATTCCGCCGGCGAATTCCTCGAGCTGACCGTGCGCGGCACGAACGATCCCGCCCCGCCGTCGGAATGCCGTGCGAAACGCCCCGACCAGTGCTTCACTCTGGCCATCGATCCTCTCCTCGCCCGCCTGCGGCCGGCGATGCACATTGACGAGGAGGCGCGGTAAAGACGGCGCCCGACAAGCGTGCATGCGCTGTCACCTCGATGTCGACGAGCCGGCCGAGTGAACGAACCGTCGTCGAGCGCCGGAGGCCCCGCAATCGCCCGATTCCCCGCGGCGGCTAGGTCTTGCAGCTGTCGGTGGTTAGCCCCACCAGCGCCTCGTAAAGGTGCACGCGCGTCGTATCGGCCCAGAAGTTGCGGTAGGTGATGCTGGCGTTGGGCATCACCCGCACCTTCGGCGTGCCGGTGCCGCAGACCTTGCCGATGACGTAGCTGGTCTTGAAGAAGTCGAAGCCGCCGGCACCGATAAAATCGGGAGACGTGCGCGCGATGTGGCAGGTCCGGCAGGTGGTGCCGTAGACCCGCCGATACTCGCTTGCATGTCCGGCCCAGCTGGCGGGCGCGGGCGGGACGGACGGACGGCCGGTGAAGTTGTTGTTGTACCAGCCGTTGATCGTGTTGGCGATTTCGTTGCCCTGGTTGGTATCGCGCACCATCTGGTTGAGCCTGGCGAAAGTATCGAAGTCGGCCGTCGAGGGCGTGGTACCGCTGATCGCCTGGTTATAATCCCAGGACTTCCCGCCGGGATATTTGAAGCTCGGCAGATCGAACTCCCGGAAGTGTGCTGAGGACACCTTGTGGTTGGCGTCGAGACCGGGCCCGCCGCCATGGCATACCTGGCAGAGGGCGGGAACCGGCTTCGGTCCCAAACCGTCGAGATCGGCGAATTTCAGCCGCCCGGACGTTCGTAGCGCGCCGGCGCCGTAGACGAAGAACTGAACCTGCTGGCCTGCCACCGGCGGGTTTGGATCATATTCCATCGCGACGGTCGCCCCCGGGCTGGTCTGGCTCAGCGCGTCGTTGGCGTTTTGAGGGTTCTGGTCGGGGAGCCCGTAATTGGTCACATAGCAGGCAAGCTTCTGACCGGTCTGGAGGCAATGCATGTTGCGGCCGAAACCGAGATCGTTGTGGTTCATGTAGGCGGCCTGGACGAAGTTCGGGGCGACGCCGCCGCCATTCGTGTCGAAGCCGTTCGCGTCCCACCACGCGCCCAAGTTCGGCTTGGGGGTCGGCACGTCGAGCGCCGCATAATAATCAATCGCTTGCTGCTCCCCGTCGGCCGGATTGAAGGAGCCGAACGGGCCGGCCAGGAAAGCCGGACGGCCGAACCCGTCAATGTCGCCATAGGGCGGCACGACTCCGGGCACCGCGTTGAGCACGATTGGCGTGCAATCCAGATAGGGCGAATCGGGCCACAGATCCGGAGTCGTCATCGCGTGATGCGGCGGGGCGTCTGTATTGATGACATTATCGAGCAATACGACCCGCAGCCCATCCGGGTCGGCCCCGCGCAGCTCGAGGCGCAGGCTGTTGGGGAAGCCCGTGTTGAACGGGATACGGAAGATCGCGTGATATTGGTGATTGTCGAGCGCGGTTTCCTTGACCTTGGGCGGCGGCGTGCCGCCGTACGAGACATAGGCGCGAAGGGTGAGGTTCGACCAGCCGGCGAAGTCCGATCCGATTTCGACGCGGACGCAGGTCGCGTGCGCCGGATCGTTGCCGGCGACGTCCATGTTGATCTCCGAGAAATGCCGCGTCTGGCCGACATAGGCCCAGCCCGACGGCGTGTTCTGGAGCGTTGCCGTCCCCTCCTCCCTCCACACGCCCTTGGTGTCGTCATAGGTCCATAAAGCGATCGTCGGAGGCGCGCCCGGCAGCACCTCATCGGGCACCGGCACGCGCACTTCGGCCGTCGTTCCCGACTTGAGGTCGAGCCTGTTGCCGGCGGAGTCGGTGAACGCGGCGTACACCGCGCCGTAGGTCAGCAATTCCGCGCGACCGCCGGCGGCCGGGACGGCCTGATAATCGCCCGGTATGGCGCGCCGGGCAGGATTGAGCGAGGCCGATTCCGACCGGATCGACCCGCTGGCGGGATTGCCCCGGCCATCGACCAGGGCCCCCGCCGGCACGACGATCTCGACACCGCGCGCGATGCATGGCGCCGTCTTCGCCGCGGCGGCGAGCAGCGCCGCCTCGGTGCGCAGCCTCCGATAAGCTGCGTCGCGCACCTCTGATTTGTCCGTTTCCGCCCTGTAGATAGACGGCTGGACAAGCCGCCTCACCGGACGCTGGCCCTCTCCGGTCTGGCTCCCGCCGCACGGTCCCGAGCCTCGCCGGTCGACAATCTTCACGACGCCGCTGGCGGGCAACGTGTCGACCTGCGCCCGAATCATCTCATACGTCGCACCGGTCGCGTCCTTGTCGTAGACGCGCGATATCCGGGCATAATCGCGGTGGGTGATGTTGAGCACGTAGCGGTTGTCGCTCTGCGGGCTGGCGGACAGCGAAAACCAGCCGCTGGCGTTGGTCGTGCCCGTCGCATCGCCGACGGCGACCGAAGCATTGGCGAGCGGCAGCCGCGAGACTTCGTCGAGCACCTGCCCCGAAAAGGCGAGGTCGAGGGCCCCGGAGCGCACCTCGATCCGCTTATAGGCATAGCCTCCCCTGCCGTCGCGGGCGATCACATAGGCCGCCGCCAGGCCCTTCGCGGCTGGCAAGGTCCATGTCTCGGTGGCGCCGTTGCCGGCGGCGACGGATCCGCCGCCGTCCAGCGTGCGCCAAATATATTTGACGGTGTCGCCGTCGGGATCGCGGGTCGCCGCGGCGACCTTGACCGTGCTCCCGGCCGCCGCGCGGGTGACCGCTTTCGAACCCTTGCTTGCAAAGGCCGTCACCAGCCGCGGCGCGTGGTTGGGGAGCGGCAGGTTCACGCTCGCGCCGCCCGGGGGAAGGCTGACTTGCGCGGTCGCCTTCGCCTGCTCGCACGCCGCCTCGACCACATAGGCGCCCGGTGCGAGACCGGTGATCGCATATTCGCCGCGAATGTTCGCCCGCACCTTCTTGCCGCCGGCGGTGACGATCGTCGCCACGTCCAGGCCGAAGAAGCTGTCGCTGATCCAGCAGGGACGGTTGTCGCCGGTGAGCGTGACTCCGTGCAGCAGCGGCGTTTCGAGGCGGACAATGATGTCCTCGGCTATGACCGTCCTGTCGCCGACCTTCACTCGTTTCGCACAGCCTTTGGCGTCGCCGCTGTCCCAACAGATCTGGTAAACGCCCCTGGCCGGCGCGATCAGGTCGAACCTGCCGTCGAGCATCGTCAATGCGCCCGCCACGTTCGCGCCTCCGGCCGTTCGCAGGAAGACCCTCCAGTCGGGCACGGCGATTGGGGCGGCGCCGGGGACGCCCGCGAGGGTCGGCGGGCGCGGAACGAAGACCTTGAGGGTGCCGGTGACGCGAACGCCACCCGGGAACCCGCTGGTCTGCGCCATACCCGGATCGAGTTGCGCGGAGAAAAACGCCGCGATCAGCAGCAGACCCGATATTGCGGCTCCCCATGCAACGCGCCTGGAGGCCCGCAGCCGGGCGAATGACGCGATCAACATGACGTGCCCCTTTCCTTCGCTCCAGCGCAACATTGGATTGCGCGGGAAGACGGCCCGAGAACGCTCTCGGGTGCAATTCGTCGGCAGCAAAGCCTCAAAAAGCGGGCGGTAGCTACGAGCTCAAGGATCAACGCATATCCTGAGGTCGCTACGCCAAGTCGGGATGTTGCATAGCACGATTACGCCCGTGCCGGAACGATAAAGGGAATTCCGTTTCCTCCACTTCGGATTGAACCGGGTCATTGCGTTGCGTAAGCACTTACTTGATGCGTGACACGAAAAAAGCCGGTCTTTGAGCGACATCGAACCGCCGATCGCGGCAAGGAGGGACAAACTCGGTCGCGCGTAAGCCGGACAAGGTTCGCAACGGACCTTTTCGGGTTGAGAAAAGGCCGAAGCGGCATCACTCGTGCTGATGCCGCCGGTCATTCGACAGGGCGGACGAACAGGATGAGGGAGCGACGATGAAAGCGACCATCTGGCATAATCCCAATTGCAGCACCTCGCGCAAGACGCTGGCCATCCTAGAGGAATCGGGCGCCGACGTGACGGTGATCGAATATCTGAAGACGCCGCCGTCCAAGGACGAGCTCGAGCGGCTCTACGCGCGCGCCGGCATCACGCCGCGCGACGGCCTGCGCGCGAAGGAGCCGCTGGCGCAGGATCTCGACCTCGTCACCGGCCGGGTCAGCGACGCCGCGATCCTCGAGGCGATGGTCGAGAATCCGGTCCTGATCGAGCGGCCGCTGGTCGAGACCGAGAAGGGCGTCCGCCTCTGCCGCCCGCAGGACAAGGTGCGCGAGATCCTCTAGCCCGCGCTCCCCCGTCGAGGAGCGGAGAAAAAGTTGACCTGCCCGGCCGGGAGGGACAATCCGCGCCGATGGCGGTCATAGATCCGGACCTGTTGCTCCGCGCCTACTCGATCGGCGTGTTCCCGATGGCGGACAGCCGCGACGCCGGCGAGGTGTTCTGGGTCGAGCCGAAGCGGCGGGCGATCATTCCGATCGAGGATTTCCGCCTCTCCCGCTCGCTGCGCAAGGCGGTCCGGTCCGGCGCGTTCGAGGTGACCAGCGACCGGGCCTTCGCGGCGGTGGTCGCCGAATGCGCCAAGCGGGAGGAGACCTGGATCAACGCCGACATCGAGGCGAGCTACGGCCTGCTCCACGCCCGCGGCCACGCCCATTCGATCGAATGTTGGCAGGACGGCGCGCTGGCCGGCGGGCTCTACGGGGTCACGCTCGGTGCCGCCTTCTTCGGCGAGAGCATGTTCTCGCTCCGCAAGGACGCCTCGAAGGTGGCGCTGGCCTGGCTGGTCGCGCGCCTCAGGGTGGGCGGCTACCGGCTGCTCGACTGCCAGTTCATGACCGAGCATTTGCGCCGCCTCGGCGCGATCGAGATCGACCAGGCGGACTATGTCGCGTTGCTGGGCGCTTCGCTGTCGGGGGCGGTGCCGGACGGGGACGGCGGCGCCGGCGGCGGCGGCGGCTCCGGCGCGGCGGCGGGCGCGGAGTTCGGCGCCCTCGACCGGCTGCTCGCCGCGGATCCCGCCCGCACCGTCGATGCGCCCGCCTCGGGATGCGTCATCGCGCAGCTCTTGGGCCAGACGTCGTAGACCGGGTGCTCGACGACGTTGAGCGACGGAGTCTCCTTGTAGAGCCAGCCCGAGAAGACCCGGCGGAAGCGGCCGTCGGTCCCGCGCGCGTCGAGCTGGATGAAGGCGCCGGTGAGCCTTTGCACCTCCCACGGCGCGGTCGTCTCGCAGGCGCGCAGGCGCACCACCACGTCGCCGACGCGAATGGCCTGGCCGGGCTTCATCTCGAGGTCGCGGGAGATGCCGTTACGCTTGTTGAGCAGGCCGATCACCGCCACCCGCTGGGCCATCGGCGTCGTGCCGGGCGCGACCGCGGTCACGGTCTGCGAGGTGTAGACGGTCTTCGGCGACGCCTCGGCCTGCCGATCGTCCTGCCCCGCGCCTTGCGGCCCGCAGCCGCACAACGCAAGCAGACCGGCCAAAGCGGCGGCGGTTCGCGGCCGCTCCATCATCCCCGGTCGGGCGTCCAGGCCTGGTAGTCGCCGCTCGCCGCCTGGCACCGGCCGCCGCGTTCGAGCGCGCCGGACGGGCGGTAGGCGCCGGGCGTGCCGGTCAGGTTCGGCGTCGGCGCTCGGAGGAATTTGGGCGGCGGCGGCAACGCCTCGTCGGGCAGGCCTTCGATCTGGTGATGGAGCCAGGCGTGCCATTCGGGCGGGATCCGGCTGGCGTCGTTCGGGCCTTCATAGATCACCCAGCGCCGGCCGCCCTTCTTCGCCTCGTAATAGACGTTGCCGCCGGCGTCCGTGCCGACCTTGCGGCCGAGGCGCCACACCTCGAGGGCGGTGCCGAGGGTCGCGCCGTCCCACCAGGTGAAGATCTGCTTCAAGAGGCCCATCGCCGCCCGCCTAGCGCCGATGACGGACGCTGCGCAAGGGTCAGCGCGGCGGCCCGCCCGGCCAGCTTGCCCGGTCGCCTTCCTGGATGCCGAGCTCGGCGGCGCGCCCGCCCGCTATCTCGAGCACGGCGGCGACCGGCTCGCCGACCTCGACCTGGTCGAGCGACTGCGGGATGGTGTTGTCGGCGATGCGCGCGATGGTGCCGTCGGCGCGGATGAAGATCATGTCGAGCGGGATGAAGGTGTTCTTCATCCAGAAGCTGGCCGGGCGCGGCGTCGCGAACGGGAAGATCATGCCCCGGTCCGGGGCGAGGCTGTCGCGGAACATCAGCCCCTGCGCCTGCTCGTCCTCGGTCCGCGCGACCTCGACGGTGAAAGCATGGACCGCGCGGCCGCTGCGAATCCGGAGCGGGACGAGCGCGAGCCCGGATTCCGCGGTCGCGGCGGCCGCGCCGCCCGCGCCCCGCGGTTCGCTCCGGCAGCCGGGGAGCGATGCGGCGATGAGGGCGGCGAGCAGGATCGCCCGACGCCTCACCTCGGCTCCACCTCCACCGCGAGCGGCCCCTTGGGACCCGATGCGATCCGCGCCTTGAGCGGCTGGTCGGGAGCGAGATCGGTCAGCCCGCTGCGGCGGACGGTCTCCATGTGGATGAAGATGTCCTCGCCGTCTTCCGCCCCGACGAGGAAGCCATAGCCCTTGAGGCGGTTGAACCATTTGACGCGGACCGGCTCGAAGCCGCCCGCCTCCTCGATAAGGGCGACCGGGTCGACGCGCTCGCCGCCGCCCTGCGCCCGGTGAGGCTCGGGCACGACCGCCTGGCTGAGGTCGATCGAGAGCACCTTGCGCGCCTGGAGGCCCCGCTCCTGCTCCGCCACCAGGCATTCCACGATCGCGCCTTCCGGCAGGCTGCGGCGGTCATGCTCCTTGAGGACGCTGAAGTGGACGAGGATATCGCCCTGCGCCTCCTCGCTGACCAGGAAGCCGAAGCCGCGCGTGGCGTCGAACCACTTCATCGTGCCGGTAAGCTTGACGAGCGCCTCGTCGCCGCCCGGCGCGGCGACGCTGTCTTCCGGTTGCGAAGACGGGCCGTCATCGAGCATTTCCCGGCGCGAGGTCATCAAAGCCACATCCACCACAGACGTCCGCTTTGACCTATCATGGCTATCGCGCGCTTGTGAACTGTTTCGGCGCGATTTTTAATCAATGCCCGGGTCCGGGATTTCCCCCGGCGCGGCGTCGAGCAGCCGCCGGACGGTGTCGAGCGCATGGCCGGCGCGAAGCATCGCGGCGGCCGCCTTCTGCCGCGCCTCCCGGCCGGGCGCGCTCTCGGCATAGGGCCCGATGCGCCTGCGCGCGGCGAAGCGCAAAGCCGCCGCCCAGGCGCCTTCCCGCGCCTCCTGGCGGGCGTGGCCGGAATCCTCCGCGGCGATGCCGGCGGCGCGAAGCGCCTGATCGACCCGGTGCTCGCCATAGCCCCTGCGCATCAGCGAGGCGGTGCGCGCCGTCGCGAAGGCGCGGTCGTCGACATAGCCCAACCGGGCGAAACGCTCGACCAGCGGCTCGACCGGCGGCCTGCCGCTGCCGCTCCAGCCCCGCTCGCGCAGCTTGCGGGCGAGATAGGCGCCGAGCCTGGCGCGCGTCGTCGCGTAGCGTCCGGCATAAAGCAGCCCAAGCCGCTCCAGCCCCGCTTCGTCGAGGGGCGGACGAGGCTTCCTGTTACGTTCATGTGGCACCGCCATGATTGTGCCACAGTCCAACCGGATTATGAACGCGCATCGGCTCCGGGGCGAAACCCCGCCGACCCGCGTTCGTGATGCCCGCATTTGATCGAGGATCCTGCAAGCAGTGCCACAATCTGGTGAAGGCCTGGCGATGCGGCGCGGCGGAGCGCCAGCCACGGCCCCTGCCCCCACCCCCACCGCCGACGCTCTGCCGCGCCGTTATGCCGATTTCGGCACGCTGGGCGACGCGCTGGATTATGCCGCCTTGGGCGTGCGCGGGCTCAATTTCCACGATTCGCGCGGCAGCCTGACGCGCGCCTACAGCTTCGGCGAACTGCGCGCCGATGCGATCGAAGCGGCCCATCGCCTCATCGCCCGAGGAGTCGCTCCGCGCGACCGCATCGCCCTGATCGCCGAGACCGGCCCCGAGTTCGCCGCGCTTTTCTTCGGCGCCATCTATGCCGGCGCCTGGCCGATCCCGCTGCCGCTGCCGACCTCCTTCGGTGGGCGCGAAAGCTATATCGAACAGCTCGGCGTCCAGCTCGCCAGCGCCGATCCAAGCATCCTCTTCTACCCCGACGAACTGTCCGGCATGGCCGGCGCCGCCGCCCAGGCGGCGGGGGTGGAAGGCATCGTCTGGGAAGGATTCGCGGCGCTTCCGGCGCCGGCGGCAAAGCTGCCGCGGCTCGCCGCCGACGATATCGCCTATCTTCAATATTCGAGCGGATCGACCCGCTTTCCGCACGGCGTCGCCATCACCCATGGCGGCCTGCTCAACAACCTCGCGGCGCACAGCCACGGCATGGACGTCACCGACAGCGACCGCTGCATCTCGTGGCTTCCCTGGTACCACGACATGGGCCTGGTCGGCTGCCTGCTCTCGACGGTCGCCAACCAGGTGTCGACCGACTATCTCAAGACCGAGGATTTCGCCCGGCGTCCGCTCGCCTGGCTCGACCTGATCAGCCGCAACGAGGGCACTTCGGTGAGCTATTCGCCGACCTTCGGCTACGACATTTGCGCGCGGCGCATCGGCAGCCAGTCGAAGGTGGCCGCGCGTTTCGACCTGTCGCGCTGGCGCGTTGCCGGCAACGGCGCCGACATGATCCGGCCCGACGTGATGCAGGCCTTCGTCGACGCCTTCGCCGACGCCCGCTTCGATGCGAGGAGCTTCCTGCCCAGCTACGGCCTCGCCGAGGCGACGCTCGCCGTCTCGATCATGCCGCCGGGCCAGGGCATCGTCGTCGAGCTGGTCGAGGAGACGCTGCTCGCCGGCGGCGGCGAGGCGGAGCGCGACCGCCCGCAGCGCTACCGCTCGATCGTCAATTGCGGCGAGCCGGTGCGCGACATGGAGGTCGCCATACGCGACGAGGACGGCCGCCCGCTCGCCAGCCGCGAGATCGGCAAGGTCCATTGCCGCGGCCCTTCGGTCATGGTCGGCTATTTCCGCGACGAGGAGGCGACGGCGGCCTGCCTCGATCCCGACGGCTGGCTCGACACCGGCGACATGGGCTATTTGTCGGACGGCTGCCTCTACATCGTCGGCCGCGCCAAGGACATGATCATCATCAACGGCAAGAACCACTGGCCCCAGGACATCGAATGGGCGGTGGAGCAGATTCCCGGCTTCAAGGCCGGCGACATCGCCGCCTTCGCGATCACCACGCCGGGCGGCGAGGAGACGCCGGCGGTCCTGGTCCAGTGCCGCACCTCGGACGCGGAGGAGCGCGGGCGGCTGCGCGACGCGATCCGCGAGCGGGTGCGGGCGATCACCGGCATGAACTGCGTCGTCGAGCTGGTGCCGCCGCGCACCCTGCCGCGGACCAGCTCGGGCAAGCTCTCCCGCGCCAAGGCCCGCAGCCTCTACCTCAACGGCGAAATCCAGCCCTACGACATCGCCGCCTAGGCGCTCCTTGTCCTCCCCTGCCGCGGAGCCGATGGGGATGACAAGGGACCGCCCGCCCCTTGCCCGGCCGCCTCCGCCCCCCATATCCATTTCCCGTTCCGACTACCCCCTTGCGCCATATCGGGCGCGCGGCTAAGGACCGGCGCTCTCCGGCTCTAGGAGTGTAGCTCAGCTGGTAGAGCATCGGTCTCCAAAACCGAGGGCCGTGGGTTCGAGTCCCTCCACTCCTGCCACTTCCTTCGCGACGCGGCCGAGGCGAGCGGGGATTTGAACGCGAGGCCGAGGCGGACGGGCCGAGGCGGGCCGGGGGGAAAGATATTCGGTCAAAGGCGGCGCCGGAAGGAACCGGACCGCGGCCGATGACGAGACGGAGGCCGGGGCGGGCAACGGGCTAAAGGCACGGCCTCTCCCGCGCTTTCCGCGCTGTTTTTGAGGATGAACATAGGTGGCCAGAGTCAATCCAGGCGAATTCCTGCGGCAGGTGCGCGCCGAGACCGCCAAGGTGGTCTGGCCGACCCGCAAGGAGACGGTGACGACCACGATCATGGTGATCATCATGACCTCGCTGCTCGGCATCTTCTTCTTCGGCATCGATTCGGCCTTCCACGCGGTGGTGAGGGCGCTGCTCGGGCTGCTGGGGTAGAAGCAAAGACATGTCTCGCTGGTACATCATCCACGCTTATTCGGGCTTCGAGAACAAGGTCCGCGACGCCATCATGGCCGAGGCGACGCGGCTCGGCCTCGCCCAATTGGTCGAGGCGGTCGAGGTGCCGACCGAGAAGGTGACCGAGGTCCGCCGCGGCAAGAAGGTGACTTCCGACCGCAAGTTCTTCCCCGGCTACGTGCTCGCCAAATTGGACATGAACGACGACGTCTACCACCTCGTCAAGAACACCCCCAAGGTGACCGGCTTCCTGGGCAGCTCGGGCAAGCCCCAGCCGATCAGCGAGGCCGAGGCCGCCCGCATCCTCAACACCAAGGACGAAGCCGCCGCCGCCGCCCCCAAGACCAAGATCAGCGTCGACTACGAGATAGGCGACAGCGTCAAGGTCCTCGACGGGCCGTTCGCGAGCTTCAACGGCCTGGTCGAGGAGCTCGATTTCGACCGCGGGCGGGTCAAGGTCGGCGTCTCGATCTTCGGACGGGCGACGCCAGTGGAATTGGAGTTCGAGCAGGTCGAGCTCGTCAAATAATTTTGTGTCCCGGCGCAGGCCGGGACCCACGCTGGGCACCGGCTTAGCGCGGCGAACGAAGCAGGGGCTGGAGCGGAAACTCCGGACCTTTTCTTTTGCGCCGCCACTTTGAACACTGCAAAGTGCAGCCGACCACTGACCGGAGACATGCGATGGCCGAGATTTGGTATGATGGTGGCAGGATTGCTGAACGGGCTTTCGATCGGCACCCGGAGGTCGGCGATATTCTAGAACTCCAGCTCAACGGAGAATTTGACGAGTACATCGTGAAGAGGAAGGCTGTTTTCTATGATCGAAACGGTCAGATGGTGGAGCGGATCATCGTCGAGCTCTATGGGCCCCTGGGTTAGAGGGATGCGGTAAATGGCGCGTCAAAAGCCCAAATCTCCAAGTGGGCTTTCGTGGTGGAACGTCCTGAATAGTCCTCTCGCGATCGCCTTGGTGACAGGTGTCACCGGCTTGGTAATCGGGGGAGTCGCAACGATCCATCATCAGCAGCAGGAGGCGGCCAAGGACAGGGCTGTGCGTAGATCGGAGTTCGCCAACCTCCTTGTTGAATATAGGCAACGTCTTTCTGCGCTCGAAGAGGCCGATGGTGAGTTGGAGCTACCTGAGTTCAAAGAGGGGATGTCCACTGCCGGCCAGCACAAGCTCACGGATGCCGAGCGGAAAGTCTTCGAAGTCAAGTCGGAAGCTGTTGGAAAACGAGAGTGGGACATCATCCGTGGAAGCGGTAGCTACGTCCCTGCAATGCCAGCTTACGCGAACGTGAATCTCCAAGCGATCGGCGCCCAAATAGATGACACGGCTGGGATCCCGCAGGTCCAATCTGGGGCGCTCCAACTGCTGGGGCTTCTCAACGTCGAATCATCCGTCCTGTGGTTGTTTGTACATGCCTCCCTGCCGCAGATGCGAACCTATTATGTTGGTCGTCAGATGATGCTCATTAACGGTCAGTTGCCTCTTGATAGAGGGGACACACTCACAGCACGTCAAGAACGAGTTCTCGGTTTTCCCGAGGTGAAGCCTGGTGAGCTTGAGAGACGTATGAAAGAGTCGAACGCTCTGCATGAGCGTGTGCAGCGCAAGCTTGGGGATGCCGCGGAGAAGTAAGGGAACTTCGACTGCGATCGGACCTAGGCGCGGGAATTCCTAGGTTCCTTGACCTACCCCTCGTCGAACAACTCCGACGGCTTCACCTTCAGAGCGCTCGCGATGCGGTGGATGTTGACGAGGCTGACGTTGATTTCACCGCGCTCGATGCGGCCGAGATAGGAGCGGTCGAGGTCGGAGCGCAGGGTCATTTCTTCCTGGGAGAATTTGCGGCCGTGCGGAACTGGCGCAGGCGCGCGCCGAGGCTCATCAACCGAGAATGGAGTCGATTTCCAACTCGGTGGAGAACTCCCGTGCGGCTACGCTTATGTCAGAGTACAGCCGATCTGCGGACAGGCCGAACAGTCTCAGAGCCGTCCGGACTAGCCACTTTTCGTTGTGAGCGACTTCAAAAACGATGTTGCTCTTATCGACAGCCATGCTCTCGCAGCCGTCACAGTGGATGCTCATAGCGCTGTCCTGTGCCATGGTACGTGGGTTCATGGCGCTAGTGTCAATCAGGGCAGGCCTTCGCCGATTTGCGCGAAAGGGATTAGTTCGCTCGGGCTTTGTCAAGACCTGAAAGTCACTGCGCGGAAACGCAAGCACGGCACCCGACTTGCGAGACTCGGTCGGTTCGCTTGCGAAAAACAGTGCGATCAGTGGGTTAGTTGTCCAGTCGAGGAGAATGGTCGCTACGCCATAATGTTGCGCCAGGACGAGCCATTCCAAGTCGCTCTGGGGGCGCGGATTCGCAAATCGCGATGAAGCCCGTCGCCACTTCAGTAGCTGACCCTCATTCCTTATCCCCCATTTTCGTGGGCGGAAGGCGCTTGGGATAACGGGCCAGTCGTGATCGCCGTGTCCGCGGAAATACATCTCCCCCTGCGAACCCGGCGCCAAGATATTGACGAACTGCGCAACGATTTTGAGGCCCCGCTCCGGCATCTCTCATGCCTTCCCATTCGTCTGCGCGCCCGATTCCCCAAACAACTCCCCCGCCTCCACCTCGAGCGCCTCCGCGATGCGGTGGATGTTGACGAGGGCGACGTTGCTCTCGCCGCGCTCGATCTTGCCGAGGTAGGAAGGGTCCAGGCCGGCGGCGGAAGCCAGCGCGGCCTGTGTCAGGCCCCGGGCCTTGCGCAGCTTGCGCAGGCGTTTGCCGAACCTCTTCTTGACCCGTCGCTGCCGCTCCCTGTCCATGCATTCCTCACCGATGGAATGCAGTTCATAGGTCGAAGGGGCGGAACTCTCAAATGGAGTCCGGATCGGAGGTGCAGAAGTAGAAAATGGGGACGGTCAGCGAGTGACCGTCCCCGGCTCAGCCGAGCGCCCAGCCGGTCTTCATCGCGGCGAAATGATCGTCCATCGCGGCGCGGCCTGCTTCGGTGAGACCCACGACGACTCCGCGCCCACCCTGCGGATCGGCGCGGCGTTCGACGAGGCCGTGAGCGCAAAGCTGGTCGAGCCAGCGCATCGCCGTCGCGATCGCGATCCGCGCATCGGTGGCGAGGCGCGAGATCCTGACCGTCCGCCCTTCGAGTCGGGCGTGGTACAGCTCCAGCAGCACGCTCCAGCCGGCATTGGCCAGATCGAGGTCGAAGACGGCCGAGCGGGCATGGCGCATGGAGATCAGGAACCCCACCTGCTGCGCGGTCACGGGCGCCTGGCAGGCCATGGCCTGCCGGCGGCTGGCGTCGTTTTCCGCCAGATGCACGATCATTGCCGTAATGTGGCTGAGGTCACGCCCGAGGTCTTCCAAAAGGGTCCGGCCGCCGCCCTCACCGATGTCTTGCGCCACCATCCCCAACGTTTAGCGCAAGTTTCAGGTATATAATACCTGTTTTAGATATGATTATGGTATATATCTCCTGCTCTTTGACGTATGGCGGCTGGCGTGCTCCCGCGAGGTTTGCGCCATGCTCAATGAATGGTCCGACCGCCCTCCTCCCAGGCCGCCTCGGCCGTTGCTAATGACGGGAGAGTTCTGGGTCGGCGTCTTCACTATCGTCGTTTGGCTGGGGTTGCTGCTCGGCTTCATGGTTTAAAGCGATGGTGCCGAATTGCTTCGCTGCGCTCGCAATGACGACGGCTTTCGGCCGCGGGTTCGTCGTCGGGTTCGATCCGTTCGTGTTTCTGTGGCTGGTCGGAGCCGGGGGCGGGTCAAAGTGGGGGTCTCCATTTTCGGGCGGGCGACGCCGGTGGAGCTCGAGTTCGAGCAGGTCGAGCTCGTCAAATAAGATTGTGTCCCCGGCCTCCGCCAGCGGACGCCGCGGAGCCCGTCAGGCCCTGGGGCGGGCCGGCCGGATTCGGCGCCAGACACGGGCGAGCCCGGGCGCACGCCTGGCCAGGCGTCGGAGGATGGCACGCACGGCATCGATCTCGGCGAGCGCAAGAGGCACCTTGATCAGCGCATGATAAGCGGGGAGCGCCAGCGTCTCGATCTCGCCCGCCGCGACGCGCGGCCGCCCCTTTCGATACCAACCGGTGGAAAGGATCATGTCCTCCGGCACGAGCAATCCGGCTTCCACGAACCTGTCCGCCAGCAGCTTCGAGATGCGATGCTTCTGGTCGATGATCGCGGCCCGCAGGCTGCGCTCGGCATGGACGGCACCGTCGACGTCGTCGATGACGATCGCGCAATCGGGCTCGAGGCGGTCCCAGAAAAGCGCAAGATCCGTCTCGATCCTTCCGCCACCGTCGAGCAGCAGCAGCTTTATCCCGCGCGGATCGGCCGCAGCGTCGAGCTCGGCCGATCCGCCGTGAATGAAACGGATCGCATCCTCGACGCCGAAACGCGCGAAGGTGGACCTGAGCTCTTCCGTCTTCTGCCCGATCGTCTCGCCCTTCGCGCCCACGCCCGGCCGCAGGAGGTCGGCCGTCAGGACGCAGAAAGGCAGGCCGGCGCTTCGCGCCCCGAGCGCCAGCGCGACGGTCGCCGCACCCCGGTAGGTGCCGATCTCTACGATCGTGCCTCCGCCGCAGCGTGCGGCACTTTCATAGATCCGCCTGTAGACGGGCACGGGCATGAGCCCGTGCGCCGATTGCTTCACCGTCGCGAGCAGCTGATCGATCTCGTCCACGCAGCGGACTATGTCGGCCGGGCGGGCGGCGTCAACGCGCCGCGACCGCGAGCAGAGGGGCCCAGGACCAAGTCCCACGTCGATTAGGAGGTGGGCGATTCGTCTCGAAATAGTCGTTCGAGCCGGAAGGACCGGGGCGGAGACGCTCCGGCCCTATTCGTTTCGAGCCCTAGCTGGCCTCGCGACCCTTTTCATAGGTCTGGAGGCAATTGTCGGTCACCGTCGCGGTGCAGGCCGGGTAGGATTCCGGCGCGTCGGCGACCGGTTCGCCGGTGACCGGGTCGAGCAGGGGCCCGCCCATCGCGGCGCCGGCGTCGGTGCCGTTCCAGCCCGCCGGGACGATCGCCGGGTCGGAGAGGACGGCGATGCCGCGGGCGTCGCGCTCGGGGTTCGAATTGTCCGGCTGGACGAGCTGGCCGCTCGCGGCCGTCGCGTCGCTCGCCAGGGTCGTGCCCGCCATGGGCGTGGCCGCGTCGGTCTCATAGGCCGTGGTGGCGAGGCCGTCGCCGTCATAGGCCGTCGCGTCGGTCGCGGTGTCGGTTTGGGCGAAGGCCGCGCCGCCGAGCAGCAGCGCGATCGCGAAAGCGGTTCTTTTCATCACATCTACTCCTGTCTTCATCCCGTGTGGGAGCAGTCAGACTGTCCCCGGCGGCGAGCGGCCGCCGTCCTCGCGTCGCGGCCTCGCCGCGGGCGGTGGGAGCGACGGGGTAACGAGCAAAAGCGCGGTTCTTTCCGCATCGGCCAGGGAGCGGGGGTCAGTCGGTGGAAACCGGGGACGAGGCGCAGAAGCGGGCGGGTACGGGCGGATAGGGACAGGGGAAAAGGACAGTCAGGTAGCTGTCCCCGAGATTCGGTTCTTTTGGCTTCACGCAAAGACGCGGAGGGGCAAAGGGATGGGGACAGTCGGCGAGTGACTGTCCCCAGAGGAGGCGTCGCGATGGCTTATGGGGACCCCTGGACCTGCCTCGGCGACGGGGCGGCGCATGCCGCCGCGGTCGAGGAGGTGGAGCCGGTCTGGGGCGGGCGGTTTTACGGTTGTGGTGTCGCTCGGCCTGCTGATCGGCTTCGTGGTTTGAAGCGATGGGGCATAGGCTGGATTGCCGCGCTGCGCTCGCAATGACGGAGCGAAAGCGATGGGCCTGCCGGTGACAGGTACCCACCTGTCAATAGCGAGGAGAGCGCGAGGCGGCCGGCCGCAACGGGACGGATCACCGACCGAATCTTCTGTCGACGGGTTACCTCGCGCAGCTCATCGATCTGAAGGGGATGGCTGACAAGGGTGAAACGGGCGTCGAGCCATGCCTTGATGAGCCGTGCAGGCGCCCCTGCCGGGGAGATAAGGGCGCTGACGATGATGTTGGTGTCGAGGATGACCCGCATTCAGGACAGCTCCCGTTTCGATCGAACCGGGCACTGCCTTGATTCTCTTTGGCGGTCGCGCTTCCAGATCGGAAAACCGGCGCCCACTTTTCCGGGAAGCGCTTAGATCATCGGCCGGAGCGGGCGCGGCGGACTTCTGCCAGTTCCTCCTCCACCAGCTGTTCGACTTCGGCCGGGTCGGCGCCGGCGTTGCGCTCCTGAATGTCGAGGACCGTTTCGCGGAGCACCTCGCGGTTGACGGCCTGCTCGACGAAGCGCGACAGCGCCCCCTTCCGGCCGCCGCGGGCGGCGAGCAGGGTGCGCAAGGCGACGTCGGTCTGGCGCGAGACCTTCAGGCTCCAGCGGGTCTGCTCGTTCATGGTGCACCTGTGCGTCTGTGTGTCTAGATGCTTATAGCGCGGGAGGCACGAGGGGACAATTTGTCCGGTTTGGCGGAATGGGGCTTAGATAAGGGGCCATGGGAACATAGAGGGAATATCGGCGACGCGGCGAACGGCTGCGGCGACTCGGGCGGGCTGTAGGATTTGGCGGGGTGGGTAAAGACGGGCGGATTCGGGCTCGAAAAAATAAAGTTGTGCGCGCCGGCTCGCGAAATTTGTAGGATTTCGAATTCCTACAAGGGTGCGGCGCAAGGCGGCGGATGAAGCCGGAATCTTGAAGTCCGCTGTAGGATTTCGAAATCCTACAACCAGTATGGAAAAAAGTGCTTGACAGCGTCACGCTGATATGGCACAATCTCATCACGGTCGACAGGTGCGGCTGGTGGAGATGGGCCTTTCCTACAAACCGGGGAAGGCCCCCGAAAAAATCGAGCTGGAGCGGCAACCCGCCCCGGCTTTTTTTGTGCCCCGCGCAGGCGGGGCATCGTCTTTTCGGTCCCGGCGCCTTCATCGCCGGGTCGGGCGCGGCCGTCATGCTCTGGCGGGCGCCTTTCATCCGACACGCGCTTTGACGGCAGGCCGCGATCGGCGGCGGGGAGGATTTATGGCGATGCGGAAGACGAAGGCCCGGAAGGGCAAGGCGGGAAAGAAGGGAAAGCAGGGACAATGGACGCCCGAGAAGGAGGCCATCTTCTTCCACGAGCTGGCGATGATCTGCAACGTCGCCGCGGCGCTCCGCAAGGCCGGCATGGTCCGGTTCACCTCGCGCGTCTATGAGCGGCGCAAGCGGGATCCCGAGTTCAGAACAGCCTGGAACGAAGCCGTCGCGGAGAGCTACGCGATGCTCGAGCTGGAGATGCTGGCGCGGGGCCGGGCCGGCGACAAAAGGCCGGCGCCCGGGAACGAGGCCGAGAAGCGGCTGCGCGAGATATCGACCTCGCTCGGGCTGCAGCTGCTCAAGCTCCATCAGAGTCAGATGCGGGGCCGCGCACCCGCGGCGCAGCGGCCGATGCGCGGCGCCAAGCTCAGGGACCAGCTCGAAGCGCGGCTCGACGAGATCGCCCGCCGCCTCGGCGCCGGCTGAGGCGGCGAGATGGAAAGCGACGTCGAGCGCTTCCTGCGCATCAATCATGCGGGCCGCCACTCGCTGATCGAGCGGATCGCAGTCCTTCCGGCCGGGGAGCGGAGGGCGCTGTTCAGCCGCCGTTCCGAGCAGTGGTTTGAGGAGCTGGTCGGCTCGTGGTGCGCCTGGGCGCGGCCCGGCCAGATCCCGCCCGAAGGCGGCTGGCGGGTCTGGCTGCTGATGGCCGGCCGCGGCTACGGCAAGACCCGGGCCGGGGCGGAATGGGTCCACCATCTCGCCGAGGAGGAGGATTTGCGCATCGCCCTGGTCGGGCCGACCGAGGAGGAGGTGCGCAAGGTGATGATCGAGGGCGCGTCGGGCCTGCTCGCCTGCGCGCGCGACCGCGAGCGGCCCGAATGGGAGCCGTCCAAGGGCGTGCTGACCTGGCCGAGCGGCAGCCGCGCCTTCGTCTATTCGGGCGCCAATCCCGAGAGCCTGCGCGGGCCCGAGCACGATCATGCCTGGTGCGACGAGATCGCCAAATGGGCGCAGCCGGAGGCAGCCTGGGACAATCTGATGTTCGGGCTGAGGCGCGGCCGTTACCCGCGGGTGCTGGCGACGACGACGCCCCGGCCGATCCGGCTGGTGCGGCGGCTGCTGCCGCGGGACGACGTCGACGTCACGCGTGGGCGCACGGCCGACAATGTTCTGCTGGCGGAGAGCTTCGTCGACTATGTGACCGGGCTCTATGGCGGCACCCGGCTCGGCCGGCAGGAGCTGGAAGGGGAATTGATCGAGGATGTCGAGGGCGCTTTGTGGCCGCGCGACCTGATCGAGGCTTCGCGGCAAAATGATGCTTTGCCCCGGGATTCGCTGAGGAGGGTGGTGATCGGCGTCGACCCGCCGGCCGGCGTCGGCGGCCCTTCGACCGGCTCGGGACAGGGCTCTTCGACCGGCTCGGGACAGTCGAGCGCGTGCGGGATCGTCGTCGTCGGGCTGGGCGAGGACGGGATCGGCTATGTGCTGGCCGATGCCAGCGTCGCGGGGCTCAGGCCCGAAGGCTGGGCGCGCAGCGTCGCGCGGGCGGCCGAGACGTGGGGCGCCGATCGGGTGATCGCCGAGGGCAACCAGGGCGGCGCGATGGTGGAGAGCGTGCTGCGCAGCGCCGAGATCAACCTGCCGGTCCGCATCGTCCACGCCCGCCACGGCAAGAGCGCGCGGGCGGAGCCGGTCGCCGGCCTGTTCGAGAATGGGCGGGCGAAGTTCGTGGGAGCGTTTCCCGAGCTGGAGGACGAGCTTGCCGGCCTCACCATCGCCGGCGGCTACGAGGGGCCGGGAAGATCGCCGGATCGGGCGGACGCGATGGTCTGGGCGCTGACCGAGCTGATGCTGGGCAAGCGGAGGATCGAGCCGCGGGTGCGGATGCTTTGAACGCGCGCGGCAACGGGTAGAGAGGACGGCTACTTTTTCCGGTAAAAAATAACCGTCCCCATTTAGGAGAGCCCGCTGTTCCCGGACCGCTTTTTGCACGCTTGGCAGGCCGAGGCGAAACCGGTAGGCTGCTGCAGTGTTGATGGGGCGATGCACAATTGCAACAGCGGTTTCGCACTCGTTAATAGCTTTCCTGCTAGGAATCGCCGGAATGATCGCTATATCTAGGCATGAAGACGCCGCCTGAAAGTTCGGCTAAGAGCCTGAAATTCAAGCGGTATGACACGAGAAAGGATGTGATTGTGATGGCAAATCGTCTGACCCGATCCGAAGGATATGGAGGCACGAAGCCGACTTTCTCGCGTGGCTGAATTGCCCATTTCCTGAATTCCTCCTATGCCCCCCGGCTTGTTTCCGGGGGGTTTTTTCATGTCCCAAGCAAACGCCGCCGCTCCTGCCGGGCACGGCACCACCCAATCGGACATAGAGGCGGTCATGGCCACGCACGGCGCCGGCGACGTCGTCCAGACCTACGCGGTCGTCATCTCGGTCGTCATCGCGCTGCTGGTCCTGATCCTGACCCAAAGGTCGGGCAAAAAGCGCGAGACGCTGCAGCTCATATCGTCGATGAGAACCTCGCCGGAATTCAAGGAATCGAGAGGGGAATATCTGAAGCTGGTCAATTCGACCAACAATCTGGTCGAGTTCGCCAAGGAGGAGAATTCGGAAACCAAGGAAGCGAAAATCATCGAGGAAATGCTGAACTATTACGAGCTGACCAGCCTCGGCATCCGCATGGGGACGCTGGACGAGCATTTCTATAAATTATGGTATCGAAGCTCGCTGGTGACCGATTACGGGCGTCTGCAGCCCTATATCGCCGAGCTGCGGCGATGGACGGGCGTCCCCACCTATTTCTACCAGTTCGAGAAGCTGGCGACCAAATGGGCGGCGCATCCCAAGGTCAAGCAGGAGCCCAATCTGCTGACGCGGATGACCAATTTTTTCGGCCTCTAGCCCGCCTCTCCCTCGAGAGAGGAATTTTTTGGGAGACACAGAATGAAATGGTTCGGCAGGAAGGCCGGGCGCCTTGGCGCTCGGCCTTTGCTTTTTCGGTCTTGGGGGGCGGCGCCTTCCGTCGGCGACTGGCCGCGCTCCTACGAGGCCCAGGTGCGCGAGGCCTATCTCGGCAATCCGGTGGCGCAGCGGGCGGTCAGGCTGGTGGCGGAGAGCGTGGCGTGGGCGCCGGTTTTCGCCTTGGATTCCCCGGCGGAGGCCGGGGTCCAGGCTGCGCAGGACAAGAAAGCTGGATCCCCGCCTGCGCCGGGGAACAATCGGACCGTGTCTCTTGTCACGCCGCCGCTGATGGAGACGGTGGCGGCGCAATTGCTGCTGCACGGCAATGCCTATGTCCAGATCCTCGCCGACGCCGACGGCGCGCCGGCGGAATTGTTCGCGCTTCGCCCCGAACGGGTGAAGGTGGAGGCCGACGCGGCGGGCTGGCCGGCGGCGTTCGTCTACAAGGCCGGCGAGGCGAAGAGCCGGCTGCCGGCGCGCGACGCGCTCGGACGGCCGGCTCTGGTGCACCTCAAGGCAATGCATCCGCTCGACGATCATTACGGGCTGGGCTGCCTCGGCGCCGCAGCCGGCGCGGTGGCGATCCACAATGCGGCGACCAGATGGAACAAGGCCTTGCTCGACAATGCGGCGCGGCCGTCGGGGGCGCTGCTGTTCGATCCGGGCGACGGCGACGCGCTGTCGGGCGAGCAGTTCGATCGCCTCAGCGCCGAGATGGAGCGGCACTTCGCCGGCGCGGCCAATGCCGGGCGGCCGATGCTGCTCGAGGGAGGCCTCAAATGGCAGGCGATGAGCCTGACCCCGGCCGACATGGATTTCGTCGGCCTCAAGGCCGCGGCGGCGCGCGAGATCGCGCTTGCCTTCGGAGTGCCGCCGATGCTGCTCGGCCTGCCGGGCGATGCGACCTACGCCAATTACCGCGAGGCCAACCGGGCGCTGTGGCGCCTCACCATCCTGCCGCTGGCGGAGAAGATATTGGGCGGCATCTCGGCGGCGCTCGGCGCATGGTGGCCGGGGGTCAGGCTGGCGCTCGACCTCGATTTGGTGACCGCGCTCGCCGAGGACAGGGAGCGGCTGTGGACGCAGGTGACGGCGGCCGACTTCCTCAGCCCGGCCGAGAAAAGGGAGATGCTGGGCTTTGGCGCCGCGCCGGAATAAGCGCTAAAGGGGGACGATCACCAATACATTAAGGGGGCGACCATGGAGATCGAGGAATCCAGGGAGACCAAGGAGGCGAGGGAGACACGCGGGGTCGTCGAGGCGTTCGTCGCCGCGATCAACAGCGACCGCGCGGAGAAGGTCGGCGGGCCGCTGGCGGGCAATACGGTCTTCATCGATTCGCTGGGCAAAAGAATCGAGGGCAAGCAGGCGATCGTCACCGCCTGGCGGGCCTATTTCCAGCTGTTCCCGGACTATCGGATCGAGGTCGACGCCCTGTTCACCGACGGCCGCGAGGCGATGCTGCACGGCCGCGCCAGCGGAACCCTGCACCGCGGCGGGCGGGCGGTCGAGGGCGGCCGCTGGGAGATACCGGCGGCGTGGCGCGCGTCTACCGACAGCCGGCGGGTGACCCTCTGGCAGGTCTATGCCGACAACAAGCCGGTCTACGCGCTGCTGGGGCAGTAGCGCGAACGTCACCCCGGCGAAGGCCGGGGCCCAGGACAAGAAGATACGGCGGGGGCTCGTGCCCTCACCCTCCCAAAGCTGACGCTTTGGGCCCCGCCCTCTCCCTGAACGGGAGAGGGGGTTTTCGGAGTTCACATCATGACCGAACAAAGCGCGTCGATGCTGGCGCTGCTGCTCGCGCAGGCGGAGGGACAGGGGGCGGACATGCCGACCCTGCGCGCGCTGGTCGAGGAGGCGAGCGAGCTCGGCGCGGAACGGGCGCTGGGCGCGCTCGGCCTCAGGGACGAGAAGGCGCGGCGCGACATGGACGAACTGCGCGAGCTGCTCCAGGCCTGGCGCGACGCCAAGAAGAGCGCGTGGAACGCGGTCGTCACCTGGGCGGTGCGGATCGTGCTGGCCCTGCTGGTGCTCGGCATGGCGGTGAAGCTGGGGCTGACGGACTTCATCCGATGAGCCGTCAGGCCCACCCCCTGACCCCCTCCCGTAAGCGGGAGGAGGGACTAAGGTTCGCGGGCTATGCGGCGATCTTCGACCGGCCGGACCGGGGCGGCGACGTGGTGCGCGGCGGCGCGTTCGCGCGGTCGGTGAAGCGGGGGCCCCGCGCGGTGCCTTTGCTCTGGCAGCACGATCCGGCGCGGCCGATCGGCCGGATCGAATATCTGAAGGAGGACAAGCGCGGCCTGCGCGTGATCGCGCGGCTGTCGACGGGCAAGGCCGGGCGCGAGGCGGCGGCCTTGCTCCAGGAAGGCGCGGCGGCGGGGCTGAGCTTCGGCTACCGGGTGCGCGACGCGAAGGGCCCCCTTCGGCCGCCCGCCAGCGGCCGCTCAGGACAGGCTTCGACAGGCTCAGGACAGCCGGGCTTGCGCGAGCTGACCGATCTCGACCTGGTCGAGGTCAGCCTGGTCACCCTGCCGATGCAGCCCAAGGCGCGGGTGCATGCGGTGAGCGGCTAGCGTCGTCGAAGGCGCGGCCGCGCGGCCGCTGCGTGACCATCGAACGAGGAAGACGAGAAGAGATTCCAGCCTTCGCTGGAATGACGGGTGCGTGTGAATATCAACCTGGGAGAATGAAAATGGTGGAAGTGAAAGCGGATCCGCTGGAGGCGTCGTTCGAGGCGCTGGAGCGGCAGGACGAGGACGTCGCGCAGCTCCGCGACGAGATGGCGCAATTAAAGGCGCGGATGGACGCGCAGGCCATCGCCGGCGCTCGGCCGGCCCTGTCCGGGGCGAAGGCGCAGAGCTCGCCGTTCGTCGAGAGCTATTTGCGCAAGGGGCTCGAGGCGGGAGTCGAGCTGAAGGCGGTGGTCGGCACGTCCGACGCGGCCGGCGGCTATGCGGTGCCCGAGGAGATCGACGCCGCGATCGACCGCACGCTGGCGAGCATCTCGCCGATCCGGGCGATCGCCAACGTCGTCAAGGTCGGCTCGGCCGGCTACCGCAAGCTGGTGACCACCGGCGGCACGCCGTCGGGCTGGGTTTCCGAGACGGCGGATCGGCCCGAGACCAATACGCCGGCCTTCACCGAGATCGCGCCGCCGTTCGGCGAGCTCTACGCCAATCCGGCGGCATCGCAGGCGATGCTCGACGACGCCGCGTTCGACGTCGAGGCGTGGCTGGCAAGCGAGATCGCGACCGAGTTCGCGCGGGCGGAGGGCGCGGCGTTCGTGGGCGGCTCGGGGGTCAACCGGCCCAAGGGCTTCCTGACGGCGCCCGTCTCGGGCGCGATCGACAGCGTGCGGGCGTTCGGCACCTTGCAGTTCGTCGCCAGCGGCGCGGCCGGCGGCTTCCCGTCGAGCAATCCGCAGGATCGCCTGATCGACCTCGTCCAGGCGCTCAGGCCGCCCTACCGGCAGGGGGCCGTGTTCGTGATGAACAGCGCGACCGCCTCGACGATCCGCAAGTTCAAGACCGCGGACGGGGCGTTCCTGTGGCAGCCGGGGCTGGTCGAGGGCAAGCCCGACACATTGCTCGGCTATCCGCTGGTCGAGGCCGAGGACATGCCGGACTTGGCCGCGGACAGCCTGTCGATCGCCTTCGGCAACTTCAAGGCGGGCTATCTGATCGCCGAGCGGGCGGAGACGCAGATCCTGCGCGACCCGTTCACCCACAAGCCCTTCGTCCACTTCTACGCGACGAAGCGGGTGGGCGGCCAGGTGAGCAACTCCGAAGCGATCAAGCTGATGAAGTTCGCCGTGTAAAGCTCCCCTCCCTGCACGCAGGGAGGGGCCGGGGGTGGGTGCCGCCGAAGGCGGTCGAAACACGGAGCGGGAAGGCTTCGCTCCGCTCGCCTACCCACCCCTAACCCCTCCCTTCCAGGGAGGGGGATTCCAAGCATGAAAGGAACATGAGATGGCAGATCCCTATTCGGGCGTGGTCGACAGCGTGGCGGCGCCGGCGCGGCGGGCGGCGGCGGTGGTTCCGCACGACTCCAACCCCATCGCCGACGTTCCCAAGGCGCTCTATGTCGGCACCGGCGGCAGCATCACCATGCGCGGCGTCGGCGGCAGCGCCGACCAATTGTGGAAGAACCTCCCGGACGGCACGATCCTGCCGTTCCGGGCGCAATATGTCCGCGCTACCGGCACCACCGCCGCCGACATATTGGCGCTCTACTGATGGCCGTCATCGTCAACGCCGCCAATTGCAGCGTCGCGCCGGCGGCGGGCGGGGCCTGGGTGATCACCAAGACCGGCGGCGATCCCGCCGCGGCCGATGCGAGCGCGGTGTCGACGGCGCCGATCGCCGGCGATTTCGTGCTGCGCGCGCGGCGGCTCAACACCGTCGTCGGCTATTGCGGCGCGGCCGCGGATCCGGCGGGCGAAGGCTTCGCGACGATCGACTGGGCGGTGCAGATCAGCGGCGCGACCGCGCGGGTCTACGAGAGCGGGGCGTTCCAGCCGCCGCTCTTCGCCGTGGCGGGCTTCGTCTGGCTGCGGCGGACCGGGACCGTCCTCCAATATCTGATCGGGGCGGACCTCGCCACGACGGTGCTGAAGCGCACCGTCACGGGGGTCTCGGGCCCCTATTATTTCGACAGCGCGATCCTGACGGCGGGCGGGCAGCTGGAAGTGAAGTTCGACGTGCCGGCCGCCTTCGCGCCGACGCGGGCGCGGCGGCGGACGCTGGGCTTCGGCCTGGGACTCTAGGGCAAGGATATATCATGATCGCGAGCGAGACGCTCGTCCTGCCGCCCGAGGCGACAGGCGAGGCCAAGACCTATTTGCGCGTCGTGCTGGCCGACGAGGATGCGCTGATCGCGCGGCTGATGGCGGGCGCGGCGGAGCTGTGCGAGCAATTCACCGGCCAGGCCCTGCTCGTCCGCGGCTTCGCCGAAACGCTTCCCTGCAGCAGGGCCTGGCAGCGGCTGGGACGAACGCCGGTGACCGCCATTACCGGCGTCGAGACGCTGACTCCGGAAGGAGCGGCGACAGCCTTGGCAGCGGACGCTTATGCGATCGACATCGACGCCAATGGCGACGGCTGGGTGCGGGTCGTCGAGCCGGGCGCGGTGCGGCGGGTGCGCGCCGCCTATCAGGCGGGGCTCGCGGCGGAATATGCCGGGCTGCCGGAGGCGCTGCGCCGCGGCATCGTGCGGCTCGCGGCGCATTTCTACGCGGAGCGGGACAAAGCGGCCGAGGACAATCCCCCCGCGGCGGTGGCGGCCTTGTGGCGGCCCTACCGGCGGATGCGGCTGTGCTGAGGAGGCGGGCGATGTTCGAGCATCTGTTGGAGAGGGGCCGCGCCATCGCCGAGCGGCGCGCGCGGGCGCGGCGGACCGGCCTTGCCGACGAATTGCGCGGCGCGCTTCCGCCCGGCGTGACGGCAGCGCCCGACGCCGATGGCGCGGTGCTGAGCGGACGCGGGCTCACGCGGCGCTTCGCGACCGACCCGGCCTTGCGCTGGCTCGGCCTATGGCTGGCTCAGGGGAGGGCGAGATGAGCGGCGCTGGCGCGGCGCTGCAGGCGGCGGCGGTGGCGGCGCTCGAGGCGGCGCCGGGGCTGGGCGGAGTCTATGACGGCCCGCCCCTCCAGGCCGCTTTTCCCCATGCGATCGCGGAATGCGGCCCGGAGAGCGACTGGAGCCACAAGAGCGGTAAAGGGCGCGAGGTGCCGCTGGCGGTGACGGTGAGAGATCAGGGCGAGCGGCCGGCGCGGCTCCACGCATTGATGGCCGCGGCCGAGGCCGCGCTCGACGATATCGGCGCGGTGGAGGGGTGGCGGCTGGTGTCGATGCGGTTCATGCGGTCGCGCATTTTGCGCGAGCCGCGCGGGCCGTGGACGGGGGTGATCGAATATCGCGCGAGGCTGCTCGCCGCGGCGGACTGAGCCGCGCCGGCGACGAAACAGGGGACCGGCCGGCGTCTAACGCGGCTCCGTATTGGTCTCCTTATAGTCGCGATAATGGTCCTTGGTGTTCTGGAGGATGTCGGTGATGTCGTTTGTCGCGCTCTGCTCGGCGGTCGTCCGGCTGGTGCCGACCGCCATGTCGAGCCGGACCGCGGTGGTGCGGAACGATTCTTCCTCGGTCTTGCAGGCGCTGGAGAGCTTCGCCTCGAACGCGGGGATCTCGACGTTCGACTTGAGATCGGTGCGCAGCAGGCTGCCCAGGCAACTCGAATAAGCGCGGCGGGCCATGGCGACGTCGCCGGGCTGCGGCGCGGCGAGAAGCATCACGACAAGCATATGCGAAACCATAGCGGAATCCTTGCAACGGCTTGAACCGAAGGGAGAATGATCGATGAGCGCGGAAAAGGGAAGTGCCTTTTTGCTGAAGGCCGGAAATGGCGCCGAACCGCCGGCCTTCGCCACGATGGCCGGGATGCGCACGACGCAAATGTCGGTCAACGGCGAGGCGGTGAACGTCACCTCGAAGGATTCGGCCGGATGGCGAGAATTGCTGTCGGGCGCCGGCGTGCGCTCGGTGTCGGTGGCGGGGAGCGGGATCTTCACCGGCTCGGCGGCGGAGGAGCGGCTGAAGGCCAATGCGCTGGCCGGCCTGGTCGACGATTACGAACTGAGCTTCGAGAGCGGCGAGCGGATTCGCGGCCGCTTCCTGGTGACGCGGCTCGACTATAGCGGCGACTATAATGGCGAGCGCAACTACGCCCTGAGCCTGGAGAGCAGCGGGCCGGTGGTGACTTTATGAACGCGGCTCGTGGCGAGGCGGCGCTGATCGTGGGCGGCGAGGCGCTGGTGCTGCGGCCGAGCTTCGAGGCGCTGGTCGCGGCCGAGGAGGAATTGGGGCCGCTCTTCGCATTGGTCGAGCGGGCCGCGGCGGGCGGGCTGAAGATGAGCGAGATGGCGGCTTTGTTCTGGCACTGCGTGCGGGACCGCCCCGCCGCGCTGACGCGTGAGCGGATCGGCGCGGCGATCGCGGAAGCGGGGCTGGCGAACGCGACGCCGGTGCTGAAGGTGCTGCTCGGCCAGATTTTGCAGGGTTCCCCCTCTCCCATGGGGAGAGGGTCGGGGTGAGGGGCTCCGGCGCCGGCGAGTTATCGCCCAAACACGAACCCCTCACCCTACCCTCTCCTTGGGGAGAGGGTTTTCAGCCCGCGCGCTTCACCAATTCGGCGCTTCGGCTCGCCGGCCTCGCGGGCGCGCTGCTCGGATGGCGGCCGGACGAGTTCTGGCGCGCGACGCCGGCGGAGCTGGGCGCGATATTCGCGGCGATGTCCGGCGAGGAGGAGGCGCCCGCCTCGTCCGGCGACCTGGCGCGGCTGATGGAGATATATCCCGATGGATGAGGAAATCGAACGGCTGGTAGTCAGCGTCCGCGCCGATACGAATGCGTTCGCGCGCGACGTCGCCGACATGCGCGGGCAGCTGGAGGGGCCGCTCGCCGAGGGCGCGGCGCGGGCCGCCAGGGTGCTGGAGAATGCGCTGATTCGCGCGGTCCAGACCGGCAAGTTCGGCTTCGAGGATTTGAAGCGGGTGGCGCTGGCGGCGATGGCCCAGATCGCGGCGGCGGCGATCAGGAGCGGGATCGACTCGATCGTGAACGGCGGCGGCGGCGGCAGCGGCGGCGGCAAGGCAAGCCTGATCCAGGCGGCGGCGCAGATCGCGGCGGCGATCTTCGCGGCGCCGGGACGGGCGACGGGCGGGCCGGTGGCGCCGGGGCGTCCCTATCTGGTCGGCGAGCGCGGCCCCGAGCTGTTCGTGCCGACCGCGAGCGGGCGGATCGACGCCGGGCGCGGCACCGGCGGCCGAGACATCCGGATGAGCATCGTGATCAACGCGCCGGCGGGGACCGAGCCGCAGGCGCTGGCCCGCTCGAGCCGGCAGCTGGCGCGGGCGGTGAAGGCGGCGCTCCTGCAGATCGAGGACTGATGAAGGGAAGATCCGATGGGACACTGGCTGGCGCCGCCGGGCAGCGCGAAGATGCTCGGCCATGTCAAAAGGTTCGACGCGCGCTTCTGGTCGGTCAACTTCCCGCGGCCGATGATGGCGAGCGTGGTGACGAGCGCGCCGGACGGGCTCCGTGTGGACTGCGTCTTCTACAAGGAGGACGATCTGGCGGGGCTGATCTGGGAGGCGGAGGACCGGTTCGACCATGTGCTTTGCGCCTATGAGACGGCGCGCGATTTTCGCCAGTGCCGGCTCGCCTTCCGCTGGCGGAGCGGGGGAATCACGGCGCTGGACGCGGTCAACGGCCCGACGCTGACGATCGAGGGGCGGGACGCGGCCGGGAGCCCGCGCAGCTGGTATGTGCGACTGTGGAACTATGCGGCCGGCACGCCCGAGGATGCCGCGATCGGCCTCGATTTCGGAGCGCTCGCCGGCGGCTGGGAGGCGGACGATCCGGTCTGGGCGGGCGACGTCGACCGGCTGTTCGTCTCGCTGGTCGCGCCGGGCTATACGGGCGGCGACGCGCCGCTCGCGGCGCCCGCTTCGGGATGGGCCGAGATGAGCGGCATCGCCTGCGACGGCGCTGGCTCGGTGCTCGCGGCCGGCGAGACCTTGGTGCCCGAGCATAGCCTCAGGATCGCAACCGGCTATGACGATCTCTACCATCTGACGCCGGCGCGGGTGCTGCGGGGTGCGCTGCAGCTGGGCTATCGCGGCCTGGTCAACCATTATGTCGGGATGAGCCATTATTTCCGGCTCGAGGCGAATAGCGGCGGCTTCTACATCAGCCTCGCGGGGGGCGTGCTGAACGCGCCCTGCGCCGCGTGGCACCGCGACTTTTGCGAGCGGGCCAAGGCGCTCGGCTATGAAATCATCCTGTCGCTCTCCTACGAATTGCTCGACCAGCATGTCTGGGGCGACTGGAAGCAGAGGGCGGAGGACGGATCGCCGGCGCTGACCGGCTGGGAGCCGCCGTCCACCCTGCTGTCGCCGGCCCATGGCGGCGCGACATCCTATCTGCGGCTGGTCGCGCGCGCCTTTGCGGGGATCGCGCGCGATGCCAGCCTGGCCGTCCGCTTCCAGGTCGGCGAACCCTGGTGGTGGGTGATGCCGGACGGCCGGATCTGCCTCTACGATGCGGCGGCGGTGGCGGCGTTCGCGCCTGTCTCCATTGCCGATGTCTGGGGAGCGCTCAGCGAAGCGCAGAAGGCGACGCTGGACGCGGCCGGGGAGTCGCTGGCCGCCTCGACGGCAGCGCTGTGCGCGGCGGTCAAGGACGAAGCGCCGGGCGCGGAAACGCTGCTGCTCGCGTATCTGCCGGGCGTGCTCGGCGGGCCGGAGGTAAAGCGCGCCAATCTGCCGATCGGCTGGGCGGCGCCGGCCCCCTCGTCTCCGCTCGGGACAGGCTTCGACCGGCTGCAGCTCGAAGATTATGAGTGGGTCACCGCCGGCAACGAAGGCGCGAGCGCGCGCGGGATCGCGGAAGCGACGGCGCGGCTCGGCTACCCGGTTTCCGAGCAGCATTATTTCGCCGGCTTCGTGTTGCGGCCGGAGGACAAGGCGCTGTGGCCGCGGATAGCGGCGGCGGCGGGGGCGGCGCTGCTGCGCGGGACGGCGCAAGTCTTCGTCTGGGCGCTGCCGCAGGTGCTGCGGGATGGATTCACCTGGTTCGGGGAAGGAGAGGACGCAGTGGAGGCTTTCGAGGACGTGCGCTTTCCGATCGGCATCGGGCGGGAGGCGAGCGTCGAGCCCGCTTTCTCGACCGCGGTGGTGACCACCGCGAGCGGCGCCGAGCAGCGGAACAGCGACTGGGCCGACGCGCGCCTCCGCTTCGACGCCGGGCCGGGGGTGCGGGGCGAAGCGGAGCTGCACGCGCTCATCGCCTTCTTCCGCGCCCGGCGCGGCGCCGCGGTCGGCTTCCGGTTCGAGGATCCGTTCGACCGCAGCTCGCACGGGATGACCGGCGAGCCGGAACCGGACGACCAGCTGCTGGGCGTCGGCGACGGGACCAGGACGGAATTCCCGCTGGTCAAACATTACGAATCGCAGCAGCGGCGGATCACTCGGCCGGCGGCGGGGAATGTGCTGGTGTCGGTCGACGGCGTCGAACGGGTCTCCGGCTGGACGCTGGGTCCGCTGGGCATGGTGCGGTTCGACGCCGCGCCGGAGGATGGCGCGGAGGTGCGGGCCGGCTTCCGCTTCGACGTACCCGTGCGCTTCGCCGAGGATCGCCTCACCCTCAACCGCGCGACGTTTGAAGCGGGCGAAATCCCCTCGGTGGCGCTGATCGAGATACGCGAAGGCGTCTCATGAGCATCGTCGAAGCAGACCTCACGACCGTCGCCTTCTGCTGGCGGGTGGAGCGGCGGGACGGGGTGTGCCTCGGCTTCACCACCCACGACCGCGACCTGACGATCGGCGGGCTCGCCTACTGGGCCGCGCCGGGGATGCTGCCGTCGGCGATCGCGCTGTCGGACGGGTTCGAGGCCGATACGCTCGACGTGTCGGGCGCGCTGACCAGCGATGCGATCAGCGCGGCCGATCTCGCCGCCGGACGATGGGACGGCGCCTCCGTCTTCGTGTTCATGGTCGATTGGGAGGATCCGGCCGGCGAGCAGATCGCGCTGGCGCGGGGCGCGCTTGGCGACGTCGGCATCAAGGGCAATGGTTTCGAGGCGGAGCTGAGAGGACCGGCGGCCCAGCTCGACCGGCCGGTGGTCGAACACACCTCGCCCGAATGCCGCGCCGCGCTCGGCGACAAGAGGTGCCGGGTTGACATGGCGGCGCGGCGGCAGGTCACCCGGGTGACGGCGGCGCCCGACGAGGACAAGGTCGAGGTGGCGGACGCCTCGGCGGCGACCAACGCCTATGGCTATGGCCGGCTGCGCTGGATCGGCGGCGCGAACAGCGGGCTCGAGAGCGCGGTCCTACGGTGCGAAGGCACGCTGCTGACGCTGCGCGAGCCGCCGGTCCATCCCGCTTTGCCGGGCGATCTCGTCGAAATCGAAGAGGGCTGCGACAAGGCTTTCGCCACCTGCGCCGGCCGCTTCGACAATGGCGAAAATTTCCGTGGCGAGCCGCATCTGCCGGGGATCGACCTTTTGACGCGCTATCCGGGGGCGTAATGAGCAGGAACGGGGACAGGATCGCCGCGCGGGCGCGGGCGCTGGTCGGCGTGCGCTTCCGGCCGCAAGGGCGCGATCCGATGCTGGGCCTCGATTGCGTCGGGACGGCGGCGGCGGCGGCCGGCGTGCCGCCCGACCGGATCCGCAGCGGCTATGCGATGCGCGGCGGGCGCCTCGCCTCGATCGAGCACGAATTGTGCGACCTCGGCTGCCGGCCGGTGCACTCGGGGGTCGCCGAAGCGGGCGACATCGTCGTCTGCGAGGCGGGGCCGGCCCAATTCCACATCCTGGTCTCGACCGGCAGCGGCTTCGTCCATGCCGACGCCGGCCTGAGGATGGTGGTCGAGCGGCCCTGCCCCTTTCCCTGGCCGGTCGCGGGCGTGTGGCGGCCGGCCGAAGGAGGCGAATCATGGCGACCCTGATCCTGACGGCGGTCGGCACCGCGATCGGCGGACCCAAGGGCGGCGCGATCGGCGCCATCATCGGTCAGCAGGTCGACAACCGCATCTTCGCGCCCAAGGCTCGGCAGGGGCCGCGGCTCGGCGAGCTTGCGGTGCAGACCTCCTCCTACGGCACCGGCATCCCGAAGATCTTCGGCACGCTGCGGGTGGCGGGAACGGTGATCTGGGCGACCGACCTTCGCGAGGAGAAGAGCAAGTCGGGCGGCAAGGGCCAGCCCAAGACGGTCAATTACAGCTACTCGGCGAGCTTCGCGGTGGCGCTGTCGGGACGTCCCATACAAGGCGTCGGGCGGATTTGGGCGGACGGCAAGCTGCTGCGCGGCGCCGCCGGCGATTTCAAGAGCGCGACCGGCTATCGGCTCCATCTCGGCGGCGAGGAGCAGCCGGTCGACCCGCTGATAGCCGCGGCGGAAGGGATCGGCCAGGCGCCGGCCTATCGCGGCATCGCTTATGCCGTCTTCGAGGATTTCCAGTTGGCCGATTACGGCAATCGCATCCCCTCATTGAGCTTCGAGGTGGAGGCGGATTCGGGCGCGGTCGCGATCGGGGCGGTCGCCCAAGCGCTGAGCGGCGGCGCGGTACGGAACGGCGAGACTCCGCTGCTGGGCGGCTATGCGGCGGGCGGCGACAGCATCCGCGGCGCGATCGAGGCGCTCGCCGACGTCGTGCCGCTCTCGCTGGTGGAAGGCGGTTCGTGGCTGGTCCTCACCGTCGCGCCGGAGGGCGATGCCCTGCTCATCGCGGAAGCCGAGGCGGGCGCTGGCGCGGACGGCACGGGCGTCCGCGATCCGCTGTCGCGGCGGGCGGCGGGGAGCGTTCCGGCCGAGGTGACCGTCGCTTATTACGATCCGGCGCGGGACTATCAGACCGGGCTTCAGCGGGCGACGTTCGGCGGGGCGCCGGCGGGCGCTGCCGGGTTGCGCGCCGACCAGCGCGCCTTGCCGGCGGCGCTCGGCGCCGACGCCGCGAAAGCGCTGGCCGAATATCGCCTCGCCAGCTTGTGGGCGGGCCGGGTGACGGCCAAGCTCCATCTCGGCTGGCGGAGGAGCGGGGTGAGGCCCGGCGCTCGGCTGCGGATGAGCGGCGTTGCCGGGCTGTGGCGGGTGGCGCGCTGGACGCTCGACCGGATGGTGGTGATGCTCGAGTTGGTGCGGGTGCCGGCGGAGGGCCCCGCCGATGCGAGCGATGCGAGCCCCGGCCGTCCGATCGGCCATCCCGACTTGCCGCACGGTCCGACCACCCTCTTGCTGTTCGACCTGCCGCTCGGCGGCGAGCCGCTGCGCGACCGGCCTTTGCTCCTGGCCGCCGCGGCCGGCGCGCAGGCGGGATGGCGCCGCGCCGAGCTCACCGCCAGCTTCGACGGCGGTGCGAGCTGGGAGGCGGCGGGCGCCACCTCCGGGGCGGCGGTGATCGGGACCGCGCTGACCGCGCTCGCCCCCGGCGGCTCGGCCCTGCTCGACCTGCGGGGCAGCGTCGAGGTCGAATTGCTGAACGATACGATGTGGCTCGAGGGACGCGACGACGCGGCGCTGGCGGGCGGCGCGAATCTGGCGGTGCTGGGCGAGGAGCTGATCCAGTTCGGAGCGGCCGAGCCGCTCGGCGACCGCCGCTTCCGGCTGTCGCGCCTGCTGCGCGGGCGGCGGGGCACCGAATGGGCTGGCGCTGCGCACGCCGCCGGGGAGGGCTTCGCACTGATCGAGCCGGAGGCGCTGGCGGCGATCGAGGCGCCGGTGGCTGCGCTGGGCGGCGAGGCGCGGCTGATCGGCAGCGGCATCGGCGATGGCGAGACCGGGGCGTCGGCCAGCCGGGCCGTGACCGGCGAGGCGATGCGCCCTCCCTCGCCGGTGCATCTCGCGGCGGAGCCGCTGCCCGGCGGCGACCTCGCCATAAGCTGGGTGCGGAGGAGCCGGAACGGCTGGGTCTGGCTGAGCGGCGGCGACACCCCGCTTGGCGAGGAGAGCGAGCGCTACCGGCTCACGCTCAGCGGCGCTGGCTTCGAGCGCGCGGTGAGCCTCGCCGAACCGGCCTATCTCTACACTTCGGCCCAGCAGCTCGAGGACGGGCTGGCCGGGCCGCTGACGCTGCGCGTCGTCCAGGCGGGGACCCTGATCGCCTCGCGGCCGGCGGAGCGCGTGATCGGCTGAACCAAGGAGATATGAGATGACCGACGCCACCGCGCGCTTCGCACTGCCCTTCATCCTCCCCGGACAGGCGCAAAAGGAGCTTTTCCACAACGAGGCGCTGGTCCGGATCGACGCGGCGTTGCACGCGGCGGTCGAGGCCGGGCCGCTGGACGATCCTCCCACGGCCCCCGCCGAGGGACAAAGCTGGATCGCGGGTGAAGCGGCGAGCGGCGCCTGGACGGGCAAGGCGAACCAGCTTGCGACATGGGGCGAGGGTGGATGGCGTTTCGTCGCGCCGCGCGCCGGGATGAGCGTGTGGAGCAACGCCCAAGGCTTCGCGATCCGCTGGGACGGCGCCGCCTGGACGGACGGGGAGCTCGCCTGCGCGAGCCTCGCGATCGGCGGCCAACAGGTCGTCGGCGAGCGCCAGGCGGCACTGCCAAGTCCTTCTGGCGGAACGACAATCGACGCCGAAGCGCGGGCGTCGATCCTTGCCATCCTTGCGGCATTAATGTCACACGGCCTTACCGACTGAGCTTTTTTGTTGCCCCGGTGAAACCATGGCGAAGGTGTCTCGTTTGCGGTTTGTCTGCCGAGGGGCCTCGGATTCTGTTAGTCAAAAACTGAGGCATTTCGGCAACATTTGTGGGGATAAGCGTGCTTGCGCGGAAACTCCGCTTACCGTATTGAGTTCAAGTCGTTCCCGTTGGGACGCAAAAGAAAGGGGAAGATTATGCGGAAGCTCGCCATCGCTGTGGCGCTTTCATCCACCTTGCTCGCCACTCCAGCCTTAGCGCGCGATGACGCCTGGTACGTTGGTGGCGAATTTGGTGGGATGATCGTCGAAGACGCGGACATTGACACTGCCGCTCGGGCGAATGCCATCACCATCCAACATGAATATGGCTACGACGGTGGCCTCTTCGTCGGCTACGATCTCGGCTCGTTCCGGATCGAGGCCGAAGCTGCCTACAAGAAAGCGGACCTGTCCGGCATGCTGAACCTTATCCAGCTGCCGGGCGAAGGTGCGACCTTCCCGGGCGGCCATAATTTCGCCGGTGGCAGCACCAGCGCGCTCAGCTTTATGATCAACGGCATGCTCGACTTCGGCGACGACGACGGCGTTCAAGGCTTCGTCGGCGGCGGCATCGGCATGGCGCGGGTGAAGTTCAACAACCAGCGCGTGTTCGCCAGCAGCCCACCCTTCCTTGACGATTCCGACTCGCGGCTGGCCTGGCAGCTGTTCGCGGGCGTTCGCCAGGCGATCACCAACAATATCGACGTCACGGTGAAGTACCGCTTCTTCAACGTCCCCGACATCCAGCTCGTTGCGCAGACCGGCGGCGCCGGCGCCACGTCCCAGGACGTGACGACCCGGTTCCGGTCGCACAGCCTGCTTGGCGGCATAACGTTCAACTTCGGCGCTCCGGTGCCACCGCCGGTCGAGCCGCCGGTGGTCGAGCCGCCGCCCTACGTGCCGCCGCCAGTGGTCGAGCCGCCGCCCTGCGTGCCGCCGGCCGTTCGTACGCCTTCGGGCGGATGCGAAGCGCCTGCGCCGATCAGGATCGGACCGTTCCTGGTGTTCTTCGACTGGGATAAGTCGGACATCACCCCGCAGGCAGCGGCGATCCTGGACAATGCGGCGTCCGCTTATGCGACGACCGGCCAGGCGTCGGTCATGCTCGCCGGTCACGCCGACCGTTCGGGCCCGGCCGATTACAATGTGGGCCTGTCGCAGCGTCGCGCCGCCAACGTGAGGTCCTACCTCACCGGTCGCGGCATCCCCGACGGCGTGATCACCTCGGAAGCCTTCGGCGAGAGCCGTCCGCTGGTCGAGACCGCCGACGGCGTCCGCGAGCCGCAGAACCGGCGCGTGGAGATCACCTTCGGACCCGGCTCCGGCTGGTAAGAAGGCGAACCGCCGCTCCGGCGGCGGGCACGCCAGAGAATTGGAGCCGGCCTTCGGGCCGGCTCCTTTTTTTGCGCGCGGCGCTTCGGCGCCTTGCGGTGGCGTGCCCCACTTCCGGGGAAAAGCCTTGTCGCGCCGCGGGCGGCTGCGATAAGCGGGCGGCACCTCCCTCCGGGCAAGGATGTTGAATGCGCATCGCGATGATCGGGACCGGCTATGTCGGGCTGGTGTCCGGGGCCTGCTTCTCGGATTTCGGCCACGACGTCGTCTGCGTCGACAAGGACGAAGCCAAGATCGCGGCGCTCGAGCAGAGCGCGATGCCGATCTTCGAGCCCGGCCTCGCCCAGCTCGTCGAGCGCAACGTGCGCGGCGGCCGCCTCGCCTTCACCACCGATCTCCCATCCGCCGTCGCCGAGGCGGAGGCGATCTTCATCGCCGTCGGCACGCCCTCGCGCCGCGGCGACGGCCATGCCGACCTTTCCTATGTCTACGGGGCAGCCGGCGAAATCGCGGCGGCGCTGCGCGGGCCGGTGGTGGTCGTCACCAAATCGACCGTGCCGGTGGGCACCGGCGACGAGGTCGAGCGGATCATCCGCGAGGCCGCACCGTCGGCCAGCGCCTGGGTGGTCTCCAACCCCGAATTCCTGCGCGAAGGCGCCGCGATCGAGGATTTCAAGCATCCCGACCGGATCGTCGTCGGCACCGACGACGAGGCGGCCGCCGAGATCATGCGCGAAATCTACCGGCCGCTCTACCTCAACAGGGCGCCGCTGGTCGTGACCAGCCGGCGCACCGCCGAGCTGATCAAATATGCGGCCAACGCCTTCCTCGCGACCAAGATCACCTTCATCAACGAGATGGCCGATCTGTGCGAGGCGGTCGGCGCGGACGTGCAGGAGGTGTCGCGCGGGATCGGCCTCGACAAGAGAATCGGGCCGAAATTCCTCCACGCGGGCCCCGGCTATGGCGGCTCCTGTTTCCCCAAGGACACGCTGGCGCTGCTGAAGACGGCCGAGGACCACGGGGCTCCGCTACGGATCGTCGAATCCGTGGTCAAGGTCAACGAGGCGCGCAAGCGGGCGATGGGCAGGAAGGTGATCCAGGCGCTGGACGGCGACGCACGCGGCAAGACGGTCGCGGTGCTCGGCCTCACCTTCAAGCCCAATACCGACGACATGCGCGACGCGCCGTCGCTCAGCATCGTCCAGGCGCTTCAGGACGCGGGCGCCGCAGTGCGCGGCTATGACCCGGAAGGGATGGAGCAGGCGCGGCCGATGATGCCGGGCGTCTACTTCTGCGACGGCCCCTATGCGGCCGCCGACGGCGCCGACGCGGTCGTGCTCGTCACCGAATGGGACGCGCTGCGCGCGCTCGACCTTCCGCGCCTGGCAAGGACGATGCGGCAGCCGGTGTTCGTCGACCTGCGCAACGTCTACCCGCCCGAGGAGGTGGAGGAAGCCGGGCTGCGCTGGCACGGGGTCGGGCGGCCGAGGCCGAGCCAGGACGAATCCTGAGCGACCGAAACCGTTTCGCCCCCGATTCGTTCACCCCGCGGGGATTTAGGAGAAGCGAGATGAAGCGGCCTGGATTGTGGATCGGCGGCGCCCTCGCGCTCGGCCTCGCAGGCTGCGCCCCCTCCCCCGAGCCGGCCGGCGCGGACGGCCCGGCCATCGCGCCGGATACGGTGACCGCCGCGCTCCGCGACGCCCACGGACAGGCGATCGCCGAGGCCGTGGTGCAGCAGGTCGGCGACAGCCTCCGCGTCCGGATCGACGCGACCCGCATGGCGCGCGGCGCTTATGGGGCGCACCTCCACACGATTGGACGCTGCGACGCGCCGGGCTTCACCACCGCCGGCGCCCATTGGAACCCGACCGGGCAGCAGCACGGCAAGGACAATCCGCGGGGCATGCACAAGGGGGATCTGCCCAACCTCATGGTCGGCACGGACGGCCGCGGCAGCCTCGAATATACCATTCCCGATGCGTCAATCTCCGGACCGCGCAATCCGCTCGTCGATGCGGATGGCGCGGCGGTGGTGATCCACGCCATGCCCGACGATTACCGCACCGATCCCTCGGGCAATTCGGGCGCGCGGATCGCCTGCGGGGTGCTCGGCTAGATCGCTTCCCCTGCCGCCCGCGCCCGCTCCACCTTGGTCGCCTCGAGCTCGCCGATCTTGCGCGATCCGAGCCATAAGGCGAGCAGGGTGAAGGGCGGCACCACGTAGAGGCAGAAGATGCCGGTGCTGAGGCTGCCGGTGAGGACCGACATCTTGCCCGCATAATAAGGGCCGAGGGCGAGGCCGACCATGGTGGTGCCGAGCACGTAGGTGGCGCCGGCGGTCGCGCGCATTCGCGGCAGCACGAGATCCTGCAGCGTCGCCACCGCCGCGCCGACCCAGGCCGAGCTGAAGAGCTGAGCGATCGGGCTGGCGATGTAGAAACCGGCGAGGCTTTCGGTGGTGAACATGTACCAGACGGCGGGCGCGGCCAGCACGACCGAGAGCATGTTGACGAACAAGCGCCCGCGCGGGTCGCGGCGGCGCCAGCGGTCGGCGATGATCCCGCCCATGATCACGCCGGTGGCCGCCGCGAAAGCGGCGGACCAGCCGACGAGGGTCGACACCTCTTCGGCCGCCGTCACTCCGCCGAGGATCTGCGCGGGCGCGGCCGGGCTCGCGTAGAAGGTGCGAAGCGCATATGGCGGCACCCAGAACGAGATCGCGTAGCTCATGAACGAGATGCTGCCGAAAGCGACGGCGAGCATGATCAGGGTCGGCGAGGCCCAGATCAGCCGGTGGGTGGGGGCGTCGCGGTGCCGCAGCGACTGCACCCACGAGAAGATCGCGTAGACGCCGAGGCCGTAGGCCAGCCATTGCGGAGCATCGCCGGTCAGCCAGACGAGGCCGGCGACCGCCGCGGCCGTGGCAAAAAGCACTGCCAGGTTGACCGGCAGCGAGCCGGGCGTGCGTGCCGCGGTGAGCAGAGTGAGCGGCGGCAGGATGGCGGCGAGCTCGCGGCCGAAATCGCGCCATGCGTTCGGGCGCACGATCGGCTGCGGCAGGCCGTCCGAGGCGCCGCGCTGCGGCTCGCGCAAGGTCAGCACCCACAAGGCCAGAAGCAGGCCCGGCAGGCCGACGGCGAGGAAGGCCGCCTGCCAGCCGACCAGCCCGAACGGCGCCCCGCCGCCGCCGGGCCAGGCCGCGTTCCAGCGGCTGAGGACGAAGCCGCCGATCGGCAGGCTGAGCGCGCCGCCGATGTAGAGGCCGCTCGAATAGATGGAGAGCGCGGTCGCCCTTCTCTCCTTGGGAAAGCTGTCCGAGATCATCGAATAAGCGGCGGGAGACGCGCTCGCCTCGCCGATGCCGACGCCGATGCGCGCGGTCGCCAGCATGCCGAACGAGCTGGCGAAACCGGAAAGGACCGTCATCGAAGACCACAAGCCGAGGCCGATCGCGATTAGCCGGCCGCGATACCAGCTGTCGGCGAGACGGCCGAGCGGGATGCCGAACAGGGCGTAGAAAACGGCGAAGGCGGTGCCGTAGAGGAACCCGATCTGGGCGTCGTCGACCTTGAGGTCGTGCTTGATGTCCTGGGCGAGGATCGAGATGATCTGCCGGTCGATGAAATTGATGATGTAGACGAGGACGAGGACAAAGAGCGCATACCAGGCGTAGCGAGTGATGCGGAAGGGGGCGGCGGCGGCGGGAGCGCTTGCAGCTGGGTCGGACGCCATACACCCTCGCGTTGTGCTTCTGTCGTCATCTGGCTAGCAGAGCGGCAAGCTTTGGCAACCGGGTTGCGCGCGAATGACAAGCTCCGTCCTGTTCGTCTGCCTCGGCAATATCTGCCGTTCGCCGCTGGCGGAGGCAGCGTTCCGCGCCGAGGCGGAGCGGCTTGGGCTGGAGGCGGAGGTGGATTCGGCCGGCACCGGCGACTGGCATATCGGCCATCCGCCGGACCGGCGCGCGGCCGCCGTCGCGAAGCGGAACGGCGTCGACATCACCCACCTCCGGGCGCGGCAGGTAACGCCGGACGATTTCCGCCGCTTCGACCATATCGTCGCGCTGGACGCGCAGAACCTGCGCGACCTGAAAGCGATGCGGCCCGCGGACGCGAAGGCGAAGCTGTCGCTGCTGCTCGATCATGTCGCCGGGCGCGAGGGACAGGCGGTGGCCGATCCTTATTACGGGCGCGCCGACCATTTCGACACGACCTGGGCCGATGTGACCGCCGGCGCGCGCGGGCTGGCAAAGGCTCTGCGCGAGGAGAATCACGCATGACGCTCACCCTCCACTACCACCCGCTCGCCTCGTTCTGCTGGAAGGTGCTGATCGCGCTCTACGAGAACGATATCGCTTTCACCCCCCAGATCGTCGACCTCGGCGACCCGGCCTCGCGCGGCGCCTTCGCCGCGCTGTGGCCGGTGGCGAAGATGCCGGTGCTCGAGGACAAGGCGCGCGGCTGCGTCGTGCCAGAGACGAGCATCATCATCGACTATCTCGCTTTTCATTATCCCGGGCCGGTCAGGCTCATCCCCGGCGATCCCGATCGCGCCCGCGACACGCGGCTGTGGGACCGGATCTACGACAATTACGTCCAGGGGCCGATGCAGAGGATCGTCGGCGACCGAATCAGGCCGGAGGCGGCGCGCGATCCGTTCGGCGTTGCCGAGGCGCGCGCGTCGCTCGCCACGGCGATGGCGATGGTCGAGCGGGAGGCCGGCGGCCGCCAATGGGCGATGGGCGAAGATTTCACCATGGCCGACTGCGCCGCCGCGCCCGCCTTGTTCTACGCCGACAAGGTGATGCCTTTCCAGGGCGCTTATCCCAACGTCCTGGCGCTCCTCGAGCGGCTCAAGGCGCGGCCTTCCTTCGCCCGCGTGCTGGTGGAGGCGGAACCCTATTTCCAATATTTCCCGGCGGGCTGACCGGAAGAGGCATGACCGCCTTCGCCCAGCGTGTCGCCGAGCTCGGCGGGGTTGCCGAGGAGCAATTGGAGCGGCTCGCCGGCGGCGATCTTTCGGAAGTGCTGCTGCTGCGCCGGCCCGACGGCCGCTGCACGGTCGCCAAGGGCGGACCGGCGGTCGGCACCGAAGCGGCGATGCTTCGCGCCCTTGCCGGCGTCGGCGCGCCGGTGCCGGCGGTCGAGGGCGAGCACGAGGGCGTCCTGCTGCTCGGGCATGTCGACAATGACGGCGTGTTCAGCGCCAATGCCTGGGCCGATATCGGCGTCGCGCTGCGCGGGCTGCACGATCGGATCGGACGGGAATATGGCTGGCCGGTCGATTACCGGCTCGGCACGGTCGCGCTCGACAACCGGCAGACGAACGACTGGCCCGCTTTCTGGGGCGAGCAGAGGCTGGCCGCCACCGCCTCCATCCTCGACCGGCCGACCCGCGAGCGGGTGGAGCGGCTGGCGAGGCGCCTGCCGGACCTGCTGCCCGCCTCGCCGCCGCCCGCCTTCCTCCACGGCGACCTGTGGACGGGCAACATCCTGGTGTCGGAAGGCAGGCTGGCGGCACTGATCGACCCGGCCTGCTATTACGGGCACGAAGAGGTCGACCTGGCGATGCTGACCCTGTTCGATACGCCGCCCGATGTCTTCTGGGATGCCTATGGCACACCCGAACAGGGATGGGAGGAGCGGCGGCATCTCTATCAGCTCTTTCCCGCGCTCGTGCACTTGCGTCTGTTCGGCGCGGCTTATGCGGGCATGGCCGACCGGCTGCTGACCGCGGCCGGCGGCTGATCGAGCGGATAGCGCTCGACGATCGAATAGATCGCGCCGTCGGGGGTCAGCTCGCTTTCGAAGAGACAGAATTCGTCGACCGTGAATAAGGGGCTGGCGACCCCGCCCGCGCCCTCGAGCAAAGGCTGCACCGGTCCGCCGCCGCGGCCCAGGCGGGCGAGGGTGATGTGGGGGAGATAGGCGCGGCGATCGGGCTCGACCCCGGCCCGCAGGCAGGCCTGGTCGACCTTCTTGTGGAGCGCTTTCAGCGGCTCGTGCGGCGCGACCCCCGCCCAGAGCGCGACCGGCTCGCCCCTGCGGTCGAAATGATCGAGGCCGCTCAGCGCTATCTCGAAGCGGGGATGGTGGATGGCGCCGAGCGCCGCGTGGATGTCGTCGGCGACGTGGCGGTCGACCTCGCCGATGAAGCGCAGGGTCAAGTGGAGCTGGTCGTCGTCTTGCCAGCGGGCGCCGCGCATCCCGCCCATGAGGCTGAGCAGCTGGTCCCGGACCGCCTTCGGCGGCCGGATCGCGACGAACAGGCGATGCATGGCCCGCCTCCGTTACCCCATGGCCAGCGGAAGACGTACCGGTTTTCCTTGAATGTCCCCTCGAACCGCCCGATATTGGCGGGCAGCGGCAAGAGTTTTGCCGTCAAAGGAGTGATACAAAATGGCAAATGGCTTTGACCCGCGCGCGACCGCATCGCCGCAGCCGACGACCACCGTCGGCCGGGACAGCGTGGCCTATGACGCGGGCCTCCGGTCCCATATGCTTTCGGTTTACAACTACATGGCCTCGGGCGTGCTGCTCACCGGCATCATCGCCCTGCTCTTCTCGCGCGGCGGCATCGATTCGCCCGCGGCGCAATTGTTCATCAACGGCGGCATCCTCGCTTGGGTGGTGATGCTGGCGCCGCTGGGCGTGGTCTTCTGGCTGAGCTTCGGCATCAACCGCATCTCGACGACGACCGCCCGAATCCTTTTCTGGGCCTATGCGACGTTGCTGGGCGTCTCGCTGTCGACGATCTTCCTGGTCTATACCGGCGGATCGATCGCGCAGACCTTCTTCGCCACGTCGGCCGCCTTCGCCTGCCTCAGCCTGTGGGGCTATACGACTAAGAAGGACCTGTCCGGCATGGGCACGTTCCTCATCATGGGCGTGTTCGGCCTGATCATCGCCATGCTGATCAACCTGTTCATGCGCTCGACCGCGATGGACCTGGCGATCAGCGCGATCGGCGTGCTGCTGTTCGCCGGCCTCACCGCCTACGACACGCAAAAGATCAAGAGCATGTATTTCGCGGTCGCAGGCACCGATTTCGTCGGCAAGGCGGTCGTCATGGGAGCGCTGACCCTCTATCTCGACTTCATCAACATGTTCCTCTTCCTGCTGCGCTTCATGGGCAACCGCAACTAAGCGGGCAGCCAGCCACAAAGACGAAGGCCCGGCGGCGACGCCGGGCCTTTTCTTTGGCTCTTTGGCCGCGCAGGCGGCTCGTGCTATCCTCAGCGCGAAAGGGGAAGAGCGATGGACCTCAACCTCGTCTGGGCGGCCCTCGCCGGTGCCGTGCTCGGCTCACTGGCCGATTGGCTGTTCATGGGCGTGATCTTCCACGGCCGCTACCAGGTCTATCCCGAAGTGTGGCGGCCGGGAACGCAGGAACGCGGCCGCATCATCGCCGCCCAGGGGCTGGCCCTGGTCACCGCCGGCGCATTCGTGGCGCTGGCGAGCAAGCTCCACCAGACCGACCTGTACGGCGCGCTGAAGCTCGCCGCGATGATCTGGCTGATCGCGCCTTTGCCCTTGCTCGTCGCCAATGCGATGTTCATCAAGATCGACCATCTGATCACCGCCACCCACGCCGCCGGCTGGCTCGCCAAGCTGCTGCTGATCGCCGCGGCCACGGCCTGGTTCCTGCGTTAGGGCGTCAGTTCCCCGGCCAGTGTCCGGGCGAAGAAATCGAGCGTCCGCTGCCAGGCGAGCTTTGCCGCAGCCTCATTGTAGCGTTCGGCGGACGTGTCGTTGTGGAAGGCGTGGTTGACGCCCGGATAGACGAACGAATCCACCCGCTTCCCCGCCGCGCGTAGCGCCTCGGCCCAGGGCAGGCCGGTCGCGTTCACCCGCTCGTCCAATCCGGCATAATGGAGCAGCATGGCGGCCTCGACCCGCGGCGCCAGCGACGGATCCGGAGCCGGGCCGTAGAAGGGCGCGCCGGCATCGAGCGTGGGACCGGCGGCGACGGCGATGCGATTGACCATGCCGCCGCCCCAGCAGAATCCGACCGCCCCCACCTTGCCGTTCCCGCCGGGCAGCGCCCTGAGCAGGCCCAGCGTCGCGACCGCGTCGGCGACCGCCTGGGAAATGTCGAGCTTGCCGATCGCGTCGCGCGCCGCGTCCTGATCGGCCGGCGTGCCGCCGACGGGCGAGAGGAAATCGGGGGCGACGGCCCGATAGCCGGCGACCGCGAGCCGCCGTGCGACGTCCTCGATATGGGCGTTGAGCCCCCGATTCTCGTGGACCACCAGCACGGAGCCGAGCGGCTGGCCGCTTCGCTTCGGCTCGGCCTGATAGCCCTTCATCGTCCGCCCGCCCCCCACCGGCCAGCTCATGCGGCGCCCGACGACGCGCGCATCGTCCTCGGCAACCAGCGCCGCCGCCGCCGGATCGGCGGCGATGGCGCCAAGGAGAATCGAGGCCGCGGCAGCGCTGCCGGCAAGGCGGGTCAATTCCGCCATGAAGGCACGGCGGTCCAGCCCTTCGTGGGTATAGCGGTCGTAAAGCGCCACCGCGGCGGCGCGAATGCCGTCGTTCACTGCGCGGGTTCCTTCGCCTTCTGCTCGGCGATGATGGCGTCGTCGATCTCGCGGGCGCGGACGGCGGCGGGACGCTCGCTGATCCGGGCGAAATAATCGGCGAAGGCGGGGCGCTTGTCGATCGAGCCGAACATCATTCCCCAGCCGATCTGGGCGCCGACATAGACGTCCGCCGCGGTGAATCGATCGCCGCAAATGTAAGGGCCGCCGCTCACCGCCTGCTCGAGCGCGTCGATCGTCTCCTCGAAGCTGCCATAGCCCGCCATCATCTTCTTGTCCGCGGGCGCGAGCAGGCCGAGCGACTTGGCCGTGACCGCCGCCTCGACCGGCCCGGCGGCGAAGAACAGCCAGCGGTAATAAGGGCCGCGCCCCGGGCTCGCCTGCGGCGGCGCGAGGCCTTTGTCCGGGTAGGCGTCGGCGAGATAGGCGCAGATCGCCGCGACCTCGGTGACGACCACGTCGCCATGCCTGATCGCCGGCACCTTGCCCATCGGATTGACCGCCATATAGTCGGCGCCCTTCATCGTCGTGCCGTAATCGAGCAGCACCGTCTCGTAAGGCTCGCCCACCTCCTCCAGCATCCACCGCGCGATCCGGCCGCGGGACATCGGATTGGTGTAGAAAATGAGATCGGGCATGGCGTCGGCTCCCTTTGTCGGTCGGGAGCACGCTATCGTATTCCCCTCCCTGAATACAGGGAGGGGTTAGGGGTGGGTGGGCCTCCGCCCGCTCCGTCTTTTTCGAGTAGGTACCCACCCCCGGCCCCTCCCTGCGTGCAGGGAGGGGAGGAGCGCTACGCCTGCTCTTCCGCCTCGCCTTTTTCGCCCTGGGGCTCGCCCTTTTCGCCTTGCGGCTCCGCCTTCTTGCCGCGCTTGCGCGGCGCCTTGGGCGGGGCGGCGACGATCTCGAAGGCGGGGGCATTGTCCTTGAGGGTGACCTTGACCTCGCCGCCGTGGATCAGCTTGCCGAACAGCAATTCCTCGGCGAGCGGCTGCTTGATCTTTTCCTGGACGAGGCGGCCCATCGGGCGTGCGCCGTAGAGCTTGTCGTAGCCGCGGACGGTCAACCACGCCTTGGTCTCGTCGTCCATGGCGATATGGACGTTGCGGTCGGCGAGCTGCAGCTCGAGCTGGAGGATGAACTTCTCGACCACCCGGGCGACGATCTCCGGCGGCAGATAGGCGAACGGCACGACCGCATCGAGGCGGTTGCGGAATTCGGGCGTGAACATCCGCTTGATCGCCTCGTCGTCCTCGCCTTCGCGGGTGTTGTTGCCGAAGCCGACGCCCTCGCGCGCCATGTCGCTGGCGCCGGCGTTGGTGGTCATGATCAGGATGACATTCCTGAAATCGACCGACTTGCCGTGATGATCGGTGAGCTTGCCGTGGTCCATGATCTGGAGGAGGATGTTGAACAGGTCCGGATGCGCCTTCTCGATCTCGTCGAGCAGCAGCACGCTGTGCGGGTGCTGATCGACGGCGTCGGTCAGAAGCCCGCCCTGGTCGTAGCCGACATAGCCCGGCGGCGCGCCGATCAGGCGGCTGACCGAATGGCGCTCCATATATTCCGACATGTCGAAGCGCTGCAGCGGGATGCCCATGATCGAGGCCAATTGGCGCGCGACCTCAGTCTTGCCAACGCCGGTCGGGCCGGAGAAGAGATAATTGCCGATCGGCTTGTCCGGGTCGCGCAGCCCCGCGCGGGAGAGCTTGATCGCCGAGGAGAGGATGCGGATCGCCTCGTCCTGGCCGAAGACGACGCGCTTCAGGTCGCGGTCGAGATGCTCCAATGTCTTCTTGTCGTCGGTCGAGACGTTCTTGGGCGGGATGCGCGCGATGGTCGCGATGACGGCCTCGATCTCCTTGATGGTGATCGTCTTCTTGCGCTTGTTGGGCGGCACCAGCATCTGCATCGCGCCGACCTCGTCGATCACGTCGATCGCCTTGTCGGGAAGCTTCCTGTCGTTGATGTAGCGCGCGCTTAGCTCGACCGCCGCCTTGACCGCCTCGGTCGTGTACTTGACCTTGTGATGCGCCTCGAAGGCCGAGCGCAGGCCGTTCAATATCTTGATCGAATCCTCGACCGTCGGCTCGTTGACGTCGATCTTCTGGAAGCGCCGCAGCAGCGCGCGGTCCTTCTCGAAATGGTTGCGGAACTCCTTGTAGGTGGTCGAGCCGATGCAGCGGATCGTGCCGCCCGAAAGCGCGGGCTTCAAGAGGTTCGACGCATCCATCGCGCCGCCCGAAGTGGCGCCGGCGCCGATCACGGTGTGGATCTCGTCGATGAACAGGATCGAGTTTTCGAGCTTCTCGAGCTCGGTGACCACCGCCTTCAGCCTTTCCTCGAAATCGCCGCGATAGCGGGTGCCGGCGAGCAGGGCGCCCATGTCGAGAGCGTAGATCACCGCTTCGCTCAGCACCTCGGGCACGTCGCCTTCGATGATCTTGCGGGCGAGGCCTTCGGCGATGGCGGTCTTGCCGACGCCGGGGTCGCCGACATAGAGCGGATTGTTCTTGGAGCGCCGGCAAAGGATTTGGATGGTGCGGTCGACCTCGGGGCCGCGGCCGATCAGCGGATCGACGCGGCCGCTCCGCGCCTTCTCATTGAGGTTGATCGTGAACTGCTTGAGGGCGGATTCGTTTTTCTTTTTGCCTTCTTCCTGCTTCGTGTCCTCGGCGCCCTTCACCTCCTGCGGCTCGGACGCGGTCTCGCCCTTGCCGACGCCATGGCTGATGTAGCTGACCGCGTCGAGCCGGCTCATGTCCTGCTGCTGGAGAAAATAGACGGCATAGCTCTCGCGCTCCGAGAACAAGGCGACGAGCACATTGGCGCCGGTCACCTCGTCGCGGCCGGAGGACTGGACGTGAAGGATGGCGCGCTGAACGACGCGCTGGAAGCCGCTGGTCGGCGAGGGATCGGTCTCGCCCTCCACCTTCAGCGCTTCGAGCTCGTTGTCGAGATAGATGCGCACCGCCTCGCGCAGCTCGTCCAGGTCGACGCCGCAGGCCTGCATCACCCGGCTGGCATGAACATCCTCGATCAGCGCGAGCAGGAGATGCTCCAAGGTGGCATATTCGTGCTTGCGCCCGCTCGCTTCGGCGAGCGCGCTATGCAGCGTTTGTTCGAGTTCGCGGGCGAATGACGGCACTAAACTTACTCCTTGAGCTCGCGGGATTTACGAGCTGCCTGGTTTCAATGTCGGGCTTCGGCGGCCCGTATCAAGCGGCAGGCGCTCAAAAAAGCCGGAAGGACGGAAGACCGTTCCCCGGCGCCTGTCATTTCTTGAATAGCTCCTCCGCGCTTGAAAGATGGTTAACAGCCGCGTCGATCTTGGCTTTCACCCGCGCGATCTCGCCTTCGAGCGCCTCGATCCGCTCGCGCAGCTCGTCGACCGACATCGGGTCGAGGTCCTGCGTTGCGAGCAGCACCAGGGGATCGCTCGGCTTGGCTGGGAAGAGCTCGTCCAGGTCCATCGGCGCAGAATCCACCTTTGGAGGCGCTTCTGTCAACCGGAGGGGCTTGCGCGGACCTGTTTTCCCGGCGACCGTGGCCGCATGACCACCATCCCCGAGACGATGATCGCGATCGATCCGGCCGAAGCTGGAGGCCCCGAAGTGCTTCAGCCGGTCGAGCGGCCGGTGCCCGATGCGGGCCCGGGCGAGGTGCTGATCCGGGTCGCGGCGGCGGGGGTGAACCGGCCGGACGTCATGCAGCGCCTCGGCTTCTATCCGCCGCCGCCGGGCGCGCCTTCGATCCCCGGGCTCGAAATCGCCGGGACGGTGGTCGCGGCCGGCGCGGACGCGGATCCCGCCTTGATCGGGCAGCGCGTCTGCGCCTTGGTCGCCGGCGGCGGCTATGCCCAATATTGCGCCGCGCCAGCCGGCCAGTGCCTGCCGGTGCCGGGCCCGCTCGGCATGATCGAAGCGGCGGCGCTGCCCGAGACCTTCTTCACGGTCTGGACCAATCTCTTCCAGCGCGGCGCGGCGCGGAAGGGCGATGCGGTGCTCGTCCATGGCGGCGCCGGCGGCATCGGCACGACTGCGATCCTGCTCGGCAAGGCGTTCGGCCTTTCCGTCATCGTCACCGTCGGCTCGGCGGAGAAAGCGGCGCGCGCGCTGGAGATCGGCGCGGCCCATGCGATCGACTATCGCAGCCAGGACTTCGTCGAGGAGGTGCGGCGCATCACCGGCGGCGCGGGCGTCGCCGTGGTGCTCGACATGATCGGCGGCGACTATGTGCCGCGCAACCTCGCCTGCCTCGCCGAGGACGGGCGGCACGCGTCGATCGCCGGCCAGCGCGGTCCCACCGCGGAGATCCCGCTCTGGGAGGTGATGCGCAGGCGCCTCGTCCTCACCGGCTCAACCCTCCGCGCCCGTTCGGCGGCGTTCAAGGCGGGCGTCGCCGAGGAGCTGGGCCGCGAGGTCTGGCCGCATCTCGAAAGCGGCGCGATCCGGCCGGTGATCGACTCGGTCTTCCCGCTCGAGCGGGCCGCCGACGCGCACCGGCGGATGGAAAGCGGCGCGCATGTCGGTAAGATCGTCCTCGAGGTGGGAGGGAGCTGAAATATGGGGCCAAGACGGAGCGAAGCCGAGATCAACAAGGTGTCGCAGGGCATGTTCGGCGTTCTCGTCGTCGTCATGGCGGCCGCCATGTTCCTCTCGGACCGGGCCTTCCTGCCCCACAACATGCCGCGCATCGAAACGATCACCACCCTCCCCGACAGCCCGAAGACGAAGGATGTGCGCTGGTATACCGAGATCGGCTCGGGCATCCTTCCCTATACGGCTCGGGAGCGGACCAAGCGGGCCGCCGCGCCCCCGTTGCAGCGCCAGCCGCTGAAGCTCGGTTATTCCTATCGGGAAGTCAGCTTCCTGCGCATGCCGTTCTGGGCCTATGAGGAATATGGCCTGGTCACCTTTCTCGATACCGCGGCGGGCTACCAGCTCGCCTTGCTCAGCCCCGCCCAGCTCAAGCTGATCGAAGAGGCGAGCGGCAGGCATTTTTCGAAGGACGATCCATTGCGCTGGCTGCGGCATCTGTGGGGCTGGCTGTTCGTCGCCGGCTTCCTCGCCGCCGCCGGACTCTATTTGCGGGAGCATGCCAGATGGCGGCAGGAGCAGGGGATCATCTGATGCCGGACAGGCTCGTTCTTCACGAATATGCGGCATCGGCCAATTGCTACAAGGTGCGGCTCACCGCGGCGCATCTGGGGCTGACGCTCGAGCGGCGGGAATATGACATCATGCGCGGCGAGACGCGCACGGCGGAGTTCCTCGCCAACGTCAATGCGAACGGGCGGATACCGGTGCTGCAGGCCGGCGACCGCTCCATCCCCGAGAGCAATGCCGCCTGCTTCTATCTCGCCGACGGCTCGCCGCTGATCCCGGAGGAAAGGTTCGACCGCGCCGACATGCTGCGCTGGATGTTCTTCGAGCAATACAGCCACGAGCCCAATGTCGCGACCCTGCGCTTCTGGATCGCCTTCATCGGCGAGGATGCGCTGAGCGAGGCGCAGCGGATGCAGATGCCCCTCAAGCGCGCGGCCGGCGACGCGGCGCTGAAGCTTATGGACGAGCATCTCGCTTCTCGCGCCTTCTTCGTCGGCGATCGCCTCAGCCTCGCCGACATCGCCCTCTACGCCTACACGCATGTCGCCGGGGAGGGCCGGTTCGACCTCGGCCTTTATCCCCATGTGGGGGACTGGCTGGCGCGGGTCGCCTCGCAACCCCGCCACATTGGGATGGCAGCCTGACTCAAGGCTTGCGTCGCAATCCTCCCCGGCCTACATCGCCCGCAGGATCGGCCGCTCCGGGAAGGGGCGGCCCTTATTGTTTCCGGAGAATATCAGTGGCCCAGCCGCTCATGCCCCACGCGACCGCTTCCTGGCTGGTCGACAATACCGCGCTCACCTTCGAGCAGATCGCTGAGTTTTGCGGCCTCCACATCTTGGAGGTGCAGGCGATCGCCGACGACACCGCCGCGACCAAGCTGACCGGCCGCGATCCGATCCGCGCCGGCGAGCTCAACCAGGACGAGATCAACCGCGGCCAGGACGATCCCGAATATCGCCTGCGCATCCAGAAGGAGCCGGACCAGGTCCGCCGCACCAAGGGGCCGCGCTACACGCCCGTCTCCAAGCGCCAGGACAAGCCCGACGGCATCGCCTGGATAATCCGCAACCACCCGGAAATCTCCGACGGGCAGATCTCGAAGCTGATCGGCACCACCCGCACCACCATCGCCGCGATCCGCGACCGCACCCACTGGAACATCGCCAACATTCAGCCCAAGGACCCGGTCACCCTGGGCCTCAGCTCGCAGCGCGAGTTGGACGCGATCGTCGCCAAGGCGGCCAAGGCCGCGGGCCTCGAGCCGGCGCCGCAGGACCATCGCCTCGCCGGCGACCGCGAGGCGCTGATCGAGGAATTGAGGGCCGAGCGCGACGCGCATGCGCGCGAAGCGGCGGCCGCCCACGCCGCCGAGCTCGCCGCCGCCGCGGGCGAGGAGGAAGCCGCCCCGACCGCCGACGAAGCCTTTGTCGACCCGTTCAAGAGTTGAGGGGCCCGCCCACGACGTCTCGCTGACCGACGCGGGCGCGGCCTACAGCCATAAGGGCCTGACCTACCCGCTCGGCCGGGACGGGCCGGAGACCGGGGCGCTGATCGCAATCGCCGACGGCATCGGCTGGGCACGGCTGCCGGTTCCGGGCTCCCTGAAGCATATCAACATCTGGGTGCTGGAGGACGAGGGCGGCATCGCCCTGGTCGACACCGGGCTCGACATCGCACCCTCCCGCGAGGCCTGGGAAGCCTTGTTCGCCGGGCCGCTCCAGGGCCGGACCGTCACGCGTGTCATCTGCACCCATTTCCATCCCGACCATATCGGCCTCGCCGGCTGGCTGGCCGAGCGGTTCGACGTGGCGCTCTGGATGACCCGCGACGAATGGCTGTTCGCGCGCATGCTGACCGCCGACATACGCGACGCGCCACCGCGCGAGGCCGTGGCCTATTGGCGCGCCGCCGGCTGGGACGAGGAAAGGATCGCGGCGGAAAAAGACAAGGGCTGGGGGCGGTTCTCGGCCCTGGTCAGTCCGGTGCCGGTCAGCTTCATCCGGATGCAGGACGGCGACATGCTCGGCATCGGTGGGCGCCAGTGGCGGGTGGTCGTCGGCAACGGCCACTGTCCCGAACATGCCTGCCTGGTCGACGAGGCCGGCGGGCTGATGATCGCCGGCGACCAGGTGCTGCCGCGGATCACCTCCAACGTCTCTTTGAGCCTGAGCGAGCCGGAAGCGGATCCGCTCGGCGACTGGCTTGCTTCGATCGCCAAGCTGAAGACCTTGTCCGACAGCCTGCTCGTCCTCCCCTCCCACGGCGAGCCGTTCACCGGCCTCCACGCCCGCCTCGACGCGCTCGACCACGGCCATCGCGACCGGCTCGACGCCCTCCACGTCCACCTCGCCGAGCCGCGGCGGGCGGTCGATTGCTTCCCGATCCTGTTCGGCCGCCAGATCGACGATTCGATCATCGGCCTCGCCACCGGCGAGGCGATGGCCCACCTGCGCCGCCTCGAAGTCGAAGGACGCGCCGCGCGCGAGGTGCGCGGCGGGGTCCACTGGTACCGCGCCGCCTGATCCGTTACGCGGCGGCAATGACCGATCCCGCCGAGATCTGGCGCACCGCCTATCGCCATCCCGGCCCTTGGGAGCGCACGTTCCCGCCGCTCACCCTGATCGAAATGTTCGAGCGGACCGCGCGCGCCGCGCCCGATGCAATGCTGATCCACTTCATGGGCCGCCGCTACAGCTATGGCGAGACGCTGGAGACCGCGAACCGGGTCGCCTGCGGCCTCGCCCGGCTCGGCATCGGCAAGGGCGACCAGGTCGGGCTCTTCCTGCCCAACGTCCCCCATTATGTCGCCGCTTATTACGGCGCGCTGAAAGCTGGTGCGACCCTGGTCAATTTCTCCCCGCTCTACACGCCGGCGGAGCTCGAGGCGCAGGTCGAGGACAGCGGCACCCGATTGCTTTTCACTCTTTCCGCCCGTGCGCTCCTTCCCGCCGCGATCGAGGTGCTGAACAATAGCTGCCTGGAGCGGCTGGTCGTCGGATCGGTGGCGGGCGCGCTGCCGGCCTCCCAATCGATCCTCTACCGCCTGTTCAAGCGCCGCGAGATCGCCGCGCGGCCCCATGACGACCGCATCGCCCCCTTTTCCGCGCTCATCGCCAATGACGGCGACTGCCCTGCGATCGAGATCGCCGCCGGCGACCTCGCGCTGCTGCAATATACCGGCGGCACGACCGGCACGCCCAAGGGCGCGATGCTCACCCACCAGAATCTCAGCGCCAACGCGCGCCAGGTGGACGCGCTCGATCCCAAGCCCGAGGCGGAAGACCGGATCCTCGGCGTGCTGCCGCTGTTCCACGTCTTCGCCAACACCTGCGTGCTCAACCGCACGATCGCCAATGGCGGCGCCATGGTGCTGCTGCCGCGCTTCGACGCCGGCCAGGTGCTTGCCGCGATCGCGCGCTTGCGGGCGACCGCCCTGATCGGCGTCCCGACCATGTACCAGGCTCTGCTCGACCATCCGGGAATAGCAAAAGCCGACCTTTCGAGCCTGCGCGCCTGCATCTCGGGCGGCGCGCCGATGCCGGCCGAGCTGAAGCGCCGCTTCGAGGAGACGACCGGCGCCCGGCTGATCGAAGGCTATGGCCTCACCGAAAGCGCCGGCGTGGTGTCGACCAATCCCTATGAGGGCTTGAGCAAGGAAGGGACGATCGGCCAGCCGATCCCGGGGACCCGGGTGGCTTTGGTCGACAAGGAGGATCCGTCGCGGCCGGCGCCGGACGGGGAGCCGGGCGAGATCATCGTCTCGGGGCCGCAAGTCATGGAGGGCTATTGGAACCGGCCCGATGCGGACGCCGACGCGTTCGTCGACGGCTGGCTGCGCACCGGCGACGTCGGCCTGATCGACGCGGACGGCTATATCCGCATTGTCGACCGGCTGAAGGACATGATCGCCGTCTCCGGCTTCAAGGTCTTCCCGAGCCAGATCGAGGCTTTGCTGTACCGGCATCCGGACGTGAGGGAAGCGATCGTGATCGGCATTCCCGATCCCTATGCGGGCGAACGGCCCAAAGCGTTCGTGACGCTGAACGAGGGCGCGGCGGCGACGGGGGCGGCGCTGATGGAGTGGCTCAACCTCCAGGTCGGCAAGCACGAGCGGGTGGCGGCGGTCGAGGTGCGGACGAGCCTTCCCAGGACCCCGATCGGCAAGCTCAGCCGCAAGGAGCTGGAGGTGGAGGAGGCGGCGAAAATCCCTCCGAAACCGATCAAAAAGAAAGAGTAAAATTCCGCCCCGCCCTTGCGCAGCCTCACCGTCCAGCAGATACGTCGAGCGAGTCGTCGCGACTCGCCGGGGGGCGTTATGCAAGATTTGTTCGGGAAGGTCGTTTGGACCGGAATCCACAATCGCCTTCGCGTGCTTGTGATCGGCCTCCTGCTGCCGCTCGGCGCCTGCGCCTCGTTCGATGGCCATCCAAGACCAGTCGTGGAGCCGATAGTCGTCAAGGACGAATATCATGTCGCCCAGGCTCTGACCGCATATTATGCGCTGCCGGCAGACGGGGCGCAGCGGACCGAGTATCGCGACAAGATCATCGGCATTTACATGGATGCGGCCGAATCGCGCTACCAGGAATTCCGCCGCTTGCTGTCGCGCGAAATCAAAGGCTCCAACTTCGGTCTTGGCACAGGGGCGCTGGTACTGGCCACCGCCGCCTCCGTGGCGGCCGAGCGCGCCGCCAACATCCTCTCGGCTGGAGCGGCAGCGCTGACTGGCGCGAAGACCGGCCTCGCCAAGGAGGTCTATTTCGAGAAGACCCTTCCCGCTCTGATCGCGGGGATGGAAGCCTCACGGACGCGGGTGCGCACCAACATCCTGCTGCGCATGCAGAAGCCGGCCGCGGAATATTCGCTGCCGGAAGCGTTTATGGACCTCAACAGCTACGAAACCGCGGCGTCGCTCGACAGTGCGATCGAGATGGTCACCGCCGATGCCTCGCGTCGGGTCGCGGTCGAGCAAAATGCCTATGACGGGGTCGTCCTGACCCTCTCCGGTGCGCCGCCAATCGGAACCGGCGATGCTCTGCGGGCCGCCGGCACCAAGATCCAGGAGCTGGAAGCCGCCAATGACAACGTGACTCTCGGGAAAATAGCAAAGGCGCTCAACATTGCGCCCGGCGCCACCGCCCCGGACACGGCCGGCGCGATCCGCGCGGAAATGGCCGTGCAGATCCAAAGGAACTCTACGGTGGAACAAAACAAAGCGCTGGGGACCAAGATTCTCGATGCCGCGGCACAGCCCGGAACAGGAGGGCAATGATGGCAGACACGATCCAAGGGGCGAAGCCGGAGCTTTCGCTGTCGGAGCTGACCGAGTGGCTCACGACGAACGAAGTGTTATTCGGTCCGGTAATCCAGATCGGCAACAATGGGCAGGGCACGGCCGCGACCTTCAAATCCGGCGTAGCTATTCCGACCAAGGCGCCCGTCGTCAGGCTGAAAGTGGGCGGCCAGGCCGTGATCCCCGAGGGTGCGACCAAGCTCGCGGAGGGAAAGGTGTTCATTTCCGGGGTGATCCAGGACGTGGTCGTCTTCCGCTTGGCCTAGGGCTATTGCCGGCTTCTCCTTTGCTTGACCCCCGCAGCGGCGGAGGCCAAAGCTCGTCGCCATGCCGGATCAGCCCGACCCCATCGCCGAACTCTCCTTCGAGGCTGCGCTGAAGCGGCTCGAGGAGATCGTCCGCCGGCTCGAGGGCGGGGAGGCGTCGCTCGACGAATCGATCGAGCTTTACGGCGAGGGGGACCGGCTGAAGCAGCAGTGCGAGGCCCGCCTGCAGGCGGCGCAGGCGAAGATCGAGACGATCACGTTCGGCCGCGACGGCGAGCCAAGCGGCACCGCCCCTTTCGACGGCGGTTGAGCCGCCGCGGTGGCGGACGCCATCCTCATCCCCGCCCTCGACCGGATCGGCGCCGAGATCGACGCCTTGTTCGGCGACCTGCTCGCCGTCCCGCCCGATCCGCGCGCGCGGCTCTACGAGGCGATGCGCTATGCCACGATCGGCGGCGGCAAGAGGCTGAGGCCCCTGCTCGTCGCCGCCTCCTGCGCCCTTTTCCACGTCGACCGCGACCGGGCGCTGAGGGTCGGGCTCGCGGTCGAGTGCATCCATGTCTATTCGCTGGTCCATGACGATCTGCCCTGCATGGACGATGACGATCTGCGCCGCGGCAAGCCGACGCTGCACAAGGCTTATGGCGAGTGCACCGCGATCCTCGCCGGCGATTCGCTCCACGCTCTGGCCTTCGAGCTGCTCGCCGGCGAGGCGACCCACGAGGACCCGTTCGTCCGCGCCGAGCTGATCGCCGAGCTCGCCCGCGCCGCGGGCCCGGCCGGCATGGCGGGAGGACAGATGATGGACCTCGCCGCGGCCGAGGCGGCGCTCGATCTCGCCGCGGTCACCCGCCTCCAGCAGCTCAAGACCGGCGCGCTGATCGGCTTCTGCCTGGAGGCCGGCGCGATCATGGGCCGCGTGCCGCCGGAAGGCCGCACCGGCCTGCGCGGCTATGCGCGCGACGTCGGCCTCGCCTTTCAGATCGCCGACGACCTGCTCGACGAGGAGGGAGAGGAGGCGAAGACCGGCAAGAAGGTCGGCAAGGACCGGGACAGGGGAAAGGAGACCTTCGTCTCCCTGCTCGGCCGCGAGCGGGCGCGGCGGCAAGCGGAGCTGCTGGTCGGCCAGGCCGCCGAGCATCTTCACGGCTACGGCCCCGAAGCCGACCTGCTGCGCGCCATCGCCCGCTTTGCCGTGGAGCGGGATCATTGATAGAGAGCGTCATTCCGGCGAAAGCCGGAATCTCGTCGGGGAAAGTCTCGGCGCTGCACGCCGAGACCCCGGACTTCGCCGGGGTGACGGCTGGGGGGACTTCGATGAGGACAGGCGTCTATCCCGGGACCTTCGATCCGATCACCCTCGGCCACATGGACATCATCCGCCGCGGCGCCCATCTGGTCGACCGGCTGGTGATCGGGGTCACCACCAATCCGGCAAAGTCGCCGATGTTCACCGTCGAGGAGCGGATGGCGATGGCGCGCCGCGAGATCGCCGGCATCGAAGGAGACGCCGATGTGGTCTCGTTCGATTCGCTGCTGATGAATTTCGCCGAGCGGGAAGGGGCGGCGGTGATCCTGCGCGGCCTGCGTGCCGTCTCGGATTTCGAATATGAGTATCAGATGGCGGGGATGAACCAGCAATTGAACGACCGGATCGAGACCGTCTTCCTGATGGCCGACGTGTCGCTGCAGCCGATCGCGTCGCGGCTGGTCAAGGAGATCGCGCTCTACGGCGGCGATATCGGCAAGTTCGTCACCGCCGCGGTCGCCGCGGACGTGCGCGAGCGGGTCGAGCTGATCGGCCGCAAAGGCACTTGATCGTTCAGCCGCCGGACAGCACAAGCCGGCCAAGCCTGCCCCTCAAAATCCGGGAATTGTACATCATGCGTCTCAAAGCCTTCCTTACCCTGCTGACGGGGCTCCTCCTTGCCGGCCCGCTGGCCGCGCAGGGGCTCACTTCGCCCCCGCCCCCGCCGCCGCTCGCGCCCGAGAACACGCTCTACCTCGATCTTTCGACCGGCGGACGGGTGGCCATCCAGCTGCGCCCCGACGTCGCGCCGGGACATGTCGCGCGGATCAAGGAGCTGACCCGCAAGGGCTTCTATAACGGCCTGGCCTTCCATCGCGTGATCGAGGGCTTCATGGCGCAGACAGGCGATCCCAAGGGCGACGGCACCGGCGGCTCCGACCTTGCCGACCTCCCCGCCGAGTTCAGTGGCCTCCCCCACGTCCGCGGCGCCGTTTCGATGGCGCGCACCGCCGAGCCGAACAGCGCCAACAGCCAGTTCTTCATCATGCTCTCGCCGCGCCTCAACATCGACGGCAAGTACAGCGTGTTCGGCCGGGTGGTCGGCGGCATGAACTTTGTCGACGCCATCGCCCGCGGCGAGCCCCCCGCCGCGCCGAGCCTGATCGTGCGCGCCTCGATCGGCAGCGACAATGTGCCGCCGATGAGCGCAGAGGAGCTCCGCGCCGCCGCCGAGCAGATGGCGGCGCACCGGGCGCCGGCCGCGGCGCGGCCGCCCGGGCTGGTCGGGCCCGCCGAGCCGCCGCCGGCCGCCAGTCCGCGGGCGCTCGAGCCGGTCCGGGCGGCGAACGCACCGCCCCGGCGGCGGCCGCGTCCGCGCAACTAGGGTGCGCGTCGAGCTTTTCGACTTCAAGCTGCCGACCGATCGGATCGCGTTGAGGCCGGCCAGCCCGCGCGACGGCGCGCGGCTGCTCAAGGTGGTGGGCGGGGCGATCTCGGATCATTGGGTCCGCGACCTGCCGAGCTTGCTTCGGCGCGGCGATATGCTCGTCTTCAACGATACGCGCGTAATCCCGGCCCAGCTCGAGGGCCGGCGGGGGGAAGCGCGGATCGGCGCGACGCTGCACAAGCGCGAAGGACCCCGCGCCTGGCGCGCCTTCATCCGCAACGCCAAGCGGCTGCACGAGGGGGACAGGGTCGATTTCGGCGCCGGCGTGACCGCGCTGGCGAGCGCGAGGGATGAGGACGGCTCCTTCCTGCTCACCTTCGATGGAGACGATCCGATCGAGGCCCTGCTCGGACGCGCAGGCCGGATGCCGCTGCCGCCCTACATTGCGGGCCGACGAGCGGCGGACGCGCGCGACGCCGAGGATTACCAGACCATGTTCGCGCGGGAGGAAGGCGCGGTCGCCGCCCCCACCGCGGCGCTCCACTTCACGCCTGGGCTGATGGCGGCGCTGGCGGCGGCGGGGATCGGCCACGAAACGCTCACCCTCCACGTCGGCGCCGGCACCTTCCTGCCAGTCAAGACCGAGGACACGGACGATCATGTCATGCACGGCGAATGGGGACGAATCGTGCCCGCCTCCGCCGAGCGGCTCAACGACGCGCGGGCCAAAGGCGGCAGGATCATCGCCGTCGGCACCACCTCGCTCCGCCTGCTCGAGAGCGCCGCGGACGAGGAAGGGCGCATTGGCCCATTCGAAGGCGAGACCGCCATCTTCATCACGCCGGGCTACCGCTTCCGCGCGGTCGACGGCCTCCTCACCAACTTCCACCTGCCGCGCTCGACCCTGTTCATGCTGGTCTCGGCGCTGATGGGGTTGGAGGTGATGCTGGCCGCCTATGCCCACGCGATCGCCGGCGGCTATCGCTTCTACTCCTATGGCGACGCGAGTTTGCTTCTCCCCGGCTAGCCGGCAGGAGCGGCGCCGTGACCGCTCGACCCCGCTTCTCCGCATCCCGCCTTCATGCCCGCCGGCGCGGCGTTCAGTCCTAAGAAACCTGGATCGTCAGGTCGCCGAGCGAATCGCTGAGGATCTCCACTTGGCTGATGGGGTTCCCGTCCTGCAGCACCACAGCGCCGTAAAAGGCGACCGGGACCCAGGCCGGCTTGTCGGGCCATTCGCCCGACGATTGCTGAAGGTTCAGCTGAAGCACCAGGACACTCTCAGCCTCGCCCGATTCCTGCGTCTGGCTGAGCCCCGCCTCGATACCCTGATTGGCAACCAGTACGCTGCCGGAGACGTCGACCACCTGCTGGTTGTCCTTGGGAGCCTGCGCCGAAGCGCGGAAGTTGGAATAATTCTGATTGCCGTCGCCGGATGCCTCGCGTGCCGCCGGGGCGTCGGCATAGCTGGAGTTGTCGTCGCTCATGATGGGCTCCTTTGTTGGTTCGAGCTGCCCAGCATAAACCGGAACTGGCGGACGCAATTGGCCGAACCCGGGAAATATGACGCCGGAATGCCCAATAAGGCGGGTAAGCCGCGCAAGTTCGCTCGTTTCGCTGAACGGCTGGCCGCCCGCTTGCGCGGCGGGCGCGAACCGTTAAGGGCGCGCAATGGCCGCACACTCGCGCTTCGCCTTCACCATCGCCGCCACCGACGGCCGCGCCCGCACCGGCACCATCGCGATGCATCGCGGGGACATCCGGACGCCCGCCTTCATGCCGGTCGGCACCGCCGCCACCGTCAAGGCGATGAAGCCGGCGGAGGTGCGCGCCGGCGGCGCCGACATCATCCTCGGCAACACCTACCATCTGATGCTCAGACCCGGCGCGGAAAGGGTGGCGCGGCTGGGCGGGCTGCACGAATTCATGGGCTGGGAAGGGCCGATCCTGACCGACAGCGGCGGCTATCAGGTGATGAGCCTCGCCGAGCTGCGGACAATGGGCGAGGAGGGGGTGCGCTTCAAAAGCCATCTCGACGGCTCGTCCCATATGCTGACGCCGGAGCGGTCGATCGAGGTCCAGCGCCTGCTCGGCGCGGACATCGTCATGGCCTTCGACGAATGCACCCCCCATCCCGCGAGCCGGGACGAGGCGGCGGCGTCGATGGAACGGTCGATGCGCTGGGCCCGGCGTTCGCGCGACGCCTTCGACGCGGGGCGTGAACATGCCGCGGCCTCGGCTTTGTTCGGTATCCAGCAGGGGGCGCTGGAGGAAGATCTGCGCCGCACCTCCGCCGAGCGGCTGGTCGAGATCGGCTTCGACGGCTACGCCCTGGGCGGGCTGGCGGTGGGCGAAGGGCAGGAGGAGATGTTCCGGATGCTGGATCGGGCGGCGCAGATGCTTCCCGCCGACCGGCCGCGCTACTTAATGGGGGTGGGCAAGCCGGACGACATCGTCGGCGCGGTCGAGCGGGGCATCGACATGTTCGACTGCGTCCTTCCCACCCGCTCCGGCCGCACCGGCCAGGCCTTCACCCGCGACGGGCCGATCAACATCAGGAACGCGCGCTTCGCCGAGGACCAGGGGCCGCTCGACCCGACATGTGCCTGTCCGGTCTGCGCCTCCTGGTCGCGCGCCTATCTCCACCATCTCGTCCGCTCCGGCGAGATATTGGGAGCGATGCTGATGACGGAGCACAATCTCGGCTTCTACCAAGCGCTGATGGCGGACCTCAGGGCTGCGATTCGGGAGGGCGGCCTGACCGCCTTCGCGGAGGGGTTCCGCGCCCGCTATGGCGCGAAACAGCCCGTCGAACGGCTTGAAAAGTTGTAATTTCCGCCCATATCCTTTAGGAAACAAGCGGGAGTGAAATCCCGATCTTTGCGCATGCCGCGGCCCGGTTAGGCCGGGCCTTTTGTTGCCAAGGATCGTCCTGCGCACTATTGGGCCACCCCTTCGGAGTCCTGGATGCTGTCTCAGAGAATCCTTTTGCCTGTCCTGCGCTTTCCGCTTCCCGGGCGGCGGCACTGGCTGCCCGCATTAGTGCTCGCCACCGCCGCGGCGCTCTATCTGCTTGCCGCGCTCAGCCTGGTCCAGACCGAGCCGGTGGCCGTCGCCGCCGGCGTCGGGGCGGGTCTGCCGATCGATCTGCGGGCGCCCCCCAAGCCCGAGCCTCTCCAGTTCCGCGACATACCCGTGCAGGACGCGGTTGCGATCAACGCGTCGGTCCCGCTCTCCAAGCTGCCCAACCCGGCGGCGCCGCCGCTCGCCCTTGCGTTCGGCAGCATGATCGACCGCACCCGGTCGGTCGAATGCCTGACTGCGGCGGTTTATTACGAGGCGGGGATCGAGCCGCTCGAAGGCCAGCGCGCCGTCGCCCAGGTCGTGCTGAACCGCGTCCGCCATCCCGCTTATCCGCACACCGTCTGCGGCGTCGTCTTCCAGGGTTCCGAACGCCGGACCGGCTGCCAGTTCACCTTCACCTGCGACGGTGCGCTGCGCCGCACGCCCTCGGCCTCCGGCTGGGCGCGGGCCCGCAAGGTCGCCGAGGAGGCGCTTGCCGGCAAGGTCTTCGCGCCGGTCGGCCTCGCGACGCATTACCACACCAATTGGGTCGTCCCCTATTGGAGCTCGAGCCTGATCAAGGCGGCCAATATCGGCAGCCATATCTTCTACCGCTGGACCGGCGGCTGGGGTAAGCCGGGAGCCTTCCGCGCGCGGGCGAGCGGGATCGAGCCTGGCGTTGCGCTGATGAGCCGGCTGAGCTCGGTGCCGCTGTCGCCCGACGCAGCCGTTTCGACGGACGCCGCCGCAGCGCTCGCGGCCGCGCAGGCCGCCGATCCGGATCGGGTGGTGACCGCCAGCGTCGACAGCTTCCAGCGCGCCGTTCTGCGCCGCTACGAGCCGATCAGCCGCGAGAAAGCCACCGCCACCGCGATCGCCCGCACCGGCGAGCCTGCTTCCTCCAGCCTGCGCTGGGCGCTTGGCGGCGAACGTCCGGCCGGCGAGGCCGCGCCGCTGGGGCGGAAAGCGGCGGCTGCCCCGGCCGCCCCGCCGCGCTGCCTTGAAGGCGTGCGCAGGCTCCCCGACGGCGCCCAGGGTCCGCCCGAGAAGCAGGGCTGCTAAGTATTCAGGCAGGCGGCTTGCGGAGCGCGTGACGCTGCAGCTTGCCGGTCGCCGTCTTCGGCAGCGCTTCAACGAACTCGATCTCGCGCGGATATTTGTAGGGCGCGATGACCGCCTTGACGTGATCCTGGAGGCGCCGCGCGAGCGCCGGCCCCGCCTCGCAGCCTGGCGCCGGCACGACATATGCCTTCACCCTTTGGCCGCGCTCCTCGCAGGCTATTCCCACCACCGCGCATTCCTGCACCGCCGGGTGCGCATAGAGGGCATTCTCCACCTCCGGCGCGGCGATATTGTAGCCCGCCGAGACGATCATGTCGTCCGAGCGGGCGACGTACCAATAATAGCCCTCTTCGTCCGCCCGGTAGGTGTCGCCGGTGACGTTCCAGCCGCCGATCACATAGTCGCGCTGCCTTTCGTCGTCGAAATAGCGGCAGCCGGTCGGTCCCTTGACGGCCAGCCGCCCGGTCCCGTGAGGCAAGGGCCGTCCGTCCTCGCCGAGCACGCAGGCACGATAGCCCGGCACCGCCTTGCCGGTCGCCCCGGGCCGGATGTCGCCGCCCGCCGCCGAGATGAAGATGTGCATCATCTCGGTGGCGCCGATGCCGTCGACGATGGAGATGCCGGTCGCGTCCTTCCAGGCCTGCCAGGTGGCGGCGGGGAGATGCTCGCCGGCGGAGACGCAGGTGCGCAACGAGGAGATGTCCCGCCCCTCGAGCAGGCCGAGCATCGCCTTGTAGGCGGTCGGCGCGGTGGCGATGGCGGTCAGCCGGTTACGCTCCACCGCGTCGAGCACGGCCTGCGGGCTCGGCGCCTCGATCGTCACCGCGGTGCCGCCGAACCGCCACGGGAAGATCAGCAACTGGCCGAGGCCGAAGGTGAAGGCGATCGGCGCCGAGCAGGCCCAGAGGTCGCCCGGCCGCGGCTCCAGCAGGTTGCGCGCGAAGGCGTCCGCGCAGGCGAGGATGTCGCGGTGGTAATGGACGCAGCCCTTGGGCCGGCCGGTGGTGCCGGAGGTGAAGGCTATCAAGGCGACGTCGTCCCGGCCGGTATCGAAAGGCGTGAAGCCGGGCGCCGCCGATTCGAGCCTTTTTTCCATCGCGCCGCCGCCGGCATCGCCCGCATAGGTGAGGAGCGAGCGGATCAGCCCGGTCGCGTCGGCGGCCTCGAGGAAATCGGGCAGGGTCCGCGCGTCGACGATGGCGTGGTGGATCTTGGCCCGCTCGAGGATGGTGGCGATCTCGCCGGCGCGCAGGATCGGCATGGTCGCGACGACGATGCCGCCAGCCTTCAATATGCCCAGCCAGGCGGCGAACAGCATCGCGCCATTGGGCCCGCGCAGCAGTACGCGATTGCCCGGGACCAGCCCCTCCTCCTCGACCAGTAGGCGGGCGATTCGGTCGGAGAGATCCTTCATTTCGCCATAGGTCCAGCGCCCGGCCTCGTTGATCACCGCCAGCCGGTCCGGGTCGCCTTTGTCGATCAATTCCACCGCCGCGTTCAGCCGCGCGGGATATTGGAGCTCAGGCAGGTCGAAGAGGAATTCCGGCTGCTCGTCCGCCGGCGGCAGGCGGTCGCGGACAAAATTGTCCCTCATCGATCGGGCACCACGGCAATCGTCTCGATCTCGATCCGCGCCGCGGGCTCGACCAGCCTCGAAACCTCTACCACCGCCATCGCCGGATAATGTTTGCCCATCAGCGCCCGCCAGAGGGCGCCGATCTCGGCGATGCCGGCGACATATTCGTCGCGATCGACGACGTACCAGGTCATGCGGACGATATGCTCGGCTCCCGCCCCGTCCTCGGCGAGGATGGCGAGCGTGTTGAGCAGGATCTGCCGGAGCTGACCGACCAGATCGGACGCGACGATCCGCTCCTGCTCGTCCCAGCCGATGATTCCGGCGGTGAAGATCAGGCGGCCGGCGGCGGAGATGGCGTTGGCATAGCCTTTGGGGCGCGGCCAGCCGGGGGGAAGCAGGGTCCTCATGTCCGGTAGCCGGCCAGATGCGCGCGTGCGATCACCACCTTCTGCACCTCCGACGCGCCTTCGTAGATCCTCAGCGCCCTGATCTCGCGGTAGAGCCGCTCTACGGCCACGCCGCTGGTCACGCCGAGGCCGCCGAAAATCTGCACCGCCTTGTCGATCACGCTTTGGGCGCTATCGGTGGCGTGGAGCTTGGCCAATGCCGCCTCGCGGCTGTTGCGCTCGCCCCTCACGTCGCGCAGCCAGGCGGCCCGGTAGACGAGCAAAGCGGAGGCATCGACGTCGAGCACCATCTCGGCGAGCTTGGACTGGGTGATCGGATTGTCGGCGAGCCTGCCCTGGCCGAGCCTTCGCGTCAGCGCCCGCTTCGTCGCCTCGTCGAGGGCGCGGCGGGCGAAGCCGAGCGCGGCGGCGCCGACCGTGGTGCGGAACATGTCGAGGGTCGCCATCGCCTGCGCGAAGCCCTTGCCGCGTTCGCCGAGCAGGGCGGCGGCGGGCAGCTTCATGTTGGTGAAGCGCAGCGCCGCCAGCGGATGCGGCGCGATCACATGGATGCGCTCGCTTTCGTCGAGCCCTTCCGTGCCCGCGTCGACGATGAAGGCCGAGATACCCTTCGCGCCCGGCGCCTCGCCGGTGCGGGCGAAAAGGATGTAATAATCGGCGATGCCGCCGTTGGAGATGTAGGTCTTGGCGCCGGTGACGACATAGCCGTCTTCTGTCGCTTCGGCCGTGCTCGCAATCGAGGCCACGTCCGAGCCGGATTCGGGCTCGGTCAAGGCGAAGGCGGCGATCTTCCCGCCCTTGGCGACGGCGGGGAGATAGGCTCGCTTCTGCGCCTCGGTGCCGAACAGGGTGATCGTGCCCGAGCCCAGGCCCTGCATCGCGAAGGCGAAATCGGCGAGGCCGTTATGGCGGGCGAGCGTCTCGCGGATGAGAGCGAGCGAGCGGACGTCGAAGCTTTCATGAACGCCGCCATAAGCCGAAGGGACGCAGTAGCGCAGCCAGCCCCCCTCGCCGAGCTTGCGGACCAAGGCCCGGCAGGCGGCGTCGACATCGTCCGGCTCGTCGTCGGAGAGATTATGGGTGCACCAGTCCTCCAGATCGTCCGCCAGGCGGCGGTGGCCGTCATCGAAGAACGGCCAATCGAGGAAGGCGCGGTCCACTATCCTCCCTCCCCTTCAAGGGAGGGGATAAAGGGGTGGGTGGCGGCTGAGCCCCCTCGATGGGGGCGAAGACGCAGGGAGCCCCTCGGCGGCATCGAGCCGCCTCGGTGCTGACCCACCCCCGACCCCTCCTTGTCAGGGAGGGGGATATGCCGCGGCTCAATCACCCTTGAATTCCGGCGTCCGCTTGTCCGCGAACGCTTCGAAGGCCCGCTTGAAGTCTCCCGTGGCCATGCAGATCGCCTGCGCCTGGGCTTCCATCTCGATCGCCGTTTCCAGGCTCACCGCCCACTCGCTGCCCAGCTGCGCCTTGGTGATGCCATGGGCGAAGGTCGGGCCGGAGGCGAGGGTCAGCGCCAGCGCCAGCGCCTCGTCGCGCAGCGATTCGGCCGGCACGATGCGGTTGTGGAAGCCCCATTTTTCGCCTTCCTCGGCACTCATGACCCGGCCGGTGAAGAGCAGTTCCGAGGCGCGGCCATGGCCGATGATGCGGGGCAGGATGGCGCAGGCGCCCATGTCGCAGCCGGCAAGTCCGACGCGGGTGAACAGGAAGGCGGTCTTCGTCGCCGGCGTGGCAAGGCGGATGTCGGAGGCCATGGCCAGGATCGCGCCGGCGCCGACGCACACCCCGTCCAGGGCGGCGACGATCGGCTGCGGGCAGGCGCGCATCGCCTTGACCAGGTCGCCCGTCATGCGGGTGAAACGAAGCAGCCCGGGCATGTCCATTCGCGTCAGCGGCCCGATGATCTCGTGGACGTCGCCGCCCGAGCTGAAATTGCCGCCCGCGCCGGTCACCACCACCGCCTTGACCTCGGACGCGTAGACGAGCGCGCGAAAGGCGTCGCGAAGCTCGGCATAGCTGTCGAAGGTGAGCGGGTTCTTGCGCTCGGGCCGATCGAGGGTGATGGTGGCGACGCCGTCGGCGAAGCGCCAGCCGAAATGGACCGGCTCGAAAGTTTCAGGATTCACGTCGTCTCTCCGCCGGCCACTGCGACTGCCTGGCCGTTTATCGAGCCGCTTTCCGGCAGACACAACCACAGAACCGCGCCCGCCACCTCCTCCGGAGTGACGAGGCGGCCCTGCGGGTTGAATTTCGCCAGCTCGGCGCGCGCATCAGCCTCCGAGCGGCCGGTCTTGCTTTGTATGTTCGCCACCGCCTCCGCAACCATCCCGGTATTGGTGAAGCCGGGGCAGACCGCGTTCACCGTCACGTTCGTCTTCGCCAGCTCGGCCGCGAGCGCGCGGGTAAGGCCCACCGCGCCGTGCTTCGCGGCGACATAGGGCGCGCTATAGGCATAGCCCTTGAGCCCCGCGGTCGAGGCGATGGTGACGATCCGTCCCGCCTCCGCCTGCAGCAGATCGGCGAGCGCCGCCTGGCAGCAATGGAGCAGAGCGTCGAGGTTCACCGCCATCGCGCGGCGCCACGCTTCTTCCGTCACCTTGGCGAAAGGCGCGCTTTGCGCCGCGCCGGCATTGTTGACCAGGATGTCGATCGGGCCCTGCGCCTCGCGGGCGATGGCGAAGGCGGCCTCGACCTGAGCGCGGTCGGTGACGTCGGCGGGGGCCACCAGCGCATCGAAATCCCCCGACCCGACCTCTTCCAGCGTCTCGCGACGCCGGCCGACGAGGGTGAGCTTCGCCCCTTCCGCAGCCAGCGCCCGCGCGATGGCGGCGCCGATGCCGGTGCCGCCGCCGGTGATCAAGGCGTGGCGGCCGGCGAGCCTCACGCCTTCACCTCCGCTTCGCGGGCGAGGTTGCGGGCGAGCTGGGCCATGCCGCCGAGATAGGGCGGCGGCACGGCGACGCCGCGATAGTCCTGCTGCGCGGCGGCCCGCAAGGTCCACATCGGGTCGATCAGATGCGGCCGCGCCAGCGCCACCAGGTCGGCACGGCCGGCGGCGAGGATCGAGTTGACATGGTCGGTCTCGTAGATGTTGCCGACCGCCATGGTGGCGACGCGGCCTTCGTTGCGGATCTGGTCGGCGAACGGGGTCTGGAACATGCGGCCGTAGACCGGCTCGCAGTCGGCCCAGGTCTGGCCGGCGGAGACGTCGATCAGGTCGGCGCCGGCGCTCGCGAAGGCGCGGCCGATCTCGACCGCCTCGTCGGGCGTGACGCCGAGATCGCCCATCCAGTCGTTGGCCGAGATGCGCACCGACATCGGCTTGTCCGCGGGCCAGACCCCCCGCATTGCGCGGAAGACCTCCAGGGGGAAGCGAAGCCGATTCTCGAGGCTGCCGCCATATTCGTCGGTCCTCGTATTGGCGAGCGGGGTGATGAAGCTGGAGAGGAGATAGCCGTGGGCGGCGTGGAGCTCGACCATGTCGAAGCCCGCCTCCAGCCCCCGCTGCACGGCCGCGACGAACTGATCGCGCACGATGTCCATGTCGGCGCGGGTCATCGGCCGCGGCACCTGGTTCTCCGGGCTCCACGCCACGTCCGAGGCGCCCATGACCGGCCAGTTGCCGGTGTCGAGCGGCACGTCATAGCCTTCCCAGCCGACCCGGGTGCTGCCCTTGGGGCCGGAATGGCCGAGCTGGAGGCAGAATCTCGCTTTGCTGTTGGCGTGGACGAATTCGACGATGCGCTTCCAGGCGGCGAGATGCTCCGGCGCGTAGAGGCCCGCGCAGCCCGGGCTGATCCGACCCTCGGCGGAGACGCAGGTCATCTCGGTGTAGAGGAGGCCGGCGCCGCCTTGCGCGCGCGTTCCGTAGTGGACCAGATGAAAGTCATTCGGCGTACCATTGCGTGCCGAATAGGTTGCCATTGGCGAGACGACGACGCGGTTGTCGAGCCGCATGCCGCGCAGCTTGTAGGGCGCGAACATCGGCGGCGCCGGGTCATTGACCGGAGTCCCCACCGCCTTGGACTGGAACCAGCGCTCGACCCCCTCCAGCCAGGGCTTGTCGCGCAGGCGCAGATTCTCGTGGCTGACCCGCTGCGACCGGGTGAGCAGCGAATAAGCGAACTGGATCGGCTCGAAATGGAGGTAGCGATCCAGAGTCTCGAACCATTCGGTCGAGTTGCGGGCCGAATTCTGCAGCTTGAGCACCTCGATCTCGCGCTCCGCCTGATATTCGGCGAGCGCTTCCTCGCGCGACAAGCCGGGCCGGTTCAAGACCTCGGCGAGCTTGATCGCGTCCTCGAGCGCGAGCTTGGTGCCCGAGCCGATCGAGAAATGGGCGGTGTGCGCCGCGTCGCCGAGCAGGATCAGATTCTCATGCGACCAGCGCCCGCAGATGATGCGGCGGAAGTTGAGCCACGCTTCGGGCCCTGGCAAATGCTGCGCGTTCGAGATGAGGGGATGGCCGTCCAGATATTTGGCGAAGATCGTCTCGCACAATGCGATCGCCTGCGGCTGGTCCATCCGGTCGAGGCCGAGCCTCGCCCAGGTATCGGGCGCGCATTCGACGATGAAGGTCGAGAGGCCAGCCTGCCCCGGACCTGAGCCGGGGTCGAAACGGTAGGCGTGCGCCCAGACCCAGCCGGCCTCGGTCTCCTCGAAGGCGAAAGTGAAGGCTTCGAAGATTTTCGCCGTGCCGAACCAGAAGAATTTGTTCCTGCGCACCTGGATGTCGACGCCGAAATGCTCCTCGTAGCGGGTGCGGATGCGGCTGTTGGCGCCGTCGGCGGCGATCACCAGATCATAGCCCGTCCAGTCGGCTAGGTCGGCGCTCGCCTCATGCTCGAAGTGGAGATTGACGCCGAGCGTGCGCGCCCGCTCCTGCAGGATGTTCAGCAGCCGCTTGCGGCCGATGCCGATGAAGCCGTGACCGGACGAGCGGATCGTCTCGCCATGGATGTGGACGTCGATATCGTCCCAATGGGCGAATTCGTCGCGGATGACGGCGCCGCTGACGGGATCGTTCGCCATCAGATTCTCGACCGTCTGGTCGGAGAAGACGACGCCCCAGCCGAACGTGTCGTCGGGCCGGTTGCGCTCAAAGAGGTCGATCGCGTGCGCGGGGTCGCGCAGCTTCATCGAAATCGCGAAATAGAGCCCGGCGGGACCCCCGCCCAGGCAAGCGATCCGCATCGCGCTCTCCCTTCCCTCCCGCTGGCCTAAGTTAGCGGGCAGGGGGAGGCAAGGGCGGTGACGGGCCTCGCGATATGGAGCGCTCTGTTGCCTCTCCGATGTTCAGTTGGGCGATTGGTTGCCTGTAGGCTGCTGGGGCGGCCGCCTCTTCTTTTTGCCGCCAAGTATTGCCGCGCCCGTCACGACGGCGGCCGCGCCGGCGATGCCGAGCAGCGCGTTGCGGGTGCCGTGCGACTCCTTGCCGCCGCCGCCCGGCTCGGCGGTGGTGCGAAGCAGCGACTGCAGGGCCAGGAGACCCGCCGGCGAGATCCGGAATGGGCCGATCGGCGGCGCCCCGCGGCGGGGCGCGTAGAGGGCCAGGCCGGGGCCGTTGAGGGTCACCATATGGTCGCCCACGGTCACGTCGATGGCACCGGGCCTGACATCGCCCTGGGCTCGGGGACCCGGGCCACGCAGCACGATCAGCGACGCCTCGTCCTCCTTTGCCTTCACCTTCCTGCCGACCGCCGCCTCGCGCTCGGCGATGCGAATCGCTTCCTCGCCGACCACGCCTTCGAAGATGGTGCCGCGAATGCCGATCGTGGCGACAGGGGTGCGCACCGAAACCGGGCCCGACGGACGCCCCAGCGTGCGTCCGGACATGAAGCGGAAAGCGCCTTTGGTGACGCTGACTCCGGTCGAACGGCTGTTCGAGCGCGGATCGTAGACGAAGCGGTCGACCGCCACCCGCGCGTTCGCGCCGACGGTGAAGGTGGTGCGGTCGAGAAGGAGGATCTGGAGCTGGCTCGCGGCGCCGGTCCTCACCTCGTCATTGAGGATCACCCGCTCCCTCAGCACCGCCGGGCGCACCTTCTTCGTTGCGGCGCCGCGTATCTCGACCTTGTTGCGGATCGCCGCGTTGATGCCGACCGCGTTCGCCTGAGCAAGGACGGGCGAGGCGACCAGGCTGGCGGCCGCGACGGCGGCGGCGGCCCGAGCGGGACGGCGGAAGACCCAACCGCTCATCGCCTCGACCCCTTCTTCGGCGGCGCCGGCCGCGGCACCGGTCCGCACGCGGCGGTGACCCCGGCCCAATCCGCATTGGCGATCGGCTTTCGATCGAGCAGGCCCAGCTCGACCTGCGCGCCTTCGGGGTCGTCGAGGCGGCAGAGGAGCGAGACGTAGAGGAGGCGAGGCGGGACGGCCTCCGGGTGGGCGAAGAGCACCCGCTCGAGCGTGCCGAGAGCGCCCGGCAGGTCGGTGGCGGCGATCTGGCGCCCGGCGAGCGCCATGCCGCTGTCGACCTGCTGAGAGGCGGTCACCAGGGCGTCGGGATCGTCCTGCGCCAGCGCGGCGGGCGAAAGCGCCGCGGCGACGCACAAGCCAAGCAGGACATGCAGAATCTTACCGGTCATGGTCGCGTCCCCTTGGGGAACGGAGGGCTGACAATAATCGCGGCGCGGAGGCCGCCATTTGACTAAGGGCTATCATTCGCGCACCTTCGCGGCAACTTCATTTCAGCTCCGGGCCGAACGGCCCAGCCGGGGCGGAAAGTGGCGGCGGGGACCATGCCGGGCATAGCGCGCAACAGGGCACCGACGACCACGCGGCGCTCCACCATCGTGCTCGCAGGGCTGGTCCCGGTGCTGTTGATGGCGTTGGCGAAGCTCGCTGCCCCGCTTGTGCTCGCAGAGGCGAGCGGCCTCGTCTTCGACACCTACCAGCGCCTTTCCCCCCGTCCGTACCGCGATGCCGGCGTGCGCGTCGTCGATATTGACGACGAGAGCGTCCGCCGTCTCGGCCAGTGGCCGTGGCCGCGCACCGATCTCGCGGCGCTGACCAAGGCGATCGCGGATGCGGGCGCGGCGGCGATCGCGTTCGACATCGTCTTTTCCGAAGCCGACCGCACCTCGCCGCGCGTCCTGGCGGAGCGGGAGGCGCGGCAAGGGGCGACGCCGGCGCAGCTGGCGATGCTGAGGGCGCTCCCGGACCATGATGCGCGCTTCGCGGAGGCGCTGGCCGCCGCGCCCTCGGTGCTCGGCTTCTTCCTGATCCAGGACCGCGCGGGCGCCGCGGTCCGGCCCAAGGCCGGCTTTGCCGTGGCGGGCACCGATCCCGGCGCCAGCCTCACGCACTACTCGGGCGCGATCCTGCCGCTGGCGCCGTTCCAGGCGGCGGCGGCGGGGCTGGGGTTCGTCTCGATCAAGGGCGATGCGGACGGGATCGTCCGCCGGGTACCGCTGGTTGCCAAGGTGAACGGCACGCTCGTCCCGTCCCTTTCCGCCGAGGCGCTGCGGGTGGCCCAAGGCGCCGGCGGTATGATCGTCCGGAGCAGCGACGCGAGCGGCGAGGTGAATGCCGGCGCGCCCGAGGCCGTCGGGCTGAAGATCGGTGCGGCCGAAGTGCCGCTCACCGAGCGCGGCGAGCTCTGGATGCACTATACCGCTCCCGTGCCCGAGCGGACGGTGCCGGCGTGGAAACTGGTGTCGGGACAGCTTGGGCCCGCGGAAATGGAGCGCCTCTTCTCCGGCCGCATCGTCCTCGTCGGTGCGGGCGCCATCGGCCTTCGCGACCTTGTGGCGACACCCGTCCAGGAGCGCGAGCTCGGTGTCGTCATCCACGCCCAGGCCGTCGAGCAGATGGTACTCCAGGATTTCCTCTACCGCCCCGACTGGACGGCGGGGCTCGAAATGGCGGTGCTGCTCGGCGCGGGCATCCTTCTCGCTTTGCTGCTCCCGTCGCTGGGCGCGTTCCCGGGCGCGCTTCTCGCGGGAGGTCTGATGTCGGGGGTGGCCGGGGGGAGCTGGTACGCCTTCCGCGCCAAGAGCCTGCTGGTCGATCCTTCGGCCGCGGTGCTGGCGCTGCTCGCCTGCTACGTTGTCGTCACCCTCTTCACCTACATCCGCGAAGAGAAGCAGCGGCGCTATATACACGGCGCCTTCGACCGCTACCTCTCGCCCGAGCTGGTGAAGCGCATCACCGACGATCCGAGCCGCCTCGAGCTCGGCGGCGAGGTGCGCGATATGACGGTGCTGTTCTGCGACATACGCGGCTTCTCGCACATATCGGAGCAGATGGGGCCGCAGCAGATCATTCGCTTCCTCATCGCCTTCCTGACCCCGATGACCGATATCCTCCTCGCCCGGCGCGCGACGATCGACAAATATATCGGCGACGCGATCCTCGCCTTCTGGAACGCGCCGCTCGACGATCCGGACCAGCATGAGAATGCCGCGCGTGCCGCGCTCGAAATGATCGACCGGCTCCAGCGCCTCAACGAGACGATGCCGGAGCGCAAGGACGCGTCGTGGCCGGGGCGGGTCGAGATCGGCATCGGCCTCAACGCCGGGCCTTGCTGTGTGGGCAATATGGGCTCCGCCCAGCGCCTCTCTTACTCTCTTATCGGCGACACGGTGAACCTCGCCTCCAGGATCGAGGGCCTGACCAAGGCTTACGGCGTCCGTATCCTGATGGGCGGGGAGCTGGCGAACCGGCTGTCCGGGTTCGCGGTGCTGGAGGTGGACCGGGTTCGCGTCGTCGGGCGGGAGCGGCCGGCGACGATCTATGCGCTGCTCGGCGATGAAGCGCTGGCCCGGTCGCCTGCCTTCACCGCCTTCGCAAGTGGCCACGCGAAGCTGCTGGCCGGCTATCGCGAGCGGCGCTGGGACGAGGCGGGACGACAGCTTGCCGGAAACGAGGCCGGAGCGGCCGATTTCGGCCTCGCGCAGCTCTACGCCCGCTACCGCGCGTCGATCCGCGCGTGCCGCGAGCACCCCCCCGGCGAAGGCTGGGACGGCGTCACGATCGCCGAAACCAAGTAGCGGACGGCCGCATAGATATCGTAGCGCTCGCGGTCGTGGATGGAGATTTGGCCGACGACGTAGACGGTCATTCGGTAACGGCGGGCTCGAGAAGCGGCGCGGGGTGGGTGGCGAGATAGGCCCTGACCTCCTCCCAGCCGGGCTGGCTGATCAGCTCGGGATGATCGTGGGCAAGCTTGCGGACGGCCCGGTCCAGCGCCACCGCATTGGGATCGGCCGCAACCTCCGGCTTGGCGGTGACGGGCGCCGCGGCCATGGCCAGGGATTTCGTCGCCAGCGGAGCCTGGGCGGCCGCGGCGGCGGCCGCGGCTTTGGCGACCGCCTTCGGCAAAGCGGGTGGCGGACCCTTGCGGGCGGCGGCCAGCAGCGCCCGCGAGAGGCGGTCGAGCGAGGCTTGGCGGGCGTTGACCGCGGGCGAATAGCCTTTGCCGTCGGCGAACCGGTCGTCGAGCAATTGGAGAATCGATGTATGGTCGAGCGGACCGGAGAACACGCTGCCGGCGGCGACATGGGGGGAGATGAGGAGGGCCGGGACCCGTAGGCCCGTGGTCTCGAGCTTCACTCCGGCGATCACCGTCTCGATCGGCAGTGGCGGCACATGGTCGAAGAATCCGCCATGCTCGTCATAGGTTATGATCAGCAGCGTCTTTGCCCAGCGCGCCGGGTTGCTCGTGAGCGTCGCATAAAGGTCCGCCAGCAGGGCCTGGCCGGGCGCGACGCCGGTCGGCGGATGATCGTCATTGGGCGTCTTGCTTGGGCCGTCGCCATAATCGGGCTCGACGAAGATCACCCGCGGCATCTTCTTGGTCGACTTCCATTCCTTGCGCAGGCGGGAATAGCGCCGGAACCGTCCCCTGCCGCCAAGATTGCTGAGGGTGAGCGACGTCCCCATTTCCGGCAGCCATTTGCCCATCAGCGCGAAGAAAGGCAGGAAGCCGCCCGACTGATAGGTGCACCAGGGAATCTTGTGCTTGGTGAGCCAGTCGTAGACGAGCGGCTGTTCCGGCAGCAGCAGGCTCGCATTGTTGACCAGCCGGCTCTCGCCGGCCATCGCCATCAGGCGGTTGGCCTGCGTGCCGAGGGGCAAAGCGGAGAACCAATGATCGCAGACGCAATAATTGCGCGCGAAGAAATCGAACGTGCCCACGGCCTTGTCGTCATAATAGCCCATCGCCGCGCTCGCATCCGCCGGCGGCTTCTTCGACCGCGTCACATAGCTCTCGACGAACCCCCCCATCTTGGTCGGTCCCGGCCCGCGCGGAGCCTTGGCGATCTGGATCGCGATGGCGGCGCCGTTATGGGGCGGATCGTCGATCCGCTGGGTGGGAGAAAGGCGCCGGACCTCATGGGCGATGGTGCCGGAAGAATTGGCGAAGCTCGACCGCCAATTCGCGTCCGATTGCAGACCCTCGAGCGCGATGGGATTGGGCGTGTCCGCAAGGCTGAGATAGCCAAGCATGTGATCGAACGAGCGATTTTCCATGATCGCAATGACGATCGTTTCGATATCGGCCAGCGCCATCTTGGACCTCCCCATTCTGGTGTGGGCAGCGGCCAGCCGAGTCGGCCGCATGCTGCGCCTTTACTATAGCGCAATTCTGTTGGAGTGCCCGGTTATTTCCGCACGTTGCCGAAGCTCGGGGAGGAGCGATCGAAAAAATGGTGCCGAGTGTCCGACTCGAACGGACGACCTACTGATTACAAATCAGTTGCTCTACCAGCTGAGCTAACCCGGCCCGTGCGCCCCATTTGGGTCATAAGATTCCAAACGTCCAGCCCTCGCCGCGCGCGATCTCGGCTGTAAGCGCGGGGGGGTTCCAATAACGTGAATCGGCGGCGATGGCGCGCAGGCCGGCGGCGGCGATGAGCACGTCACTCTCATGGTCGCTCGGCTCATGGTCGAGGCGGGCGGGGCGGCTGGCAAGGCCGGCCAGCGCCGCGTCGAGCTGGGCGCTGCTGCGCACCTTGCGGCCGCTGAGGCCGGCCATGCGGATGAACAGGCGCGTGTAGATCTCGACCACCAGGCTGCCGTGCGCGGGCAACGGATCCATCGGCCAGACCGGAACGCGTCCCTCCAGCCGGTGGAGCAGGCGCATGCCGGCATAGCTCGCCTTGGCAACCTGGGCCGCGCCGATCGCGTCGTAGAGGGTCGAGGCCTTGCCGCCGCCGGTGGCGTTGAACGCATGCTCGCAGACGCGGTGGTGGAGGAAGTCCGCCTTCACGCCGTCGGCCGCGCCGAAATAGAAATGCGGCCGGTGATGCTCCTCGAGGAAGCTGGCCGCGCCCAGATCCTCGTCCTCGCACAGGCGCTCGACATAGGCCCAGAAGGCTTTGGCGCTGTCGGGCGGCGCGGTCTCGCCCGGGAAATAAGCGCCGCGCTCGACGATCGGCGGCGCATAGCTGAAATCGAAGCCAAAGAGGGTCGGCGCTTCCGCCGCCGCCGCCAGCAGCCATTCCAGCACGTCGGCGCGCGACCATATCCGGCCCGGCTCGACCAGAACCGGCGCCGCATTGCCAATCGCGCAGATCGCGATCGCGATGCCTTTGTGGCGCTTTCCCTTGGCGCCCGACCAGTCGATGGCGGCGAAGCGCCTGAACCGGGGGGTCACTTCTTCTTCCAGGCCCTCGGCGGGGGTTTGGCAGCGGTCCAGTCGCGCGAGCGTTCGATGACCGAATGAACGCGCTCGGGATCGGGGCTGTCGAAGCGGATCAGGACGGCCGGCCAGCCCTCGTAATGGGGGGACTGCCAAAAGGTCTCCGGATCGGTCTCCTTCAATATCTCGACCGTGCCGAGGTCGATCGCGACGCCGAACGACGTCTTCTGCTCGTGGCCGGTGTAAAGGAAAGCGCGGCCCTTCACCTTGACCGCCGGCTTGCCATAGCTGGTCGACAGCTCGGTATCCGGCAGCGAGAGCGCGAACGCGACGGCTTCGTCCCAGTTTCTAATCGGCTTAACCATCGTCCTTTGCCTTCCTTTGCTCCTCCCACCAGGCCATCCGCTCGGCGACTCGCTTTTCGAAGCCCCGGTCGGTCGGCGTGTAGAAGGTCTCCGGGGCCATCTCCTCGGGCCAGTAATTGTCTCCCGAAAAGCCGCCTGCCGCGTCATGATCGTATTGATAGCCCTTGCCGTAGCCGATCTGCTTCATCAGCTTGGTCGGCGCGTTGAGGATGTTCTTGGGCGGCATCAGCGACCCCGTTTCCTTCGCCGAGCGCCAGGCGCTCTTCTGCGCCGTATAGGCCGCGTTCGATTTGGGCGCGGTGGCGAGATAGAGGCAGGCCTGGACGATCGCGAGCTCGCCTTCGGGCGACCCGAGGAAGTCGTAAGTGTCTTTGGCGGCAATGCACTGGACCAGCGCATTAGGGTCGGCGAGACCGATATCCTCGGACGCGGCGCGGGTGAGACGGCGCAGCAGATAGAGCGGCTCCTCGCCCGCGGTCAGCATTCGCGCCAGGTAGTAAAGCGCCGCCTGCGGATCGGAGCCGCGGATCGCCTTGTGAAGCGCCGAGATGAGATTGTAATGGCCCTCGCGGTCCTTGTCGTAGACCGCGACCCGGCGGTGGAGCAAAGCGGCCAGCGCCGCCGGATCGAGCGGCTCTTCGACCTCGATCGAGAAGAGCGTTTCGGCCTGATTGAGGACGAAGCGCCCATCGCCGTCCGCCGTCGCCACCAAAGCATCGCGCGCTTCAGACGTGAGCGGGAGCGGACGCGCCATCAGCTCCTCGGCCCGGTCGAGCAATTTGCAGAGCGCCGCCGTGTCGAGCCGGTTGAGGATCAGCACCTGTGCCCGCGACAGCAAGGCGGCGTTGAGCTCGAAGGACGGGTTCTCGGTCGTTGCGCCGACCAGCACCACGGTGCCGTCCTCCACATAGGGCAGGAAGCCGTCCTGCTGGGCGCGGTTGAAGCGGTGGATCTCGTCCACGAACAAAAGGGTCTGCTTGCCGGTGCGGGCGAAATCGCGCGCTTCGGCGAAAAGTCTCTTGAGGTCGGCGACGCCGGAGAAGACCGCCGAAATGGCGACGAAGCGCATCCCGACCGCGTCGGCGAGCAGGCGGGCGATGGTGGTCTTGCCGGTGCCGGGCGGCCCCCACAATATCATCGAGGCGAGCTTGCCGGCGGCGACCATCCGGCCGATCGCGCCGTCCGGCCCGGTCAGATGTTCCTGCCCGACCACGTCGTCCAGAGCGCGCGGCCGCAGCCGGTCGGCGAGCGGCGCCGCGCCGTCCGGAACCGAGCGCGGCGAGGAAGGAAGGTCTTCGGCGAAAAGGTCGGCCATGGCTTAAGAGATAGGCATTCCGGGCGCGGATCGCCATCGCCGCAGCATCCTCTTGACCTTGAGACTTCTAAGATATATCTTAGCCTGACTTAGTAGCACGAAGATAGAGAGGAGATAGGGATATGCGGTTCAGGATGGGCGGTTGCGGGCCGCGCGGCTTCGAAGGGATACCGGCGGGCCTGTTCGCGATGGGTTTCGGCGGGCGCGGCTGGGGCAGCGACTGGGGTCATGATTGGGGGTCGGGCGGCCGGGGCGGCCGGCGCGGCCGCGGCAGGGTGTTCGAATCGGGCGAGCTGAGGCTCGTCCTGTTGAAGCTCATCGCCGACCAGCCGCGGCACGGCTACGACCTCATCCGCGCGATCGAGGAGCTGACGGGCGGCAGCTATGCGCCATCGCCGGGGGTGGTCTATCCCACCCTGACCATGCTGGTCGACATGGGCCTGATCGAGGAAGCCAAGGCGGGAGGGGCGCGCAAGGCGTTCCGCATCACTGCCGAGGGCGAGGCGCATCTCGCAGAGAAAGCGGACGAAGTGGAGGCTTTGCTCGCCCGTCTGTCCGGGCTCGGCGACGACCAGAAGGCCGGCGGCGCGCCGATCCGCCGGGCGGTCGGCAACCTCCTCTCGGCATTGTGGCACCGAGTCACACGCGAGGACGCCGACGAGGACATGCTGCACGGCATCGCCGCCATCCTCGACGAGGCGGCGCAGAAGATCGAGCGGATGAAATAGGGCGGCGCCCTACGCGCGGCGGCGGCGGCGCGGCATGAAAAAGGGGCGCTCCAACGGACATTGGAGCGCCCCGTAATCGCGCGAAACGCGACCTTATTGCTTGTTGGCCGAGGCATTGTCCTCGATCGCGGCCGCCTTGTTGTCGGCGGCGTCGCGGACGGCGTCCGCCTTGTTCTCGAGCGCGTCGGCGACAACGCCGTTGCTCGTATTGTCGGCGACCTCTTCGAGATTGTCGGCGACGTTCTCGGCATTCTCGACGATATTGTCGGCGGTATTCTCAGCCGGCGTCTTGTTGCACGCGCTGAGCGCGATGATGCCGGCGCCGATGGCGGCGGCTTTCAAAATCAGTCTCATTATCGTCCCCTTTGTTATGGCCTTACAAAAGGACGCCCCAGCGAATCGCGGCTGAGGCGTCCGGGGAGCCCCGCGTGACCTTTTGGGGGCTCCAGCGCGATGTCAACCTTTTAACTCAAGTTCAGTTCCGGGGATAACCGGGCTTGCTGGCTAACGCATTTTGAAGATTGGATAATCGAAGCAGCGACCGGCGCCGACGGACCCGGGGCCCGGCCGGGCGCGGCCCTCCCCCGGCCCGGGCGATAAGGCCGGCGGCACCGCCCCCCCGGCGAGTCGCTAGGGAATCGGGCTCTGCCGGGGCAGCCGCACGCCGCCCTCGCGCTGACGCAGGACGCGGAGATATCCCTCGACCAGGGCCTGGTTCACCTGGTCCCAGCCATAGCGGCCGCTCGCTTTCGCTCCGGCCGCACCGGCTGTCAGTCGCGCATCCTCATTCTCACAATAGAAAGCGAGGGCATCGCCGAACGCATCGATCGCGCCGGGGCGCACGAGACGGCCGCTGACGCCGTCGGCGACCAGGCTCTGGCTGCCGGTAGCGCTGGCGGCGACGACCGGCAGGCCCGCGGCCATCGCCTCCAGCGTGACGTTGCCGAAGGTCTCGGTCACCGACGGGTTGAACAGCAGGTCCATCGAGGCGACGGCGCGGCCGAGAGCGGCGCCCTCCTGGAAGCCGGCGAAGACGGCGCCCGGCAGCCGCCGCTCGAACCAGGGCTGGGCGGGGCCTTCGCCGACCACTAGGACCTTGTGGGGAACCCCGTTTCGCTCCAGCCGGTCGATGCTGTCGGAAAAGACGTCGAGCCCCTTCTCCATCACCAGCCGGCCGACAAAGCCGATGACCGGAACGTCGTCGGCGATGCCGAGGCCGCGTCGCCAGGCAAGGTCGCGCCGCCCGGGATTGAAGATGTCGCGGTCAATGCCGCGCGTCCAGATGCCGACATGATAGTTCATCCTCTGCTCGCGGAGCAGCTGCGCCATCGAGTCCGACGGCGCGAAGATCGCGTCGCAGCGGCGGTAGAAGCGTCTCAGCATGGCGAGCATCAGCGGCTCGAGGAAGGCGAGGCCGTAATAGCGCGGATAGGTCTCGAAGCGGGTGTGGACCGAGGCGACGACCGGCAAATCCATGCGGTGGGCGAGCGTCACCGCCCGGTGGCCGAGCAATTCCGGGCTGGCGACGTGGAAGATGTTCGGCCGGAACGCTTTCAGATCCCGCTTGGCCGCGCGGGAGATCATCAGCGGCATCCGATATTCGGATCGCCCCGGCACCGGGATGGAGGGAATGTGGACGAGCTCGCCATTGGGAGGGAAAGCGGGCTCCGCGACGGTCGGCGAGTAGATGCGCACCGCAGCCCTCTGGCGCAGCAGATATTCGACCAGGCGGTTCAAGGCCTGGTTCGCGCCGTCGCGGACGTAATTGTAATTGCCGCTGAACAAAGCGATGCGAAGGCCGGTTGCGTCCATCCCGGCGGTGCTTAGCCAAAGCCGCCGCAAAGGCCAAATGCGGGGGGCAACCGAGGCGCGGCCGGCAGTTCCCCGGCGAAGGCCGGGTCCAGTCCTTACGTCGGTGCGGCTGGGCCCCGGCCTTCGCCGGGGAGCAAGGGACGGTTCGGCCCGATCGGCTTCAGCGCCGCCGGCGCAGCCTGGCCCGAACCACGATCACCGCCGGCAGGATCGCCATGGCGATGAGCAGGAAGAGGATCGCGGTCTTCAAGGGTCACAGCTCCCGAAAAACAAAAGGCCCCGCCGGACGGAAGCCAGGCGGGGCCTTTGGTTCATGCCGTCAAAGCGCTTCAGCTCTGCAGATACTCGCCCGCATCGGCGTCGGTGCCGTGGCCTTCGGGGGCGACCGCGGCGAGCGGATCGTCGCCGATCGCCGCCTCGGGCCCCTGGGCCAGCTCGGCGGCATGCTCTTCCGCCGCTGAATTGGCCGCGATCAAAGATTCCTGCAGCTTGCGGTGCTGGGCGCGGAGGGCGGCATCGCGGCTGGTGGCCGCGATCCGCATCCGGTTCATGCCGGCGCCGGTGCCCGCCGGGATGAGGCGGCCGACGATGACATTCTCCTTGAGGCCGTCCAGCGTGTCGATCTTGCCCTGGACCGCCGCTTCGGTGAGCACCCGCGTCGTCTCCTGGAAGGAGGCGGCGGAGATGAAGCTGCGGGTCTGCAGGCTGGCTTTGGTGATGCCGAGCAGCACCGGCTTGCCTTCGGCGAGCTTCTTCTTGGTCGCCTTCAGCCTGGCGTTGGCCTCGCGCATCTCCTGGTGGTCGATCTGCTCGCCGACCAGGAAGGTCGAATCGCCGCTCTCAGTGATCTCCACCTTCTGCAGCATCTGGCGGACGATCACCTCGATATGCTTGTCGTTGATCTTCACGCCCTGGAGGCGATAGACCTCCTGGATCTCGGAGACGAGATACTCGGCAAGCGCCTCGACCCCGAGCACCTCGAGGATGTCGTGCGGATCGGGCGACCCGCCGATCAGATTGTCGCCGCGCTTGACGAAATCGCCTTCCTGGACGTCGATGACCTTGGACTTGGGCACAAGATATTCGACCAGCTCGCCGCCATCCTCCGGGCGGATGCCGATCTTGCGCTTGGCCTTATAGTCCTTGCCGAACTCGACCCGGCCCGAGACCTTGGCGATGATCGCATTCTCCTTGGGCTTGCGCGCCTCGAACAGCTCCGCCACCCGCGGCAGGCCGCCGGTGATGTCGCGGGTCTTGGCCGCCTCGCGGGAGACGCGGGCGAGCACCTCGCCGGCGGCGATCGCCTGGCCGTCCTCGACCGAGAGCATCGCGCCGGGCGAGAGCATGTAGCGGGCCGCCTCGCCGCTCTTCTCGTCGAGCAGGGTGATGCGCGGGCGCAGATCCTCCTTTGAGCGCGCGGAGCCGCGGAACTCGGTGACGACGCGCTGGGCGATTCCGGTCGCCTCGTCGATCTGCTCGGTGAGCGTCTTGCCCTCGACCAGATCCTGGAACTTCACGATGCCGCCCTTCTCGGTGATGACCGGCATCATGAACGGATCCCATTCCGCCACCCGGTCGCCCTTGGTGACGATATGGCCGTGGTCGCACATCAGGTGGGCGCCATAGGGGATGCGGTGCACCGCGCGCTCGCGGCCGTCCATGTCGACGATCGCGAGCTCGCCGTTGCGGGCCATCGCCACCCGCCGCCCGCGGGCGTCGAGGATGGTCGGTAGGTCGCGGAACTCGACCGTGCCGTCCGTCGAAGCCTCGAGGTTCGAGGTCTCGTTGAGCTGGGCGGCGCCGCCGATATGGAAGGTGCGCATGGTGAGCTGGGTGCCCGGCTCGCCGATCGACTGGGCGGCGATGACTCCGACCGCCTCGCCGATATTGACCGGCGTGCCGCGGGCGAGATCGCGCCCGTAGCATTTGCCGCAGACGCCATGCTCGCTCTCGCAGACGAGGGGCGAGCGGATCTTGACCGCCTGGACGCCCATCTCGTCGATCCGCGCCGCGGCGGCCTCGTCGATCAGCTCGCCTTCCTTGGCGAGGACGTCGCCGGTCTTGCCGTCGACAATGTCCTCGGCCGGGGTGCGGCCGAGGATGCGCTCGCCCAGCGAGGCGATGACGGCGCCGCCCTGGACGATCGCGCGCATGTCGAGCGAGTTCGAGGTCTTGCAATCCTCCTCGACGATCACGCAATCCTGGCTGACGTCGACGAGACGGCGGGTCAGATAGCCCGAATTCGCCGTCTTCAAGGCGGTGTCGGCGAGGCCCTTGCGGGCGCCGTGGGTCGAGTTGAAATATTCAAGGACGGTGAGGCCTTCCTTGAAGTTGGAGATGATCGGCGTCTCGATGATCTCGCCCGACGGCTTGGCCATGAGGCCGCGCATGCCGGCAAGCTGCTTCATCTGCGCCTGGCTGCCGCGGGCGCCCGAATGGGCCATCATGTAGATCGAGTTGATCGGCGCGAGGCGGCCGTCCTCGCCCTTGGGCTGCGCCTTGATCTTGTCCATCATCGCGTTGGCCACCTGGTCGCCGCAGCGGCTCCAGGCGTCGATCACCTTGTTATACTTCTCCTGCTGGGTGATCAGGCCGTCCTGATATTGCTGCTCGTAATCCTTGACGAGCGCGCGGGTCTCGTCGACCAGCCCGACCTTCTCGTGCGGGATGATCATGTCGTCCTTGCCGAAGCTGATGCCGGCCTGGAAGGCGTGGCGGAAGCCGAGCCCCATGATCGCGTCGGCGAACAGCACCGTCTCCTTCTGGCCGGTGTGGCGGTAGACGGTGTCGATGACGTCGGCGATCTCCTTCTTGGTGAGGAGGCGGTTGACCGTCTCGAACGGCACCTTGTGGCTCTTCGGCAGCGTCTCGCCGAGCAGCATCCGGCCCGGCGTCGTCTCGAAGCGCTTCATATAGGTCTTGCCGTCCTCGTCCGTCTGCGGGACGCGGCTGATGATCTTGGAGTGCAAGGTCACCGCCTTGGCGTTCAGGGCCTGGTGGACCTCGCTCATGTCGGCGATCATCATGCCCTCGCCGGGCTCGCCCTCGCGCTCCATCGACAGATAGTAGAGGCCGAGCACCATGTCCTGCGAGGGCACGATGATCGGCTTGCCGTTGGCGGGCGAGAGGATGTTGTTGGTCGACATCATCAGCACGCGCGCTTCCAGCTGCGCCTCGAGGGAGAGCGGCACGTGCACGGCCATCTGGTCGCCGTCGAAATCGGCATTGAACGCGGCGCAGACCAGCGGGTGGAGCTGGATCGCCTTTCCCTCGATCAGCACCGGCTCGAACGCCTGGATGCCGAGGCGGTGGAGCGTCGGCGCGCGGTTCAAGAGCACCGGGTGCTCGCGGATCACCTCATCCAAAATGTCCCAGACTTCCTTGCGCTCCTTCTCGACCCACTTCTTGGCCTGCTTGAGCGTCATCGAGAGGCCCTTGGCGTCGAGGCGCGAATAAATGAACGGCTTGAACAGCTCCAAGGCCATCTTCTTGGGCAGGCCGCACTGGTGGAGCTTCAATTCCGGGCCGGTGACGATCACCGACCGGCCCGAATAGTCGACGCGCTTGCCGAGCAAATTCTGGCGGAAGCGGCCCTGCTTGCCCTTCAGCATGTCGGAGAGCGACTTGAGCGGGCGCTTGTTGGCGCCGGTGATGGTGCGGCCGCGGCGGCCATTGTCGAACAAGGCGTCGACCGATTCCTGCAGCATGCGCTTTTCGTTGCGCACGATGATGTCGGGCGCGCGCAGCTCCATCAGCCGCTTCAGGCGGTTGTTGCGGTTGATCACGCGGCGGTAGAGGTCGTTCAAATCCGACGTCGCGAAGCGGCCGCCGTCGAGCGGCACCAGCGGCCTCAGCTCGGGCGGGATCACCGGGATGACCTCCATGATCATCCATTCGGGCCGGTTGCCGGATTCGAGGAAGCTCTCGACCACCTTGAGGCGCTTGATGATCTTCTTGGGCTTAAGCTCCGATTTGGTCTCGGCCAGCTCCTTGAGCAGATCCTCCTTCTCGCCCTCGAGGTCGAGATGCTCGAGCATGATGCGCACCGCCTCCGCGCCGATGCCGGCGGAAAAGGCGTCCTCGCCATATTCGTCCTGGGCCTCGATCAGCTCGTCCTCGGTGAGGAGCTGATATTTCTCGAGCGGGGTGAGGCCGGGCTCGATGACGATATAGGCCTCGAAATAGAGGACGCGCTCGAGCTGCTTCAGCTGCATGTCGAGCAAGAGGCCGATGCGGCTCGGCAGCGACTTCAGGAACCAGATATGGGCGACCGGGGCGGCCAGCTCGATATGGCCCATCCGCTCGCGGCGGACCTTGGAGACGGTCACCTCGACGCCGCACTTCTCGCAGACGATGCCCTTGTACTTCATGCGCTTATACTTGCCGCACAGGCATTCATAATCCTTGATCGGACCGAAGATGCGCGCGCAGAACAGGCCGTCGCGCTCGGGCTTGAACGTGCGGTAGTTGATCGTCTCGGGCTTCTTGATCTCGCCGAACGACCAGCTGCGGATGCGCTCCGGGGAGGCGATGCCGATCTGGATCTGGTCGAACGTCTCCGGCTTGGCGACCGGATTGGCGAAATGGGTCAGTTCGTTCATGTCTTCTTCCTTCCAACCCCTCGCCCCTTCAGGGGAGAGGGAAGAGCCGCGTCAGCGGCGAAGGGAGAGGGGCTGTGGGAGCCTTCATGGGCTCCCCCTCTCCCCGGCCCTCTCCCCTGAAGGGAGAGGGAGGGAAACTATTCCGCGGCGATCGCGGTGATCTCGTCCTCGTCGGTGCTCGCCACCGAGTTCAGCTCGACGTTGAGGCCCAGCGAGCGCATCTCCTTGACCAGCACGTTGAAGCTCTCCGGAATGCCGGCCTCGAACGTGTCGTCGCCCTTGACGATCGCCTCGTAGACCTTGGTGCGGCCGATGACGTCGTCCGACTTCACCGTCAGCATCTCCTGCAGCGTGTAGGCGGCGCCGTAGGCCTGGAGCGCCCAGACCTCCATCTCGCCGAACCTCTGGCCGCCGAACTGCGCCTTGCCGCCCAGCGGCTGCTGGGTGACAAGGCTGTAGGGCCCGATCGAGCGCGCGTGGATCTTGTCGTCGACGAGGTGGTGGAGCTTGAGCATGTAGATATAGCCCACCGTCACCTTGCGGTCGAACGCCTCCCCGGTGCGGCCGTCGAACAGGATCACCTGGCCGCTCTCGTCGAGGCCGGCCATCTTCAGCATCGCCGACACGTCCGCCTCGCGAGCGCCGTCGAACACCGGCGTCCCCATCGGCACGCCGCCGACCAGGTTGGAGGCGAGCTCCATCACCTGGTCGTCATCGCGGGCGTCGATCTCGGCGAAATAATGGTCGCCGTATATGTCCTTCAGCTTGGTGCGGACCTGCTTGACGTCCTTGGTGTCGAAGCCCTGGGCCTTGGCGTGGATCGCCTCCAGCATCTCGCCGATCTGCTTGCCGAGGCCGCGCGCGGCCCAGCCGAGATGGGTCTCGAAGATCTGGCCGACGTTCATCCGGCTCGGCACGCCGAGCGGATTGAGGACGATGTCGACCGGGGTCCCGTCCTCCAGGAAGGGCATGTCCTCCTGCGGCAGGATGCGGCTGATCACGCCCTTGTTGCCGTGGCGGCCGGCCATCTTGTCGCCCGGCTGCAGCTTGCGCTTCACCGCGACGAACACCTTGACCATCTTGAGCACGCCCGGCGGCAGCTCGTCGCCGCGCTCGAGCTTCTCGATGCGGTCTTCGAGCCGGCGGCGGATCGCCGCTTCGGCGTCGTCATACTGGACCTTGACCGCTTCGAGATCGGCCTGGACCTTGTCGTCCTTGACCGCGAACTTCCACCATTCGTGGCGCTCGATCCCGTTCAATATCTCCTCGTCGAGGGTGCCGCCCTTCTTGACGCCCTTGGGCGCGGCGGTGACGGTCTGGCCGACCAGCATCTCCCTGAGGCGCGACCAGGTCGCGCGCTTGAGGATCGAGCGCTCGTCCTCGCTGTCCTTCCTGAGGCGATCCTTCTCCTCGGTCTGGATGGCGCGGGTGCGGTCGTCGACGTCGATGCCGTGGCGGTTGAACACCCGGACCTCGACGATCGTGCCCGAGACGCCAGGCGGCAGGCGGAGCGAGGTGTCGCGCACGTCCGACGCCTTCTCGCCGAAGATGGCCCTGAGGAGCTTCTCCTCCGGCGTCATCGGGCTCTCGCCCTTCGGCGTGATCTTGCCGCACAATATGTCGCCCGGCTCGACCTCGGCGCCGATATAGACGATCCCTGCTTCATCAAGATTACGCAGGGCTTCCTCGCCGACATTGGGGATGTCGCGCGTAATATCCTCCGGCCCCAATTTGGTGTCGCGGGCCATCACCTCGAACTCCTCGATGTGGATCGAGGTGAAGACGTCGTCCTTGACGATCCGCTCGGAAATGAGGATCGAATCCTCGAAATTATAGCCGTTCCAGGGCATGAAGGCGACGAGCACGTTGCGGCCGAGCGCAAGCTCGCCGAACTCGGTCGACGGACCGTCGGCGATGACGTCGCCGGCATTGACCACGTCGCCCACCTTCACCAGCGGGCGCTGGTTGATGCAGGTGTTCTGGTTCGAGCGCTGGAACTTCATCAAGGTGTAGATGTCGACGCCGGACTTGCCCGCCTCGACCTCGCCGGTGGCGCGCACGACGATGCGGGTGGCGTCGACCTGGTCGACGATCCCCGAGCGGCGGGCGGCGATGGCGGCGCCGGAATCGCGCGCGACCGTCTCCTCCATGCCGGTGCCGACGAACGGCGCCTCGGCGCGGATCAAGGGCACCGCCTGGCGCTGCATGTTCGAGCCCATCAGCGCGCGGTTGGCGTCGTCATTCTCGAGGAATGGAATGAGCGAGGCGGCGACCGAGACGAGCTGCTTGGGGCTGACGTCCATCAGGGTGATCTGGTCCCTGGGCGCCATCAGGAAGTCGCCGGCCTGGCGCGACGAGACGATCTCCTCGCCGAAGCTGCCATTCTTGTTCAGCTCGGCATTGGCCTGGGCGATGGTGTGCTTGGCCTCCTCCATCGCCGAGAGATAGACGACGTCGTTGGTCACCTTATGATCGACCACTTTGCGGTACGGCGTCTCGATGAAGCCGTATTTGTTGACCCGGCTGAACGACGCGAGCGAGTTGATCAGGCCGATATTCGGGCCTTCGGGAGTCTCGATCGGGCAGATCCGGCCATAATGGGTCGGGTGGACGTCGCGCACTTCGAAGCCGGCGCGCTCGCGGGTGAGGCCGCCCGGCCCGAGCGCCGAGACGCGGCGCTTGTGCGTCACTTCGGAGAGCGGGTTGGTCTGGTCCATGAACTGCGACAGCTGCGAGGAGCCGAAGAATTCGCGGACCGCGGCGACCGCCGGCTTGGCGTTAATGAGATCGTTCGGCATCACGGTTGAGACGTCGACCGAGGACATGCGCTCCTTCACGGCGCGCTCCATTCTCAAGAGCCCGACGCGATACTGGTTCTCGAGCAATTCTCCGACCGAGCGGACGCGGCGGTTGCCGAGATTGTCGATATCGTCGATCTCGCCCTTGCCGTCCTTAAGGCCGACGAGGGTCTTGACCACCTCGATAATGTCCTCCTTGCGGAGCGTCGTCACCGTGTCCTCGACGTCGAGGTCGAGGCGCATGTTCAATTTCACGCGGCCGACGGCGGAAAGATCGTAGCGCTCGGGGTCGAAGAACAGGCCCGCGAACAGGGCTTCCGCGGTCTCGCGGGTCGGCGGCTCGCCGGGGCGCATGACGCGGTAGATGTCGGAGAGGGCCTGGTCGCGGTCCTCGGCCTTGTCGGCTTTGAGCGTGTTGCGGATCCAGGCGCCGGTGTTGACATGGTCGATGTCGAGCAATTCGATCCGGTCGATGCCGGCCGCGTCGAGCTTCTCCAGATTCTCCGGGGTGATCTCGTCGCCCGCCTCGACGTAGATCTCGCCGGTCTTGCCGTTGACCAGGTCGAGCGCCGAATAGCGCCCGAAAATCTCCTCGGTCGGGATGAGCAGCTGCTTGAGGCCGTCCTTGGCGGCCTTGTTGGCCGCGCGCGGGCTGATCTTCTGCCCGGCCGGGAAGACGACTTCACCCGATTTGCCGTCGGCGACGTCGAAGCTCGGCTTCTGGCCGCGCCATTGCTCGGCGACGTAGGGGATCAGCCAGCCGCCCTTGCCGCGGACGAAGGTGACCCGGTCGTAGAAGGTGTTGACGATCTCCTCGCTCGACATGTCGAGGGCATGGAGCAGGGCCGTCACCGGCAGCTTGCGCTTCCTGTCGATGCGGACGTTGACGATGTCCTTGGCGTCGAACTCGAAGTCGAGCCACGAGCCGCGATAGGGGATGACCCGGGCGGCGAAGAGGTATTTGCCCGAGGCGTGGGTCTTGCCGCGGTCATGGTCGAACAGAACGCCGGGCGAGCGGTGCATCTGGCTGACGATGACCCGTTCCGTGCCGTTGACGATGAACGTGCCGTTCTTCGTCATCAGCGGCATGTCGCCCATGTAGACGTCCTGCTCCTTGATATCGAGCACGGACCGGGTCTCCGTATCGGGATCGACCTCGAAGACGATGAGGCGCAGGGTGACGCGCATCGGCGCGGCGAAGGTCATGCCGCGCTGGCGGCACTCGTCGGTATCGTATTTGGGGTCTTCGAGCTCGTAATGGACGAAGTCCAGCTCGGCGGTGCCGGCGAAATCGCGGATCGGGAAGACCGAGCGCAAAGTCTTCTCCAGGCCCGAGACATAGCCCTCCTGCGGCCGCGAGCGGAGGAACTGCTCATAGCTCTCGCGCTGGACCTCGATGAGGTTCGGCATTTCGGAGACTTCGTGGATGTTGCCGAAGATCTTGCGGATACGCTTGGACGCGGTGGACCGTGTCTCGGTCGCCGGTTTCGCCTTGGTCGCCATGTGAAAAATTCGCCTCGTCTGCCAGCACAGGTGCGCGGAAAGACGCAAAAAGCCGCGGTTCCAGAGGGTCGGAATCCACAGCTTCAGCGTCTATGAAACCCCAGCCGATCAATGCGTAGAGCGCGCTGCGCGACGGCGCACCCTGTTCCGAAAGGCTGTGGTGATGGCGGCGATATAGGTAGGGGGAGGGATGAGGTCAAGTCGATTGCTATTCGGGACTGAAAAAGACTCCCTTCCGGGATTATTTGCTCAAGCCCGTCGCTTTGGCCCGGCTGGAGGAAGCGGTGGACCGGGGCCGGCTCTGGCTTCAGGCACGGTCGGCCCGCTCGGCGCGGCCGGCCCGTCCGGCGCGGCCGCCGCTCGCCAGCCTGTGGATCCATCGCCACCGCGAATTCGCCCGGGTGCCGGTGGAGGAGGTCGACTGGATCGAGGGCCATGGCGATTACGCCCGGATCCACGGCCGCCAGTCCGGCCTGGCGCGGACCACGCTCACCGCGCTCGAGGACAGGCTGGACCCGCGGCACTTCATCCGCATCCACCGCTCCGCGATCTGCCGCAAGGCCGCGATCGTCAGCCTCAGGCGCAAAGCGACCGGCGCGATGACGGTTCTGCTCGCCAACGGCGACGAAGCACCGGTCGGCCGGACGTTCGTGCCCGGGCTGAGGGCCCTGCTGCGGAAGGTAGGCAATTAGGGACGGAGCCCGGATGGAAGCGCGGGGCGTTCATCCGGCAGGCTTTCGCTTCACCCCTGGCCTTGAACGGCCCGGCTTGCTTCGTGCGACGAGCCGAGCCCTTCATGCCGCTCAAGTCGTTGTCCTCCTGTTATGAAACAGACATTCACCATGCATCGCCCCGCGCTCGGCCTGCTGCTTGCCGCCGCCGCGCTCCCCTTCACCCCCCTTTTCGCGCAGGACACCGCGCCCGCGCAGCCGCCGGTAGACCTGACGCCGCCGCCGGTCGACGTCGTGCCGGCGCCGGTCGAGGCACCGCCGGTGGCCGTCGAGACCGCGCCGCCGCCGGCCGCCATCGCGCCGCCGCCGATCGTCCGCACGACCGCCGCGCCGCCGGCGGCCGCCGCCGCCCGTCGGACCGTGCGCGCTGCGCCGCGCCAGACGGTGCGGCCGAGCGCCGCAGCGACCGTACGCCCGGCGCCCGCCGTTCCAGTCGCGGCCGCGCCAACACCCGCCCCCGCGGCGGAGCCGGTCGCTCCGCTCGCCGCGACGCCCGCCCCGCCGGCCGCGGCTCCAGCTCCGGCCGCCGAGCCCGCGCAAACCGCAGCGCCGGCCCGCACCGGCCTCGGCGCGGTCTGGCCGTGGCTGCTCGCCGGCGCGGTACTGCTGATCGCCGCGATCGCCTTGTTCGCGCGGCGCCGCCGCCGCACCGACGCTTATGTCTATGAGGAGCCGCTTGCCGCCGAGCCGCTTGTCGCTCGGGAGCCCGAAGTCGTCGCCGCCCCGGTCTTCGTCGCCGAGGCGCCCGCCGGGGCCGCCGCGCTCGCCGCCTCCGCGCCGGTCGCCGGCGAGCCCCTGCTCGAGTTCCAGATGCGTCCGGTCCGCGCCGGCGTCGAGGGCGAGGAAGCGCGCGTCGAGTTCGAGCTCACCGTCGCCAACCAGGGTACGGCCGCGGCCCGGGACGTGCGCATCTCGACCTGGATGTTCCCGGCCGGCCGGGAATCGGAGATGGAGCGGATGCTGATCGAGCGTCCGGCCGAGGCCAGCCAGCCCGTGACGATCGGGGCGGGCGACGATCGCCGGATCGAGAGGACGGTCGCTCTGCCGACCGCCGGGCTCGACACCGACGCCGTCCTGCCCGTGGTGGTGGCCGACGCCCGCTATCGCCTGCCCGACGGCAGCGAGGGACATGCCTCGGCCTCGTTCGCGGTCGGCGTGCCCGACGGCGAGGAGATGTATCATTTCGCCGTCGACGAGCCGACCGGCCTGCACGAGGGCGTCGAAGCGCGGCAGCTCGGCGAGCTGGAACGGACCTGACGGAAAAGGGGGACAGTCACGAGCGACGGTCCCCCCCAACAGAAAGGGCGGCTCCTCGCGGGGCCGCCCTTTTCGTTTGATCGTCATTCCGGCGAAAGCCGGAATCCCAGCGAGGAAAGGGCTCAGCCCTTCCCATTGAGATCCCGGCCTTCGCCGGGATGACACCGCGCGCGCCTTGGGGCGCGCTGGGTCACTTCAGCTCGACGGTGCCGCCGGCTTCCTCGATCCGCTTCTTGAGCTCCTCGGCCTCGGCCTTGGAAACGCCTTCCTTGACCGCCTTGGGAGCGCCCTCGACCAAAGCCTTGGCTTCGCCGAGGCCGAGTTGGGTGATGGCGCGGACTTCCTTGATCACGTTGATCTTCTTGCCGCCGTCGCCGGTGAGGATGACGTCGAACTCGGTCTGCTCCTCGGCGGCCGGGGCGGCCGCGGCGGCGGCAGGCGCGGCGGCGACCGCCGCGGCGGCCGAAACGCCCCATTTCTCCTCGAGCGCTTTGGCCAAATCGGCGGCCTCCAGGATGGTCAGCTCGGAAAGCTGCTCTACGATGCTGTTAATGTCTGCCATGTTGAGTCTCCGTTTCGGTTGACGTCACCCCAGCGAAGGCTGGGGTCCCGGTGCGAACTCTTGCTGGGATGCCAGCCTTCGCTGGCATGACGGGGGTTGGGTCAGTTCACTAGAATCAGGCGTCTTCCTTGGCCGCATAGGCGCCGAACACCCGGGCGAGCTTGGCCGCCGGCGCGTTCACCAGCTGGGCGATCTTGGTCGCCGGCGCCTGGACCAGGCCGACGATCCGCGCGCGCAACTCGTCGAGCGAGGGCAGCTCGGCGAGCGCCTTCACCCCGGCGACGTCGAGCAAAGTGTCGCCCATCGCCCCGCCGACGATCTCGAACCGGTCGTTGGTCTTGGCGAAGTCGACCGCCACCTTGGCGGCGGCGACCGGATCGGCGGAGGTGGCGAGCGCGGTCGGGCCGGTCAGCATGTCGCTGATCGGCGCGTAGGTGGTGCCTTCGACCGCGATCAGGGCGAGCGTGTTCTTGGCCACCTTGTAGCGGGCGCCGGCGTCGCGCATCCGGTTCCGAAGGTCGGTGGACTGGGCCACCGTCAGGCCCAGATTGCGGGCGATCACAACCACTTGCGTCTCGTTGAACACCCGCTTCAGCGCGGCGACCTGCTCGGATTTTTGAGCGCGATCCATGCCTCTTCCTTCATATTCGCGCGGCGGACCATCCGCCGCGCGTCATTGTCCGAAGGGGGAGGCTTGCTTGGCCGCCGGGAGCGGCGGGCCAGGGCGCCGTCGCAAGGGCACCCAAGGCAATAACTCTTCCCCGTCTAGGCTGGAGATTAAGCCCCGGCCTTCGCAGGGGCGCCAACTGTCTCGGACGGTGCTTGCGGACGCGGACGCCCGGCAAGCGAAGGCGCGCATCTAGAGCCTTTCGCCCGAAAGTCAACGGCGACGCCCTCCATTGCCTCGCTAATCCCGCCGGCCGCCTGTACCAAGGAAGCCGGGGTGCCGGCCTTGATTAAGCGACTGATTGCAGCTTCATTCTTCTTGGTGACCGCTTCGGCCCCCTCGGCCGCGCGGGCGCAGGACAGCGGGCCGCCCCCCGCCGCTGCGCTCTGGACCATAAGCTCCGACGATTGCGTGGGCGTCCATGCCGATGGCGAGCCCTGGCGGGAATGCGGCATCCAGGCCTTCGCCATGAACGGCGACGCCTCGCGCGTGCTGACGGTCAGCGCCGGCGGAATGATCCAGCTCTGGGACGGCGATGGGCGGGAGATGAAGCGCCTCGATTGGCCCGATGACCAGCAGACCGGCGCGAGCGGCTATCCGGGCGGGAGGGCGCTGATCGCCGGCAATCTCGGCGTCGCCGTCACCCATTACAACCAGCTGGCTCTGATCGATCTCGCCGACGGCCGCATCCTCTCGCAGACGCTCGAGGACGTGATGGTGATCGACGAGCTCCGGTTCATCGGACCGGACCGGCTGTTCGCGCGGGTCAAGGACAAGGAGTGGCATCTGGGCGTCCGCGAGATCGTCCTGCCCAGCGGAGAGATGCGCGCGGTCCCCGGCACCGACGGTTGGACCACCCTGGACAGTTTCGGCCCGCGGATCTGGGTGACGGGCGCAAAGGCGCCCTTCGCCGTCGTTCCCGCCCGGCCCGGCGGGGCGGCGCCCGAAGGCGCGCGGGGGTGCGTGCCGGTGGAAGGGCGATTCTGCTTCTGGCGCGATTATCCCGGCCGCTACGTCCACATGCTCGATCTGCGCGGCGGCGGCCGGAGCCTCGACACCGGCTGGATGCTCGGCCCCTATGAAAGCGTCGAGTTCGCCGCCGCCGGCGAGCGCCAATATGCAGTCGTCTGCAGGCAATCGCCGGTCCCCTATCCGCCGCGCAGGCCCTGCTCGATCCTCGATCTCGCCGACGGGCGGCAAATCTATGCGTTCGAGACCAATTCGTTTCACGCGATCGGAGCGGTCGACGAACAGGGACGCTCCGAGGTCCGGCTGGCGCTCTCCTCCAGCACCGGCGGGCAGGAGGACCGGCGCGTCGCGGCCGACGGCACGATGCGGGTGATCGATGCGGCGGGCCGCGCCAACCTCGCCGCGCCGGGCGGAGGCATGATCGTGCCGGGCGAAACGGAGGCGACCAGCATCCTCGTCGACGGCAACGGCCGGCCGGTCGCGCGGCTGCCGTTCCCCGCCCAGCGCTGCGGCAACGGCTGGCCGTCCTGGTCGGGTTACTGCCGGATTTCGGCGGATGGGCGGCGGTGGCTGGTGCCGTCGAACGCGCTGGCCGTCGGACCCGATAGCAAGGTTCAGCTGATTCTATACGATGTCGCGCCCGGCGGGCGCTGACGTGCGGGTCAGCGAGCCGGCTTCGTCGCCGGGACTGGATTGGGTTGCGCTTCCTGCTTTGGCAGTGCCTTCCGGTTCGGGGCCCGTTCGATATGCTGGCCGTGCCTCAGGACGAGCACGCACTCCCCGGCCGGGCCGCAGGCGATCATCGTGCCATTTCTCGTGTCGATCCGGACCAGCCGGCCGTCCGCCGCGACCGCCTGGTAGCGCGGCGGCGCGGGCCGGGCGTAGATGGCGAGGCCTATGATCGCGGCCGCGATGACGATCGCGCTGACGATCTTGCGCGATATGCTTTCGGCGATGTCGCCGAAGGAGGGCTCCGTTTCGCCGGCCGTCCCGGCCTCGTTCGAGACCGCGCGGCCTTCATCCCCAAACGCCATTTCGCTCTCCCGATGCTGCAAATTCAGGGCTCCAAGGTGATCACGACTTTTCCGCGAGCATGTCCTTTTGCCGGATGCCGGATCGCCGGGGCTACCTCGTCCAGCCTCTAACACCGGTCGATGACCGGCGTCACCTTTCCCGCCGCCATCAGCGCGCCGAGGACGATCAGGTCCGCTTTGTTCCGTTTCGCGGCGCACAGGACCAGGGTTCGGCTCTCGAACCGCGACAGCATAAGCTCGGCGATCAGCCGGGCCAGCTTTGAATCCCGGCCTTCGCCGGCAAACCCCTCAGCGCCGTGCCTTCCGTCCCGGCAGCGGGCGCATCACCTTGTCGAGGACGATGCGGGCGGCGCGGCGGCCGATCTGCTCGCCCGCCTCGTTCGAGAAGCGGTAGTGGACGCCGCCGTAGATGCGCGAATCGGATACCTGCCGGGCCCATTCGTCCCAGCTCGGCAGCGCCTGCACCGCCGAGAGCGGGATCGCCTGCGAGCTGACTCGCACGCCCGCCGCCGGGCGTGGCCCGGTCTCGGCGGTCATCACCTCGGCGATGGCGGCGGCGACGGTGCAGTGGCCGCACGGATATTCCGGGAAGTTGGGCGTGCCGAGCAACGGCACCCAGGCCGGGTCGGGCACGGTCTTGTCGTTGCCGTCCGCGGCGCCGTTGCGGATGGCGGTGATCGGCCGCCAGTAATTGTAGTGGAACTTGGCCGCGACCATCGCCCCCGCGGCGTCGTCGAACGCCATCTGGTAGATCGCGAACATCCGCGCGTTCCGCACCGGCGTGCGGCCCGGCGCGTCGGCGGCGAGGCGCAGCGACGGCGTCACGTCGAACGCCTGGCGGTAGCGCGCGACCAGTGTCTGGAAAGGCGTGCGCTCGGTGCTGACCTTGCCGCCCAGGCGCCGCACCTCCTCATAGTCGCGCGCCCAAACCGGGCTGGCGAGCGGCGGCGGCGGAGGCGGCCGCAGCGCGTCGACGCTGGGGATCGCCCAGGGACGGAAGGCGGACATGAAGGGCTCGATCTGCGGCAAGCCGGTCGCGATCCACTCTCCCGGCGTGGTGCGCGGGCGGTAGGGGACCTGCTCGATCGCCGGATCGATCCCGCCGGCGGTCTTGGCCGCCGCCGCCGCCGCCTCGCCGATCAGCCGTCCCGCCTCGCGCGCGGACCCTTCGGGGATCGCGGCCATGGCGATCGCGTAGCTTTCGTCGAGCGCGGTCTTCTGCGCCGGATAATGATCGATGAGGACCCGATAGGCGGCCGTCGCGGCGGCGGCGTCCTGCGACGCGGACGGATCGCCGGCGGGGAAGCCGAGATAGGATTCATAGCGCCGGTCGATCGCGTTCAGCGCCTCGAACATGGCGAGCGCGGCGCGGCTGACGGCGCGCTGCTGATCCGGCGTGCCCGCGCCCGCGGATTGTGCGGCATTGGCGATGCGGCTTCCGAAATCCCACCAGTCGGACACCGTGCCCGCTGCCGCCGGCTGCGCGAAAGCGAGAGCCGCCGCGGCCGTTGCCAGATATGAAATACGCATGATGTCTCTCCTGTTGACGGCGCCCTTGCGCTTGCGAAGGACTAAGCGTATTATTTCACTAATACACCGGCCATGACATGATTTGGGATGCCAAAAGCATGATCGCAGGTTGCATCGATCGAATGAGGCAAAGCGGGTGCGGCGGTTGCGAGCGGCGCGACGCCTGCGCTTCCTTATGGAAAATGCTGAGGTTCGACCCGCCGCGGAAGCGCCCCGCCGCGAGGCGGGAGGAGTGGACGTCCGCCTCGCCGAAAAACCCTTTCCTCTCGTTCCTGGGCGAAGTGGCGAAGGCCGTCGAGGCCAGGGTCAGCGAGGCCAGGCTCGACGTGGGCAAGGCCGAAGCGCAGGCGCGCCCTTTCCGCGCCGATGTCGAGCGGCGGCTCGAGCCGCTGCTTGCCTCGGGAGACGTGCGGATCGATCGGGTCGCGCGCGAGCTCGGCTGCAGCCGCCAGACCCTCTATCGGCGCTTGAAGGCCGAAGGCGCGACGTTCGAGCAGCTGCTCGACGGGCTTCGCCGCCGCCTCGCGCTCCGCTTCGTGGGCGAGCAGGGGCTGTCGGTCAAGGAATCGGCCTATCGCGTCGGCTTCTCCGATCCCGCCGCCTTCTCCCGCGCCTTCAAGCGCTGGACGGGAAGCAGCCCGCGGGCGATGCGCGTCTGATCGTCATGCGCTCGCCGGCGCGGGACGGGGGATGGCCGGTCGGGCAGGCGCGCCGCGGCTCGGCGCATAGCGCCTGAACGCCTTGCTGAAGCGGACTCGGAAGATCCAGAAGATCATCGTCCCCAGCACCGCGAATGGCGGGATGAAGAGGAAGGGCGATCCCTGCATGAAGACGGGCATCGAGCGCTGCTGGCCGAGGAAGAAGGAGAAAGCGGCGATCAGCAAGGCGGCGCACATCCGCCACAAATGGCGCGCGATGCGCTGCCGGCCGGTAAGGCGGCGGCGGAGGATGAAGTTGAGGTCGAGCCCGGCGGCGAGCGCCGCCACCGCCGCGAACGGGAAATGGACCGCCGCGGGCAGGGAGTCGAACCGCCCGTTGGGGCTGCCGGCGCCGAGCAGGCCGAAGGCGAGGAACGCGGCCGCGCAGGCCAATGCGACCGCGAGCCCAAGGATTTCGAAGCGGCCGGCCTCGCCGTCCCTGCGCCGCGCCGTCGCCCAGGATGTCGCGACCAGATAGAAGGTGAGGATGGCGATGACCATCGTGCCCCGCTCCGGCTTGAAGGCAGCGATCGCCCCGCCGGTCGCGGTCAGGACCAGCATCGCCGCGAAGAACAGGGTGCCCGCCTGTCCGTGCAGCCGGCCGCCCTTGCGGAAGGAGAGAGCCGCCGCGCCGGCGAGCAAGCCGACGCCGCCGCCGGCGATATGGGGGATCAAGGTCAGAGCGCTCACATTTCCCCCTTTGGCTTTGGCGGCTTTAGCAGTATTACATGCGTAATACACCTATGGACATGATCGGGGGCGCCAGAAACATGATCCCAAGTTGCAAGCGGGCTTGCGGCGATGGCTGAAGCGACCGTCGCCGCGGGCATCGTCAAGGCGATCATGGAGCTCGCCGTGGCGAAAGGGGCGAGCCGGCGGGCGCTCGCCTTAGCTTCCGGCATCGATCCCGCCGACCTCGAGGACCAGGACAGGCGCATCCCGCTGGCCGGCTACCGGGCGCTGATCAAGGCCGGGCAGCGCCTGGCGAACGATCCCGCCTTCGCGCTCCATTATGGCGAGGCCGTCGACCTGTCCAAAGTATCGATCGTCGGCCTGATCGGCCATGCGTCCGAGACGATGGCCCACGCTTTCGCCCAGCTGCAGCGCTACGCGCGGCTGATGGTCGACCTCGGCGCCGGACCCGCCGAGCGCTACTCGCTGGTCCCCCGCGGGGCGGAGCTATGGCTGGTCGACAACCGCGCCAATCCCAACGACTTCCCCGAGCATAGCGAGATCGGCTTCGCCCAGATGGTCACTGGCTGCCGGCAGTTCGGCGTCGACCCGTTCGCGACCGCGGTCCGAGTCACCCACGCCGATCCCGGCTATGCGAGCGAATATGAAAGGATCCTCGGGGCGCCGGTGGCGTTCGGGTGCGGCGAAAATGCGATGCTGCTCGAACAGGCCTTCCTGCACCACCCGATCGCGCTGCAGCCGCGCTACGTCTTCGGCATATTGAGCGAGCATGCCGAGACGCTGCTCAAGAGCCTCGAGAATAAGGACTCGATGCGGGCCCGCGTCGAGAGCCTGCTGATGCCGATCCTGCACACCGGCACCGCCGGCATGGACGCGGTCGCCGGCCAATTGGGGGTGAGCCGCCAGACCTTGTTCCGCAAATTGAAGGCGGAAGGGGTGACCTTCGAGAAGCTGCTCGACGAACTGCGCCGCGAATTGGCGCTCCATTATCTGGGCGGCAAGAAGGTCTCGGTCAACGAAACCGCTTACCTCGTCGGCTTCTCCGACCCCGCCGCCTTCTCCCGCGCCTTCAAGCGCTGGACCGGCTCCAGCCCGCGGGCGATGCGGCGAGCAAGGGCGGACGCGCCGCCATAGCGGCGGCGGGCGCGAGGACCCGCAATCATCCTCCCCCGCCACGGCGCGTGTGGCGAAGCACCTGTTCGGCATCCACTCCAGTCCGCGCAGCGCCGTCCCGGCGGACCCGCTTTCAGTTCATATTCTCGACGATCTGGCCGCGGATGGCGCCGTCCGGGTAGGCGGCGGTGTGGACGTTGACGTAGAAGCCGTTCGGATCGTGGCGCAGCCGGTCGACCAATGCGTCCGGCACGGTGTCGCAATCGTCGCTGTCATTGTCGTCTGGCGGGTCGAGGGTGATCACGACCGGGCCGTTCACGCCGGCGCGCCCCTCGTGGATATGGGCCGCGGTGACCATGTCGAGATTGCGGACCTCGAGGTCGGTGCAGACCTGGTTGGTCGCATCGTTGATCGCGATGTGCGCGACCCCGGTCCCGTCCGGGTCAGCCGGCGGCACTTCGTCGGAGCCGAGCAGCGAGGCGTGGAAATTGTTGCCGACGACCTCATTGACCTCTTCCTGGACGGTTTCGCATCCGGCGAGCGCCAGCGCGCCGCAGGCCGCGGCCGGCAGAAGGTGAATTAATTTCAGACGCAACATGTCGTTCTCCTCTCCTCGGGTGCGGGCCGCCCGAAAGGAGGAACGGGCCCGGCCCGCGCGACATGAAAGGGCGAGCGCCGGCTTTGTTCCGGCGGCGGGGCGTCGCCGGCGGCGCGCGCGCAAAATGCCCGCCGGATATCCCGCTTTCATGCTATGAGGCGCGCCGATGCCGCTTCCCCGCGCCCCCCGCCACGGTCCGACCCTCGGCCAGTATCTGCTCTGGCTGCGGCGTTTCCGCAAGCGCCCGCGCCGCGGCAGCGGCGAGCCCGAGCGCGAGCCGGTCGAGCCGCACGATCCGAGGCCCCGCTCCGGCGGCGCGGCGGCCGAGCTGGAGTTTGACGACTGATTCTCCCCTGCATTTTCAGGGGTTGAGCCGCGGCCGCCGCCGCCGCAGCTAATCGACCCAGCGCTCGAGGTCGCGTTCCAGCGCTTCGGTGCGCGCGCGGTTCATGTCGGCAGCGCAGGCGATGACGGCCGAGCTGTGCCCGGTGCCCCCGCCGCCCGCGCCATAATCGCATTCGGCCGTCCGGAAGGCGCGCCACGCCCCTTGCGCCCGCGCCAGCGCCGGCCGCCGATCGGTCGGCACGCGCCCCGCGCAAGCGCCGCATAAGCGGCTTCGAGGCGCCGTTCGGAGCCCGCGATGACGGGCTCGCAGCGACGCGCCGTCCCCGCCGTCCTTAGTCCGCCGGCAGGCCGGCCGCTTGGCGTACCTCGCCAATCGGGAAGAGCGGCCCGGGATCCTGCTTGCGTCCCGGCGCGAGGTCGGAATGGCCGACGATCGCCCTGATGCCATAAGCCTTAACCAGCGCGAGGGCGACACCCTTCGCGGCGGCGATCTGGGCGTGGGTGTAGGCCTGTTGCGTGCCCGGCCCAAGATTGATCATCTGCACCCCGATCGAATTCGAGTTGCGGATCAGCATGCCCCGCCACGGCCAGCCACCGCCATCCCCCGCCGCGCCGCGGCCCCTTGCCGGACGCTCGTTGCCTCGCCGGCCTCGGCCGTCCCCTGTCAACCGTCCCGGTCCGGGCCTAATTCGCGCAACCCACCGGCGCTGGCGCCGCGCCGGGATGGACGATGAAGCGGAAGCGATAGTCGGCCGGCGCGACCGGACCGGGAGGAACAAAGGGGAACTGGTACAACTCGCGCCGGATACACTTCGAATCCGGGCTGCTCAGGTCGCCGCATGAAAATGACGGGGACGACAGGTTGAGCTGAGTGGAAATTGAATATATATTGGGAAAGCGAATTGTTTTTTTATTGCTTGTGCCCTGATATTCGAAAGGGACCGGGTAATGGCCGTTCGCTTCTCGACCGGAAGCGTGAGCAACTATGTTGCCGGTGGCTGCGGCGGGCCGGACCTGCCCGACTCGGTTCCGCAGGGCGGCGCGTTCCGCAGCTGGTATCTCCTTTCCACCGCCGGCAATTCCGTGGTCTCGCGCTGGGACAATGGCGACGTCTGGGGCTCCGATTTCCGCGAGGCCGGTGGCGGCGACCTCGATCCGGTGGGCGGTGCCGATGCCGTCGATCTCTATTATTTCTCCGGCCACGGAATCTGCCAGGCAAGCCCGGCCGCCAACGATCCCGACTTCTTGGCGACCTGCGGCAATTTCGGCAAGCCCGACACGGTGGACATAGGCGTGGAATGCCGGTTCGGCGGCGGCCGCGGGCAGCTGCGGTTTCTGTTCCTCGACGCGAGTTGTCCGATGGATCTCGTCTCGCTCGGGCGCAACTGGTTTCCCGTCTTTCAGGGGCTGCATGTCGCCACCGGCCATTCCGGCACCGTGACCGCCGATTGTTTGGATACGCGGACGCGGGGAGACCAGTTGGGCGCCCATACGGCCGGGTCGGTCCCGGGATTCAGATTCGCCCAATTGAGCATCCGCGAGGCTTGGATGCGGGTCGGTATCATCGATGTCCAGTCCGGCTGCTCCGCCGTGGTGATCGCGGCCGGGGCGACACGCGCCCAGGCGGAAGACCGCCGGGACCGCGAGCGGGTACAGGAAAACTGGCCCAGGCCGGGCAACCAGTGGCTGGCGTGGCGCTGGGTCACCCGAGGCTGACGGAGGCGCCGGGAGAGTTCCAATGACGGACGGACCGGACGAATTCACAGATCGTGCCGAGGCGGAGTGGCACCATCGTCTCGCGGTCGAGATTTTCGGCCTCCGCATCGACCCCGGCCTGCCGGTCGAAGCGGAGCGCAACGTTCTAAGCATCACCGCCCCGGACATCTGTTTCGCGCAGCGGCTCGATTGCCGCACCTACTTCATCCAGACCCTCGACCGCGGCGAGGAGCGCCGCACGGCCGCTTATTCGGGGCCGGACGAGGAGCAGTTTGCGTTCGCCCGCTCGCTGTTTCGGCGGCTCGGCATTTCGGACAGCGAGATTGCCGGCGAGCATGTCCTCCGCGAGTACGGGCGGGCGGCCGAGATCGATCCCGAATCGCGCCGTATCGTGTCGCTCGAGTCGGTCAGCGAGCTCGGCAATTCCGTGCACGTCACGCGCCAGGTGGAGGGCGTTCCGGTCTGGTCGTCCCATCTCCGGGTCAGCCTCGATGCGGAGCGGCGGATCGACTATCTGGAGCTGCACTGGCCGTTCGTCCCGGAGACCGTCCTGCGCGAGGCGCGGCGGCTGGCCTTCATGGTCGGCAATGGCTGGCGGCCGCCCTCGGTGTCGGCCGCGGAAATCGAGTCGGTCGAGGCCGGTATCGTCCATAGCCCGCCGATCGGCTACTTCTTCGACATTCACGCCGCTGTCCGGGTAATCTACCGGCCGACCGAAGCCGGTTTCAGCCGCAGGCCGACCTATCACCTCGACCGGCACGGGGAGCCGGTGCGGCTGCGCCGCACCGACGAACTCATCCACGAGCCGCCCCAGCCGTCGCGCTCTGAAGCAGGCGGCACTCCGCCCGGCCGGCCGGCCGGTCGCCGCGGGCATCTTGCTATGCTTCTCTTCGGCGCGGCGCTGATGGCCTTGCTCTACGCGCTTGCGAGAGCGGCGGGTCTGGCCGTTCCGTAATCGTCTCGCCTGCGTGCAACGAAAAAGGCCGGAGCACTCGCTCCGGCCCTTCCGGTCGTGCGAGGACCGCGTCTTAAACGCCCGCCAGCTCGGCGGTGTCGACCTTGATGCCCGGGCCCATCGAGGAGCTGAGCGCGACCTTCTTGACATATTTGCCCTTGGCGCCCGACGGCTTGGCCTTGACGATCGCGTCGACGAAGGCGTCGAAGTTGCGCCTCAGATCCGCGTTCGAGAAGCTCGCCTTGCCGATCCCCGAATGGATGATCCCGGCCTTCTCGACGCGGAACTCGACCTGGCCGCCCTTGGCCGCCTTGACCGCCTCGGCGACATTCGGAGTGACGGTGCCGAGCTTGGGGTTGGGCATCAGCCCCTTGGGGCCGAGCACCTTGCCGAGACGGCCGACGATGCCCATCATGTCGGGGGTGGCGATCACCCGGTCGAAGTCGATCGTTCCGCCCTGGATGGTCTCCATCAGATCCTCGGCGCCGACGATGTCCGCGCCCGCCGCGGTCGCTTCCTCGGCCTTGCCGCCGCGCGCGAACACGGCGACGCGCACTTCCTTGCCGGTGCCGGCGGGCAGCGTCACCACGCCGCGGACCATCTGGTCGGCGTGCCTCGGATCGACGCCGAGGTTCAGCGCCACTTCGACCGTCTCGTCGAACTTCGCCGTCGCATTGGCCTTGACCGTCTCGATCGCCTCGTCAACGCCGTAGATCTTCTGGAGGTCGAGCGTCTCGGCCAGCTTCTTCTGCTTCTTGGTGAGCTTCGCCATGGTTCAGCCCTCCACCACTTCGAGGCCCATCGAGAGCGCGCTGCCCTCGATGATCTTGGTCGCCGCGTCGAGATCGTTGGCGTTCAGATCCTTCATCTTCAGCTCTGCGATCTCGCGCAGGGCCGAGCGACGGATGCGGCCGGCGCTGAGCTTGCCCGGCTCCTTCGAGCCCGCCTTCAGCTTCGCCGCCTTCTTGATCAGGAAGGATGCGGGCGGCGTCCTGGTTTCGAAGCTGAAGCTCCGGTCCGCATAGACGGTGATCACCGTCGGGATCGGCATGCTCTTCTCGAGGTCGCCGGTGGCGGCGTTGAACGCCTTGCAGAATTCCATGATGTTGACGCCGCGCTGGCCCAAGGCCGGGCCGATCGGCGGCGAGGGATTGGCGGCGCCGGCCGGCACCTGCAGCTTGATATAGCCGGTAATTTTCTTTGCCATATGTCACTCTCTTTCAAGTCTAGCGGTCCAGACGGACGCCTCTAGGACGTCCTCCCGCATGGATTCCAATGCTGTAGCGCTGGAAGCGCGGCAGTTAGCGAAACTAACGTCAATGTCAATCCAGACCGACGCTTGTCGCCGCAACGGATTGCTTCGTGAGATGGAGAAAGCGGGCCGGACCGCCCGTCTCGAGATGCCCGGACGGGCCCGGGCGGCTGCTCAGGGCCGGTTGCTCTCCCAGTGATGGCAAAAATATCCGTCGAACACCGCGATGAGGTCGCCCTGGACCTCGACGAGGGGCTCGATCACGCGGTGATATTCATGGCCGCCCCAATTGAACTCGTCATATTTGCCCTGGTCTTCGTCCTCTGCGATCCAGCGGGAGATGGCGACATAGGCGACGTTGATCGGCTGCCGAACGCGAAAGCCGTGGATGACGGGAAGGTCGCAATAGAAGCGCAGATCCGCCTTCAGGCGGCCGTTCGACGCGGCCCTGAGCTTGGCCAGCCGGCGCTCGATCTTGGGCTTCTGGCGCCGGGCGATCGCCATCCAGTCGGTAACGTCGGCCGGCAGCGAGGCCGCGCGGTCCAGGTCCTCGCGGAGCATGAGTAGGCGGTACTCGACCGGATGGGTCGCGGAAAAGCGCTCAAGGCTCGGCCAAAGCTTGTCCCACGCCATCCCCAAATGGAGGCCGAGATGATCGATCGCCACCTTCTGGTCCGGCTTCATCTTGGCAAGGTGCGACCTCATGTCCCTGACGGCTTCCTCGAGCGTGAACAGCTTGGCGCCGCTGCGCAGCGCTTCGCGCATCTGCTTGATTTCGGCAGTCTGCTTTATCTGGGTCTTGCGGAGCCGGTTGTAGAGAACGACGATGTGAACCGACAATGCCATGATCATCGAGGCCACCACCGAAACATAATAAACCAGCGCCGCGTCGCCCGGCAGATGGATGTGAAGGAACTCGACGAGCAGGATCAGCGTCAGGAACCCCGCGTAGAGCAGGATGACGATTCCATGGAAAATCAGCGAGACGTAGGCCCGGGCCCGCTCGATCCTGCCGCGTGCTTTGCCCAAGTGCGATCTCCCCCGGGATGACTAGGCGCGAAACTCCCCCCGTCGCGGTCGTCTTGGCCAGTTTTACACCAACTTGTCGGCGGCGACTATCGGCATCGGCGCAAGCTCATCCGTTTCGGCGCCGATCGCGCTCCCGCCGGACGATCGGGCTGGCGCGAAGGGCGGATCGGCGAACGCGCGCGCCGAACGGCGCCGCTCTCTCTCCTCCGGCTTGAGGGAGAGTTCGGGGGTGGCCGGGGCCGCTCCCGCGGCCTTCCCGATCGTGCGGCCACGCGAAATCTTTTCCCCGCTTCCCACCGGGAGCCTCGAAGTGGTCAAAAAAGCGGGCGCCCCGTCCTTCGGACCGGGCGCCCAGCGGTCGTCGCTGTTGGCGCGAGGGAGCGCGCGCAAAGATGAACGGCCCGCCCCGCGATTCGGTTCCGCGGCGCCTGGTTCAGGCCGCGCGCTGGAGGAAGGCGGTCTCCTTCTCGACCCACGGCCTGAAGCTGTCGCGCGCCAGCATCTTGGCTGCGAAAGCGGCGAGCTTTGGCCGGCCGGCGGCATAGTCGACGCCGAGATGCCCCAGGTTGACCAGCGGGCTCGCCACCGCGAGGTCGGCCAGCGTCAGCCGGTCCTCGACCAGCCAGCCGCTGTCGGGCAGCACCTTCTCGATATAATCGAGCAAAGGCGGCAGCTCGTCGCACTCCGCCTTGTCGGCCGCCGCGAGGTCGCCCTCGCGGCCCAGGAAGCGCGGCGCGACGACGCGGTTGAAGAACATCTTCGCCCCGCAGCTCATCAAGATCGTATCCGCGAACTCGTCATACCATATCGTCCGCGCCCGCGCTTTTGGCTCGGTCGGGATCAGGTTCGGCTCGGGCTGGACGGCGTCGAGATAGGCGATGATCGCGCTCGAATCCGAGATCGCGAAATCGCCGTCGCGAAAGCCGGGTATCTTGCGGAACGGGCTCGCCTCGAGGAAGCCGGGATCGTCCGAGCCAAGCCCCAGCGACACATGTTCGAGCGCCATCCCCTTCTCCGCCCCGAAGGCGAGCACCTTGCGCACGAAGGGCGACATCGACGCACCGTAAACGATCATGGCGGGACTCCCCTGGCTTTGGTTTCGATATGCAACCCTCTAAGCCCGCGCGGCCGGGCGCTCAAGCCCGCCGCGGCGCCGGAGCGCACTGCAGCCGGCGCTGCACCGAAACGGCGCGAAATAGGATTGCCCTCGCCATCGGCCGCGGCGACACTCGCGGCGAGTCGCCTTCGCTTCGCTGCCGCTTTTTTCACAATCCTGATCCGGGGGGCTGGTCAATGCTTCAAGCGCTCGACGTCCTGATCGGCTTCACCCTGGTGATGCTGATCGTCAGCATGGCGGTGACGATGATCACCCAGTTCATCGGCTCGACCCTGCTCAACCTGCGCGGAAAAGCACTGAAGGAGGGGCTTACCCGCCTCATGGCGCTGATGGACCAGGGCCTGAAGGTGGACGAAGCGCGGCGGATCATCGATCACATATTGCGCAATCCGCTGGTCGGCAGCGCACGCTTGTTCGGCAAGGGCTACGATCTGGCGACCGTTATCCACCGCGAGGAGCTGATCAAGCTCATCCTCGACTTCTCGGTTCCCGGCGATGCCGAAAAAGCGGACGAGCAGACCACGCCCGGCGAGCAGGCGCTGCGCAACAAGCTACGCGCGTCGCTCAAGCGCAACGGCATCGCGGATCCCGCGGCGGTGCTGAAGCAGGTGCGCGACGCCGTGCTCGAGCTGGAGAGGACGAAGCCCCACCTAAGCCATTCCGCGCGGCTGACCATGGCCTTGCTCGATCACGCCGCGAGCGACTATCTCAGCAAGTTCAACAGCTGGTTCGACCAGTCGGTCGACCGCATCTCCGATCTTTTCACCAGGCGCATCTGGGTCGTCACGGCCTCGGTCTCGCTGGTCCTGGCCTTCGCCGTCCAGCTCGATTCGATCGGGCTGATGAACCGCCTGTCGGTCGACGACGAATTGCGCAACCAATTGGTGGCGGCCGCGCTGAAGAATCCGGAAAGCCGCGATCCCGCGCGTCTGAAAAGCGCGGCACCGGCCGCCGATGGCGCGGCGACGGCATCGCCCGTGGGGGCAGGCGCCGAGGGCAATGCGGCCGCCACGGCCGGCGAAACCAATGCGACCAATGCGGACACGAACGCAGCCGCGCCCGCGGCCGTCCCCGCGCCTGCGCCCGCGTCCGCGGCCGCGCCCTCGGTGAACGACCTCGTCGACCGAATCAACGAGTCCGGCTATGCGGACCTCGACCGGCTGGGGGTGGTGTCCCTGCCGCCGACGCTCAACGCTTGGCTCGCGCGCTGGAAGGCCCCGGCGCACGGCCAGCCCGACCGGCGCCTTCCTTTGTTCTTCGGCATCCTGCTCTCGGCCGCCTTGCTCAGCCTCGGCGCGCCCTTCTGGTATTCGACGCTCGCCAATCTGCTGAAGCTGCGCTCGATGGTCTCGCGCAAGGACGAGGCGCAGCGCGAGGAGCGCCAGACCACTCAGGCGCCCGAAAACGCGCAGCCGCCCCCGGCCTAGGTCCGGCCTTCCTCGAAAGGCGCCGCGAGCTGCCGCCGCCGCGCGCTCGAAAGGACGCCGCTTTCACCGGATCCGGTAATGCGCCGCCAGCCGGTCGAGCGCGAGGGCGAGGACGAGCTTGCCCGCGCGCGCCGGCCAGCCCAAAGCCGCCTCGGCATCGCGCATTCCCTCGCCGGCGCAGACGATTCGCCAGGCGATGTCGCCCAGTCCCGGCCCGAGCGCCTTCAGCGCGGCTTCGAACCGCCTTTTCGCGGACACCTGCCGGGGCGACAAAGCGAGCGCCTCGGGCGCGCCGCGCGCATTCTTCGAGGTCGGCGGCGCGTCCCATTGCATGGTGATCGACGGGCCGAGCCGCGCCCGCTCCCAGTCGCTCCTCAGCTGCTCGCCGGCCGCCTGTTGGCGCGCGGTGACATGGCCCCGCGCTTTGAGCCAGCCGAGCGGCGATTCGGCGAGGTTGACCGTCACCGACCGCGCCGCGCCGCCGCGCGCCCGCACGCCCGATCCCGCGCCTTTCTTGCCCCGTATTTCCCCGTCCTGCGGCAACGGCCTTTCCGCCAGCAGCCGGTTTGCGCTCAGTCTCACGCCCTTCACCAATCCTCTCCCGCGAATCGCCTGGAGAATTGCCTTGCCACTGCGGATAAGCTGTAGGAAAGTGATAACCGAACCGGTTCGGAGACAAGTGATGATCACCTGCATCCGCGATGTCCGCCGCGCCCGAAAAATGACCTTGCAGGATGTCGCCGACCGCTGCGATCCGCCGACCACGCCGCAGACCATCGGCCGGCTCGAGACCGGCACCCGCACCGTCTCGATGGGATGGCTGAACCGCATCGCCGGGGCACTCGGCGTCGACGCCGCCGACCTCGTCAAGCTGCCCCAGCGCGACGACGTTCCCGTCGCTGCCGTGCTCGATCATGAAGGCGCCCACGCCCCGCGCCATGCCGGCGTGTCGCTGCCGCCGCGCGCCGGCCCCGCCACCGTCGCGGTCAGCGTCTCCTCCGGAGTCGGCGACTATCGCAGCGGCGACCAGATCTGGTGCGACCGGCTCGAAGCGGGCGATTTCGCGCGGGCGATGAACCGCGACGTCCTCGTTCCCCGCCCCGCCGGCCGCTTCCTGTTCGGCCGGCTGATCGGCCGCGAGGAGGACAAGCTGCATCTGCTCCCGCTCGGCGCCGGCCAGCGCCAGCTCGTCGTCGCCAACCCGCTTTGGCTAGGGATGGCGGTCCAGCTGGTCCGGACGCTGTAGAATGGGGCTGGCCTGCCAGCCGAAGCTTTTAGCGAAGGCTGGTGGGCGCTGACGGGCTCGAACCGCCGACCCTCTCGGTGTAAACGAGATGCTCTACCAACTGAGCTAAGCGCCCGCGCAAGGCGAGGCGGGCGGATTGCCACCGGCGGGCGGCGGGAGCAAGCCCCGGCGCGGACCGGCTACAGGACGAGCGGCGATATGCGCTGCGCCGACAGGAGATAGGCTTCGAGGTCCGCGGCGGCGCGGTCGGACAGCTCGATGAACACGCGGCGCCCGTCCTCGGCGTCGGCGACCCGCACGAACAGCCCCTGCTCGCTCAACGTCTTGATCCAGCGCAGCGCCGTCGTCGGCGGGACCGCCGCGGCGATGCACAGGCTCGACACCGCCACCTTCTGCTTCTCCAGCTTCGCCGCCATCAGGTCGAGCAGCATGTCCCACGCCGGGTCGGCGAACAGGTCGCTCTTGAAGAAATGATCGCGCAGCCGGCGGGCGCGGATGATCGAGCGTATCTGGTGGGCGTCGATCCGGCTGGCGGCGCCGCGCGCGCCGACCTCCGCATCGTGGCCGGCGCCGCTCTTATCCTCTTCCGAAAGCGAGGCGAGGATATGGGCGATCCGTCCCACCTCCTCGCTCAGCTGCTGCAGCCGGGGCTGGGTCCCCTCCTTGTTGATGTCGTTGAGCAAGGGCCGCCGGCGCGCCGCCGCCAGCGCGATCGCGGTCACCCGGTCGAGAATGCTCGGCTCGCACAGATGGTGGACCTTGCCGTGGGATGTTCCCGCCGCGACCGCATCGATGAAGCTGGCCGGAGCGCAGACGACGCTGCCGTGCCGTCCCCGACGCGCCGCCATGTCCAGCATTTCGAGCAGCGGCTCGAGATGCGCGTCCGAATCCTCGTCGAGCTCGACCAGCACCGCGTCCACCGCGACCTGGCGGGCGAGCCGCTCGGCGCCCTCGGCCACGGAGGAGGTGCCGCTGACCCGGCAGTCGGCCAAAGCGGCGGCGCGCAGCATCCGGCTCATGCCCTCGGCGCTGTCGGCGAGCACCAGCACCGACGGATTATCTCGATATTCGATCTTTTCGAGCGCCTCTCGCACGTCCCCGCAAGACATTTCCGCCATCTCAGCCGCTCCCCCAAGACTCCACAGATTGCCGCCAAACCGGAGGAAAAGCAGAGCATAATAGTCCATTTCGGACCTTTTTGGGCCTGCTATGTCCTTAAGGCATTGGAATTTTTGCCGGACTGCGCACCGTCGGCACGTATCCGCCGCCATTTCCAAAACGCCCCCGCCTCGTGGCCGGCACTTCGCGCTAGAAAAAAGTTAGTCCCGTATCAAAGCTCTTTCTGTCGCTCCGGTCCATCCATTTCGGATGAAAAAACAAATGCCGGACCGCTTGCCTGGCCGAGAATCCACTCCACGGCGGTTTTCGCGTGGAGCGCGGTCGTGTCGTAGACCGGCAGCACCGTCGCGCCGGGGTCGACCAGCATGCCCAATTCGGTGCATCCGAGAATCACCGCCTGCTGTCGCGCCTGCGACATATTGGTGAGGCAGGTCTTCAGGCGCCGCTGGGATTGGCGGGTCACCTGGCCCCTGGCCAGCTCCTCGAAGATGATCCGGTCGATCTCCTCCGCCGTCGCCGGGTCGGGAAGCGCGACGGCGATGCCGCTTGCCTCCAGCCGGTCGCGGATGAAGCGCTCGCCCATGGTGAAGCGGGTGCCGATCAGGCCGGCGCGGGTCACTCCGTCCGCGGCGAGCCGCTCGGCGATGACGTCGCCGATGTGCAGCAAAGGTACAGGCACCGCCTCCGCGACCGCGTCCGCGACCATGTGCATCGTGTTGCTGCACAGGATCAGCCCCTCCGCGCCCGCCCCTTCAAGCCGCCGCGCCGCGCCGACGGCGATCTCGGCGACCGCGTCCCACTCTTCGGCGAGCTCGAGCGCGGCGACGGGCGCGAGGTTGAGGCTCTCGATGATCAAAGGCGCCGAGTTCAGCCCTCCCAGTCGCCGCGCGACGCCCATGTTGATCTGCTCATAATACATGGCGGTGGAGACCCAGCTCGTCCCGCCGATCAGACCCAGCTTACGCACTTGCCCACCTCCACGAACCCGTCCGCCCTGCTTGTCGAAAAGCCTGCCTTCGCTTCAAGAGGGGACTTGGAGAGGCTCGGCCCGAACGGGTGGATAATCGGTTAAGCCGAGTCAGACTTCGTCGTGAGCGCAGACCCGCCCGTCATTGCGAGCGGAGCGAAGCAATCCAGCTCGGTGGTCCCGCCGAACGGGGAGTTCTGGATTGCTTCGTCGCTGGTGGACGGCCATCCTCAACCCAGCGCCTTCACAATCTCCTCGACCATTTTCTTGGCGTCGGCGAGGAGCATCATCGTATTGTCGCGGAAGAACAATTCGTTCTCGACCCCGGCATAGCCGGCGCCGCCCATCGATCGCTTGACGAACAGCACCGTCTTGGCCCTCTCCACGTCGAGCACCGGCATGCCGTAGATCGGCGAGGTCTTGTCGGTCTTGGCGGCCGGGTTGGTGACGTCGTTGGCGCCGATCACGAAGGCGACGTCGGTGCGGGCGAATTCGGAATTGATGTCCTCCAGCTCGAACACCTCGTCATAGGGCACGTTCGCCTCGGCGAGCAGCACGTTCATATGGCCCGGCATCCGCCCCGCGACGGGATGGATCGCGTATTTGACGCTGACCCCTTCCTTCTTCAGCAGGTCGCCCATCTCGCGGAGCGCATGCTGCGCCTGCGCCACCGCCATGCCGTAGCCGGGGACGATGATGACCTGCTCGGCCTGCTTCATCAGGAAGGCGGCGTCCTCGGCCGAGCCGCGCTTGTAGGGCCGGTCGATCGCGGAGCCGCCGCCGGCGATCGCATCGCCGCCGAAGCCGCCGGCGATGACCGATATGAAGCTGCGGTTCATCGCCCGGCACATGATGTAGGAGAGGATCGCGCCCGAGCTTCCGACCAAAGCGCCGGTGATGATCATCGCCGTGTTCTGCAGGGTGAAGCCCATCGCCGCCGCCGCCCAGCCCGAATAGGAATTGAGCATGCTGACCACCACCGGCATGTCCGCCCCGCCGATCGGGATGATGAGGAGGAAGCCGATCAGGAAGGCCAGCCCGGCCGCGGTGAAGAACACCCACGGGCTCTGGTCGATGGTGAAGTAGCCGATCAGGCCAAGGATCAGCGCTAGCGTGCCGAGGTTGATCGCGTGGCGCAGCGGAAGCAGGATCGGCTTGCCCGACATGTTGCCGTTCAGCTTGAGGAAGGCGATCACCGAGCCGGAAAAGGTGATCGCGCCGATCGCCGCGCCGAGCCCCATCTCGACCCGGCTGACCGGGTTTATCACCCACTCCGTCCAGGAAGCGACGGGCGCGCTTCCCGCCATCGTGATCGGAACCATCGTGACCAGCTCGGCGATGCCGAACGCATTGGGGTTGAGAAATGCCGCCGCCGCGACGAGCACCGCCGCCAGCCCCACGAGGCTGTGAAAGGCGGCGACGAGCTGCGGCATCGCCGTCATTGCGATGCGGCGCGCGGTGACGATCCCGATCGCGCCGCCGATCGCAATGGCGACGAGCAGCTCCACCAGCGGCATGCCGTCGAAGCCGCCCATTCCGTCTATGTCGATGCCGGGGGTGTAATATATGAGCGTGGTGCCGACGGCGATCGCCATGCCGGCAATGCCGATACGGTTCCCCCGGCGGCTGCTCTCCGGACCCGACAGCCCGCGCAACGCGAGAACGAAGCAGCCGCCCGCGATCAGATAGGCGAGGGAGACCCAGGCGGGGAGAGCAGCGCCTTCATGCATCGGACGCCGCCTCCGTCGTTGCGAGCGAAGCGAAGCAATCCAGCCCGGCGCCGCCCCCTTCTGGATTGCTTCGCTTCGCTCCTCGCAATGACGGCCTGGAGGCGCTCATCCCTTCCGCTCCCGCTTCTTGTACATGGCCAGCATCCGCGCCGTCACCGCGAATCCGCCGAAGATGTTGACGCTGGCGAGCACCACCGCCGCCAGGCCCAGCCACTTCGAGCCCGGCACCCCCGCCGCGGCGGCGGCGATCAGCGCGCCGACGATGATCACCGAGGAAATGGCGTTGGTCACCGACATGAGCGGCGTGTGCAGCGCCGGCGTCACCGACCAGACGACATAATAGCCGACGAAGCAGGCGAGGACGAAGATCGAGAGGATGGTGATGAAATCCATTCTGGCCTCAGTGATTGGAGGGGTCCGATTCCATCATGAACGGATAAGGCGTAGTCGGAGAAATCATCCGGATCACCGCCTTGCCGCCATTGACTCCGGTGAGCTCGAAATATCCGCCCAGCGCTTCGAAGCGCTGCGGATAGGGCCCGTTCGCGACCTTCGCCGTGGCGGTCAGCGCCTGCGTGCTGGCGCCCTCGGCGGAGGCGAAGCTGAAGCGTAGCAGCCTCGCCTTGGCGGGGTCGCTGTCGAGCTTGATGCGCATCGTGAAACGGCCGGCGAGCGCCGCAGGCGGCCGCGCCTCGTAGCGGAGCGGGCCGAGCGGCTTGAGCTTGGGCGGGACCGATCCGAAGATGACCGGGACGCCGGGGGTGGCATGCCTGCGGAAATGGCCCTCGAAGGTCCCGTCCCGAGCGGCGTCGACCAGGCAGACCAGCATATTGAGCCCGAACCGCGCTTCGGCATTGATCGGCGCCTGGGTCTGGATCGTGCAATAGACCGCGCCGCTCGTCGTGCTTAGCCGATAAAGGAGATCGCCCTTGCTGAGCAGAGCAAAGCCGCCGGCGCCGCCAGGCACGTCCTGAATGATCTCGATCAGCGCCTTGGGCAGGATGGCGGGCTCGACCAGCACCTCGTCCTTGCCGACCTCGTGCGGCGCGGTCCATGTCTCGGAGGGCTGGATGTCCCACAGCGATACTATCTCCACCTCGCCGGCGGCCCAGGCGGCGCCGGCGGAGAGGAGGGCGGCGGCGGCGATCCAGCCGGCCGGACGAAGCGAGGGGCTCGGAAAGGAAGTAAGCAAAGCCATACTGGTCCCCCTCGAAAGAGATTCCACGGAAGGTTAATGTCTTTCCCCTCTGATGGATAGGGAGAGACGAGCCTAGTTAAACATCCTACCCGGAACGGGAAGGACCTTGCCGGACGTCGACGCTCATCCCAGCCGCCTTTCGTTCACGACCTTCCCGCCCCGCATCAGCCGCGCGCCCTTGGTCACCGCTATCAGCGGCGTGTGCAACGCCGGCGTCACCGACCGGACGAAATAATAGCCGGCGAAGCAGGCCAGCACGAAGATCGACAGGATGGTGACGAAGTCCATCGATTCACGGCGCGGGCGCTGCCGCGCCTGGCGCCGCCGCCAGCGCCGCTGCAGCGTCCCTGCGGAAATCGGCCAGATTCACTCGATACACCGACACTGCCGAGTAGCAGTCTCCCACGCCTCCAGGCGGTATCTTCGGCCGGGAGAAGGGCTTCTTGCCGTAGCGTCGGGCCAGCTGCCGGCGGATCGCCTCGAATTCGCGGTCGAGGTCGTGCGCGCCGCAGCCAAGCTCTTTCGCTCGCTGCTCGAACGCCACCATTCGATAGAAACCGAACAACAGGCCCGGCGGCGGCGGCACCGCGGCCTGGCCCCCCAGCATCAACATCGCGAGCACAAGGTTCATTGCCGAATCCTCCCCCTCAGTAGACCCGGTAGGTTGTCGTCTGGACGACGCCGAACGGCTGACGTGGAAAAGGCCGGTCGAGTCGAACGTCAATACCTTGGGGAGTGGAGCCGAGGATCGTAAAACGGCCTCCCATGACCTCTTTTGACCCCGGAATATCGCCCTTCTTGTGAAGTAAGCGACGGGTCAACGAGCCCATCTCCTCCGCGCTGCCGAACCTGATCTCGAACACGTGATTGCCGACAAGATTGGCGTTGCCGCGATATTGCAGGCCCACGAACAGGTCCTCGTTGAACTCGGTCGGGTCAAGGCGCCGATAGGCGATGGGCGCGATCGCCTTGGCAGTCTTGGGCCGCTTGCCCTGGATCGTCAGTATGCCCTTGGTGACGGACGAGGTCAGGAACAGGCCTTCGAACCGGCCGTCCCGATCCGCGTCGACGAGGCACGTCTGGGCATGGCCGACGAGCTTTTTCGGCCTGATGACCGGATCGCAAAACACCAGGGCATCCCGCGACTGGAGCTCGACCAACTGCGTCCCATCCTCGAGCCCCGGAATTCCCTGGGAGCTGACGCCAGGTGCGAGCTGAGCCAGGCCGGCCGGCAGAAGGCGCTGCTTGAAGACGAAATCCCCCGGCCGGAGCTCGCGCGTGCCGGGCAAGGGATCCCGATCGTCGATCATCCAGACCGTCATGAAGAAGCGATCGGCTGCAACGGCCGGCGAGGACAAGACGAAAAGCGCCGCAATCAAAGCATGAAGCTTCATCCCAGGATCCTCTCGTGGATGACTCAATAGGTGCTCACGAAGACGCCGAATGGCTGTGCGGGAAAGGTCCGCTCGACCGTCGCGACGACGTTCCTTCCGTCGCCGCCGCGGATGGTGACCGCGCCGCCCAGCACCGAGAGCGTCTTGGGCAGGCCCGAATCGCGCTTGGTGAAGATATTGTCCGAAATCTGCTCCCAGTTCCCCTCCGATCCGAAAGCGACATGGAAGCGGCGCAGGGTGCCGATCTTGGCCTGGCCCTCATATTGAAGGCCGACATAATAACGCTCGGAGAAGCTCGCCGGGTCGACCTTGTCATAGGGAAGCGGCGCTATCCGCGCCGGAGCCTTGGGCAGGATTCCGTACGCGCTCGGCAGGGTCCGAAGGTTGCCCGTGCCCTTGAGCAAGGCGTCGAAGGCGCCGTCATTGTCGCTGTCCATGAAGCATAGCTGGCTGAGTCGCTCTGGACCGCCGCGCAGCGCCGAAATCAGGAAGGCGGGCGCGCGCTCGCGGGTCGAGCAGTAGACGGCACCGTCGGGCCCATTGGCCTGGACCAGCTCGGCGCCCTTGGGCAGCGCATGGTCGGGCGTGACGCCGGGAAAGGCGGCGGCGAGGCGGGCGAGCCCCATCGGCAGCAGGCGCTGCTTGAGGATCATTCCATGCGGCGGCACGCTCACCGGCCCCGCGGGGGGTTGCGCGGCCTCGATCATCCATTTGGTGGTGAACTGCTGGTTGGGCGCGATCCGCTTCGCCGGGGCCGCCTGGCTCGCGGCAAGCGCCGCCGCCACGAGGAGGGCGCCGATGCGTCTCATCCCGCCAGCTTCTCGTGAACCACTCGCCCTCCGCGCGTCAGCCGCACGCCCTTCACGATTTCATCGTCATCCGGCAGCACCACCCGCTTCGCTTCCGCGTCCCAGAAGGCCGAGAGGAAATTGTAGAGGTTGCGCGCGTAGAGCGCCGAGGCGTCGGCGGCGAGGCGGCTCGGCACGTTCTTGTGGCCGACGATCTTTACCCCGTGGCGCTCCACCACCTCGCCCGCCGCTCCGCCCTCGACATTCCCGCCCTGCTCGACGGCGAGGTCGACGATCACCGAGCCCGGCTTCATGCTCGCCACCTGCGCATCCGAGATCAGCCGAGGCGCCGGCTTGCCGGGGATGAGGGCGGTGGTGATGACGATATCCTGCTTGGCGATATGGCCCGATACCAATTCCGCCTGCGCCTGCTTGTACTCGTCCGACATCTCGGTCGCGTAGCCGCCCGCGCCCTCGCCCTCGATGCCGGCGATATTCTCGACGAACACCGCTTTGGCGCCCAGGCTCTCGATCTGCTCTTTGGTCGCGGCGCGGACGTCGGTCGCCGAGACGATGGCGCCCAGCCGCCGCGCCGTCGCGATCGCCTGCAGCCCGGCGACGCCGACGCCCATGACGAACACCCGCGCCGCCGCGATCGTACCGGCCGCGGTCATCATCATCGGGAAGGCGCGGCCATATTCGGCCGCCGCGTCGAGCACCGCCTTGTAGCCGGCGAGGTTGGCCTGGCTGGAGAGGATGTCCATCGTCTGGGCGCGGGTGATGCGCGGCATCAGCTCCATCGCCAGCGCTTCCAGCCCGGCGGCGGCATAAGCCTCGATCCGCTCAAGCTCGGCGAACGGGTTGAGCGCCCCCACCACCAAAGCGCCCGGCTTGACGCCGCCGAGCGCGGCCGGGTCCGGCCCCTGGACAGCAAGCAGCGCGTCGGCGTCGCGCAGCACCCCCTCGCGCGCGCCTACGGTCGCGCCCGCCGCTTCATAGTCCGCATCGGCGATCGAGGCGCAAAGCCCGGCGCCCGCCTCGACCGCGACGCTCGCGCCGAGGCCGATATATTTGCGGACCGTCTCCGGCGTCGCCGCAACCCTGCGCTCGCCTTCGGCCGTCTCCCTGGGAACCGCCAGCTTCACCCGTCAGGGCCGATTAGGCAATGAAGATGACCCAGGACAGGCCGATGAGCACCGAGATCGCGCCGCCCCAGGCCATCAGACGGACGAACCTGCTGTAGCCGGCCCGGTGGACGTTGAGCTCCTTCGTGTCGCCTTCGACTGCCATGGCGTCCTCATGCTGTTCCTGCTGCGGGCGCACCCATATCAACGGAGCGGCGCCTAGGGAAGCGTCCGGGGGACGCTTCCCGCCGCTCCGTGGAGGCCCGCGCCCAAGCCTTAATCGGCGCGATTAAGCCGAACTTTACCCCCTTTGCGCTACTGCCGGGGCCGGAGCCAGAAGGGGATGCTATGCGGCCGGATGCGACCCGCTGCCTGTTGCTGATCGACGACGAGCCGGCCCAGCGCCGCCTGGTCACGGCCATCGGCGCGCGCGCCGGCTGGTGGGTGACCGGCGCGCCCGACGTCGACGCCGCCCAGCGCATCCTGCGGGACCCGGAAGCCCCCAAGGTCGACGCCATCCTGCTCGACCATTGGCTGCCCGGACGCGAGGGCGCCGCTTTGATCGAGCAAATCCGCGCCGAGCGGCCGGACCTGCCTTTGCTCGTCCTCACCGCCCAGACTTCGGTCGCGGTCGCGGTCGACGCGATGCGGGCCGGCGCCAACGATTTCCTGGTCAAGCCGATCGCCCCCGACCGCCTCCTCGCCGCTCTGAACGCCGCCACCGACCGCCGCCAGCGCGGCGGCGAGCTCAGGCCCCTCTCCGAGAAGATCTCCAAGCCGCTCGCGTTCGACGAGATCGTCGGCTCGGCGCCGAGCTTCCGCTCCGCTTTGGCGATCGCCGCCAAGGCCGCCCGCGCCCGCGTCTCGGTGCTGATCGAAGGCGAGAGCGGCTCGGGCAAGGAGGTGATCGCGCAGGCGATCCACACCGCTTCCCCGCGCGGCCGCAAGCCGATGATCACCGTCAATTGCGGCGCGATCCCGGCCAACCTCGTCGAATCGGTCCTGTTCGGCCACGAGAAAGGCGCGTTCACCGGCGCCTTCGACCGCCATATCGGCCGCTTCGAGGATGCCGACGGCGCCACCTTGTTCCTCGACGAAGTCGGCGAGCTGCCGCTCGACACCCAGGTCAAGCTGTTGCGCGCGCTCGAGACCGGCGAGATCCAGCGCATCGGCGGCCGCTCGATCCAGATCGTCGATGTCCGCATCATCGCCGCCACCAACCGCCGCCTGATCGACGAGGTCGCCAAGGGCCGCTTCCGCGAGGACCTCTATTATAGGCTGAACGTCGTCCATGTCGGCATCCCGCCGCTTCGCGACCGCTCCAGCGACATCCCGCCGCTCGCCCGCCATTTGCTCGCCCGAATCGCCGAGCAGCCCGGCATGCGCCATTTGTCGATCACCGACGACGCGCTCGCCATATTGATGGCCTATGGCTGGCCGGGCAATGTCCGCCAGCTCCAGAACGCCTTGTTCCGCGCCGCCGTCCTGTGCGACGCCAATGCGCTGACCGCCGCCGACTTCCCCCAGATCGCTCAGGAATCGACCTACTCCAAGCGCTCCGACGATTATCACGCCTTCGCCCTCAACGGGGCTTCGCAGACCGCCGCCCTCTCCAACGGCCCCGGCATCACCCTCTACGACCGCGACGGCAATCTTCGCTCGCTGGAGGCGATCGAGTCCGACGTCATCCGCCTCGCCATCGGCCATTATCGCGGCCGCATGACCGAGGTCGCGCGCCGTCTCGGCATCGGCCGCTCGACCCTCTACCGCAAGCTTGCCGAGCTCGGCATCGGCGACGCGGCGTAGCTTCTCCCCTCCCTGTACTCAGGGAGGGGAATCCAGTTACACTCACTCCCCTCTCAGGGGGAGGGCCGCCATAGCCGATTCCGAACCGTCCACCGTCGCATCCGGCATCGTCGCCGCCAGCGTCTATGCCGAGGGCGCGCGGGTGCGCGACATCGCCATCGGCGAGGCCGGGGAATGGTCGCGGCGCGAGGGCCATGTCGTGTGGATCGGCCTGCTCGAGCCGTCCGACGAGGAGCTCGCCGCCGTCCAGCAGCAGTTCGGGCTCAACGCGCTCGCCATCGAGGACGCCGGCGCGGCGCATCAGCGGCCCAAGCTGCAGCGCTACGGCGACTGCCTGTTCATCGTCGCCCGCACCGCCGAGATCGTCGGCGAGCGGATCGAGTTCGGCGAGACCCACCTGTTCGTCGGCCGCGGCTTCCTCGTGTCGATCCGCCACGGCCCTTCCGCCTCCTACACCCGGGTGCGGGCGCATTGCGAAGCCGCGCCGGCCTTGCTGAAGCGCGGCGAGACCTACATCCTCTATGCGATCCTCGATTTCATCGTCGACAATTATCTCGCCGTGCTCGAGCGGGTGCAGAGCGAGGCCGACGAGATCGAGAACGACCTGCTCGCCGAGCGGCTGAGCCACGCCCAGGTGCAGCGGCTCTACATATTGCGCCGCGACCTGCTCCGCCTCCGCTCGGGCGTGCTTCCGCTGGTCGAGGTGTGCCGCCGGCTCGAGCGCAGCGACATGTTCGAGCATGCCAGGATGGAGCTCCTCTTCCGCGACGTCACCGACCATGTCCGCGGCGTCCAGGAGGAGATCGACGCGCTGCGCGAGATGCTCGCTTTCTGCTTCGATGCCAGCGTCCAGACCAGCCAGTCGCAGCAGACCGTGATCTCGCGCCGCCTCGCCGCCTGGGCCGCGATCCTCGCCGTGCCGACCGCGATGGCCGGCATCTACGGCATGAACTTCACCAACATGCCCGAGCTCCACTGGCGCTACGGCTATTATGTCGTGATCGGCACTGTCGCGGCGATCTGCGCCGCTTTGTATTTCAGCTTCCGCCGCAACCGCTGGCTCTGATTGCAGTTCGCCGCCCCGCCCTGCTAAGGCCTGCCCATGCCCGATTTCCCCGACGCCAACATCCTCATCACCGGCGCCGCCTCAGGGATCGGCGCCGCCACCGCCACCCTGCTCGCCGGCAGCGGCGCCAAGAAGCTGATCCTGGTCGATATCAATGAGGAGAGGCTGGCCGAATTCGCTTTCTCCCTGCCCTGCGAACGCCAGATCATCATCGGCGACGTCGCCGACGAGCAGCTCTGGGCGGATGCGGACCTGACCGGCCTCACCCACGCCGTCGTCAACGCCGGCATCGGCGCCGGCGGTACCAACCTCGACGAATTGGCCTTCGAGGAGTGGCGGCGGGTGATGTCGGTCAATCTCGACGGCGCCTTCCTCACCCTGCAGGCGGCGATGCGCGCGATGAAGGGAAGCGGCGGCGCTATCGTCCTCACCGCCTCGGTGGCGGGAATCAAGGCAGAGCCCCGCATCGCCGCTTACGGCGCCTCCAAGGCGGCCGTCATCCACCTCGCCCGAATCGCCGCCAAAGAAGGCGGCCCAAGCGGGATCCGGGTCAATGCGATCGCCCCTGGAGGAGTCGAGACGCCGATCTGGACCGGCATCCCTTTCTTCCACAATCTGGTGGAATCGACCGGCAGCGAGAAAGCCGCTTTCCAGGCGATGGGCTCCGCCGCCAGCCCGATGGGGCGCTTCGCCCGCGCGGATGAGATCGCCGCCCAGATCGCCTTCCTCCTCTCCGACCAGGCCGGCCTCGTCACCGGCGCCTGCCTGGTCAGCGACGGCGGCTATTCGCTCTAGACGCGGCGCTTCCCTCTACGCCCTTAAGGAAGCGGATCAGCCCCTCGAAATAGGCGGCCTGATCGTCGTACATCGCCATATGGCTGCCGCGCGGGCAGAGCAGGAACCGGCCGTTCGGCAGCCGCTCGGCCATCGCCCGCATCCAGGCCGGGTCCATCGTGTCGTGGGTCGCGCCGATCACCAGGGTCGGGACGGCGATGCGGTAGAGGTCGGCGCTGCGGTCCCACAGCTTCAGCCGGCCGCCGGCGCCGAGTTCGCTCGGCCCCTGCATCAGGGCATAGAGATGCTGGTTGATGTGGCCGAGCGAGCGCGCGACGGGCTCGGGCCACTGGGCAAAGGGCAGCCGCAGGATGTGCTGCTCGTAATGCATCGGGATCAGAATCCCCATATAATCGGGATCGTCGGTCCGGCCGCTCGCCTCCATCCTTTTGACCCGCGCGAGCTTGGCCTGGTCCATCGCCGGCATCAGCACCCGCTCGGCGTATCGATCGTAAGCGGGGATCGAATCCATCATGTTGGAAATGACCAGGCATTTGAGGTGCTGCTGGTATTTGAGCGCATATTCCATCGCCAAAATGCCGCCCCAGCTATGCCCGAGCAGGCAGAAATCGTCGCGGTCCAGCCGCAACGCCCGGCGGACCTGCTCGACCTCGTCGACGAAGCGGTCGACCGTCCACAGCGAATCGTCATTGGGCTGGTCGCTGTAGGCGGAGCCCAATTGATCGTAATAATAATAGGCGATTATCCCCTTGACCCACCTTGCCGGTTTGGTTATGAAGGGGCATGGAAAAGAAATCACCCTCTGCCAGCCCCGCCTTTTCGGTTCGGGACTTTTTCGCCCGCTTCCCGGATGAGAAAGCCTGCCTTGAACACATCATGGCGGTCACTCACGGCGGAACCAAAATCGACTGCCCTTCGTGCGGATCAGTGAGCGTGCAGTTCCACAAGCTGCGCGAGCGCCGCGTCTATGCCTGCCCCGAGTGCCGGTTCCAGATTGCTCCCACTGCCAACACGATCCTGCACGACACCCGAACCCCGCTGGTTAGCTGGTTTTACGCGATGTATCTCTTCTGCACGACCCGCCACGGTGTCAGCGGCAAGGAACTCCAGCGCCAGCTCGGCGTGACCTACAAGACGGCCTATCGCATCGGGCAGCAAATCCGCGACCTTACCAAGCTGGCGGACGTGAGCGCGCTCCTGTCCGGCCATGTCGAAGCCGATGAGGCCTATATCGGCGGTCGCCGCCCCGGCAAGCGTGGCCGTGGCGCGGCTGGCAAGACTATCGTTTTCGGCCTCAAGGAGCGCGACGGCCCGATCAAAACCGCCATCGTTCCCGACGCCAAGCGCGCCAGCCTCCGCGAAGCCCTGATCGCCCGCGTTGAGCCGGGATCGATCGTCTCGACGGATGAGTGGATGAGCTACGGCTTACTAACTGGCGACGGCTACCGTCACGGCCACGTTCGCCACGCTGGCAAGGAATGGTCGCGGACTGATCCGGATGGCGTTCGGCACTCGACCAACCACGTCGAGGCATTCTGGCTGCGGTTCAAAAACTCGATCCGCTCGACGCACATTCACATCTCGCAAAAGCACATGGCCCGCTATCTCAGCGAGTTCACTTTCCGCGCGAACCATCGCGAGCGCGTGAACGCGATGTTCGACATGCTGGTTGGGGCGCTTTGATGAGGCGGTTTAATCGCTCCGCAAACTCGCCCTCGAAGGCCTGTCCCATTCCGTCAGCTTCGGCCTGCCGAATGAAGGGATCGAGGTCACCGGAGGCCAACGCCTCAGCCAGGGTAATTCGGTCCATGCGACCCAATATAGACGGAAACGCAAGATTCCGCTACTAGACGCACGCACGGCGCGCCGGTGTGGACCCGCACGCGCCGTGGCTCTTACCCCTTTTGGAAGGGGGCAGGGTGGAAGCGAGGACCTAGGTCCCCGCCTCCTGTAACAAGAGGGCCGGGAAGGGGCTGAAAGCCCCGACTCGGACCGGACGCGAAAGCATCCGGGGTTCCTCTCTCCCGGGGACTGAGCCGCCCCGGGTCGGCAGGCCGCTGGGCCAAGGTTCAACGTGGCTGGCGAAAGCCAATCACGTTCTCGAATGGAAGGGTTGCACCCCTTCCGGCTTCTGGGGCGTCCGCTTGTGCGGGCGCCCCATTCTCTTGCGCGATGGAGTACGTCGCCGCCTCTTCATCGTGCAGTAGTTCGCCACTCTTCGTCAGGCGGAGGAGGACATTGTACATCGCCGAAGAGTTCTTCAGCACAGAAGGGCCAAAGTCGGGGAACTGGATGAGGTGCGCCCTCATCGCCGACCCTTTTGAAGGCCCGTTGTCACGCAGGAACTCCTTGATCGCATCCTCAATCACGGACCCCCGCCTTCGGGATGGCATCTCCGCGACCTCACCGGCGGCAACGCGCGCCTGATAGGAGGCGAACCCCCTCTTCGTGAAGGCCATGCTGTTGAGCTTGACGATCTTCTTCTCCTTCTCGAGCCTGCTCAGCGCCGCATAGAAGCCCTTCGTCTCGGGGAACTGCGCCATCTGCTCCTTCAGCTTCTCGGGCACGAGTTCCTTGATCCGGTCGTAGGAGATGCCATCCGGGTTCGCCTTGACGATCACCTCGATTGCCGACCTCCACGTTGTCCCGCCTCGCTTTGCGGCGCGCTTCTTTCGGCGACCCGGCTTCGGCGCTGGCTTTGCGACGGCCTTGCGCTTCTCTGCCGGCGCCACCTTGGCTTCTGTCGGGGGCGTCGTCACCGGCTGAGATTCGGGCTTCTCCGCCTCCGCCACGCCCTGCTTCAGCCCCTTCGCTGAGCGGATCATCTGCGCGAAATGTTCGCGCGCGACCGTCAGGTCCGCGATCATGGAATCGATCCGGGCGCACTCGTCCTCCCACTGGCGGACCAGTGCCTCGTCAGGCGGCGGCGGCAAGGTGAATGGCTGACTCATGCTCCTCCCCTAACTCATGCCGACGATTCACGCAACAGGGACGGAGGGGCTAAAATGACGAAGCCGTCAGAATGGAGGGAGACGCATGACACAAATTTTGCCTGAAAGCCCTGCCTTTCAGCTAGTTATCTGGCATGGACTCAAAAGGTGGATGAGGGGGATAAGCGCCTAATAATATTCGATCCCGGCGCCCGGCAGCCAGCTGTCGAACGCCTCGAAATATTCGTGCGTCATCGCCGGCCCGCCGTGCAGCAGCAGCACCTTCAGCCTGGGATTGTTGCCGACGCGCTTGGTCCAGACGCGGAATTTTCCCTTCGGCGTGGCGATGTCGATCATCCGCACCCCGCCGCTGATCGCGTCGCTGCGGCCGGCGCGATCGAAATAGCCGGCCGGCGGCGCCGCGGCGGAGGCCGATAGCAGAAGGGGGAGGAGCAATGCCGCGATGAAAAGGATCAGGCGCTTCATCGCAATCCCCCTTTGAAGCCGGTGGCTACCAGCCCTGAAAGATGCCCCTGTCCGACCCGCGGGTCAAACCTGGAGACCCTCCATAAGGCCGCCTTAACCGGTTTTGTGGATAATGCGGCCGACCTCTCCCGGTCCGCGGAAATCCTCGAATGGCTGCTTCTCGTCCGACGGCAATATGCGCGGCCCTGCTGCTCGCCGCCGCGGCGCAGTCCGCTTTCGCCCAGCGTCTTTCCTATCAGGACCTGTCCGGCGGGGTGCCCGACGACGGTCCGCAACTCGACTATGAGGTCGCGCAGGAAGCTCCGGCCCCGGCCGCCAAGACCCCGGACGCCGCGACCGCGAGCGAGCCGGCGAAGGAAAGGGGCTTTCTCCAATATGGCCTGCTCGACCGCCTCGAATGGATCCCCCGGCACGGCCAGGATTCCTATTCCTGGGACCTCTCCGGCTTTCTCGGCGGCCCGACCAACCGCCTCTGGCTGAGCAGCGTCGGCGACGGGACCGCGGGCGGCAGCCTCGACTATCTCGAGCTGCAGGCGCTCTTCAGCCGCTCCGTCTCCGGTTGGGACCTGCAGGCTGGGCTCCGCTACGACGCGCGGCCGCATCCCCAGCGGGTCTACGCCACCGCCGGCATCCAGGGCGACGCCACCGACCGGCTGTGGCTCGCCGCTTATGCCTATCTCTCCCACGAAGGCGAGCTGAGCGGCCGGATCAACGCCCAGTATAACCAGCCGATCATCGGCGCGCTGGTCCTGCAGCCGAGCTTCGAGCTCGACGCTTACGCCACCGACGTGCCGGAGCTTGGCATCGGCAGCGGCCTGGCTTTCGGCGAGGCGGGCCTGCGCCTGCGCTACGAGATCGCCGCCGCCTTCGCCCCCTATGTCGGGATCAGCTGGGAGCGCAGCTTCGGCCGTACTGCCAGCTTCGCCCGCGCGGCCGGGGAAGCGCCTGCCAGCCGCAGCCTCGTCCTCGGCATCCGCTCGGAATTCTGAAGGCCCGCTCAGCCGGGCGTCAGCGCCGCGTCCCTGAGGCCGCGCCACATTCTCAGCGCCTGCACCGTCTCCGGCACGTCGTGGACGCGCAGCAGCTGCGCGCCTTGCTCCGCCCCCTTCAGCGCAAGCGCGAGCGAGCCGGCGAGCCTTTGGTCCGCGGGCGCTTCGCCCGACAGCGCCCCGATCATCCGCTTGCGGCTCACGCCCAGCATCACCGGGCAGCCGAGGCCTTGCAGCAAAGCGAGGCCGTTCAGCAGCTGGAGATTATGCTGGACGGTCTTGCCGAAGCCGATGCCCGGATCGACGATGAGCCTTTCGCGCGCGATCCCGGCCGCCTCCGCCGCTTCGATCCTTTCCTCCAGCCAGTCATAGACGGCGACCAGCACCGGCTGTTCGTAATAGGGCGCATCCTGCATCGTCTCCGGGCTGCCCCGATGGTGCATCAGCACGATCGGGCAGGCCGCCTTGGCGAGAACGGGGATTGCGCCTTGGTCGAAGGTCAGAGCGGAAACGTCGTTGACCATCGCCGCGCCCGCGGCGAGCGCGGCGGCCATCACCGCAGCCTTGCGGGTGTCGATCGAGACGGCGGTGCCGCCCCCCGCCAGCCGGCGGATCGTCGGCAGCACGCGGTCGATCTCGTCGCCTTCCCAAACCTTTTTTGCGCCGGGCCGGGTCGATTCGCCGCCGACATCGACGATTGCGGCGCCTGCTTCGGCCATGGCGAATCCCGCCGCCGCGGCCGCCTCCCCGTCGCCATATTTGCCGCCGTCGGAGAAGCTGTCCGGAGTCAGGTTGAGGATTCCAACGACTTGCGGCTGGTCGAGCCGGACCGTCCGCGCGCCCAGCGCCAGCGGCGGCCGCTGGGAGGTGAGGTTGCGCCACGCTCGCTCCGCGCCCTCCCCCAGCCGGCTCAGCGCTGGCTCGATCACCTCGACTTGAACCAGTTCGCTTGCGACCCGCCCACCCCCTTCGAGCGTCATGATCTCGACGGCGGAGAACCAGACCATTCCGCCGGCCAGGCGCGCGACCTTCCCGTCCAATCCGAACGGCGCGTCGACGAAAGCGGTCGGCCGCAAATAGGTCCTGGCGGGCATGGACGAGGCCTAGCCGAAAAAAACCGCGACAGGAATCCCGCGGCGGCGAGACTGTAGGAGGGCGAGGGTGGCGACCGCCGCTTCTCAAAGGGCCGGTAGGGGTACTGACTCTCCGAAGGCTTGGACCACCATGTTGGACATGATGGTCCGCGCCCTTCACGCCCAAAGGGGCTCCCAACCGCCTCCCGTGGTCAAAGACGGATGGGCGTTGGGCGCAAAGGGACGGCCGCCGTCTTTTGTCTGCCTGCCTTTCGGCAGCGTGTCGAGAGGCCGCGGCTACGCTATTCGTCCAGCTTTGAGATTTGGAGGCGCGGACAAGCGTCGGGCCGCTTGAGCCGCCGCTCAGTCCAGCTTCGAGATGTAGAGTTGCCTGAGGTCGTCGAGCGGCACCAGGGCCTCGCCCTGGGCGACATGCCAGAAGGTCCAGCCGTTGCACGACGGCGCCCCCAAAGCGGCGGCGCCGATCTGGTGGATGGAGCCCTGCTGCCCGGCCATCTCCACCGAGGCGTCGGCGCCGACCCGCGCCCGCCAGCGGCGCTTGGAGTCGGTCAGCACCGCGCCCGGCTCGATCAGGCCCGTCTCGACCAGCGCCCCGAACGGCACCCGCGGCTGCGATCTCTTCGAGGCCATCGTCCGCATCGCGCTCTCGTCGAGCGCGAGCGTCGAGGCGATGCGCTCGCGTGCGACCCGCACGTAACGCGGCTCGCGTTCGATCCCGATCCACTGGCGGCCGAGCCGCCGCGCCACCGCGCCGGTCGTGCCGGTGCCGAAGAAGGGGTCGAGCACGATGTCGCCGGGATGGGTGCAGGCGAGCAGCACCCGGTAGAGCAGGGCCTCGGGCTTCTGGGTGGGATGCGACTTCACTCCGTCGGTCTTCTCGCGCTCGCCGCCGGAGCAGATCGGCAGCAGCCAATCCGAGCGCATCTGCAATTCGTCGTTCAGCGCCTTCATCGCCCGGTAGTTGAAGGTGTAGCGGCTGTCTTCGCCCCGCGACGCCCAGATCAATGTCTCATGGGCGTTGGTGAAGCGGGTGCCGCGGAAGTTGGGCATCGGGTTCGATTTGCGCCAGACGATGTCGTTCAAAATCCAATAGCCCTCGTCCTGCAAAGCGGCGCCGACGCGGAAGATGTTGTGGTAGCTGCCGATCACCCACAAAGTGCCTTCGGGCTTCAGGATCCGCCGCGCTTCCTTCAGCCAGGCGCGGGTGAATTCATCGTAAGTTGCGAAAGTTTCGAACTTGTCCCAATCGTCGTTGACCGCGTCGACGAGGCCGCCTTCGGGCCGGAACAGGTCGCCGCCCAGCTGGAGATTGTAGGGCGGATCGGCGAAGATCATGTCGATGCTCGACGCCGGCAGCCGCGCCATCGCCGCGACGCAATCGCCCTCGACGACTTGGTTCAGCGGAAGGTCGGGGGCTGCCGGAGAGCGAGGCCGGGCCAGGCCCACGCGCGTCAATATGCTCATCGATCCCCGCCCCCGGTTCAACAAAGCGGTCAGCCTGAGTCAGGCGGACTCCGCGGTCAAGATCAAGCGCTTAACGCGGGGTGTTGAGGATGGGGTTAACGATGCGGGAACGAAACGAGTCCCCGCTACAGGTAGCGTGGGAGGCGGCTCCTCAGACTCAATATCAAGTGGTGTGGCCGGAAGGACTCACAAACCGAGCTTGTGTTGCCGGCAGGGCGCGAAGCTCATCCGATGGAGCGGCGTCAGCCCGAGCCGGCCCAGCGCCTGATGATGTTCGGGCGTGCCGTAGCCCTTGTTCGTTTCCCAGCCATAGCCGGGATGCTCGCGCGAATATTCGAACATGATCCGGTCGCGGGTCACCTTGGCTACGATCGAGGCGGCGGCGATCGAGCGGCACTTGCTGTCGCCGGCGACGATCGCGTGCGACGGCCGCTCCCAGCGCGGGCAGCGATTGCCGTCGACCAGGACCATCGCCGGCTCGAAGCCGAGCGCCTCGACCGCCCGGCTCATCGCCAGCATCCGCGCCCAGAAGATGTTGAGCCGGTCGATCTCCTCCACGCTGGCGATGCCGACCCCGATCCTCGCCACCTTCCTGAGCTTGAGATAGATCGCCTCGCGGGTCGTCGCCGGCAGCGCTTTCGAATCGTCGATGCCGCGCGGGAACCGGCTCCGGTCCAGCACCACCGCCGCCGCCACCACCGGCCCGGCGAGCGGCGCGCAGCCCGCCTCGTCGACGCCGGCCAGCGGCTCGGGATAATTACGCTCGATCTTGAAGCAGGGCCGCGCCATGGCCGGAGGTTATTCGGCCCCCTCGCGTCATTCCAGCGAAAGCTGGAATCTCCTTCCTCTTTCCTGTGGATTATTCGATTCGCCACGGCGGATAGCGCCGGATCTCGCCCGTCTCGTAGAGACGGATAAGGTTGCCGTGCGGATCGTGCGTCTCGGCGACGCGCCACAAATAGGCGCGGTCCACCGGCATCGCGTCGAACTTCACGCCGCCCGCGATCAGCCGGGCGACGGCGGCATCGACGTCGGCGCACTGAAAGAAATATTCGGTCGTGGACGGCGAATCGGCCGGGTCGCGCACCTCGATCGACAGCGTCATTCCGCCCGGCGCCTCGAAGCGGGCGTAGCGCGGCGCGCTGGCCACGATCTGCCTGCAGCCGAGGAGGCGGTAGAAAGCGACGCTCGCTTCATAGTCGCTCGCCGGCAGGGTGATGTGGTTGAGCATGACGCGGCCGGGGAGCGGCAAATCGAGCGTCAGCCGCTGGTGCCCCATCGGCCCATGCCCGGCCCCCAGCCCCGGCGCCTCCCGCAGCGCGAGCCGGACGAAGGTCCGCGCGCGTTCCACCGCCTCGGCGAGCGGAACGCCCATTGCGAGATCCGTCGCAACCGCGCTGGCGAGGGTGCACCCGGTGCCGTGGCTGTGCAGCGTGTCGACCGGCTCCGCCTCCCAGCGCCGGACCTTGCCGTCGGGGGCAACCAAGAGGTCGGTGATCGTGTCGCCCGGCACATGGCCGCCCTTGGCGAGCACCATGGTTCCCATTCGCCGCGCGAGGGCGAGCGCCGCCGCCTCGAGCTGCTCGCCGTCGCCGATCACCCGATTGGTCAGAGTCGCGAGCTCCGGGGCGTTGGGCGTCACCAGCGTCGCCGCCGCCATCAGCCGTTCGAACGCCGCGATCGTCGCGTCGTCGGCGAGGAGCGCGCCGCTCGTCGCCACCATCACCGGATCGAAGACGATCGGCACCTGCCCGATCTCCTCCAGCCGCTCCGCCACCGCCGCGGCCGTCTCGGGCGAGCCGATCATCCCGATCTTGACCGCGTCGACGCCGATATCGCGTGCCACCGCGTCGATCTGCCGCAGCACCATATCGGCCGGCACCGGCATCACCGCATCGACGCCGAGCGTGTTCTGGGCGGTGATCGCGGTGACCGCGGTCATCGCGTGGCCGCCAAGCATCGTCACCGTCTTGATGTCCGCCTGGATGCCGGCCCCGCCCCCCGAATCGGAGCCGCCGATCACGAGGATGCGCGGCGTGAGGAGGCTCACCCGGGTCCCTTGCGCACCGTGGAAGCGGGATATTCGGCGAGCAGGTGCGCCGGCCTGATCGGCCTCGGTTCGAAATTGCCGCCGCAATTGGGGCAGATGCCGGCAAGTGGTCCTTCGACGCATCCCGCGCAGAAGGTACATTCGAACGTGCAGATGCGCGCATCAGCGCAGTCAGGCGGAAGATCCGTTCCACAACGTTCGCAGTCGGGGCGGATCTGGAGCATCAGGCGGCCTTCATCGCCTCGCAGATGCTGTCGACCACCTGTTCGACCAGCTTTTCATCTTCCCCCTCGGCCATCACCCGGATCAGGCGCTCGGTTCCCGACTTGCGGATCAGCAATCGCCCATTCCCCTCCAGCGCTTTTTCGGCGGAGGTGATGATCGATTGGACGCTTTCCAAATCCCTCGGGTCGCCGCGTCCGTAACGGACGTTCTTGAGGAGTTGCGGCAGCGGGTCGAACTGATGGAGCAATTCGCTGGCGGGCCTGCCGCTCTCGACCAGGCAGGCGAGGATCTGCAGCGCCGCGATCAGCCCGTCGCCGGTCGTCGAATAATCGGAGAGGATGATATGGCCCGATTGCTCGCCGCCGACATTGCAGCCGCGCTCCCGCATCGCCTCCAGCACGTAGCGGTCGCCGACCGGGGCGCGGATGAGCTCAAGCCCGTTGGTGGCGAGGAATCGCTCCAGCCCGAGGTTCGACATCACGGTGGCGACGATGCCGTCGCCTTCCAGCAAACCGCGCTTCGCCCAGGAGATTGCGATCAGCGCCATCAGCTGGTCGCCGTCGACCATCCGCCCGTTCTCGTCGACGATGATCAGCCGGTCGGCGTCGCCGTCCAGCGCGATGCCGATATGCGCTCCTTCAGTGACCACCCGCGCCTGCAGCGCGGCCGGCGCGGTCGAGCCGCAGCCGTCGTTGATGTTGGTGCCATCGGGGGCGACTCCGATCGCCACCACGTCCGCGCCCAGTTCCCACAAGGCCTCGGGCGCCACCTGGTAGGCCGCGCCGTTGGCGCAATCGACGACGATCTTCAAACCGTCCAGCCTGAGCTCCTCGGGAAAGGTCGACTTGGCGAAATGGATGTAGCGGCCGCGGGCGTCCTCGATCTTGCGCGAGCGGCCGATCTGCGCCGCCGGCACCAGCTTGGGCGGCTTCTCCAGCCGCCGCTCGATCGCCGCCTCGTCCTTGTCGGACAATTTGTAGCCGTCCGGCCCGAACAATTTGATGCCATTGTCCTCGTAAGGATTGTGGCTGGCCGAGATCATCACCCCCAGATCGGCGCGCATCGAGCGGGTCAGCATCGCCACCGCCGGCGTCGGCAGCGGCCCGACCATCACCACGTCCATGCCGACGCTGGTGAAGCCGCTGATCAGCGCGGTCTCCATCATATAGCCCGAGAGCCGCGTGTCCTTGCCGATCACCACCCGGTGGCGATGGTCGCCGCGCAGGAAATGGGCACCGGCGGCCTGGCCGACGCGCTGCGCCATCTCGGCCGTCATCGGCAGCTCGTTGGTCCGCCCTCTGATCCCGTCCGTGCCGAAGAATTTGCGCGTCATTCTCTGCCCCAGCCCTGTTTCCCGCTGAATAGCGCGATGCGCGACCCTTGTCCTCCCTGTAGCGAAGCGATGGGGAGGAACTCATCTTCCCCCTCCCCTTCGCCCTCGCTAAGACCGCCGAATGTCGCAGGCGACCCGTATCCTCCTCTCCCTCCTCGCCGGCCTCCTGCTCGGCATTGCCAGTGCCGCGCTCGGCGGCGGCTGGGTCGCCTGGGCGACCTCGGCCGCCGAGCCGATCGGCGGCCTCTGGCTGGACGCCCTGAGGATGACGATCATCCCGCTGATCATCACCCTGCTCATAATCGGCATAGCCGCCTCGGCCGAAGCCGCCCGATCCGGCCGCCTCGCCGGCCGCGCCGTCATCCTGTTCATGGCGGTGCTGTGGAGCGGCGCCATCCTCGCCGCCTTGCTCACGCCGCTTCTCCTCGATCTGTGGCCGATGCCGGGCGATTCGGCGGTTGCGCTCAAGGCGGCCCTCTCCGCTTCGTCCGAGAAGGTCGGCGAGATCCCGACCTTCGGCCAGTTCGTCCGCTCGATCGTGCCGACCAACCCGATCGCCGCGGCGGCGAACGACCAGATCCTGCCCTTGATGTTCTTCACCGCCGTCTTCGCCTTCGCCCTCACCCGCCTGCCGGAAGGCCCGCGCGAGCATCTCGTCGGCTTCTTCCGCGCCATCGCCGACGTCATGCTGGTGATCATCAACTGGGTGCTTTGGCTGGCGCCGATCGGCGTCTTCGCGCTCGCCTACGTGGTCGGGGCCCGCGCCGGCGCCTCGGCTCTCGGCGCCTTGCTTCATTATGTGATCATCGTCTCGGCGGTCGGGGCAATCATCTGGTTCGCGGCCTGGCCGCTGGCGATGATCGGCGGCCGCCTCGGCTTCCTCGCCTTCACCCGCGCCGTCGGCCCCTCGCACGCCGTCGCGATCAGCACCCAATCCTCCCTCGCCTCGCTGCCCGCGATGCTGCGCGGGGCGGAGAAGCTCGGCGTGCCGGTCGCCGCCTCGGGCGTGACCTTGCCGCTCGCCGTCGCCCTGTTTCGCGCCACCGGCCCGGCGATGAACCTCGCGGTCGCCATCTATGTCGCCAATTGGTACGGCATTCCCTTGGGTCCGATGCAGCTGGCGGCGGGCGTGGCGGTCGCGTCCACCACCACGCTGGGCGCGATCAGCCTGCCGGGATCGATCAGCTACATCAGCTCGATCGCGCCCATCTGTCTCGCCATGGGCATACCGATCGAGCCGCTCGTCCTGCTGGTCGCGGTCGAGACGATGCCGGACATCATCCGCACCGTCGGCAACGTGGCGATGGACGTCGCGACCACCGCCACCGTCGCCCGCCGCAGCGGCTTCGCCCCCGGCGAAGGCCTGACCGAGGCGGACAGACTGCTCCAGGAGGACGGCGCCGGAGAGAAGTCGGACTAGCGCTCGTAGGCCTTGGGCAATTGCCCTTCGGCCGGCGTGCGGTAGCGGTCGCGCAGCTTGGTCTGGTGGTTGTCGAGGGGCTGCTGCACGCCGTCGATCATCACCATCAGAGCCGCAGAGCTGTTCTCCAGTGGGTCGCCGTCCCAGATGACGACGTCGGCCCGCCGCCCGGCCCGCAGCGACCCGAGCTCGCCGCCCATGCCCACGGCCTCCGCCGGCGCCGACGTGATCGTCGCCAGCGCCTCGCCCCAGCTGAGGCCGGTGGCGCGGGGAACGCGGGTGAGCGCGACCAGATTGCCGGCATATTGGCGCTCGAGCCGCACCTGGCGCGAATCGTCGTCGTCGATCATCCCCATCGCGACCTTTACGCCCGCCGCCCGCATCCGGCCGATATTGGACTGGGTGGCGGCGAGCTGCTCGAACGAATTGGGAAGGTCGGTCAGCGCCGAGGCGATCACCGGGATGCCCGCCGCGGCGATCTTGTCGGCCACGGTCCAGCCCTCGGCGACGCCGACCAGGACGAGCCGCAGCTTGGCGAATTCCGCCTTCAGCGCGAGCACCTGCAATATGTCGCTGGCCCGCTCGACATGGACCAGGAGCAATTGCCGCCCCTGCAGCACCGGCACCAGAGCCGCCGCGTCGAAGCGGGTCAGGAGGACGTCCTCGGGTCGGGTGGCGCCGGCCGAGATGAGGCGATTGTCGGGCTGATCCTCGAGCGGCAGGTCGCGCTGGTCGTTCGCCCGGGGCGTCCGCTCGCCGCCACGGCCGCCGGCGATGCCGGAGAAGCGGCCGAGGTCGCGCGCCTCGCGCAAGGCGTTGCGGAACAGGACATGGGCCGAGGCACGGCTGCCGCCGGCACCGCGCGCGCCTTCCTCGCCGAGCTCGACGAACTGGAAGGCCCTCGCCCGCGTGATCGGGCTCATGTCCACGCCGAGGTCGATCACCGCCCCCTGACCGCCGAAGATGCTGCGCGCCGTGCCCGGCGCGACCACCGCCCGGGTTACCCCGCCGGCGCGGTTCACCTGGATCGCCGCCGCGCGCGGATTGACCGCCGGCGCCACGTCGATCGCGGCGCTGAACGGGGAGTTGCCCGCCTGCACGTCGTTGGTCGCATCGACCGCGTCGATTTCGACCAGCCCGATCCGCGAGAAGCCGGCGATGATCCCCGGCGTCACCCATTTGCCGGTGGCGTCGACCCTTTGCGCGTCCGCCGGGATCGCCACGCCGCGCCCGGCGGCGAGAATGCGCCCGTCGCGAATGACGACAATGCCGCCCTCGATCGGCTCGGAGCCATCGCCAAGCGCCACCGTTCCCCCCGTGATCGCGACCGTCTGCGCCGCAACGGGCGCGACTACGAAGCAGCTCGCCGCGAGAAACAAGGCTGCTCCCCGGCGAAGACCGGGGAACGCAAGGCGGATCATTTCACATCCCCTTCGCCGGGCTGGCCGAGCTCGAAATCGCTGACCGGATGGCGGGCCGGATCGAGCGCGTCGTAGAGAAGGGCGCCGTCGATCCACACCTTTTCCGGCCGGGTATAGACGCTGAACGGATTGCCGTTCCACAGCACCACGTCGGCCATCTTGCCGGGCTTCAGGCTGCCGGTCCGCTCGGCGATGCCGATCGCCCGGGCCGGGTTGATGCTCAGCCACTCCCAGGCGACCTCGTCGGGGATGGCGATGCCGATCCGCCGCCCCGCCGCGACCGCCTTGGCCGCTTCCTGGTAGAGGCGCTGGATGCCATTCGGGTCGTCCGAATGGACGATCGCACAGGCGCCGGCATTGTGGACCAGAGCGATATTCTCGCTGACCGCGTCATAGGCTTCCATCTTGAAGCCCCACCAATCCGCCCACATCGCCGCGCAGACATGGTTGTCGCGCAGCAGGTCGGCGATCTTATAGGCCTCGACGGCGTGGTGGAAGGCGGCGACGTGGTAGCCGAACTCCTTGGCCATATCGATGACGATCGCCATCTCGTCGGCGCGGTAGCAATGGTTCTGGACGAGGATCTCGCCGGCCAGCACGCCGCGCAACGTGTCTAGGCCGATATCGCGGGTCGGCATGTCGCCGCCGCTCTTCTCATATTTGTCCCATTTGCGCTTGTACTCCGCGGCGCGCGCCCAGGTCGCGCGGTCCATCGCTATGTTCGCCATGCGGCTGCCCGGCATCTGGTTGCGGCCGCCATAGACCCGCTTGGGATTCTCGCCGCAGGCCATTTTGAGGCCGTAGGGCGCGCCGGGGAATTTCATTGCCTGGACGGTGCGCGCCGGCACGTTCTTGAGCGTCACCGAGCGGCCGCCGAACAGGTTCGCCGAGCCGGGCAGGATTTCGAGGGTGGTGACGCCGCCATTGACCAGCGCCCGGCTGAAGCCGGGGTCCTGCGGCCACACGCTATGCTCGGCCCAGACGTCGGGATGGACCGGGCCGGTCGCTTCGTTGCCGTCCTGGTGCGCCTCGACCGACGGCGAGGGATAGTCGCCGAGATGGGAGTGGACGTCGATGATCCCCGGCGTCACCCATTTGCCATGGCCGTCGATCACCGCCGCCCCGGCGGGCGCGTCGACGCTCCGGCCGAGCGCGACGATCTTGCCGTCGGCGAACAGGATCGCGCCATTGTCGATCCGGCCGCCCTCGCCGTCATAGATGGTGACGTTCCGCACCAATGTCGGGGTGCCGGGATAGGGATGGTAGGTGGACGGATAGGGGTCGCGCGAATAGCGTTCCGGCGGCGCTTTCGGCGCGGCCGCCGCCGGCGCCGGCGGTGTCTTCGCCGCGCAGGCAGCCACCGCCGCCGCCGCGAGGGCGACGGCGATCAGCGCCCGCAGCCTATTTGACACCGTGCATCCACCTCTTGAGCAGCGGCGAGATGACGAGCAGGACGAGGCCGATGCCCGCCGACCACAGGCCGATCGTCCAGAACACGCCGGAATAGGTGTCGAGGCTGACCTTGAGGTTGGTCACCTGGCCGCCCACCGTCTCGACGCTTGCCACCTGCGCAACCGCGCCGGCGACATATTGCGCGACCGAGATGGAGAGGAACCAGACCCCCATCATCAGGCCGACGATGCGGGCGATCGACAGCTTGGTGATCATCGAGAGGCCGACCGGCGAGATGCACAGCTCGGCGACCGAGTGGATCAAATAGAGCCCGGCGAGCCATGACAGCCCGACCTTGAAGTCCGGCCCGGCGAAATGGGTGCCCCAGACGAGGAACAGGAAGCCCGCGCCGACGCCCATCAAAGCGAGCGAGAACTTGATCGGGATGCTCGGCTCCACGCCCCGCTTCGCCAGCGCGTTCCACATCACGCTGAAGATCGGCGCCAGAATGACGATGAACAAAGCGTTGAAGATCTGCGTCTGCCCCGCCGGCATGATGTACATCGGCTGGTTGACCAGCCCGTCCTTGGAATAGGAGAGGCCGAGGACGCAGAGGATGGCGACGACGAGGAAGCACATGCCCATCACCCGCTTGGTCTTGGCATCCTCGCCGTTCGAGAAGAACCACCAGGCCAGCCAGAAAATACCGAAGGAGAAGGCGGCGGCGACCAGATAATAAGTGATCGGCGTGGCGCGGAACATCGCGAAGAGCGGTTGGGTCCAGGCCAAAGCAAGGTCGGTGTTGCGGTCGGCGAACAGGGTCAGCGACGAGCCGGCCTGCTCGAACAAAGTCCAGAACACGACGTTGAAGATGATCAGCACCATCGCGCAGACCATCATCTGGAACTCGACCTTGGTGCCCTTCATGTAGGACCAGACCAGGATGACGGGCACGGCGAGCAGGAAGGTGCCGAACAGGATCTTGCCCATGATCGGCAGCGAGAGAACATAGCCGACGATGCCCGAACCCGCCTCGGGCGGCACATAGTTCATCAGGTTGTAGAAGAGGAAAAGGACGACGGGAATCGCCGCGATCGCTCCGCCATAGATCAGGAAATCGCGGTTGGCGGGCGCATGCGCCGGCCGGTCGCCATAGCCCTGCAGCCGCCCTCCGTCGAACTGGATCAGCGCCCAGGAGGACAGCATGCCGACCGCGGCGAGGCCGAAACCCGCCCACGGGCCGATATTCTCGTAGAGGATCGGGCAGAAGAATTGCGAGATGAGCGAGCCGAGGTTGATGCCCATGTAGAAGATGGTGAAGCCCGCATCCCGGCGCCGGTCGCCCTGCTCGTAGAGCGAGCCGACGATGGTCGAGATGTTGGGCTTGAAGAAGCCGTTGCCGATCGTGACCATCGACAATGCGATCAGCATGAGCATGGTGTAGAAGGGCGAGCGCTCGCCGCCCGGCTGGAAGCCGCCCGCGGCGATCTTGCGGGTTTCGCTGCCGTCGGCGCCGACCAGCGAGACCGATTTGTCTTCATTGCCCTTGATCAGCAGGCGCTGGCTGCCGTCGACGAGGAATTGCTGGCGCGCGTCGCCCTGGCCCCGATTGACGACCTCGTAGCGCTGGCCGTCGATCACCGCATAGGGCTTGGCCGGCGGACCTCCGAAGCAAAGGGTGAAATAGCCCAACGCCATCATCACCGCGCCGAACTTGACCGAGCGTTTCGAGCCGAGATAGCGGTCGGCGAGCAGGCCGCCGATCAGCGGCGTCAGGTAGACGAGCGCGGTAAAGCCGCCATAGAGCCCGGTCGTGGTCTGGTCGCTGAACAGGAAATAATTGGCGAGATAGAGCGTCAGCAGCGCCCGCATGCCGTAATAGCCGAACCGCTCCCACATCTCGGTGGTGAACAGCCGCTTCAGCTGGCGGGGATGCTCGAACCAGGCGCCTTGGTCGGAGCGGGTGACGTCTGGGCGTGCGCCCTCGGTGGTGGTGTCGGGGGCGACGTTGACCATCTAACGCTCTCCTGGCTTGCGCCGCATGCACGCGCTGGCGCTTTTTCCAGCGGCGCACCCTAGCGGCCAAATTACGCTTGTGAAGCCGGATTGTTGCGCCTCCCCAACGCTGCTAGCGCCGCCGCCATGCTCAACGACCTTTCCTCGCCGCTCGCCTATCTCGCCAGCCGCCGTTCGGCACGGCCGCGCGACCTCGTCGAGCCCGGCCCCGACGCGGTCCAATTGCGGCGGATGATGGAGATAGCCGCCCGCACGCCCGATCACGGCAAGCTCGCGCCCTGGCGCCTCATCCATGTCGGCAGGGAGGAACGCGGTGCCTTCGCCGACCTGCTCGAAACCGCCTATCGGGCCGACAATCCCGATCCGGGCCGCCTCGAGATCGAGGCGGTCCACCGCTTCGCCACGCAGGCGCCCGAGCTGGTCGTCATCCTCTCCAGCCCGGTCGAGGGCACCAAGATCCCGCTCTGGGAGCAGCAGCTCTCCTGCGGCGCCGCCGCGATGAACCTGCTCCACGCCGCCAACGCCTCGGGCTTCGCCGCCGGCCTGGTGACCGGTTGGGCGGCCTATTCCGCCGACGTGCGGCACGGCCTCGGCGGGCGCGACACCGAGCGGGTCGCCGGCTTCGTCTTCATCGGCACGCCGGCCGTGGAGCTGGAGGATCGGGAGCGGCCGGCCTTGGAGGATGTCGTCGAAGAATGGGCCCCGTCCGGATTTTCAGCCTGAACGCCAGATGAACAATCCGCCCTTGACCGCCCCGCTGTATTAGTACAGTATAGCGCCGTGACCAGCGACGATCGTCCCGTCTATCTGCGCCTGCGCGACAGCATCGCCGCCGCGATCCTCGACGGCAAGGTGCGCGACGGCGACGCTCTGCCTTCGGTCCGCAGCCTCGCCGCGGAGCATGGCGCCAACCCCCTCACCGTCGCCAAGGCCTACCAGACCTTCCAGGACGAAGGCCTGATCCTGGTCCGCCGCGGAGTCGGCATGTTCGTCGCCGACGGGGCCACCGAAAAGCTGCGCGCCGCCGAGCGCAAGGACTTCCTCGACCACCGCTGGCCCGCCATCGCCGCGCAGATCCGCCGCCTCGGCCTCGACACCGACGATCTGGTCGAGCGAGCGCTGGCCTGAGCCGGACAGCCGTTCCCCTTCGTCATTGCGAGGAGCGGAGCGACGAAGCAATCCAGCCAAGCGCTTATTACGAATCAGCTCTTGGATTGCTTCGCTACGCTCGCAATGACGGCTAGGCCGAACGATCGCCCTTCGCCGCCCGCATCCTTTCGTCCACGCGGCGCTCGAGGATGGTGAGCGGCATCGCGCCGTCCTTCAATATTTCGTGAAACTGCTTGAGGTCGAAGCGCGGCCCGAGCGCCGCCTGCGCCCTGGCCCGAGCGCGCACCCACGCCATATGGCCGACCTTGTAGCTGCACGCCTGGCCCGCTTGCGTGCAGTAACGCTCCACCTCGCGCTGCGAGCGCGGCCGGGCGAAGCCGGTGGTGCGGACGAGATAGTCGGTCGCCTGCTCCCGGCTCCATTTCCTGGCGTGGATGCCGGTATCGACGGCGAGCCGCGCCGCGCGGAACAGGAAGGACTGGAGATAGCCGGCGCGCTCGAGCGGCGTCGCGTAAGCGTGGAGCTCGTCGGCGAGCTGCTCGGCGTAGAGCGCCCAGCCCTCGCTATAGGCGCTGAAGAAGCCGATCTTGCGGATCGTCGGGATGTCGCGCGATTCCTGGGCCAGGCTGATCTGGAGATGATGGCCGGGAACGCCCTCATGATAGGTCAAAGAGGGCAGCGAATATTTCGGCCAGTCGCCGACGTCCTTCAAGTTGATGAAGTAGATCGCCGGCCGCGAGCCGTCGAGCGCTGCACGGTTGTAATAGCCGTTCGAGGCGCCGTCCTGGATTTCGACCGGCACCGCGCGAATCTCGAGCGGCGCGTTGGGCAGCGTCGCGAAGGCCTCAGGCAGCTTGGCGTACATCGCCCCGACCCCCTCGTTGAGGCCGGCGATCAGCTCGGCGCGCCCCGCGGCATTGTTCGGATAGAGCTGCGACGGGCTGACGTTGAGCGCGGCCAGCCGCTCGGCGACGCTGCCCCGATTCATCCCCTGGGCCTTCAATATCCTGTCGAGCTGCGCGCTGATCTCGGCGACCTGCTTAAGGCCCATGCGGTGGACCTCCTCGGGCGTGAACTTGGTCGTCGTCGCCTGCTCCAGGGCGACGGCGTAGAGCGCGTCGCCATGCGGCACCCGCCAGATGCCGTCGCCCGGCCTGGTCGTCGGCTGCAGCTCGCGGAGGAGGGCGATCTGGCGATCGAGCGCCGGATAGACCTGGCCCTCGACGATCCGCGCCGCCTGCCGCTCCCAGCGGCCCTCAATGTCTTTTGCCTTGGCGCGCTTGGCCAGCGACTGGACGATGCTGCTTTCCTCCGCCTTCTGCTCGCGAAGCTTGGCGATCTGGCCGAGCGTCAGGTCGAGCGACCAAGCCGGCGCGAGATAGCCGCGCGACGCGTCGATCCGCTGCATCGCGCTGTCTTCGTCGAGCGCCCCCGCAAACGCTTCGAGCCGCGCCAGATAGGCCTCGCAATCCTCGCGGGTCGCGATCGTATGGGCGGTGTTGAGGAAGTCCGGAACCGAGAAATAGGCGCCGCCCTGCTGGAAGATGCGATAGGGCCGGATCGCGGAATCGAGCCCGAAACGCTGGGGCGCCACCGTCTGGTTGGTCAGCGAATAGGTGACCACTTCGAGGTTGAGCGCGGCCGCGGGCGAGAGCGTCGCTTTGTCCACCGCGGCGAGGCTCGCCAGCGCCTGCTTCGTCTCGGCGAGCTGGCGCCGGCGCTCGGCATAGGTCCGCGGCGAGAGCCGGCGCTTGCGGTCGGCGTTCGGTCCCTTGTCGAAGCCGAGCGAGCTGGCCAGCTCGGGCGAGCGCTCGAGCGTCCGCTCGAAAATCCGGTCGAACAATACGTTGAGCGCCGCATCGCCGGAACCCGGCCGAGTCCCCGGCATCTGCGCGAGCAATTCGGCGGGCAGGAATGCGGCGGCAAGGAATGCGGCGCTTCCCGAAGCGACAAAGGTGCGGCGATCCAACTGACCCTCCTTGGTTGGCGACGAGTTCCTCAACGCAGCGTCACCCCGGCGAAGGCTGGGGTCCATACCGAATCAGCGTGGATGGCAGCCGTAGTTCATCCTGAGCGCCGCTGCAGGGGGCGCGAAGGGGGACAGTTACTTTTTGCTCAAAAATAACCGTCCCCAATTTCTCACCAGATGCTCACCCTCTGCGCGGGCGGCAGATAGAGCTTGTCGCCGGGCTTGACGTTGAACGCTTTGTACCAGGCGTCGACGTTGCGGACGACGCCGTTGACCCGATATTCGGGCGGGCTGTGCGGATCGCTGAGCAGCCGCTCCCTCAGCGCCCCTTCGCGCACCTTGGACTGCCAGGCCTGGCCGTAGGCGATGAAGAAGCGCTGGTCTGCGGTCAGCCCGTCGATCACCGGCGGCTCGCCATGCTGGGCGACGTAGCGGCGATAGGCGGCATAGGCCATTTCGATCCCGCCCAGATCGCCGATATTCTCGCCCATCGTCAGCGCGCCGTTGATGTGGGTGCCCGGGATCGGCTCATATTGGTTATATTGCTCGCCGAAGGTCTTGGTGCGGGCCTCGAACTGGGCGGCGGACTGCGCCGTCCACCAGTCGCGGATCCGCCCGGACGCGTCGAACTGACGGCCCTGGTCGTCGAAGCCGTGGCCGATCTCGTGGCCGATCACGGCGCCGATCGCGCCGTAATTGACCGCCGGGTCGGCGTGCGGATCGAAGAAGGGCGGCTGCAGGATCGCGGCCGGAAAGGTGATCTGGTTCATCAGCGGGTTGTAATAAGCATTCACCGTCTGCGGGGTCATGTCCCACAAGCTCCGGTCGACCGGCTTGCCGAGCCGCGACAGCTGCAGGTTCCACTGGAAATCCTCGGAGCGCATGACGTTGCCGAGCAGGTCGCCGCGGTCGACGCGCATCGCCGAATAGTCGATCCACTTGGTCGGATGGCCGATGCGCGGATCGAAGGCGGCGAGCTTGGCGCGCGCCTGCTCCTTGGTCGCCGCGTCCATCCACGGCGACGCCGCGATCCGCGCCTCGAGGCCGGCGCGCAGATTGGCGATCAGCTCCGACATCTGCCGGTCGCTCTCGGGCGGATAGTGGCGGTCGACATAGACCCGGCCGACCGCCTCGCCCAACGCGCCGTTGATCAGCTGAACGCCCCTTTTCCAGCGGTCGCGCTGCTGCGGCTGGCCGCGCAGGGTCCGGCCGTAAAAGTCGAAATTCGCCTCGTCGATCGCTTTAGGCAAGGCGTTGGCGTGGGTGCGGACGAAGTGGAAGGCGAGATACTCCTTCCAGGTCGACAGCGGCACGCTGTCGAGCATCTTGCCGCTCTCGGTGATCGCGCTCTTCTCGGCCGCGATCACCGTCTCGATATTGCCGAGGCCGGCGGCTTCGAGATAGGCGGGCCATTCGAACTGGGGCGCGAGCTCGGCGAGCTGCGCCCGGTTCATCGGGTTGTAGACCTTCTTGATGTCGCGCTGGTCCTCCGGGGGCCATTGGATCTTGGCGAGCGCCGTCTCGAGCGCGATGATCCGGTCGGCCCGGCCTTCCGCGTCGGCGATGCCGGCGAGCTGGTGGAGCTTGACCACATAAGCGCGATAGGCGGCGCGGATCGCATCGTATTTCTCGCCGGTCAGCAGATAATAGTCGCGGTTGGGCAGGCCGAGGCCGCCCTGGCCGGCGGCGGCGATATAGCGGGTAGGATCGGCCGGATCGGGCAGGACGCCGAGCCCGACCGGCTGGGTGTAACCCTGGGCAGCGAACACCCGGATCAGGTCCGAGCGGTTGCCGATCGCGGCGATGCGGTCGAGATAGGGCTTGAGCGGCGCGAGGCCGCGCGCCTCGATCCCGGGCTCGTCCATCCAGCTCGCATAGAAGTCGCCGACCTGCTGGCCGACCTGCCCCGAGGCGGCCGGGTTGCGCGCCAAATCCTCGACGATCGCGCGCACCTGCAGCTCGGCCTCGTCGGCGAGCAGCACGCCGACGCCGGCGCTGGTCCGGTCGGCGGCGATCTCGGTGCGTTTGTCCCAGCCGCCGTTGACGAAGTGCCAGAAATCGTCGCCCGGCTTGACCGTACGGTCGAGCGCGTTGAGATCGACCCCCCAGGTGCCGAAACGCGCATGGGCCGCAGCGGCGGGCGCCATCGCAGGCGCTGCCGTCGGCGCGGCCTGGGCGGCGAGCGGCGCGGCGCCGGCCAGCAGCAGCGCCAAGGTCGAAAAAGCGAAATTACGTGTGCGCATGGTCCCCTCCGGATGAGATTCGATTCGTTCTGGGGAGCGCGCTAGCAACCATAGCGTATTAACACAATAAGGCACCGGTGCCGCGGCCGAAAGCCGCCGCATCGGTTCGCTGCGTCATGGTTCGGGGAGATTGCCGCACGCCAGGCCGGTACGGCACGTAAGCAGGGCCGCGCCTCCCGTCGGGGAAGCGCAGCCCTGTCCTAATCAGCCAGTGGGTCGCTCGACCCGGATCAGGGGCTCAGCGGGAATTGGGCGTCGTGGCTCTGCTTGCTGAGCACGAAGATCAGGATCGCGATGACGACGAGCGTGAACGTCACGCCGAGGACCGTCTCGGCATCCCCCAGCCGGCTGCCTTCATCCACCGCTTCCTGAGCCGGCGCGGGGGCGGGGCTGCTGGTCGGAGCGGCGGCGGCCGCTGTCGAGGCGCTCAACAGCGCGAGTGCGACGATTGCTGATAACTTTCTGCCTGGCATTTCTGTCTCCTCCCGAAACCGGCGGCGCCCCCACGGCAGCAACGCTGGCCACGAGAAACCGCTTATACCGATTTTCGTTCCCCCCGCAAATGCCATATGCGGCCCTTGTTTTATCCGCTTGCCGCAACACGGCAGCCCGAAGAATTGCGGATTTAGGGGATATGGCGACGGCCGGCGGGCCGGCGGCGCGGGCGCGAAAGGGCTTAGGCGACCTTGTCGGCGTAGAGGAAGTGGCCCGGGCCGAGGCGGGTCAGCACTTCCTGGAGGCCGGCGTGGGACAAAGCGAAGCAGCCCTCCGAGCGGCCGAGCTTGCCATATTCGGCGGCGACATGGGGCTCGGCGTACCAGGCGCCGTGGACGACCAAAGCGCGCGCCTCGGCATTGCTGTTGCGTCCTTCGAGGCCGAGCACCCGCATCGAGCGGCCATGGTCGCCGTCATAATAATCGCCGGTGAGATAGGCGCCGGCGGACGAGGCGTTGGAGCCGATCGCGTTCGAGAAGCGCTCGACCCAGCCGCTATGGTCGGGATCCGAGCCGCGGCCGTGGGCGACGAGGTGGGGCGTGACCCGGCCGCTGCTCGTGTCGAGCAGGAAGAAGCGGGGATCGCGCGAGGCCCGGGAGAAGTCGGTGATGGCGACGATGTCGGTGTGGCGGAGCATCGGCCGGTAGCGGTCGAAGGCGGCGCGGGCGCGGACGAGGAGGCGCCGGTCGATCTGGGTGTCGACGAGGACCGGCTGCGACGTGGGCGTATAAGCGGTGGTGCGCGCGGGCGTGGGGAGCGGCGGGTCGGTCAGGCCGGCGACCACTTCGGCGAGCGTCGAGGCTTGCGCGCTCGAAGCGAACAGACCGGCCGAAGCTGCAGCCCCAAGCAGCTGCCTGCGCGAATAAATCAAGGAAATCCCCTCCGTAAGGCTCAACTTTCTATGTGAATCTTCCTTAATTCTCAATGAAATGTAGGCCGACTCGCCGTGCTGACGCTGCGACTCGCCGCAATTATCGGCGGCAAAGCTTAGCAATTGGTTCCCTCGCGCGGCTTTGCGCGCGGCAAGCGAGCCGGGCGGCGCGGAACCCGGGGGGCGTGCGGGAGTCTTTCCGCCATGGCCGATTTCGACCGCCTGGGCGTCAAGCCCGGCCTGCCGCCGATGGAGGCGAAGCTGGTCGACGCACTTCCGGACGGCCCGGGCTGGCGCTTCGAGCCCAAATGGGACGGCTTCCGCTGCCTCGCCTTTCGCGATGGCGGCGCGGTCCACCTCCAGTCCAAATCGGGTAAGCCGCTCGGCCGTTACTTTCCCGAAATGGTCGCGGCGGTGCGGGGCGCGCCGGCGGACCGGTTCGTCGTCGACGGCGAGCTGGTCGTGCCCGTGGGCGGCGTCCTGTCGTTCGAGGCGCTCCAGATGCGCCTCCATCCCGCGCCCAGCCGCATCCGCAAGCTCGCCGCCGAGACGCCCGCCCAGCTCATCCTGTTCGACCTCCTCTTCCACAAGGAGACCCTCTATCTCAACGCGCCCCTGTCGCGGCGCCGCCAGAGCCTGGAGACGCTCGACCTGGGCGCGGATCGCGAAGACCTGATCCTCTCGCCCTTTACCGAGGACCGCGTGCTGGCCCAATTCTGGCTCGCCGCCGCCGGCGGCGCGCTCGACGGCGTCGTCGCCAAGCGGAGCGACGGGCCCTACGCGCCCGGCGAGCGGGCGATGCTCAAGATCAAGCAGCTCCGCACCGCCGACTGCGTCGTCGGCGGCTTCCGTTACGGGACCGGCAGCCGGCAGGTCGGCTCGCTCCTGCTCGGCCTCTACAACGACGCGGGCAAGCTCGACCATGTCGGCTTCACCTCCGCCATCCCGGCCCGGGACCGGGCGGCGCTCGCGGCGCGGCTGGAAGCGTTGATCGCGCCGCCCGGCTTCACCGGCAAGGCGCCGGGCGGGCCGAGCCGATGGTCGACCGACCGCTCCGCCGACTGGGAGCCGCTCCGCCCCGAGCTCGTCGCCGAGGTGCGCTACGATCACGTCACCGGCGAGCGCTTCCGCCACGGCACCAAATTCCTGCGCTGGCGTCCCGACAAGGCGCCCGGGCAATGCCGGATGGATCAGCTCCAGCCGGAAGCGGGGCCGGCCCAGCTCGCCGCCGCCCTGGAGGGGACGCGATGAGCGAGAGGATCGTCGCCGGCGTCCGGCTCAGCAACCCCGGCAAGATATTGTATCCAGAGCAGGGGATCACCAAAGGCGACCTCGCCGATCATTATGTCGCGGTCGCCGAGCGGATGCTGCCCCACGTCGCCTTCCGCCCCGTCACCATGGTGCGCTGCCCGGCCGGCGCCGAGACCAAATGCTTCTACCAGCGCCATGCCGGCTCGGGCGTGCCGGAGCAGCTTCGCGAAGTGACGATTCCAGGCTTCGACGAGCCCTATCTCTATATCGCCGACCTGCCGGGCCTGATCGCGATGGTGCAGATGGGGGTCCTCGAAATCCATCCCTGGGGCGTGACGGTCGATCGCCCCGACACGGCGGACCGGATCGTCTTCGATCTCGATCCGGCCGAGGGGCTGGGCTTCGGCGACGTCATCCGTGCGGCGCGGGAGGTCCGCGACCGGCTGTCGGCGCTCGGCCTTGCAAGCTTCGTCAAGACCACCGGCGGCAAGGGCCTTCACGTCGTCGTTCCGATCGCGCCGGATCGCGGCTGGCGTGAGGTGAAGAGCTTCGCCAAAGGCGTGTCGGCCGAGATGGCCGCCGATTCCCCGGCGCGCTATTTGACCAAGGCGTCCAAGGCCGAGCGCGTAGGGCGGATCTTCATCGACTATCTGCGCAACGATCCGACCTCCACCGCGGTCGGCCCTTATTCGACCCGCTCCCGGCCCGGCGCGCCGGTGGCGACGCCGCTCAAATGGGACGAGCTGACGCCCCGGCTCGATCCCAAGGCCTTCACCATCCGCACCGTCCCCGCCCGGATCGGCCGCCAGCGCTCCGATCCCTGGGCCGAGATGCTCGCGCTGCGCCAGCGCCTTCCGGACTTGCCACGCGGCTGAGGCGCCCTATCTGCGCAAGGAGCGGAAGGAGACCGACATGGCCGAAGAGCGGGCGACCCTGGCGGGCGGATGCTTCTGGTGCACGGAAGCGATCTTCAACGATGTGATCGGCGTTTCGAGAGTCGAGAGCGGCTATACCGGCGGGCATGTCGCCGGCCCGACCTACCAGCAGGTCTGCGCCGGCGACACCGGCCATGCCGAAGCGGTGCGGATCAGCTTCGATCCGGAGATCATCAGCTACGACGAGATGCTCGACCTGTTCTTCGCGACCCACGACCCGACCCAGCTCAACCGCCAGGGCAACGACGTCGGCAGCCAATATCGCTCCGCCGTCTTCCCGCATTCGCCGGAGCAGGAGGCCTCGGCGCGCGCCGCCATCGAAAGGGCGCGGGCCGACTGGCCCGGTCCGATCGTCACCACCATCGAACCGCTCGGCTTATGGTATCCGGCCGAGGACTATCACCGGGATTATTTCGAGCGCGAAGGCGGCAACAATCCCTATTGCATGGCCGTGATCGCCCCCAAGCTGCGCAAGTTCCGCAAAAGCCATGCCGAGCGCGTGAAGCACGGGGCGGCGGTCGACGGGTGAGCGCCGAGGAGCGCAAGCCCCCTCTCGCCTCTCCTCCGCCTTCGCGAGAAGCGCAAATAATTATTGAATGCCAATGACTTCCGTGCCAAGGGGCGCGCTCGGCAGCCGGGGGCTGCCACTCGTAATCGAGGAAGGGAAATCCATGAAGATTCTTAAGTACACGGCGGTGGCCGTGCTCGTGACGCTGGCCGCTGCGCAGCCGTCGCTGGCGAAGAAGCCGCACCGCACCTACGTCGTCATGAATGAGGAGGTCGGCGTGCCGGTCTTCCCGCACGATATCACCGACCGCCCCTATCAGGTGATCGGCGAGGTCACGGCCGGCGTTCGCAAGGCGACCATCTTCAGCAAGGAAGCTTCGCAGAAGAAGGTCTACCGCGAGCTGTGGGAGCGGGCCGAGAAGCTCGGCGCGGATGCGGTGATCAACGCGACCTATGGCGATTCGCACATGAGCGCGATGAGCTGGGGCAAGACCAACGCTCGCGGCACCGCCATCCGCTTCACCGCGACGCCGGCGGCGGCTGCGTCGAGCCCGGCCAACTGACGCGCAGGCGCGGGCCGCCCGGTCCTCTAGGGGCACCGGGCGGCCACGCGGCTTGCCCGCTCACGATCGAGGGGGGAAACATGTCGGCAAGAAGAGCCTTGGGGCTCGCGCTCCTGTCCCTATCCGTCGCCTCCGCGGCGCACGCCCAGCCCGGCGCGACGGCGCCTGCAACGGCGGCCGCGCCGCAGCTGGTGGTAGCGGCGCCGGTGCCGCCTCCCTCGTATCCCGACGCGCTGGTGCTTCCCAAGGACACGCCGGTCCGCCTGATGGTGCTCAACGAGGTCAACACCCGCAAGGCGAAGGTCGGCGACAAATTCGTCCTGCGAGTCGACGAGAATGTCGCGGCCGGCGGAACCACGATCATTCCGGTCGGCGCCAAGGCCTTTGGCGAAGTGACGATGATCAGGGAGAATGGGGCGCTGGGCCGATCGGGCAAGATCGGCGCCCGCTTGCTCTACATCGAGGTCGGCGAGGCGCGCATCCCGATCAGCGGCGAGGAGCAGACCAAGGGCAATGCGGGCGGCGACCGGGTGGTCATGGCCGCCGCCGCCTTCGGTCCGTTCGGCCTGCTCGCCCGGGGCACCCAGGGCAAGCTCAAGGCCGGTGCCATCTTCAACGGCTATCTCGAGAGCGAAACGCTGTTCGATCCCCGGACTTCCTCCTTCATCACGCGGGAGGCCGAGCCTTCATCCTCCGAGCCGCCATCATGACCGGGCGGGGCCGCGCGCTGCTCGCGGGCGCGCTCCTGCTGTCCGCCGCCGGAACCGCGGCGGCCCAGCCCGGCGGCACGCCTCAGCCGACAGCGCCGGGCGTTGCCGCATCACCTTCAGACGCTGGCGGTCCGGTGCTCCGCGCCGGCACGGCGGTGCCGATGAAGACCACGCAGCGGTTGAGCTCGAAGAGGGCGCACCAGGGCCAGCGGTTCGACCTTGAGGTCATCGAGGACATTCTCGTCGACGGCCTTGTCGTGATCCCGAGGGGATCGCGCGGTGTCGGCGAGGTCAGCCGCGTGATCGAGAAGGGGATGTTCGGCAAATCGGGAAAGCTGCAGGTCCGCGTCCTGTTCGTCGAGGCCGGCGGCACGCGCATCCGCCTCGACGGCCAGGCGCGCGACCGCGGCAAGTCCGGAGTCGCGCCCGTGCTGCTGGCGGTGCCGCTGATCGGCCTGTCCGCGACCATGATCTCGGGCACGAGCGCGGTCATCCCGCCGGGAACGATGATCGAGGGCCACGTCTACCAGGACATGCCCCTGCGCAGCCCCTCTCGCGCGCTATCGGAAGAGGGCGGCAGCTAACCGGCCAGCTTCGACAGGGCGAACGCCGTCAGGAAACCGGCGACGGCGATCAGGCCGGCGAAATCGTGCGTGCCTTCGAAGGCTTCGGGGACCATCGTGTCGACGATCATGGCGAGGATCGCGCCGGCCGCGACCGCCTGCACCGCGGCGACCATGCCCGGCGCGACGCCGGCGAAGGCGGCATAGCCGAGCCAGGCGGCCACGCCCGCGATCAGGGCGATGGCGGCCCACAGCAGGAAGACGAAGCCGGCGCTCCGCCCTTCCGCCTTCATGCCGGCCGCGCTCGACAGGCCCTCGGGCAGGTTCGACAGGAAGACGGCGGTGACGGCGACGAAGCCGACCGCCCCGCCCTCCAGCAGGCTGACGCCGATCACGATCGATTCCGGGATGCCGTCGAGCAAGGCGCCGAGGGCGAGCGCGCCGCCATTGTTCGGGTTCTTCTCCCGGTCGAGCCCGCGGTGGGTCGCGCAGGAGCGCTTGCGGTGGCGCGCCCCCCACAGGCCGAGCGAATAGTTGCACAAAGTATAGACCGACGCGCCGCCGAGGAAGCCCAAGGCGACCGGGGTGAAGCCGCTGCCCGCGTCGCGCGTCCGTTGCCACGCATCGTCCATCAGCTCGAACGACAAAGCCGAGATCAGCACGCCCGCGCCGAAGCCCATGATCGCGGCGATGATCCGGCGCGAAAGCGGCGCGAACCAGCCGATGACGGCGCCGATCAGCAGTGCCGAACCGCTCAGCAATCCCCACAATCCGGCTTGAATCGCTACGGGCATCAGCATTCCTTTCCCGGCGCCGCGGCGCGGGCGAGCCGGTCGTTGATCGCCGCGCCGAGACCCTGGCACGGAACGGGCGCGACGGCGATGGCGGCGGCCGGAGAGGCTTCCGCCTCGTGGAGGAGATCGAACAGGCGCGCGGCCGCCTCGACCGGATCGCCCGCCGGGCTGAGGCTGGAATCGCCGGCAATTTCGCCATATCCGATCAGCCATTCGCCCCGCCGCCGCTCGGTCGCGCCGAGCCGCAGAGGCTTTGACGGCGCATAATGGCTGGCGAGCTGGCCGGGCGCTTCGATGCTCCCCTCCCTGGAAGGGAGGGGCTGGGGGTGGGTAAGCCGCGGAGCGGCTCCATGCTCCTTGACCCATGCGCCCTCGGGGGCGTCGAACCCCCTCGGGCGCGACCCACCCCCTACCCCTCCCTTCCAGGGAGGGGAGGAAGTTGCAGCGACCTCCAATTCCGACGACCCGATCGGGCCCGGACGGAGGAGGCGCAGCCTACCGTCGTGGTCGACCGCGACGATGGTGCTCTCCAGGCCGTGCTCGGTCGGCCCCGCATCGACGATCAGCCCGATCCGGCCGCCGAGGCCGGCAAGGACGTGGGCGGCGCGGGTCGGGCTCAGCCGGCCGCTGGCATTGGCGGAGGGCGCCGCCAGCGGGCGTCCCGTCGCTTCGAGGAGGTCGCGCATCGCCGGGTGGGCGGACACGCGCAGCGCGATCGTCGGGAGGCCGGCGGTGACCAGCGAAGCGATCCCGTTGCCGGCTATCAGCGGCAGGACCAAAGTGAGCGGACCGGGCCAGAAGCGGCGCGCGAGGGTCCGCGCGGCCGCGTCGAACGCCGCGATCCCTTCGGCCGCCTCGATCGAGGCGACGTGGACGATGAGGGGATTGAAGGAGGGGCGCCCCTTGGCCTCGTAGATACGCGCAACCGCCTCGCCGTTCGTCGCGTCGGCGGCGAGGCCGTAGACGGTCTCGGTGGGGATCGCGACGGGCAGCCCTTCGGCGATCAGCCGCGCCGCCTCGGCGATGGCCGCCCCGCCGTAAGGGAGGACCCGGGTGGCGAAAGGCTGGTTTTGCGCGTCCACTTGAGCGCGCTATAGCCCCCCGATCAGCCGCGCAACATCGGACCCTCCGCATGACCTACGCACCGCCCGTCGCCGAGCAAGCCTTCCTGCTCCGGCATGTCGTCGGGATCGACGAGCTTGCCGGCCACAACGCCTTCGCCGAGGCGACGCCCGACCTGGTCGACGCCATCCTCGAGGGCGCCGGCGGGTTCGCCGCCGGCGAGTTCGCGCCGCTCAACCGGGTGGGCGATGAAGTGGGCGCGAAATGGTCGCCCGAAGGCGTAACCCTGCCGCCGGGCTTCAAGGAGGCGTACCGCGCCTATGTCGAGGGCGGCTGGGGAACGCTGGCGGGCCCGAGCGAACATGGCGGACAGGGCCTGCCGCTTTGCCTGGCGAGCGTGGTCATGGAGGATCTCGGCTCGGCGAACATGGGCTTCTCGCTGATCATGATGCTGACCCCGGCGGCGGTCGAGGCGCTGAGGCATCACGGCAGCGAGGCGCTGCAGAGGACCTGGCTGCCCAAGCTGGTCAGCGGCGAATATAACGGCACGATGAACTTGACCGAGCCGCAGGCCGGATCGGACGTCGGCGCGCTGAAGACGCGGGCGGTGCGGCGGGAGGACGGCAGCTACCGGATCAAGGGCCAGAAGATCTTCATCACCTATGGCGAGCACGATTTGACCGACAATATCGTCCACCTCGTCCTCGCCCGCACCCCCGACGCCCCGGCCGGGACGAGGGGCATCTCGCTCTTCCTCGTCCCCAAATTCCGCCTCGGCGCGGACGGGATGCCGGCCGAGGCGAACGACGTCCGCTGCGTCTCGATCGAACACAAGCTCGGCATCCACGCCTCGCCGACCTGCGTCATGGCCTATGGCGACAATGACGATTGCACCGGCTGGCTGATCGGCGAGGAGCAGGGCGGCATGCGGGCGATGTTCACGATGATGAACAATGCGCGCCTCAACGTCGGGCTGCAGGGCGTCTCGATCGCCGAGCGGGCGAGCCAGGCGGCGGTCGCTTATGCGCGCGAGCGGGTGCAGGGCGCGCGGGCGGGCGCAGCGAGCCGCGAGCCGGTCAGGATCATCGAACATCCCGACGTCAGGCGCATGCTGCTGAGGATGAAGGCGCTGACCCAGGCCGCCCGCGCCTTGGTCTATTATGCCGCGGGGCAGACCGACCGGGCGAGCCTCGGCGACGAGGATGCCAAAGCGCGGGCGGACCTGCTGACGCCTCTGGTCAAGGCTTACGGCACCGACGTCGGCGTCGAGGTCGCGAGCCTCGGCGTCCAGGTCCATGGCGGCATGGGCTATATCGAGGAGACCGGCGCCGCCCAGCATTATCGCGACGCCCGCATCGCGCCGATCTACGAGGGGACGAACGGCATCCAGGCGGCCGACCTGGTCGGGCGCAAGATCGGGCTCGAGGGCGGCGCGGTGCTCGCCCGGTTGCTCGGCGATATCAAGGGGGAAGCGGGAGATGCGGAGGCGCTGGCGCGGCTGGCGGATCTAGCCGAAAGTATCGCGAAGCGGCTCAATGCGGCTGGTGCGGACGACCGGCTGGCCGCCTCCTATCCGTTCCTGACCCTGCTGAGCGTCGCGGTTTGCGGGTGGCTGATGCAACGCCAGCTCCTCGCGCTGGATGGCGACGAAAGCGGCATGGATCCTGCTTTCGCCGCGTTGAAGCGCGCCGCCTGCCGCTTCTACCTCGAGCAGATCGTGCCCGAGGCGCTCGGCCTCGAAGCGGCGGCGTCGGCGCCGGCGGACCTGCTCTATTCGGTCTCCGACGAGGCGTTCGCCTAGACGCTGTGGGCGAGCTCGGTCTGGCGCTGGCCGACCGAGCGGTAGATGCGCGGCCCGAGATCGAGCCGGAAAGCGCCCATCTTGGCGGTCGGAGTCTCCGCCTCGCGCCCGACCAGCCAGGATTTGGAGGTGCGGCCGGCGCCGGCTTTGTCTTCGCCGGCCCCCGCCCAATCGTAGGCGACGTTGATCGCCACGACCGGCACGAAGATCGAGCGGCCCTGGACCTCGATGCCGCGCACTTCCTCCTTCGGCATGGCGATGGCGCTGGCCAGCCTCAGCTCGCCGCCGGGCGCGATGATTGCGTCGGGCGAGCCGCTCTGCGCGTGGATCGGACCCCGCAAAAAGGCGCCGATCTCGCCCGTCGCGCCGGCGTTGAACATGCGCGCGTCGATGCGGATGTTGCCGGCACTGGCCTCGCCGACGTTGCGCAGGACGATGTCGTAATGGACCCTGGTCTCGGCGTCGGTGGCGACGGCGCGTTCGGGCGCGAAGTCGAGCTCGAGCCGGGCGCGGGGGCCAATATCCAATGCGGCGGCCGGAGCAGGCGCGGGAGCCTCGGCGCGCGCCGCGCGCTGCCTCCGCCGCCCGGCGGCGGCCTGCGCGCTCCGCCGCCGCCGCAGGCCGAAAAAGGCGAGCAAGGCCAGGACCGGCAAAGCGAGCCAGAGCCAGCTGGGCGAGCCCCGCGGGGCGGGCCGCACGGCGGCCGGCGCCGGCGCGGCGGGCGCGGGCAAAGGGAGGGCCGGAACGGCGGCCGCGGGCGGCGGCGGGACGGCGGGCGCGGCGCGCTCCGGCGCGGGCCGCGCGGCCGCGGCGCGCTCCAGCGCCGGCGGGCGGGTCTCGGGCCGCGGCGCGGCGGCGGGCGGCGGGCTTTGCCGGACCGGCCGGGCCGCCGGCTGCCGGGCCGGCTGTCCCTGGGGCTGCGGCGCGGGCTGGAGCACCGGCTGGGAGGGGACGACGGGCGGCGGCGTGGTGCGCTGGCCGGGGAGCCGGAAATCCTTGAGCTGCGGCGGCCCGACCGTGTTCGTCTCCTGCGCCGCAACCGGGGCAGCGGCGGCGAGGACCAACATGGCGAAGGCGGCGGCGGCCGGCAGTCTCCGGCTTGGGGTGGGCATCCGGCTGAAAATCCCTGACAATCGAGAGCGCCCATCTACCCCCTGCGCGCAGCCCAAGTCCAGCCGCGCAAAAAAAAGCTTGCATTGTAGGACTTCTTATGTTCTCTTTCTGTTCACACCGCGACTCGGCGGAGAACGGGGAGGGAACATGAATGGCCTGAAGGCGGCATTGCTGACCGGCGCGGCAAGCTGCGCGGCCGCCGGCCCGCCGGCGCTCACCGCCCCGGCGCGGGCCAACGAGACGATCGCCTACAGCTACGACGCGCTCGGGCGCCTCGTCGCGACGGCGAGCAGCGGCACGGTCAATCAAGGGCAGACAATGCAGCTTGGCTACGATCCGGCGGGCAATCGTTCGAGCTACGCGGTGACCGGCGCCGGGGGCGGAGCGCCGCCGCCGCCTCCGCCGCCACCGCCTCCGGGGCCGCCGCCGCCTCCGCCTCCGCCTCCGCCTCCGCCGCCGCCGCCGCCGCCTCCACCTCCGCCTCCGCCGCCTCCGCCTCCGCCGCCTCCGCCTCCGCCGCCGCCGCCGCCGCCGGGGAACCAGCCGCCGGTCGCCAATCCCGACACGGCGCCGTCCATTCCCAAATGCGGCAGCACGAGCGTCAACGTCACCGCCAACGACAGCGACCCGGAGGGCAATTACCCGCTGGCCGTGACCGGCGTCTCCGGCGGCGCAGGGCTTTCGCTGACCATCTTGAGCGCCAGCACGATCGGCATCGAAAGCCTCGGCGCGTCGGGCACCAAGACTTTCTCCTACACGGTCAGCGACAGCCTGGGGGCGACGTCCGCCGGGAACGTCAGCGTGACCGTCACCACCGTCAGCCAGTGCTCCTAGGAGGGAACATGCTCCGCAGCCTCGTCCGCGCCGCAGCCGCGCTCGCCACCGCGGCGGCGGGCACCGCCGCTTTCGCCCAGGACGTTCCCGCGGTGATCTCGCCGCTGCGCGTGGAGAGCGACCATAACGGCGTCAATTTGGTCGACGGCAAGACCACGATCGATCCTCCTGTTCTGTCGGTGCCCGGGGCGCCCAACCTGAGATTCGATCGAATCCAGAACGCTGCCCCTTACATCAAGGGAACTGTGCCCTACACGGGGGGAGCCGAATATTCTGGAGGCAGTTACTCGGTCGTTACGGGCGACGGAAGCTCAGATTCGTTCCATTGTTTTGATGTGGCCGACTGCACCAGCATCAAGGGGTCGGGTTCCACGCTCAGAGTGACCCCGACCGTCGGCGGCACGTTCAAGTATCGGGAGGCGGGTTCGGCCGCGCTTTATACCTTCAGCCTGAAGCACGTCCACACGATGGCGCATGGCTCTCCAGGGACGCCAGGTGTTCCCGGGTCGGTCTATTATCACCTGGGGGATGTGAGCTACCCGAATGGGGAAGTCATCACTTATACCTATCAGGGTTACTACCATCCGCCGCTTGCCCAGACATTTTATCGCCCGACCACGATCACGAGCAATCTCGGCTTCTTCATCTCGATCTCCTATCAGAGCGACGATTTCGACTCCATGGGATGGGGCGCAGTAGGGCAGGCCACAATCTACGCCAGCGCGGCTCCGGCGACGCCTCTTGGCAGGCTGACCTATACCGGCACCACGATCACCGATCTCGGCGGCCGGGTCTACACCTGCCAGGGATGCAACAACACGCTCGGCCTCGACATCGAGGTGGGAGCGGGAATGACCCAGCTTCCGGGCGAGGTTTCGCCCGCCAGGCAGGTTGTGGTGCATCCCAGCGCGCCGATCGTGGGATCCGTGGTGAGGGACGGCGTCACCTGGACCTATGCCTATGACAATCTCCGCCCCGGTGATCAGCCCTTCTCCTATTTCTACGATCGCCTGACCGTCGCCGGCCCGAACGGATATAACAATGTCTACAATGTCGCCCTCGTGGGACAGCTCAACGCGCGGCGAGTTGTCATCGCCGGGTCGACGGACTCGATCGGGCGCCTCACGTCCTATGGTTACGACGAATATTTTCGTCCGTGGCGCGCGATATCTCCGGAAGGAAACGAAGTCAGGGTCGCTTACGACCAATATGGAAATATCATCTGGAGAACGACGAAGGCGAAGCCGGGTTTGGGGTCCGATATCACGGAGACGGCTTTATTCCCGACCGACACCTGCGCCAGCGCCGGCACCCCGATCCTTTGCTACCGGCCGCAATGGTTCCGCGACGGCCTCGGCCGGCAGACCGATTACGCCTACAACGCGGCCGGCCAGCTGACCGAGCAGACCGATCCCGCCGACGCGGACGGCGTCCAGCGCAAGACCTACATCGAATATGAGACCGGAGGGTTGAGCCGCCGCAGCGTCGTCCGCATCTGCTGCGCGAAAACCGCCGCCGGGACGAGCTATGAGCTGAGGACCGAATATGAATATTGGGGCGGCACCTTCCTGCCCTCCGTCGAGCGCAGGATCGACGCGGCGCAGGGCGTGACGCTCGTGACGAATTACAGCTACGACGGCGCGGGCCGCCTGCTCTCGGTCGACGGCCCGCTGCCGGGCACCGACGACGCCACCTACGTCCGCTACGATCAATACGGCCGCAAGACCTGGGAGATCGGCGCGCGCTCGCCCGACGGGCTGAGGCTCGCGAGAAGGTTCACCTACCGCGATTCCGACGACAAGCTGCTGAGCACCGAGGACGGGACTTTGCCCGATGCGTCCAGCATTGTGCTGACACCCCTCAGCCGGGCCGACCTCACCTACGACAGCCGCCGCAACCCGGTCCGCGAAACGGTGTCCGCGTCCGGAACCGCCTATGGCGTCGTCGACCGGTCGTTCGACGACCAGGGCCGTCTGGAGTGCGAGGCGCGGCGGATGAACCCGGCCGCGTTCGGCGCCGCGCCCAGCGCCTGCACATTGGGCACGCAGGGGACGCAGGGTCCCGACCGGATCACCCGCAACATCTACGACGCGGCGGGACAGCTGCTGATTGTGCAGCGCGCCTACGGCACCCCGCTCCAGCAGAATTACGCCGCCTATAGCTACAGCCCGAACGGCAAGCAGACGAGCGTCACCGACGCCAACGGCAACCGCGCCGAGATGACCTTCGACGGCTACGACCGCCAGCGGCGCTGGATCTTCCCGTCGAAGACGGCGGCGGGCGTCGCCAACCAAAGCGATTACGAGGAATATGGCTACGACCTCGTCGGCAACCGCATCTCCTTGAGGAAGCGCGACGGCACGACGCTCACCTTCCAATATGATGCGCTGAACCGCATGATTTTGAAGAGCGTGCCGGCCTCCGCGAGCGGGGCGCCGGGCTACAGCGTCTTCTACGCCTACGACGCGCGGGGGCTCCAGACCGACGCCCGGTTCGGCTAGGCGGCGGGGCCCGGCATCCACAACGCCTATGACGGCTTCGGCCGGCTAAGCTCGAGCACGACGAATATGGGCGGCTTCACGCGCGCTCTCTCCCATCAATATGATGCGGCCGGCAACCGCAT